>Ga0114962_10002378_pt1 | contig 15716 bp, 11 predicted proteins | sample C_130820_MF_Meta_FD_87017 | JGI IMG/M metagenome (GOLD analysis project Ga0114962, IMG submission 87017) | Freshwater microbial communities from Lake Croche, Canada to study carbon cycling - C_130820_MF_MetaG | ecosystem: Environmental > Aquatic > Freshwater > Lake | place: Lake Croche, Canada...
ACAAACCGCCGATGACAAACACAAACAACACCAAAGGCGCCCACACGTCTTTCAAACCTGCAAAGCGTTCGGGCCAAGTGGTGTGCTCGCCGCGTGGCAACCAGTCGGGGCGCACTTTGACGATGATGAAGATGGTCAACACATACATCAACATGGCCAGCAAGCCAGGCACGATGCCCGCCATGAACAGCTTGCCGATGTCTTGCTGGGTGAGGATGGCGTAAACCGCCAGCACGGTCGAAGGTGGCAGCATGGCGCCCAAGGTGCCACCTGCAGCAATCACGCCCGTGGAGAACGACTGCGGGTAACCAAAGCGGCGCATCTCGGGATAGGCCACCGAAGAGAAGGTGGCCGCGGTAGCCACCGAGGACCCACAAATGGCCGCAAACCCACCGCAGGCCAACACGGTAGCCACGCCCAAACCACCCCGCAAATGGCCGATGAAGGCATTGGCGGCACGAAACAGTTCGCGGCTCACACCAGAGACCGACACAAACGCACCCATCAACATGAACATGGGGATGACGCCAAAGGTGTAGTCGGTCACGGTGCGCATGGAGGTTTGACCGATCAACTTCAAGGCCGGGCCACTGCCCGCGATATAGCTGTAGCCACACACCCCCACCAAGCCCATGGCCATGCCAACGGGCACGCGCAACAACATCAAGGCAAAGAGCGACACAAAGCCAATCAAGGCCACTGCATCAGGATGGAGGTTGCTGAGATCCATCTCAATGACCGCCGCTGGTTGGGGGCGCTAAGGCTTGTGGGTCGGCAATCAGTCGCCAGGTGCGAATGGCAATGAGCAAGACCGCGCACACATCGCCCATCCAAGCCACCGCGAAAAAAGGCCACGTGGGCAAATTCAAATCATAGGTTTGTACATGGTCGCGGTAGGTGTTGGCTACCTTGTCAAACAGCATGATGGTTTGCACAGTCACCACCAACATCAACACCAGCGTGGCAAAAATATCGATGTAGCGCTTCCAACGCGCATTCGCATGGGTCCACAGCAAATCGACCGTGATGTGCCCGCCTCGGTAGCTGGTGGCGGCAATGCCCCAAAAAATCAAAATACCTAAGAGCATGCGACCGAAGTCGTAGCTGTCGGGTATGGAGGTATTGAAAAATTTACGCAAAAAAACCGCAATGAAAATATTCGCCGCCACAATGCCAACGAACAAGGCCGCCAACCATTCGATGGTGTCAATGATGCGATCGAAACTGTTTTTGGCGTGTGACGACATGCGAAAGACTTACAGCGCTGACTTGTATTTGGTCAAGCTTTGTTGCAAAGCTTTCATCACGGCGACCGGGTCGTCACCGCGCTTTTTCACCTCGTCCGCCCATTGTTGTTGAACCGGGGCCACCGCGGTTTTCCAAGCGGCGAGTTGCTCGGCGGTAAGGGGGTAAATCTCGCGGTTGGCTTTGTCGGCCAGCAGTTTGGTATGCCCTGCAATTTCAAAATCAGCCCAGGCCGTGCCCACTTTTTCAGCCCACTCGCTGGTGCAGTGGCTGTCCACCGCTTGTTTTTGCGCAGGCGATAAACCGTTGTATTTGTCCAAGTTCATGACCCACACAAAAGGCGTGACATACAAAGGCACGTCCATGTGGTATTTAACCACTTTGTCGATACCAAACAGGGTGAGTGAACCCCAAGGAAAGGTGAGCGCATCGGCCACGCCGCGCTCGATGGCGTCACGCGCTTCAGGTGCCGAGGCTTGCACATTGGTGCCACCCAGCAGTGTGACCATTTGACCCACGGTCGAGGTGGCGGGGCGCACTTTCAAGCCCTTCATGTCGGCAGGCCACAAAACTTTTTTACGTGAATGCAAAGCGCCTGGATCGTGCGCAAATGCAAAGCAGTACTTCACCTCTTTCATTTCTTTGGCGGCATAAGCGCGGTACCACGCATCAATGGCTGCGCTGCCGGCTTTGGCATTGCTGATCTCGAAAGGCAAGGAAGCCGCCGCAAAAACAGGGAAGCGCCCAGGTTGGTAGCCCGGGTTCACAAAGGCGAAGTCGGTCAAGCCATCACGGGCCATGTCGTAGTGGTCAAAGGCTTTGCCCAATTGTTCAGAAGGGAACAGTGTGGGGTTGATGCTGCCTCCTGATGCCTTTTTCAAACTGTCAGCCCAAGCTTGGACCGCAGGGTTCAAAGCGTGTTGCGCAGGCACCCAAGTGGAAATACGCACTTGTTGAACTTTGTCTTGCGCTACGCCGATGCTGCAAAGGCTACTCAACGCCAAGGTGCACAGGCCAGAGAAACGCATTTGACGCAATGAAGAAAGCTTGTTCATAAGAGACCTGCGATTCAAAACAATAAAACCAAGAGGATAACTGAGCCAAGCGCCCACAGACCCTAGGGCCTGCCCTTGGTTAAAGCGGTGGCATTGCGTACAAAACGCAGTGGCTGCTCGCGCACAGGTCGTGCGGGGACGCCGAGCGTGCGAAGCTGCGTATCCAAAACGCTGCCCGCTTCGTCTTGCAGTGCCGCCGCGCGGGCTTGGGCCACTGCTTGGGTGCGCCACGCCGCTTCTGGATGCGAAGAAGAAGCTGCCAAGTGGATAAGTATGTGCTGCAGGTTGTGGCGGCCACGTTCGTTGGTGCTGCCATAGCCTTTGATAAGGCGTCCGCATAAAGCCACTTCGTGGCCAAGTGCCCAATCTTGTTGCAAGCCAGTGCACACCGCTTGCAGCCATTGTTCTATATCGGCTTGTTCAGCCTGAAAGCGACTGCCATAAGGGCGCAGCCATTGGAAACTGGCCAAGCTGCGCAGTGCCAACATACCCATCACCGAGTGGGTGCCAATCTTTAACGGCAAGGCCCAAGGGGTTTTGCCACGCAACGCGCGTTGTTTGTCCCAGCGTTGCAACGGTGTCGCTAGCCACGTCGGCAACAAGGCCGCGAATTCGGGTACACCGGGCTTGAAGTGGTCATAGAGGTGGAGTAAATCGTCTTCTTGCAACTTCACTTCCAGCGCCACACGTTGCCAACGGCTGGCGCGGCTTTTCAAATCGGCGACACGGACGATGTCGTCAAACGCCATCCACAAGGCCAACCAACGGGCCATTTCACGACTGGCTTGGTAGCCATGGGCATGGCTTGGGTCGGCTTGCTCTTCGGCTTTCAATACCGTTTGAAGGCGTTGCAAATACAGGTCTGCATAAGCGCGGCTTTGGTAGTCGCACAAACGGCTGTGACCCAAAGAAGCGAATTCACGCACCTGCGCAGGCAGGTTGTGTAAACCTGTGACTTCGGGAATAGAAGCCGCAACTGCGCCGCTTGGCGCCTCGTGCTGAACGTCTTGTTGCATGGCATGCAATGCTTGCTTGTTTTGCACCCGCGCAAAACCTGCTGCAAATCCTTTCATACTGGCTGCACTGTGGGTACCGCTGTCTTGCAGCGTGGCTTCATAGTCGTTGCGGCCAAAAGGCAATAAACCACTGCCCGCAACCACACCGAGCATGACAGCACTCACCATCGTTCCCTGTGCTTGCGCCATCGCACCAAAGTCCCACACATGGGCTTCTTTGGCAAACTGCTGCACCACATCCATCAAGCGCTCGCTGTCTAAACGCCCATCGCCCAGGGGCATGCGCTCCAAGGTGGTCAGCGCTCGCGCAGACGAACTGAACACGCGGGTGCGATCAGGCGACACCAAGCCCAGCGTTATTTGCCGCGCGGTTTCAAGCAATTCTGAAGACACCAAAGCATCCAAAGCGCCAGGCACAGGGTTCAAACTGAACACCGGTGTTTTGCCTTGCAACTGCGAAAGCGGTGTGGGCAACACCTCGATGTAATACGTGGTGGCGCCCGTGCGTTGCGCCACCCCTGGAATAGAGGTGCTTTGCGCGGGGTAGCCACTGAGTCGTGCGGTGTGCATCAACCATTCGCTGAGCAAACCGCCGCCTTCGCCGCCCAAGGCGCAAATCAACAGGCTGATGGGCTGGCTCATGCGGTTTGCAAGGCGCGAACCAAGCCACTGCGCACACCCGCCCACAGGCGTTCCAGTGGTCTGGGGTTTTGAATAATTTCAGCGCGGTAAAAACTGGGGCACAACGTCGCTGCGTGGGCGTTTTCACCGCACAAGCCGCAGCCCACACAGCCGTCGATCACGGTGGCCACAGGGTCGACCTTCAAGGGGTCGGGGTTGTCTTTCAAGGTGAGCGTAGGACAACCCGATAAACGTATGCAAGCATGGTCGCCATTGCACACATCTTCATCGACGCCGTACTTCACCCGCACCACCCGCTTGCCGCCTTTAAGTAACTTGCTGATCCAAGGTTTGATGCGGCGTTGCCGCTCCAACTGGCATTCACCCTCGGCGATGATGACTTTCAAGCCGTTGAAGTCAGAAGTGAATGCCTCTTTCAGCAAGGCTTGTACCTTGGCCACCTCGTAGGTGTGCACGGTTTTCAGCCACTGCACGCCCAAGCCTTGCAAGGTGGATTCGATGGTCATGTTGGTGTGCGACAAACTGGTTTGCTTGTCGCTGGCGGCTTGCTTTTCGGCCTCTCGGGGTGTGGAGATGATGTCTTGGGTGCCAGTGGCCGAGGTGTAGCCATTTTTGAAAATCAGCAGCACCGCATCGTCGCCGTTAAAGAGCGCACTTTGCACGCCGGTGAGCAAGCCGTTGTGCCAAAACCCACCGTCGCCCATGATGGCCAAGGTGCGGCGTTGCATCATGGGGGACACGCCTGCACGCGAAGCCAAGCTCATGCCGTAGCCCAAGATGGAGTGACCGGTGGAAAAAGGCTCAAACGTACCTAACGCATGGCAACCAATGTCTGCGGCCACATGCACATCGCCTATCTCTTGCTGCACCAATTTCAATGCAGAAAACACGGGACGCTCGGGGCAACCGATGCAAAATCCAGGTGGCCTGGCTGGCAGCGGCGCACCCAAGGCCTTGGCCACATCGGTGCGGCGTTGTTGCAGGGCTGCTAACCAAGTGGCAGCTTGTTGGTGGGCCTGTGGTGAAAGATAGAGTTGTGCAAAAGCCGCCAAGCCCGTGGTGATGGCCTCGACGTTGTACTCGCCCGCACCTGGCAACAGGTCTTTGCCATGCAGCGGTGTGTTCACGCCTGCGCGACGCAACTGGGTGGCGATGTCTTGTTCGATGTACTCGGGTGTGCCTTCTTCCACCACCAGCACACCGCGCTTGCCTTGGCAGAAGTCGATCACTTGGGCCGGCACCAAGGGGTAGGTGACATTCAACACCAAGATGGGAACATCACTCTCGCCAAAGGCGTTCGCCAAGCCCAGTTGTTGCAGACTGCGCATCAGGGCGTTGTAGAGACCGCCTTGCACGATCAGGCCCACATCGGGTTGGGCGATGCCCGCGATGTGTTCATTCAAACCATGGCGAACGATGTAGTCACGCGCCGCCGGAATGCGTTCTTCCAACTTGCGTTTTTCATGGCGAAAGGTCACAGGGGGATGCGCCAAACGCATGTAGTCAAATTTGGCGGGTTCTGCCATCAGGTGTTGTGTGGACACGGCGGGTGCGCGGTTGGCCTTGGCCACAAAACTGCCTCGCACATGGCAGGCGCGTATGCGCAACTCCAAGATGGCAGGCATGTTCGACGCTTCGGAGAGCGCAAAACCATGTTCAACCATGTCCACCATCTTGCTCAAATCGGGGCGGGGGTCCAGCAAACACAGCGTGCTTTTCAGCGCATAGGCATGGGTGCGTTCTTGAATCACCGATGCGCCTTCGCCGTAGTCTTCACCCACCACAATGAGTGCGCCACCCACCACGCCAGGCGAGGCAAGGTTGGAGAGTGCATCCGACGCCACATTGGTGCCGACGATAGATTTCCAAGTGACAGCGCCGCGCAGCGGGTAGTGGATGCTGGCACCCAGCATGGCCGCCGCTGATGCTTCGTTAGAACACGCTTCCACATGGACGCCGAGTTCTTGCATCAGCGGTTTGGCTTGCACCATCACATCCAGCAAATGCGAGACGGGTGCGCCTTGGTAGCCGCCCACATAGGCCACGCCCGACTGCAACAGCGCCTTGGTGACTGCCAAAATGCCTTCGCCGTGAAAGGTCTCGCCCTCGCCTAAGCGCAGGGACTTGATTTCTTCAACAAATGAAACTTCCAAACTACGCTCCAGCGGGTGGCACGAGACAGGGGCAAAACCTCTTGCAGGTGGCCGATCATAGTGAAGTGGCGCTGCATGGTAGATTTCCTGCATGACCACCTCGCCCCAAACAACTTCCCCGCGTTTAACCTCTTTGGCCCATGGCGGGGGCTGCGGTTGCAAGATCGCCCCTGGGGTCTTGCGCGATATTTTGGGCGGCATGAACGGCTTTCCTTTGCCGCCGCAGTTGCTGGTGGGCATAGACACGGCAGACGACGCGGCGGTGTACCAACTCAACGATAACCAAGCCTTGATTGCCACGACCGATTTCTTCATGCCCATCGTCGACGACCCGTTTGACTTTGGACGGATTGCCGCCACCAACGCCATCAGCGATGTTTACGCCATGGGTGGCACACCGATTTTTGCTTTGGCCTTGGTGGGCATGCCCATCCAAGTGCTGAGCACCGAGGTGATAGGGCGCATTCTTGAAGGCGGGCAAAGCGTGTGTCAAGCCGCAGGCATTCCGATTGCAGGTGGCCACAGCATCGATTCGGTAGAGCCCATCTACGGTTTGGTGGTGCTGGGCTTGGCGCACCCCAGTCGCATCAAGCGCAATGCCTCAGCCCAAGCAGGTGATGTGTTGGTATTGGGTAAACCACTGGGCGTGGGCATTTTGTCGGCGGCCTTGAAGAAAGAAGCTTTGTCGCCTGAGGGCTATGCGCAAATAATTGCCACCACCACGCGCTTGAACACCGCGGGCCCGGACTTGGCGGCACTGGCGGGCGTTCATGCCTTGACCGATGTCACCGGCTTTGGACTGGCCGGTCACGCCCTGGAGATGGCGCGAGGCGCTGGTTTGGATGTGCTTTTGGATTGGTCGGCCGTGCCGCTGCTCGATGGCGTGCAGGCCTTGGCGCAACAAGGCTTCATCACCGGCGCCTCAGGGCGCAATTGGTCAGGCTATGGCGCAGAGGTGGTGTTGCCAAACGGCTTTTCTGCTGTCGACCAAGCAATGCTGAGCGACCCGCAAACCAGCGGTGGTTTGTTGGTGAGTTGTGCGCCCGATACCTTAGAAGCCGTGATGGCGGTGTTCAAGCAGCATGGGTTTGACCACGCCACGGTGGTGGGCAAGGTCGCCCCAAAGATGGGCGACAAGCCTGCGTTGCGTGTCAGTCTGCGTAGCCAGGGTTGACGCGGTCGAGGACCCGCAACATGGCTTCAAAGTACAAGCGTTCACGCTCAGACACGGGATGGCGGTCGGCAGGCGCGCGTTGCAGCACCTCGGCAATCACTTCCTCGCTGAGTACTTCCAGCGGCTGGCCGCTGCCCATGGCCAGCAACTGGGTGCGGCAGGCTTTTTCCAGCTTGTATAACCGCCTGTAGGCCTGTGCCACGCTGTTGCCCACGGTGACCACGCCATGGTTTTTCATGAACAGCACCTGCTTGTCTTGCAGGATGGCGGCCAAGCGCTCGCCTTCGGTCAAGGTTTTGGCCAAGCCGGTGTAAGTGTGGTCGTAGGCAATGCGGTTGTGGAAAAACGCCGCGGTTTGGCTCGCTGGCAGTAGCCGATTGTCTTGCAGCATGTTGAGTGCGGTGGCCCATGGTTGATGGGTGTGCAAGACCACTTTGGCGCCCGACAGTCGGTGCAGCGGCGCATGAATGCATTGGGCGGACAACTCAACCAAGCCCTCGCCTTCCAAGGTTTGGCCTGCTTCATTGAACACCATCATGTCGCTGGCACGGGCCTCGGACCAATGCTTGCCAAAGGGCAACACAAGGTAAGCGTCCTCGCGGCCTGGCACCATCATGGTGAAGTGGTTGTCTATGCCTTCTTCAAAACCATCGAGCACGGCCAAACGCAAAGCACCTGCCAAATGAACTTTGGCTTGCCATACCGCATCGGTGGCCGAACTGTGTAGGGGGTGAACTGACATGGCACCATCTTAATTGGGATCTGACCCCGATTTTTCGGCCTCAACGCGTTGCGCGAATTCAGCCCGCAGGGCGCGCAATTTTTCGCGCGGATCTTCTTTGGCGGCGGTAACGTTGAGCGCCATCTCAGCGATGTAGCGACTGGGCAGGGCGCTGACCATCTCGCGGCCTTTTTTGCGCTTGCGGCTCCAACTCACCACCAAGCTGCGCTGGGCGCGGGTGATGCCAACGTACATCAAGCGCCGCTCTTCTTGGATGCGGGTCAGGTTCAAGGCGTCTTGTTGCAAGCTCACGCCGTCCTCTTCGGGCTTGAACGGCAACAAGCCTTCGTTGACACCGGCCATCATCACGTGCGGCCACTCCAAACCTTTGGCGGCGTGCAGGGTGGAGAGGGTGACCACGTCTTGGTCTTTTTCGCGCTCTGACAGCGTGGACAAAAGCGCAATGGTCTGCGCCACTTCCAGCAGGCTTTTGGACTCGCTGGACAGGCTCACACCGGCGGCATCGTCGACCTCACCGCCGCAGCGCTTGGCCATCCAGTCGATGAAGTCCAGTACATTGGCCCAACGTGCGGCAGCGAGTTTTTCACTCTCCTCGCTGTCGTAAATATGCTTTTCATAATCTAAATCTTTGAGCCACTGTTGCAACAAAGCCAAGGCCGATTCAGCGCCTTGGGTGTGGCGGGCACGAAACTGCAAATCGTTGATCTCGTTGCCAAAGGCTTGCAAGCTGCCCACTGCTTTGGGGGGAAGTGCCGCCCCTAGCGAATGGCTGAACACCGCCTCGAACAAGCTGATGCGGTACTGGTTGGCAAACTCGCCCAACTTTTGCAAGGTGGTGTGACCAATGCCACGCTTAGGTGTGGTGACGCAGCGCAAAAAAGCCGGGTCGTCGTCGTTGTTCACCCACAGGCGCAGCCAAGCGCACAGGTCGCGGATTTCGGCGCGGTCAAAAAAACTCTGCCCACCAGAGACCTTGTAGGGAATCGCCGCTTTGCGAAAGGCTTTCTCCAACATACGCGACTGGTGGTTGGCGCGGTAGAGCACAGCAAAATCCTTCCACGCCCGAAACTGGCTCAAACCCTCGCCGCTGTCGTTGCCCCCACGCAAGCTTTGGATGCGGTTGACCAAACGCTCGGCCTCGTGCTCCTCGTTGTCGGCGTCGATCACCCGCACGGGCTCACCCTCGCCGAGCTCGGAGAACAAAGTTTTGGGAAACAGCTTGGGGTTGGGGCCAATCACGTTGTTGGCGGCTTGCAAAATGGCGCTGGTGGAGCGGTAGTTTTGCTCCAACTTCACCACTTTCAGCGCGGGGAAGTCGTGCGGCAAACGTTGCAAATTGTCCAAGGTGGCGCCGCGCCAGCCGTAGATGGACTGGTCGTCGTCACCCACGGCGGTGAATCGGGCACGTTCACCCACCAAAAGTTTGAGCACCTCGTACTGGGTGGCGTTGGTGTCTTGGTATTCATCCACCAGCACATGGCCCATTTGCTGCTGCCACTGGTGTCGCACTTCTTCGTGCTGTTGCAATAGTTTCAGCGGCAAACCAATCAGATCATCAAAGTCCACGCTTTGGTAGGCGGTAAGTCGCTCCTCATAGCGCGCCATGATGCGAGCGGTGATGCGTTCGTTGTCGTTGCTGGCTTGCGCCTCGGCCATGGCGGCATTCAGCCCTTGGTTTTTCCATAGGCTGATCGCCCATTGCCATTGGCGGGCAGTGGCCGCATCGGTGGTGCCACCTGCATCCTTCAAGATGGCGGTTACATCGTCGGTGTCCAAGATGCTGAAGTTGTTTTTCAAACCCAGCGCTTCGCCGTTTTGCCGCAACATGCGCACACCCAAGGCATGGAAGGTGCAAATCACCACTTTCTGTGCCTCGCGTCCCACCAGTTTTTTAGCGCGTTCGCGCATTTCTGCTGCGGCTTTGTTGGTGAAGGTGATGGCGGCGATGCGCTCGGGCGCAAGCCCCAGCTGAATCAGGTGGCCAATCTTGTGGGTGATGACGCGGGTTTTGCCCGAGCCCGCACCCGCGAGCACAAGACAAGGTCCTTGCACATGGTGGACCGCTTCGCGTTGGGGGAGGTTCAGGTCCGATGACATGCAGGTGACAGCAGGGGGAGAGAAAGCGGCAAAGCGACTGATCATACCGATGACAATCTGCCCACATGCTTTCCATCCTGGGTGTCACCTTTCCCTTTTTTGCCTTGGTTCTGGCGGGCTATGTGGCGGCCAAGCGAGGCTGGCTGCCGCTGGACGCCATTCCTGGGCTCAACAGCTTTGTGCTGTATTTCGCACTGCCGTGCATGTTGTTTCGCTTTGGCGCGAGCACACCCATGGCGCAGCTGCTCGATGGCTCGGTGGCTTTGCTCTACAGCCTCAGTGCCACGGTGATGGTGCTGTTGGGCATGTGGGTGCTTAGACGCCGCCACAACTGGAACGAGTCTGCTTTTGGCACCATGGCGGTGGCTTTTCCCAACACCGGTTACATGGGTCTGCCTTTGTTGTTGAGCTTGTTTGGCCCTGCTGCGGTGGGACCAGCCATCGTCACCATCGTGGTGGATTTGTTTTTCACCAGCTCCGTCTGCATTGCCTTGTCGCGCTTAGACCAAGCGCAAACCCATGGTGCCCGAAACGCACTGCTGCAAGCTTTGCGAAGCGTGCTCAGCATTCCCTTGACCTGGGCCATCGGTTTGGGTGCGCTGGTGTCTATTCGAGGCTGGGTCATGCCAGACATGCTGACCCAAACCGTGGGTTTGATGGCGGGGGCAGCCGCACCCGTGGCTTTGTTCACCATCGGTGCTTTGCTGGCGCGACCGGTCCCCTCGGATTCACGCGGTTGGTGGCATTGGCAGCGCGGCGGCGTGGACGCCTTGCTGGTGTTTTTCAAGTTGGTGGTTCACCCCGTGTGGGTGTTCGCTTTGGGGTGGGGTTTGACGCAAATGGGCCTGCCCCTCACGCCAACCGCCTTGATGGCGGTGGTCTTGGTGGCCGCCTTGCCCAGCGCCAGCAACAGCGCCTTGCTGGCCGAGCGCTTTGGCGCCGACAGCGCCCGCATCACCCGGGTGATATTGCTCTCCACCGCGTTGGCTTTCCCCAGCTTCTCGGCCTGGGTGGCTTGGTATCAGTCTTGAGACGCTGCTGTCTTAAATGGCCAGCGGGTCCACATCCATGGCCCAGCGTTGCACCGCTTTGTGTTGCCCCCTGAGTTGCTGCAAATCCTCTTGCCAGGCTGACAAAAACTGCTGAAGCTGTTTGCGTGAATAGCTCTCGACCAGCATTTGCGCGCGCTCGACATTGGCGACGCGCTGCATGCTCATGGGTACAGCGGGGTAAATGCGCAAGCTGGCTGCATCAGCCCCCAAGCGTGCTTCGCCCCAGGCTTTGGCAGCAGTCAAAAAATCTTGCGCAGCTTGTTGCGTTCGCGCCTCGGCACGCAACAAGGCTTGAAAACTAAAGGGCGGCAGACCCGCTTGCTCACGTTCTTGCAGTTGCTGTGTTGCAAACCCCGCAAAGTCGTGCCGTTTCAAGGCCTCGAACAAGGGGTGGGCAGGGTGAAAGGTTTGCACCCACATCTCACACGCTTGGGCGCTGCTCAGCTGCGCGTCTCGCCCAGCCCGTCCGGCGGCTTGCAGCAGCAGCGAAAACAGCCGCTCGGGTGCCCGAAAGTCAGCGGAAAACAAAGCGCCATCGGGGTTAAGGGCGGCAACCATACGCACACGGCGAAAGTCATGTCCCTTGGCCACCATTTGCGTGCCCACCAGCACATCGACGTGGCCGTCGTGTACCTGTGCGAGCTGGCGCACCAACTCACCTTTGAGGCGTGTCGAGTCTGCATCGATGCGGGCAATGCACAACGGGCTGCCGTCGGGTCGTTTCAGGTCCACCAGCAGTTCTGCCAGCAGCTCTTCGATTTTTTCGGTGCCGTGGCCGATCACGCCAATGTCTTGGTTGCCACACGCGGGACAAACGCTTGGAACGCTTTGCGTGAGACTGCAATGGTGGCAGCGCAGGGTGCGGTCGCCTTTGTGAAACACGCGGTAAGCGCTGCAATGCGGACACTCGCTTTTCCAGCCGCACTCGGTGCAATGCAATACGGGTGCATAGCCGCGACGGTTGAGTAAAACCAAAACCTGTTCCTGCCTGCCCAGTCGCTCGCGCATGGCGGTCAATAAAGGCGCAGAAATCAAGGTTTTGCGCGGCTGGTTATTCATGTCCACCCGTTGTAACGTGGGTAAAACGCCATTGCCAACCCGTGAGGGCATAGACAAGCGCTGGTAGCGAGGCGCAGGCTGACCCGACACCGCCTCGCGGCTGTGGTGCCAGCTCTCCAGCGAGGGGGTGGCCGAGCCCAGCAGCACCTGTGCGCCTTCCAGTTGACCGCGGTAGACCGCCAAATCACGTGCCGAGTAACGCGCACCTTCTTGTTGCTTGTAACTCGGGTCATGCTCTTCATCGACAACGATGAGCTTCAAGTGGGGCACAGAAGCCAGTACCGCCAGACGGGTGCCCAACACCAGTCGTGCGCGGCCCAGGTGTGCGCTCAACCAGCTGTTGAGGCGCTGCGCCGGCGTCATGCCGCTGTGCATGGCCACAATCGCTGCGTCTCCCAAATGGGCGAAGCGCTGTCGTACCCGTGCTTCCAACTGTGGCGTGAGGTTGATCTCGGGCACCAGCAGCAAAACTTGGGCTTGGGGTGTGTCTTCCAGCACCTGAGCTGCGCGGCGCAAATACACCTCGGTTTTGCCGCTGCCTGTGTTGCCATGCAACAGAAACGGGCCAGGGTGCGCCGCCAGTTGCATAAGCACTTGTGTTTGCTCGGGGGTGAGGGCTGGCGCCAAAGCTTTTTCCACGCTGACGGTCGCCAATGGCTTGAGGCGCGAGAGCTTTCGCTCAATCTGCAGCGCCGTCATGTCGCGCAAGGATGGGGGCAAGCAGGCCATGGCAAATTCACCGGCGCTGCGTTGGTAATAGTGGGCGGCAAAGTCAATCAGTTTGAGCCAGTGAGGCGACAAAGGGGGGATGCCATGCAAAACCGAATGGATGGTTTTGAGGTTGGCGCAAGAAGTTTGGGGTTGTTCTGGCGCTTGGTGCCAAACCAAACCCAAGGTGTCGCGCGAACCCAAGGGCACCCGCACCAAACACCCAGGCGGCAAAGCCTGCTCGCTGATGTAGGTCAAGGGGCCGCTAAGTCGGCTGTAAGCGGGGGTCGGCACCAGCACTGAAATTTCATGCCGCATGTCAAGCCCCTGTTTGCGTCGCGCAATTGAGACAAAACTTCATAAAGCGACCTAAGTGCTTGATTGGCAAAGGGCTTTGACAGTCATCCCAAATTTCTGTGGATAACTTTGTTGACAGATTGTCAGACAGCGCCTGCAAGCCCGATAAATCAAGGCTTTGTACACAATGCACGAAAAATTGGCAGACCATGAAATCTATATGAATCAATCACTTAAATATAAACTGAAGACCTGCAAATTTTTTTCGGGGTGTAAGTCCTTAGTTAAGCAGTCGCCAAAAATTTGTGCATAACTACTTTGTTCGAGTACCACTTTTTTGTGAAATTCGATTGATCAGACGGTTTGACGCAGCTTTTGGGAGTGGCTGTGCACCGTGTCGACCAAGGCGCTGACATGCTCGGGCGGGGTGAACTGGCTGATGCCGTGACCAAGGTTGAAGATGTGTGTCGGGCCCGTGGTGTGGGTATCGGTGTGGGGTTTGCCAAAGCTGTCGAGCACATGGCGCACTTGGGTGGCAATGGCCTCGGGCGGGGCAAACAACACATTCGGATCGATATTGCCTTGCAACGCTTTGCCAGCGCCGCCCACCTCGCCGCCGACCAAGCGCCGCGCCGTCCCCAAATTCATGGTCCAGTCCAAGCCCAGCACCTCGCAGTCCAGGTCTTTCATTTCCGGCAGCCACAAACCGCCGCCCTTGGTGAACACAATGCGAGGAATCACCGCGCCGTCGTGGCTGCGCTTGAGTTGCGCCAAGACGCGGCGGGTGTAGGCCAAGCTGAAGTCTTGGAAAGCGCCATCGGCCAGCACCCCGCCCCAGCTGTCAAACACCATCACCGCTTGGGCACCGGCTTCGATTTGGGTATTTAAATAGAGGGCCACGGCGTCGGCGTTGATCGCCAAGATGCGGTGCATCAGGTCGGGGCGGCTGTACATCAGGCTTTTGACCAGCCGGTAGTCGTCCGAGCCGCCGCCTTCGACCATGTAGCAAGCCAGCGTCCAAGGGCTGCCAGAAAAACCAATCAGCGGCACCCGCCCATGCAGGGCTTTGCGGATGCTGGTGACCGCGTCAAACACATATTGCAGCTTGTGCATATCGGGCACGGCCAAAGCAGCCACGGCAGCTTCGTCGCGCACCACTTTGGCAAACTTCGGGCCTTCACCCAGGGCGAACGACAAGCCCAGCCCCATGGCGTCGGGCACGGTCAGGATGTCGGAAAACAAAATCGCTGCGTCCAGCGCGTAGCGGTCCAGCGGTTGCAGGGTCACTTCGGTGGCGTAGTCCACGTTGGTGGCCAGCCCCATGAAACTGCCCGCCTTGGCGCGGGTGGCGCAGTACTCGGGCAGGTAGCGTCCTGCTTGGCGCATCAGCCAAACGGGGGTGTGGTCGGTGGCCTGACGCAAGCAGGCTTTGAGGAAGGTGTCGTTGAGGAGTGGTGCGTTCATGGCGCTTATTGTGGCAGGGGAATGGTGGCGAGGGCTTGGCGGACCGCGTCCGGACTGAGCACCTCGGACAAGATTTGTGCGGACTGGCGGGGGGGCTGCAGCACATAGACCGGCACACCACTGCGTCCCAAGCGGCTCAGCGCTTGGGTGATGGCGGGGTCGCGTCGCGTCCAATCGGCGCGTAAAAGCAGCACTTTTTTATCTGCAAACGCTTGCAAGACCTTGGCGTCGCGCAGTGTGGTTTGTTTGTTGACTTGACAGGTCACACACCATGCAGCGGTGAAATCGATGAAGACCGTTTGCCCCGCTTGGCGTGCAGACGCCTCGCGCTCAGGCGACCAAGCTTGCCATTCAGCGTTACTGCTGGTCTTGTCAGCGATGGCAGGTGGCTCTTTCCAAGCCAGCGGTCCCCAAGTGAACACCAGCAACACCAAGAGCCCGCCCCACAAACCCACGCCCAGCCATTGGGCTTTGCCAGTCCAACCCAGCGCCCACACAAAGGCACTTACCAACAACAGCGCGGCCAGCATGACCGCCATGCCATCGATGCTGGTTTGCTGACCCAGCACCCACAACAACCAAACCACGGTGGCCAACATGGGAAAGGCCAGCAACTGGCGAAGCCTTTCCATCCAAATGCCAGGGCGTGGCAACCAGCGCGCCCAAGCCGGCACCCAACTGAGCAGCGTGAACGGCAGCGCCAAGCCCAGACCCAAAGCGACAAAGATCAACAGGCCTTGCCACAAAGGCAAGGTCAGGGCAATGCCCACTGAAGCCCCCATGAAAGGCGCGGTGCAGGGCGCGGCCACCACCACCGCCAAGACGCCAGAAAGCAAAGCGTCTGCAAGCGGGTGACGCACCCATTGGGCCGCCAAGCCGCTGCTCCATGAAGCATGAACTTGAAGAACACCTAAGAGGTTTAAAGCAATCAAAGTAAACAGCAGCGCAAGCGCAGACACCACCAACGGCGACTGCAACTGAAAGCCCCAACCCAGTTGTTGACCCGATGCCC
>Ga0114962_10002379_pt1 | contig 15713 bp, 9 predicted proteins | sample C_130820_MF_Meta_FD_87017 | JGI IMG/M metagenome (GOLD analysis project Ga0114962, IMG submission 87017) | Freshwater microbial communities from Lake Croche, Canada to study carbon cycling - C_130820_MF_MetaG | ecosystem: Environmental > Aquatic > Freshwater > Lake | place: Lake Croche, Canada...
CCCTGCAATCGCCGAATAATCAATTGACATTAAAGGAACCCGTTCAGGCATCACTAGAATGCTCTTGGGTCCTGCCTGAAATCCAGGATAGCACCAGATATATCCATTGGACGTTAGAGTGGCAGGATCCGTATCGTGTGAGAAAAAAGGGGCTCCTGGCCTCTTTTCTGTCATATAGGCCAGCATAGGCAGATTTTTGCAGTGAATCCAAGCTTTCGGGCACGCAAGAAGGCTCTGATCTTCTAGAAGGGATTCGGGCCGATCGTGACCGAGCCAGATCTGGCCCTCTTCGAGCCAGAGATCAATTTCTACATCCCAGCCCTCTTGTAGTCTACGTTTCAAAAGGGGCTCCTTGTTTTCGAGAGCCGAGTCGGGGCCGGCTTTAAGTCCCCTGTGCAAAATCCACAGGGGGGGCTTCGCGGCCCACGAAGCCTTTACGATACGATCCGCAGATCGCTGGGTCCAGGTGCCGTATCCAAACTCCCACGAAGAGGGTCGCATTATTGCAAGAAGAACATCCTTGTATCGGTCCACGAGTTCTTCTAGGAGGGAGAGAGTGGCAGGGGAAGGTTCTTGCATGAATCGAAAGAGCGTAGAATGAAAAATATCTTGGGGATGGGGCTCTATCATCTCTCCGGAACAGGCTTGGCGAAGTTGATCACGGAGTTCATTGACATCATAGTTTGGATAGCCATTTAAGAAGAGTCCAAAGCGTGTTCGGCTGATGCCTCGAAAGGTGATCTGTATCGGAGGATGTGCATCGAGTATCTCTTTGCATGTTTCAATGAGAGGAGGATCCTTATATAGCCGCTGATGAGGACGGATAGGGAATGTCTGGAATTGGAGGAGGGTCCAATGGAGCTCAGCCCTTCCATTGGGTTCAAAGATAAGCCCTTCCCCGCTCAGGCCCTGCAGGTCCTGAAAGAGCTGGGGAACTTGGAAGGACCAGTCACCCATTGTCCAGAGGGCGCGTGTATACAGATCGGGTGAATCGGCCTCGATCTGGGCCTGGGGTGTCTTGTTGCGCCCATCAATGGATTCATAGAGTTGTCGAAGAGCCATCCCTATTCCTGTTCGTGCTTCCAGTTTGCCAAAAAGATCTCGTAGTCTTTTGGCACTCCGAGGCCCCACATCTTAAAACAGTCCAGAACTCGAATGGATTTCTTAGCCTGAAGGGCCTCATTGTAGACAGGACAGACATAGAATTCATTGTTCACTCGGATATTTTGCTGAATCATAGACTCCGCAAAGGTCACAAAGTCGGAGCCCCGACTCCATCCGTAAATTCCTGTTGAGGCATTGCTGCTGATATAGCGCTTTTCAGCAACTTCAATCACTGATTGATTTACATTTGTCTTTGCATAGGACCATTTGATATCGGAGGGATCCAGTTGCGAGAATGTGGAAATAATTCCATCGATGGAGGGGTGCAAAAGGCTATAGTACAGAGCATCACTGTCCCACTCCAGATGCTGATCGGAATTGGCAATGATAAGAGGATCTGATGTATTAATGATGTCCTTGATGGCAAGGACGGTGCAGGCAGGACCCTCTGTAAGCGCAGGAATAGTATGAAGATGGATACCCTCCAAATCAGTTTGCTGAAAGAGGGACTGATGTTCTTGACGAATAATAATATGCGTCTGAACCTTGGAACGAAGAGCAGGATTTTGGGGAAGCATATTTTCAATTACCCACTTGTACATCTCCTTTCCGAAGATAGGGAGAAAGGGCTTTGGAACAGTATAGCCTTCTTTCTCAAAACGGGATCCTAGCCCTCCCATAGGAATTACCAGATGGATTGTGGTAGGGGCATTCATAGGAATACGAGACTTGGATTCCAAACAAACCTTTAGAAACTCAATGGTGATATCACTTGCATTTGTAATAGGAATAACGGTACAGCCTGCATCCAGCCCTGCCTTCCTTCCTACTACACTGTCCTCAAAGACAAGACAGGATTCAGGAGGAACACCAAAATGAGCGGCCGCCTTTAAATAGATTTCAGGATGAGGCTTGGACTGTGCAACATCTTCATTGCTTAGAATAAGATCAAACTGATCCAGAATATCCAACTTGGTAAGAGCTAATAGGATTGTATTTCGAATGCTATTGCTACAACAGGCAAGTGCGTGACCTTGACTCTTAAGCCAGCAAATTGTTTCCGTAACAGAACGGAGACCCTTAAAATCTGCAATCAAGCGTTCAGTTAAAACCTGCTTAAGTGCATTCACCTCTTGAATAGACACCGATGTCTTAAGAATCTGATTGCACAAGGCAACTTTATCCTTTGTAGGTCTGGCTTCAAGGTGGAGGGTGTGAAATCCAATATCAATTGGACTTTGAGAACTTAAGTGATTCCATGCAGTCAAATAGGCATTGCGATGCAGTTCTTTTAGATCTATCAGGACCCCGTCTAGATCAAAGAGAAGGTGCATATCAATTATAACTAATAGTTAGCCTACTGTTTAGATTAGCACTAGTGTTAAGACTCTAATTCACTCCCTTCTTTAGAGGGGGGTTAATTATATTCTTAACGGCAGTAGGCTATATTCTCTAAGTTGCTCTAATTATGTGAATATGACTTTGTGGTTTATAACTTAATAGTTGCGCAGTAATTTCAGAGATATAAGGACTATCTGCTAATAATATAGTTATAGGTTCAATAATATTACATATATGGTCCATACTATATGTTTTACAAGATGTTCCATATACACGTTTATTAAGTTTTGTAGGGTCATTGTCTAGAAATCCAATAATATTGGCAGCATTGTGTTTTAAATAATAATAAATTAGTTGGCCAAAATGACCAGCAGGCGCTATAAATACAGGTCTCTCAATTATTATAGACATAAATAATTGTTCCCTTTTAATAAAATAATCATGAAATTTGTTAATTAATTCAGGATTCTGATAAGGTTGTGGATCACTATGCCCTTTGCGAAAGTGAAAAAAAAGCGAATGATCACGAAAAGCAACTGATCTATGCAAAAAAAAGCCATTACGTTGAAACATTAATACAATAAATGGATGATTAATATAATATGTATGCTCAATATTTAAAAATGATATATTTTGTCTTTTTAATAAAATATCCATATTTGGAATAGAAATATAAATAGATTCTACACCATTTTCATTCATATTTTTAATAAAATTCAAAGGATTATAGAGGTGTTCAAATACATGTGATAATGCAACACTTTTACTCGAAATCTTAGATGTTTCACAATTACCAGTTTGAAATGAGACTCCAGGTATTTGTGGATCAATATTACATAAATCTATAATCGTATACTGTTGTTCTGGGCGTTCTTTAAGTATTCTCTCTGCTAAAGTACCAGAATACCCGCCAAACTCAAGAAGATGTGTATCACTGAGATCTTCTACTATAAATGTTTTAAATTGATCGTGATGATCTTTCCACGTAGCTGTGTTAAATGTATTATTGTGTGAATATTTATAAAGAGTTTCTGCATCAATTAGATTCTGTAGTTGAACACACCCGCAGCTAGTACAGCCAACAAAATGCAGATCTCCAAAATCATCAGTCCCTTCATGAGCTCCAACTGAGAGTGGATAAGCCTTAAGTGTATGAATGGGTATAAGATGCGATGATGCACATACAGCGCAAATTGTACGATTCATTCTAGAATTAGATAAATTGTAAATCATTAAGCTCGAACATAATATTGATACCGTTAAGAATAAAATTACGCCTCCACTTTAGGTGGAAGCTTAGATTTATATTAGGCGGTACTCCTTTAGAGATGGTATAATTAGATTCTTAACGGTATCTTAAATAGCTATCAGTGATGGACTAAATTTACATACAAGTGTATTTAGCGGATCGCCTGTAATTGTATAGTGACGATTCGCATGCCCTTTTAAATACAGATCAAGACATGACCCAATATCTAGGTATATATTCTTTGGATGAAGAGCCCACGCCTTTGCAATAAGAATTTTAGCAATAGGACCTGCTGAGAACAAGAATATATGAGATTCCTTTTTTGATATAATAGATAGAATTCTATCTATAGTTGCATCCCCTTCTGCATCCCAATTATTTACTACAAATTCGGGTATTTGTATAAACTCTTCAATTAGAAATGGATTAGCCTTATTACTGGGACCTATAAAGGTAAAGGCAATCTTCTCATCCTTTAAAAAATTAATAAATGGATTCCAATTATTATTCACAAATACGTTTGCGAAAGTTGTATAGAGGGGATTCATTTGAAAACGAGTGTAATACCATTGAGCCATAGATGCATTACAGCATTCACAAGGAATTCCTATATAACAAGATGTATTAGCTGCTAATTCAATAGCATTTGTTAAATCCCTATGTAGTTTTCCACCGCTTGTAAAGGTCCAACTATCTATATTTGTGAGCGTATTATTTTGGAGTATGTGATGTTCCCCATCTGCTGGCCGAATGATTGCAAACGGTTGTCTGACCTGTATTTTTTGTAGAAAAAATTGGAAATCAGTTTCACTGGTGGCCGTTTGTCGTTGAATATGGGTTCTAAATCCCCGATCTATATATTCTTTAAACATTATATCAATGGGAAAATGGGCACCTGTTTCACTGTTTCCGTCTGTTCCATATTCCCAAGCAGTAGCTGGCTGAGAACCCCATAAAGATCTATCACTCCAGGGATGTGGCGGAACATAGGTAGGGATATTTGCATATTTTTGCAGCATAAAGGAAAAATGGATATCTTCTCCATTTGAAATTTTAGTATAGACCTGTGGTTCCTCCCTTGTAAAATAGCTAAGCCATTCTCTACGAAAGAACCAGGAATGCCCAACAATATCCACGGGCATAGATCTATCACACGGTCCATCCCAACCATAACGTTTTAAGTGTATATATCGATCAAGTTCCTTAAAGAGAACACCAATAGTCCCATAGAGAGCTGCCTTTTTAGACATTGAATTTAGACAATTTTCAAACCACCGATTGCCTGGGATTGTATCATCATCAAAAATACAGATATATTCGGTGGGAGCTAATAGGCCAATTAAGAATCGGGACCAGACACCATAATTATAATTATTATCAAATACGCGAATATCACTTGCATCCTTATAAGAACTTAAATCTACTTGTTTATTTCCATTATTCCAGATAAAGATACAGGCAGGCGGAATGGTCTGTGCTCGAATTGCATCAATTTGCGATTGGAGCACATGCGGTCGTTTGTAAATATTTACAATTGCTGTAATATTACTCATATATTTTTAACAACTCATTAATCTTTAGGTATGCATTACCAGTTCCATAAATAGTACTTGAAGGAAGTAAAGACTCCTGTGGTTTAAATAGTTTGAGCAAGGATTCTGGTGTTGATGTAAATGTGATATAGGGGTCTATTATTTCAGTTCGCTCAGTTACTTGACGGCAGCAAAAGACTCGTTTTCCAAGAAAACTAGCCTCTTCTTGTATCCCTCCACTATCACTTATAATACAATTACAGTTAGCCAATAATTCACACATCTTTTCGTGTGGCATAGGGTCTATTACCTGTACTTTTTTAAGTATACTGCTGTATTTTTTAATATCTGGATTTGGATGAATTGGAAGTAGAAAGGTCAGATCTGAATAACGTATTGCCAATTGTTCAATTGCTTCAAAAAACTGTTTTATTTGTGACCAATTCTCTCTTCTGTGAAGAGTGACGATTACAGATGATCCTATGCGTGAAGTGAGATTATACTTGGCTATAGCATCAATCGAGGTATTTCCAACAATTTCAATTTGTCCCGTAAAATGTTCCTGTTCTAGATTTTGAGCTGCCCCAATAGAAGGGCAGAGAGCCAATGATGCGATAGAGTCAATCATTCTGCGATATCCCTCTTCAGGCCAAGGGTGCTCTAGATTATAGGTTCGCAAACCGGCCTCTAGATGAATGATTTTTTTTTGTGAATTGAGTGCAGCAAGTGCCGCCGCACAGGCAACTGCAGTATCTCCTTGAACTAAAATGGCCTTCCAGGGCAAATCAAATAGATCAGACGATAGAATGGATTGAATAATATTGTTTAGACGATTGGATCCATACTCTTTTATTTGAATTATATGATGGACGCCAGTATATGATGTATCTAAAATAGTAGTATGTTGTTGAACAAAGACTGGTATATATAGAGAGGAACTCATAAGAAGTGGATTGCATTTGATTAATTCTGGGCGAGTCCCTATAAAGACTGCTATTTGTTTCATTTATGTATAAAACATACTATAGATTTAAGCCCTCATCCATTATGGATGAGGGCTTAAATTTATACTAGGCGGTATCGTTAAGAATCTAGATAACAGCAGTGATTCTGACTATTTTCCATGAATGCTCTCCATAGGGCACAAAGGGTTCATCCGAAAAACTGAGGAGTTCATACTTAAAATTCCTGTCCAATTCATCACTGAAACACTTATAGTGATTAAAATCATCAATTAATAGAATTGTCCCAGGTTTTGCAACCTGTCGTATCTTAGAATACCATAAGGCCCGTTTATCACCGTTCGGCCCATCCACCAATATTAAATCAAAGGGAATAGGAGGTATACCTGTATTCTGTATATCATTCTCATCATACAGAATATACTGAACACCCTTATAGGGTTGTATAAATTCTGCCTTTGATTCGTACGAATAAAGAGTAAGATTTTCCGTATATTTACTAAAATGATCATATAACTTTCGGGTAGAATTACCAGAACCAAATTCTAGAATCGCATACTTAGGTGAATAGACAACATGACGGAATAACTCGGTCATTTCTTTCTGCGTATAGGACCATCCACCTTCAAACTTTGGAATATCCATTCTAGGAGAACAGAGAGCGAATCGTTTAGACTAAAAATCCACGTTTCTCTAAACAAATTCCATATTCATTCTGAATGTCATTTATACACTTTGCATAAAATGCGGATTCATTTATCCACTTTCCATAAGTTAGCGCGTGAATAACAGGACATCCATAAGAAAAATTCTTTTCATTTTGTTCTAAATCTCTTTCGGTGTATATAAATGCGCTAGTATAACGCATTGTATAGTCTCGCACAGTTAATTCTATATTTCTATAATCAATACTTATATATTGAGTCATTATATCCTGTAATACAGTTTTTTTCCATATAGTTGGCTGTACACTAAATATATAGTCCCAATGATATATAGGATATATATTCGTTTCTGTTTTAAGAGTCGGTTTTGTGATACCGCCTGGTAACATACGTAATTGGTGAATATTTTCTTTGACCATCTCCTGAACATACCCATCCAGACTCTCTTTTGCAAATGTATCTATAAATATATTATTATCAATCAGATAAAAGACATAGTCTTCTTTTATCTGTATTAAAATATCATACATTTTTTTAGCATAGGTATCACTTCCATTATATATAATTGTTTCATCAAAATGATAATAGGGTTCTAAAGTATTTGCGAGCTCCTGTGAATTAATACCCAAATATCGCTTGATATTTGGGAAATATTTTTTAAGTCTATCAAGTGTTATATGCAAATAATCAGCAGCCATAGAATTAGCGAATACAAGTAGGCATATTGACATTATATAATATACCATTATTAATCTATCATTAAGTAAGCATTTTAGATTGATTGACATTTTAAACCTTGATTTTTATATACTTGAATTACATTTCCCTGTTCTGTATGATGATGTGTAAAATAGATCTCCTGCTTATTTTCAATAAGTTTATCTAAAACATAATCGAACTGTATTCTACTATCATCATAATTTATTGGACTTTTATTTAAAAAACTTTCTTGTAAAAATGCTTCTCCAACGTGTCGTTTATCGTCAATCGATTGATAGCTAGATCTATATTGTATAAGAAGATCAATTGGCCCATACATTATATAATCAATTATATATCCATAAGGAGCACCTTCCACAATATGATGAAACCAACAGATACCTACTAGTTTTTCTATGGATCTATTTTTAAAAATATCTATAAATTCACAAATTGTTGGACAATAAGTATCTACTCTGAATTGCATAGCGTGTGTAAATCCTAATTCTTTAGCACGTTTACATCCATTTACTAATGTTGTATTTGGATAATTTACACGACCAATACCATTTATTGCTGGCTTTATGTTTAATACTATATCTAATGCATATTGTCTTAATAATTCTACTTTTTGCGATGGTTCATCCGACCAAATAGATAGTATAGTAGGTATACTTTTCATCATTATAATAGCATATGGAATAGATATATCATAAAGTGGGCCTTGTAAAACAAGACAATGCATATATTATACTACAATTTGCTCTTTAAATTTGCTATTAAGAATCTAATTACTCTCTAATGGAGGCGCATACCGTCTAATATAAATTTAAAATAGTATCTTTAATGCATCCAAAAACCGCTGAAAACAGACCCTATCCGTCAATGTTTCCTGTACATATTTTGCAGGATTAAAGTGAGGGATTGCGTGTACAAAGGCATCTAGTTTCAACATAAATTCCTCATTTGAATAGACCTTGTAGCCGCACAAATTGCTCCAATAAGGCGCTGAGGTTGCAAGGAGCTGCTCCTTATGATGTGTATAGTTAAAATTACTGTAGAACTCCTCCTTCATTGTGGTAGCATCATAAACATAAATGGGGGTATTGGTGGCGAGGCACTCTTGCAAGGCAAACCCCTGGGATTCGTGACTTCCTAGCCAGATTGCAAATCGGACCTTCTTAAGCGTTTCAATATAGTCAGAACGCTGATAAGACCCATAGGTATAGACCTTGTAGGTGAGACCCTTGGATTCTACAACAGACTTGCAGTACTCTAGAAGCTTGGGATCACGATGCTTATAATAGATGATGCAGTCATAGCTATAGGCTTGTGTTGTTGGTTTTGGCTGAATATCTTCAAGGCCAAAGGGAAGAGGCAGAAAGGGAATATTTGAATTAGCAATATCGGCGAACTCTTGGTAGACCTTTACATTCCAATCGCTTAGACACGAAAAGATACAGCGGCTCTTGTGCTCGGGCTTTGATTCGGTGAAAAAAGGGTGCTTGGGATCAGGAAAGATCCAGCAGCCAGGGCCAAAGATAAATTTGGATTGTGGATACTTATCGGGATTGACCCACGGCCCAGGGCACCAGATAATATCATAATTTGCATCTGGAAAATTAGTAGAATGTGAAAAATGATATTCAATATGAAACAGGGTACAGGCCCGTTTAATAAACTCCTCATTTCGTTGGTGGGTAGAGCCTACCTGCAGGAGTTTCATTCGTAAAATAGTATGCAGTTTATTCTTTAGATCTAAAACAGTCCTAAGAACTTGGTTCGCTTGAGCTCCTCGGGTGGATCACCTGGATTTGCAGTGAACGTATAGGCAAGTTCATCACCTCCTACAAGCGATGTAAAGAAGTGCAGGCCGATATAGTATTCTTGAAGAGAAAAGTCGATTTTGTTGTATTTGTCGAGCTTATCGGATCCCATTTGCTTTAAGTGGTCTACTAAGGGTTTTGTGAAGGCTGCTTGGGGCGCCAGTTCCTGCAGTTTAGCAATAATGGCGTCACGGACTCCTCTACAAGAGACCTTAATGGGATCTTTGAAGGCCATCAGAGGGGTAACCTCTTTTGCATCGGCTACAGCTGGTTTAATAGGGGCAGAACGACGGAACATCTTGGCAATGTAGCTGTTAGAAATGGATATCAAATTTTAGTAAATTTGATATCCATTCGTCCTATTGTATTCAGTAAGGATGAAGTTCGAAGAGTGGCAGATAGGCACATTCTACGATGTGATGATCAGCTCAGGCCCCTATCCATTAGGCCGGCTTGTCCAGAAGTATCAAATGGACAATAATGTCTATCTGGACTTTTGGAAGGAAGAGGGGGGAGAGTATCTGTATATTGTGGATGCAACGGAGAGGTATGTTATTCATACCGCCTAATATAAAATTAAGCCCTCTGCATTAATGCAGAGGGCTTAATTTTATATTAGCACTAGTGTTGAGATTCCAATTTGCCCCCTCTATAGAGGGAGCAAATTGGATTCTCAACTGTAGATCACCTGAAGAGGTGCAGAATACGTTGAGTACAGAGCCGCCTTCGATGTTGGTCGATCGAGTGTAAGGAGTTCTTGGAGGGCAGTCAAGCGTCTCTCAAGAGGTTCTAAGTATATGTAGTCTTTTTTGCGGCTCAGACTCTTCCAGCGCCATTCAAAGCTCAGGGCCGCGTGATTATCGGGAAAGCCTTGGACAAAGCAGTGGCGACGCCATTCCCCTGGCGTTCTACTTGTTGCTTTTGCTCCGCCTTTGAGTATGCCGTTGTGCTGTTTTAGACGACGGTCTCGGTCGACGGTGGCTCCTATGTAAGTCGCTCCTTTTGAGTTTACGAGACAATAGACGACCCACTGTGTTTCGTTTGGTGTGTTTTGATTGTCTTGATTGCTTTGATTGCTTTGATTGTCTTGTTCCATTCCTTTTAGAACGTCTGGATTTTTTAGATTGTCCGCCGCCAAGTTTTTTCTTTATCATATCACCAAACATTCTATTAAACTCAAGTTTAGTATCTGTTTCTATTAAACTATTGATTTTAGCTTTTGTATAACCAGCTCCCTCCTCGGCATCATCTTTATGGTTTAATTCATATACCTCCGCCGTATCAAATACTGTAATTTGCCAAATAAATCTATTACCACCGCCACCAAGGGATTTGACTAGCATAGCCTTTGCAAACCGTCCAATTTTAGAAGATGAAAGATTGGCTGCCGATGCACTGGCAGCGTTAGGAAACTCTTCACCGGGCTCCAGCAAACCAGGCGGCTCAGAGTCGTCTTCTGCGTTGTCTGCGTTGCCTGCGCTGCCGTCTACGCTGCCGTCTACGCTGGCGTTGTCACCAAAACCATAACGTTTAGCAAGCTTATCGGCGCCAGCTAGAGATGCATCATCTTCTTGCACCCCCCACACAGTGTCTTCCAATTGTACTTCATCTGAAAATATATTATCATCGACAGCTGCCAAATCACACGCAGCATTATAATGTACTCCACGATGTACAATAATTACTTCTTCAGCACCGGCTACTTCATGAACCATTTTATATGGCCCATTATGACCTTCTCCTAAAATAGTTAATTTAAACCTTTTACTTTGATAAAATTTTACCATTTCAGCATCAACTAAATAATAATATCGGTTTCTTCCAAGAATAGCTATGTATTCCTCTGGTGTAAGAGTATCAATTGTTCGTTTAATTCCATCAGCAGCTATGTCTCGATTAACTTCAGCTAATAAAAATTGATGAGAATCCGTTATTTCACTAAGATAATGACGCCATAATGCTGTTTTATATTTTCTAAGAGCAAATGCGAGATCTGATTCACCTGCGGACTGCGGCGAGACAGCTGACTTTGTTCTAGCTGCGAAATCTTCCTCTGATTCACCATCAATCTGCATCATAGCCTGATTTATTAGATGTAAGATATCCTGAACCGCCGCATCTATATGAGCTGGGGCTTCAGTTGGATTTAAAAATTTGTTAATGATATCTGCTAATTCTCCTCGTAATTCCATTGCTATATCATCTCTCCCATCAGGTGTATCTATTCGATCATCGCCCCCATATACTGTATCCTTCGTTTTACGAAGATATGTAAGAAATCCACAATTTCCACGGCCATCATTTACAAGTAGGGCAAGTGTACGGCCTTCTAGTTGATCTTTAATTTCATCGGCAGTATCTTTATTCAAAGCCTCTTGATCTTCCCATAAAAATGAAGCAATAAACTCACTATTTACGTTTTGTTTATTAAGTTCTTCTATAATTTTTTCTAATTCTGCACTATCAATTTCAGCTGCCACAGATTGTAATACTATAAATGATGGAGTTGTATAACCCTTTACCAATAAATTACTAAGAGGTAGACATGTTGCCATAGTTTTAATACCGGTATTTGTTAATTCAGTACCAACTCTATGCAGTCGCTGTATTACCTTTTCGCTACTATTTTCAAACTTACCTAAAAAAGACTGCAAAGTTATATTACCCTCACTATCATCCACTGGCTCATCTGGCACATCCTCGCTAGAAGGGTTAGATAGCATTTTAAGAATACAAATAGCTAACATATCTTCAGTAATAGGGGAATCGTCAGTAGGTCTATAGGTACGAACTAACAATCCATACTTAGCTATAATTTCAGCAATAGCTGAATCAATACTATCTGCATCTTCTAATTTTTTTCTTTGTCGAATAAGGGCTTTTTCTATTTCTTTACAACTTGCTACATTAGCTATATATCTGTCATAAGTAGCAGATGCCTTAGTTTGGCTTTCAAAATCTATTAACAAATCAGATAGTCTAGCATATGGATTAGCAGCATCTGCACCCGAACTTGGCATTTTGGGGATAAATTCACCAATACTCAATGCTGCATCTAATGAAGGTAAACAAGCAAATACTTCACTTGCAACACAAAAGCGTTTTTCATATGTAAATTTTAGTATTTTTCTCATAGTTGTATAGTTTAATACAGCCCGATCATAATGATTAATAAAAATAGCTAAGTCAAACAGATCCTCTTGTGCTTTTAATAAAGCGAGATTCCATAGAGCCATTAGATTTAGATGTGGAGCATCCCTCGTTTTAGTACTATCAGATAATATAATACGACCATATGCAATTAAAGATAAATACATTGATATATCAAATGTCATTGTAACAATAATTTCTCCAAATAAATCTTCTGGATCACACGCCATTGGTTGAATAGGATCTAAAAAAGATTTAATAGCTTCAACTAATTTTTGTATTGATGCATCATCATGATCTACACAATATTTTACATACTTTTTAAATTGTGATGAATTTAATCTTGTAAAGCCATCCGCTGTAACGCTTATCACATTGCCCCCGCTAAACATAACAGTACCTTTTACAACAATTGTAGAAGGTCCAGCACCCGTGTTACCACGACCTTCACTTTTTAGCAAGTTAGCTAATATAATACACCATCCTAAACTTATTTCATTATCTTTACGTCTTTCTTGTTCATAAATTCTAAATTTTTCTTTAATTGTAAATCCAGTAGGGCTACTTGCATCTACTTCTCGATATGCTGCTATTAATACCCGTCCTGCAGGTGCTTTAAATACAGGAGTTCTTTCTGCGGCATCTTCTCCAGCTGTAGCACCTTCTGCTGCAGATGAAGAAGTAGCAGCTGGAGAAGGTGTATCTTCTGCTTCAGCTGCAGCACCTTCTCCTTCAGATGAAGAAGTAGCAGCTGCAGGAGAATCTAATATATCTTCAGTAGATTCTCCAAAAAAATATATACATCCTATTCCAATACCACATCCAATTTTAATAACAGACAGATTTATAACACCATCAAAATAAGTAGGAGCTGCTAAAATATCTAATAGTTCGGTATTTTCTTCTGGTGTTGAAGTTAAATAAGATGGAAATGTTTTAAGTCTGGCTATAAGGGGAGAGCGTATGAGTGTTTTTTGTTCGTGTGGTAATAATGCAGCTGTTAGAGGATAATCTAAATATGGCCGTCCATATTTAGTTATATCCTGTAAAAACTCTTCAAGTCCAATTAAAATTTGTTTTCTTGATTGTTCTGTGTCAATACTATTAGCTGCATCATATTGACTTGCCGAAGTTATTGTAGGTGCAATACCATATCGTAAAGATTTTCTTAAAAATGCAATTAGTTTTTCTTTATTCATAGTAAGTGCTTCCAACATAATTTTATGCAATCCGCAGTCTTGTAATAATTTCATTAGTATATCTAATCCGTGTAATATATCAGGATTACCATATCCTTGCAGTATTTTACTAGGATCTCTGAAATCTACAAATGGGCTTCTAAATCCAAGAATACTATGCCCTGTTCTTAGTATACTACCAATATAACACGTAGGCGAAAATTCACTAGGCAATCTTTCTGGAATTGCACGTCTCGATGCAGTTGCTTCAGCTGCCCCCTCTTCCTCTGCAGTTATGGCAGCAGTTGCTGCATTTTTAAGTGCTTGACTTGTAGCTGGCTTCTTATCAGCCATTAAACTAGGAGGAATATGCCATCTCGCGGATACCTCATATCTAAAATCAGGATAGCTAATGGTACCAACTGGTCCCACTGGTGCTGCTGCGGATGATGCAGCTGCTGATGCAGCTGCTGGTGCAGCTGGATCAATATCTATAAATAAAAATAATGGAGGGACATCATCTTGACAATCTACTAATCTATACAAGTCCCATTTACATAATATATCGCATATATTAAATTTATGCTTCATTAATGATTGAATTATACCCTGTGTTTCAGACATTGTAGTTTGTAATAATCTAGTTAATTCATCAAACATATCATCAAAATACTGCCTCCATGTTTTACCATCTAAAAAAATTTTAGGTGTTGTATCGGTTCTTATCCAAGAATTTACTCTGAATATATCTAATTTAAATGTTTCCAAATTAGTTTTTGCTGATGCTTCCCAAGCATCATGTGCCCAATCTGCTTTGCCAAGTATAATATGCTGTATTAATAATATTCTATCAATATCTTGTGCCAATTCTGGCCGATAATGGTAGTTTCGATCAAGTCGATCATTAGTTATATATATAACTGAACCAGCTTTTTTTAGTGCGGCCTGTTTATAAGACATAAAATTAGTTGCATCTATTGTAATTGTACGAATAATTCCTGTATTTAGTTTTATAAATACCTTTGAACCTGGGGGAGGAGATTGTCCCTCAGGTAATAGTTTAATAGATCGATAAATTTCTGCCATACGAGCAAATGGTCGTCCAATTATAATTGGATGTTGTGTAAATGACGCTGGATGTCCAGAATTTCCAAATAATATTAATTCTGCATCACGATCTGTACGTGGAACCCCAACTATTTTTGAGGAGCTTACTTGAGGAGTAGTTTCTTCTATACAAGCCTCTAGATGAGCTTGTGCTATATTTACTTTACTAACTACTGACTGTAGTGCGTTAACTGATATTTTTCCACCATTTACTAATCCTCTCAATAATGTAACTAAATAATCTTCAGGATCATTCGACACTTTCTTCGACGATGGAGCACGCGCTGATGAAGAACTTGATGATGAAGAACTTGATGGATTACTTAATTTCGGTAGTTGTAAACGTAGCGCTGCTTGTACATCACTAATTAATTTTTTATGTTTTTGACCGTACTCAGGTGGAGCTAATACAAATTTGTCTTGTAAATGTTTATTTTTTTTTTCAAATAATAATTTATATAATTCATCTGCCGTTATTATATTAGATTCAGCACTAGGCAATCGTTTGTGAAATAATTCTCTACATTTATATCTTAGAGGTGAACCAGAGGATAATGCTGGTACTGCTGAAGCAGAGGATGACGATGCGTTTGAAGCAGAGGGCGATGATGCGTTTGGAGCAGAGGGCGATGATGCATTTGAAGCAGAGGGCGATGGTGCATTTGGAGCTAAAAATTCTATATTAAATTCTCTAACTAAATTGCCATTAGTTGGTCTATGAGGTAATACAAGTGGAAAAAAAATTTTATAATCAGATGTTACTGCAGTTCCATCTCTAAACTGAAATACATCATTTACACCATCAATGCTAGCTGACTCATACCATATTAGTTTTGGGCCTGACCTCTCTCTAGACTTGACCGCCTTAAAATACCATATTTCATCATGCTTCTCAAAATC
>Ga0114962_10002382_pt1 | contig 15705 bp, 11 predicted proteins | sample C_130820_MF_Meta_FD_87017 | JGI IMG/M metagenome (GOLD analysis project Ga0114962, IMG submission 87017) | Freshwater microbial communities from Lake Croche, Canada to study carbon cycling - C_130820_MF_MetaG | ecosystem: Environmental > Aquatic > Freshwater > Lake | place: Lake Croche, Canada...
ACAATCAACCTAAAAGCTTTCGTAATTTTATCTTGAACATTATTTTTTTCAAGAAGTAATTTTGTTGCTAAAACACGAGAAGCTTCTAAAACAGTTGGGTCATTCATCATCACCAAAGCTTGCAAAGGTGTATTCGTTTTAGACCTTTTCACTTCACAAACATCTCTATTACTCGCATCAAAAATACCCATGGTTGGCGGTGGAACGGTTCTTTTTATTAGTGTGTACATTCCTCTTCGATATAAACTTGCTCCATGATCTTGAACATACATAGATAATAATCCTCTGCCAGAAGTAGCCCCTTCCCATAAGCCTGGAGGTTGATAAGGTTTAACACTGGGTCCTCCAATGTTTGGCACAAGTAGACCACTGCTAGATAAAACTATGTCTCTAATAAATTCAGCATTTACGCGAGAACGAGAAGACCGAGATAAAAATATATTTTCAGGATCTTTGGCTAATTTTTCGGGACTCAATTTGGCAGATTGACGATAAGTAGCAGACATAACCATTTGCTTGACCAATCTTTTGATATTCCAGCCATTCTCTTTAAAATCAAATGCGAGCCAATCCAATAATGCCGGATTAGTTGGCAATTCCCCTTGCATACCAAAGTCGCCTGCAGTTTTAACAATCCCTTTACCAAAAAACTCTTGCCACATCTGATTGACAAACACTCTAGCAGTCAAAGGATTTTTAGGGTCAAATAACCACTTCGAAAGGCCTAAACGATTTTTGGGCCAATTTTTGGAAAAAGGTAAAATGACACTGGGCATGGCAGGTTGAACACGATCTCCAGGAGCATCGTAATTGCCTCTTTTTAAGATGGTACTAATTCGCGGTGTGTCCAAATCACTCATCACAGAAACAATCAACTTGGAAGTATCTTGTTTATTGATGAATTTTAAAATATCTCTAACATCCTCATTGGATATCTCCATTAAAGGTTTTTTGGCATAGGTTTCAGGACCACCAATCACAGATTCAATCCCCACCTCTTTGACATTATTGAAAAATGCGAAGGCTTGGTAATAATCCTTTTGAGAAATGGGATCATATTTATGATCATGACATCTTGCACATTCCAAAGTAATACCTAAAAAGGCCTTACCAAAAAGATCATTTCGATCAGCCACGTAACTAACTCTATATTCTTCCTGAATGACACCCCCTTCTTCGGTAATTTTATGATTCCGATTGAAACCCGTTGCTAATAATTGTTCTTTCAATTGCCCAGGATTGGCATTTGGAATCAAATCACCTGCCAATTGCCAAGAGACGAATTGACTATAAGGCATATTTTTATTCAAGGCATGAATCACCCAATCGCGCCAAGGCCATTGTGTTCGATAACCATCATCTTGGTATCCATGCGAATCGGCATAACGTGCCAAATCCATCCAATAAATAGCCATTTTTTCACCATATGTTGGATTTTTCAACAATTCATCAGCCATTTTCTCGTAAGCATTTGGCGATTTATCTGATAAAAAACGATCCATTTGACTGATGCTTGGTGGCAAACCGTTTAGATCCAGCGCCAATCTTTTCAATAAACGTTCTTTGTCTGCTTCTTCATTTGGACTCAAATCGTTTTGTTCCATTTTACTCAAAACAAAATAATCAATCTCATTTTTAGGCCATTCTTTTTGTTTGACCTCTGGTAAATTTACTTTTTTAGGTGCTACAAAGGCCCAATGCTTTTCATACTTTGCCCCTTGTTTAATCCACCGTTCGATTAAATCCACTTCACGGCTAGATAATTTTAAATGAGAAGACTTGGGAGGCATCATTTTAATGGTATCCTCTGTTGTTATCCTTAAAAAAACTTCTGAAAGACCTGGCTTACCTGGTACCAAAGCAAAAGCATTTGGATGTTCTTTTAGCGCTTTAAAAACACTGACTGAATCGTCTAATCGTAAACCAGCCTGCCTTTTATTGGCATCCGGTCCGTGGCAAGAGGAACACTTGTCAGATAGAATGGGCCTAATATCAAAATTATAGCTAACTAAATCAGGAATAGGCAATTCATTTATTTGGGTATTCTCGCTAGAAGAACACCCAGCCAAACTCATTGCAATCAATGCAAACGCAAAAATATTTATCAAAAAACGGCTATTTTTCATTAGGCTTTTATTAATAAATCTTGAACTACTTTTCCTTTGCCATCTGGAGTCGTGTAAAATGGCCGTTTTTCAATTTCGTATTGGGTATCTGGTTTAATACCGAGTGCATGATACATTGTCTGATGAATTCCAGCAATTTTAACTGGATTTTCAATGGATTTACAAGGTCTTTCATCAGCTGTTTTTCCATATACGTGGCCACGCTTTACTCCCCCACCAAACATCAAAATAGAACAGCCATCTGTAAAATGACGGTGCATTCCATAAAATTTAATATCATTTAAAATTTCTGGTTGATTGACTTGCTCTTTCACCGTTTGGTCAGGTCTACCTTCCACCATCATATCGCGGCTAAATTCAGAAGCTAAAATGACAAGCGTTCTATCCAAATGTCCACTTTTATCTAAATCTTTGATTAATTGAGCAATCGGAGCATCAATTTGCTTCTTCATACCAATCAATCTTGTATGTCCATTCTCATGCGTATCAAATCCATAAAATGGCTCGTATTCCGTTGTGACAGAAATAAATCTAGCACCTTGCTCCGTCAATCTTCTAGCCAATAAACATCCCAATCCAAAACGACCCGTGTTGTAAGTATCATAACTCTCTTTGGGTTCAGAATGCAAATTGAATGCTTTCGATTCTGGAGAGTTTAACAATATATACGCTTGTTCCATTGAACGTCTCAATGATTCTTTTTGGTAATCACTACCAAAATCCCCAAAAGGACTTTTGCTGATCAAATCATTGTACAATTTATTTCTCCCTTCAAAACGTTTCATGTCCATACCTACCGGAGGTCGAACACTATCTAAACCCTGACTTGGGTCTGGAATAAAAAATGGACCAAATTCATTTCCTAGGAATCCAGCTGAATGAAATGCCTTTAGCTCCTCTCCTTCACCAACCGTAAACCGCTGACCAATATCTATAAACGCCGGAATTACTGGATTTTTAGGCCCCAATTCTTTGGCTATCCATGCTCCCATGTGTGGAGTTGCTACGGTTTGCGGTGGCTCATAACAGGTATGCCAATTATATTGATGGCGAGTATGTAAAATATGGCCTAAATCAGCTGCCACATACGATCTTATCAAAGTACCTTTATCCATTACTCCAGCAATACCTTCCAAACCTTCTGAAAAATGAATTCCATCTAATTTGGTAGGTATAGATTTGAATGTACTCAATACCCTATTCCCTTCCATTCCCTTTTCATAGGGCGTGTATCTTTTAGGATCAAATGTCTCGGTATGTGCCATTCCACCTGCCATCCACAAAAGAATAACCGTATCAGCAGAAGCCATTCTTTGAGCAACCGCATTATTCGAGCCTGCCAATAAGCTTGCAAAAGGGGAATTCATTCCCATAGCAGCTAAAGTAGCCATGCTCGTATTTTGCAAAAAATCACGTCTATTGTAATTTGTTTTCATAATGAAGCAAACAATATAATATAGATTAAAATCAAATAATTAACTGAAATTCAGGAAGTAAAGTGATTGCCCAAACAAAATCTTGGACACCTTCAATACTTGGCTTTTTACCTAAGAATCGCATCGCTAATTCCAACTCTCTGGCACTTGGCATCCTGTTGATAGATTCCCGATAAAGTGCATTTACAAGCTCAACACTTGATTGATACTTTGAAACCCAAATTTTGGCACCTGTATTTAAGGTATAATTGAATTTCGTGCCATTTGTTAATTCCAAGGCTTGCAATAAATTAGCCTGAGATGTTCTACTTGTAGAAACTGTTTCACGGTTTGGCCTGCCCAAAGAGGTTAGAAATGGATCATTCTTAACGAGCGCTGCTCGAACAAATGGGATGTCTTTTTTAATATCCGATGGCAACATTTTAACGACTAATGCAGAATCTGTATACAGTGGAAAAAACGATTGACTTACCGCATCTGCAAATTGTTCCGCAGTTAATCTTCGTTTCGTCATTCCTTTGAATACATAATTCGAAGCCGTAACCATGGATACTTCTTTAAATCCAACCGAAGGTAATTGGTAGGTTTGTGATGTTAAGATTTGGTACATTAAGCGTTTGATATCCGTACCATTGTTCGCGAAATCGTATGCCAAATAATCCAATAAATCTTGACTCCATGGTTCATTATCCATCATATCCACTGGTTCAACAATACCTCTTCCCATCAATTGAGCCCAAACTCTGTTGACCAAAGTTCTATACAACCTTCCATTTTTCTTTTGAACCAAAATATCTGCCAATTGTACTAAACGATCAGCCGTGATTGGCGTATCTTTAATTTTACCCAAAGAATTATATAATACACCTTTCCCAGCCATTCTGCCGGTAGGTAAATCACATCGATGAATTTCCAATTGTTGGTCGGAGAAAACATTTGCGAAAGCATACGCCTCATCCAACTTCCAATCACTGATAAAACTATCGTGACAGGAAGCACACTTCAGATTTAGCCCCAAGAAAACCTGAGCCACATTTTGAGCTGCTTGCATTTCAGTACTTTGACTGGAGTTGATTGTTCCTCTCCATTTGATTCCCTTGATAAAACCCTCTGAATCTTTGTTGGGACTGATTAATTCCTTAACAAATTGATCGTAAGATTTATTATTTTTCAAGGAACCATAAAGCCACTTTGAGATACTGAATCTACCTCCGGTTATATAGCCAGTTCCAGAATAATCATTTCTCAAAACATCATTCCAAAAGCTAAGCCAATGCTGTGCATAAGAAGAATTATCTTTCAACAAAGTTTCCACTAAAAGTGCTCTTTTGTTGGGCCTTTTATCAGCAATAAATTGTTGAACTTGTTGGTTGGAAGGCAACAAACCTTGTACATCTAAATAAACCCTTCTGATATACGTATTATCATCAATTGGTTTTTTCCAAGCGATTTTGTTTTTCTTGAAATACTGATCAACAAATAAGTCAATAGGCTGTTTTATTTGACCATTAAAAGCAGGAATATTGGGCAATCGTGGCTCTAAATCAGCCACTCTGTACAAACTCTTCTCAGGACCTTCTGGCCATGGAACACCTTGTTTAATCCAATATTCTAATAAGGCTATATCTTCAGAAGTCAAACGCTTACCTTTTGTAGGCATCGCATCGTCGTGTCCTTCTGGTAACTTAACTCGGCGAATGATATCACTTTTTTCAGGAAAACCTGCCAATAAAATCGGGCCGTTCTCCCCTCCTTTAAATAAAAATTCTTTTTTGTCTAAACGAAGCTTCCCTTTTGTTTTTGTTGCATTGTGACAACTGTAACAATTATGAGCCAAAATAGTCCTAACCTTTATATTCAACTCATTTACTTGAGGGCTAGTCAATACTTCGCTAACAGGAGCACTTGTTAGGATTTCTTTTTCTTGAAATAAATTAGACTCTTTGATATTCGATGAAGGTGCATCAAATACCTGTTTTTCGGTAGAAATGAGGGTATTATTTATTTTATTAGAAGCATTTGGCCATGGAGCACCTTGCTTGATCCAAGTCTCCAATACTTCTATCTCGCTTTTGTTTAAACGCTTACCTTTTGTGGGCATTGCGTCATCGTGGCTAGCGGGCAATTTTATGCGGCGAATGATTTCACTCTTTTGCGGATTTCCAATAACAATTGCATCACCATTCTCTCCACCCTTTAGGATATAAGATAAATCATCCAATCTAAGTTTACCTTTTATTTTTTTAGGACCGTGGCAATCGACACAATGCTTCATTAAAATGGCTTTAGCTTCAATGGCTAAGGCTTCTTTTTGATTTACCTGAATTTTACCTTGTAATTGTTTAATATCTAAAACGGGTCTCTTAATCTCAAGTGAATCCATTTTCTTTTCAGCATCTGCATTTATACTCAAATAATCTTCTCCATGGGTCAGCAATGCTCCAAAATGACCAGCAAAAGTCACAAGCAAAACAGACATAAACAAAAGCGCTCTAAAAGATTTTATTTCATCCGAATAATGCGAGAGATGCATTAACAGGGCAAATACAAGGGTACTTATTCCTAACCATTTATGCCAAACAATGGATGAACCAGCATAATCATCATGATTAGCCAGAATAAGTCCCAATGTCACCGCAATCACTGATGACACAGAAATGACCCACAAAATTATTTGTATAGCGGATTTAAATTGGGAGGTTTGTTTCCTCCAATCAATGATTTCCAAAAAGAATACCACCCATATTAAACTTAAGGGGAAGTGTACAATTAAAGGATGTAATCGACCTAAAAAAGAAAGAAAATCTGTACTATTTGGCACAAAATGACATTTAAAACGTTTTAAAATTAATTTAAATATAATTAATATTATTTATATCCTTTCTTGAAAAATTTTAAATATATTCACAAAACTCAAATGCTCGAAAATGACCAATTCAGAAATTACCTATGCCGCTAGAGAAAAACTTTCAGGCAAATGGTTGCCAGCTATTTTAGCCTTTTTAATTCTTTCCATTTTATCATCCGTTAATATTTTCCCAAAAACTATTTAAGTTTACCCCTTAATCTACCCATTCAAATTCCTTATGTAGATGAAAACACAGAATTAACAAATAATTTAAGCCTTAACGCAGGAAATATATTCTCTTTGATTTTGGGAGGTGCTTTATCTTATGGTGGAGCCGTATTTAGTATTTTTTTTATACGAGGTTTTAAAGCAGATATTGAATTGATCTTTGCAGGCTTTCGAAATTTAAATCGTTTTTTTGTTTTTTTAGCAGCCAATCTTATCCAGTTAATTTTTGTGCTCGCATGGACGCTACTTTTGATTATTCCGGGTATCATTGCAGCACTTTCTTACGCTATGACTTACTATGTTTTAGTAGACAACCCTGAAATGGGTTCTTTAGATGCGATCAATGAAAGTAAGAAATTAATGAAAGGACATAAATGGCAACTATTTAAGTTATGGTTACGTTTTGTCGCTCTTGGCCTTTTATGCATCCTCACCATCGGCATTGGATTTCTTTGGTTAATACCCTATGCCAATATTTGCACAGCACAGTTTTACGATAGCTTATTGGAGGAGTGAGAGAAGTAAGAGGTAAGAGGTAAAATTCTCTCTTCTCTCTTCTTTATATCCTACAAAACAAAAGGTTCACAGAGGATTTACTTGCTTTCATTTTCCAAAAGCATTTCATAAACTTCTTTGGTAAAAGTTCCTCGCTTGCCGGAGTGAATCAATTGATCATCAATTTGGGTAATGGGAACCACCCTTTTGGTACTGCCTGTGGTAAAAACTTCATCTGCCTGTTTAAATTCTTCCAAAGTGAAATTTCCAACTTTCAAGGTATATTTTATTTGAATCAAATCCATCACCTTTTTCCTGGTAATCCCTTCCAAAATATGAGACTCGGGCGTACAGAAAACCCCGTCTTTCACTAAAAATAAATTACTCCTTGAAGATTCAGAAACACCATGACTAGAGGAATAATAGATCACATCATCAAAACCTCGACTTTTCACTTCCTTCCAATTCCTCAAAGCAAAGGCATAATTCAAGGATTTGATATCCGCCATTTCTCTTTGGTAATCAAAGCTCATCAATTTCATGCCTTTTTCAGGATCCGCAAAAGAAAACACCTGTGGTAAAATATATAAATTCGCCTGACCAATGGGATCAAAACCATTCAAACTATCACCTGCCGTTAAAATCATTTTAACTCCCAAACATTCATCCACTGATTTTGCGGCTAAATCCCTAATTAATTGAGCCAATTGCTCTTTGGAATAGCCATGCTCAATTCCCATTTTTTCAGCGGAAGCTAAAAAACGATCCAAATGATCAGATAAGAAAATGGGTTTACCAGCCATGATTCGAAAAAAATCAAATATCCCATAACCACGTAAAAAACCCACATCTTGAAGGCTCACTTGTACCTCATTGGAAGGTATCCAAGCCGTATTTTTATAAATTGGATAAACCATTTTCTGTTAATTTTTGAAATAAATCAATCACCTGTTTTGCTTCTTTTACATCATGTACGCGCAAAATCTGTGCCCCTTTCAGTAAGGCCGCCATGTGTAAAGCACTCGTCGCATTCAAGGACTCTTGTGCACTAATTCCCAGTACTTTAGTAATCATAGACTTTCTAGAAACACCCACTAACAAAGGAGCGCCTAACAAAGAAAATTGTTCTAATTGAGCCAATATTTGATAATTCTGTTCCAAGGTTTTAGAAAAGCCAAAGCCCGGATCAATAATCAGATCTTTTAAACCTTTCGATCTTAAGTAGTGCACTTTTTTTAAAAGATCACTTAACATATCTTCTATGATTACACCATAATTGGGGATTTGATGCACCTCTTGAAAGGTACCAACGCTGTGCGTTAAAATATAAGGGATTTGATTTTTAATAATCCAATCAAAAATTCCTTCATCCATGTTTCCTGAACCTATGTCATTTAAAATATCTGCTCCGGCTTGAAAAGAAACTTGAGCAACCTTCAAACGATAGGTATCCACAGACACAACTATACCAGGAAAATTAGCCTTCAAGGCCTCTATAATGGGAACAACCCGATCCATTTCTTCTTGCTCTGAAACAGGTACCGCATCTGGACGAGTAGAATGTCCGCCAATATCTAGGATGTTAACTCCTTCTTGAATCATTTCAGTGGCTTGCTGCAAAGCAAATGCAACAGAAGCAACTCGGCTTTGAGAAAAAAAAGAATCCGGAGTAGCATTTAAAATCCCCATAATTTGAGGAATTTGACAATTTATTATTCCCTGATTAGTCTTGATAGTATAAAATGGAGGAAAAAGAGCATCCAAATCAAATGAATTTAGAATTTTAGGATAATTTGAATATTTTTGTAGTCTGAAAAAACATAAGCTTTGTAATTAAATCCAGTTTTTATGAATAGGGACTTACAGTCTTCCCAAACTGAAATCGAATATCGACAAGTAATTTCACACTGCAAAGCCTTGTTTGATAAAAAAAATAAAGATTACGGTACATCCTGGAGAATTTTACGATTACCAAGTTTAACAGACCAAATTTTCATTAAGGCCCAACGCATCCGATCAATTCAAGAAAAAGGTCAACAGAAAATCCAAGATGGTATAGAAGGAGAATTCATAGGCATTATCAATTATTGCATCATTGCTTTGATCCAAAAATCATTAGAAAATTCGGAGCAAATGGAGTTTTCAAATGAAGAAATCAGTGCATGTTATGACCAGCAGGTGGATATCACCCTTGAATTATTGAGAAATAAAAATCACGATTATGGTGAAGCATGGAGAGATATGCGTGTTTCTAGCATGACAGATTTGATCTTAATGAAAATTTTCAGAACCAAACAAATTGAAAATAATCAAGGAGTTACTTTGGTTTCCGAAGGGGTTGAAGCAAACTACCACGACATGTTAAATTATGCGGTATTTTGCTTAATTAAGTTAAAAGAAGAACAGATGCAATCCGCACAACAATAAGTCAAGCCAGATGAAACAAATCAGCAAAATCGCAAAATTAGTACTAATCGGTATTTTCCTTTTTTCAGGATTGATCAAATTGAATGATCCTATCGGAACCCAATTGAAATTAGAGGAATACTTTGAGGTATTTTCTTTGGATTTTCCGTTGATGGAAGGATTTTGGAAATTTTGGATTCCCTTTGCTCTTCTTTTGTCTATTTTATTGAGTAGTTTAGAAATCATCTTAGTCATCGCGCTTTGGGTGAATTACAAAAGCAAGCAAATCCTTTGGAGTATTTTGGCTTTATTGTTTTTCTTTAGTTTTCTAACCTTCTACTCGGCCTATTACAATAAAGTAACGGATTGTGGTTGCTTTGGAGAAACAATTAAATTAACTCCTTGGACCTCATTTAGTAAAGATATCGTCTTGATTTTCCTGACATTTTTAAGCAGTTTTGGGATTTCACAAAAATCGAACAAGGGCGCGTTTAAATGGGTGATTGTAAGCACGGTTTTAAGTGTTGGATTAGGAATTTATAGCTATTTTTATTTGCCTCTCAACGACGGTTTAGCTTATGCAATTGGGGAAAACATTCCAAATAACATGAAGACAAGAGCAGATTTGAAATTCAGTTATCGTTATTTGATTCAAGGAAAGGAAGTCGATTTAACAGAAATGCCAACAGACACTTCTGCCAAATTTATTTCCATGGAAGCGATGAATGAAAAGGAGGCTAGGCCATTGATTACCGATTATAAAATTTGGGTAGATAATGACACCACAGATTATACCAAGGAAAGTTTCAAAGGAAATAAATTAATGGTAATTATGCCCAATGTCCATCATGCGAAAGTAGACGCATTGAAAGAGATTGGAATGATCGCAAAATCTTTAGAAAAAAAAGGAATCAGCACTTGGTTACTAAGTGCAGCACCTTCGGAAGAAATCAACGAATTGAGACATGAATACCAATTGAGTTTTCCTGCTTTATCAGCGGACACCAAGGTATTAAAAACTATGATTCGCTCGAATCCAGGACTATGGCTGATAAGTAATGGAACCGTCAAGGGAAAATGGTCTGCTTATAAGCTACCCACTGCGAATGAAATACAACAAAGTTTAACAATAGTACAAGAATGAAAAATATTTATTTAATAGGAATGCCATCCTCTGGTAAAAGTACTTTAGGAAAAGAGTTAGCGAAAAATTTATCTGGCTATACATTTACGGATATGGATAAATTGATTGAAACAAGAGAACAAAAAACTATTTCAGAAATATTTTCAAACCAAGGAGAAGCTCATTTTAGAGAATTGGAACGCAAAACATTGCGCGGTTTTCATATGGACCAATCGATGGTGATTGCCACCGGTGGAGGTGTGCCTTGTTTTCATGAGAATATGGACTATATCAAGCAACACGGCATCAGTATTTTCTTGAATGTAGAATTGGATGACTTAGCCAAAAGATTATATAAAGTGCAAGGTAATAACCGCCCATTATTGGACAAATCTCAAAGCGAAGAAGTGGTGATTGCTTCTATCAAAAAGACTTACGAAGAACGTCTTCCGTTTTATAATCAAGCAGACATTCAAGTAGATGGAGAAATAAGCGTTAATCAATTATTGTGGTTGTTAGAAGCATATTGATTGGAATGTAGAATGTAGAATGTAGAATGTAGAATGTAGAATTAAGAATTAAGAATTGAAAATGCATTTGGTATATATAAGATTCAAATTTTTATTTTTTAAAAAGTTTAAGATTGATTAAGAAAATTCTTAATTCTTAATTCTTAATTCTACATTCTTAATTCTTAATTCTACATTCTTAATTCTTAATTCTACATTCTTAATTCTACATTCTTAATTCTACATTCTACATTAAAAATATACCCCCGCAGAAACCATCACCTGTGTATTGTTTAATTTCAAAGCAGCGGACCCGTAGTCTGCAGCGTTAGCCAAAGAATAAGCGGTATAGGCGTCATTTCCCGTACGATATATTCCAGCAAGATCAATGTAGAATTCGGATGATTTATACCCTATTCCTCCTGAAAATTGTGTCATAGTTCTATCAATGGAATCATAGGTACTAGAATAAGGATTGGCGTATTGTGCAACACCTCCTCGTAAACTCAAATTTGGAAGCACACGAAACTCCGTACCAATTTTTATGTTCATTGCCGACTGAAAATATTTATTGATCAAATTGGTATTTTTATCCTTGAAATTTTGGTTTTGAGCCAAAGTCAATTCAGAAGTGCTAACATCCATTCCTGTATAGTTTACGTATTCCAAATCCATGGTCAAAAATCCTATTTTACCAATAAAATAGGCTATACCACCCGCTAATTTTAAAGGACTTCTCATGTGATAAGAAAATTCATTAGCAGTTAAAAGGACAGGCTTGACATTGATAATATACACAGGGTTATTGTATTGATCATAACTTGGGATACTTTTCACGTCTGGACTTAATTTTCCTTCTAACTTTTCATTCATGATATCAAAATACATAGGCGACTGAATCGATAATGCAACACGAAGGGAATTAGACAATTTGTAAATGGCACCTAAAGAAGCGGACAATCCGGAACCCGAAGTGGTTAATTTCTCTTGATAATCAAGTCCTCTAACATATTTAGCCCCAACAAATTCTTCTGTCCAATTAGTGGTAGAAGTCGAAACAATTTTGCCAAAATGTAAACCTACACCTACATAAAATTTGTTCAAATAATTGGCGCCGTAACTAAAATCCCATTGCGTAAAAGCGCCCTCATTGGAAGCAATACCCATTTGTTTGGTAGGTAAATTAGGCTCAAAACGGGTAAAAGGTCTACCGCCGGATGTACTTGGATTCAATAGATAGGCCTGATAAGCCACAGCCTCTGGACTATCCGCTGTATTAGATTTGGAATCATATTCCGCATCCAAACTAGCCCCGGTAGCATTTTTTGCATTGGCACTTTCAATAAAACTATCGAGAATAGAACTTCTGTTATTGGTTCCAGTAACGGAAATAGGTTGGTTAAACAACACTTGACGGGAATATCCAATACCAAAAGATCCATTCCAATCTCTATCATCAAATTGTTCACTAGCTACCACTAAAGCAAAATTAGGAACATGAAATTGTGAATTGTTTGAGGTACTTGTTTGACCCAAATAAGTACTTGTAGTACTTGCTGTTTGAAAACCTAAGCTCATTCCTAATTCTGAACGAGTATAAAATCCTAAACCAGCGGGATTCCCTGCAATAGAACTTAAATCAGCCCCTAACACACTATGTGTACCTCCCAAAGCCTGCATTCTTGCCGTACCAGTGGCGTAAGTGGTAGAAAAGTTTTTTACCAAATTAGGATATGAATATATTTGTCCAAATCCCATTTGAACAAAACCCATTAATAAAAATGGGATAAAGAAGAATTTTTTCATGGTAATTTTAATTTATCGAGGTCCTCTTGATGATCCTCCTCCACTGCTTCCTCCACTACTTCCTCCACTAGAACTACCTCCACTGCTACTTCCTCCGTAAGATTGAGTAGATGGTGTATAATTAAAGTTAGACTGCTGCTGATTGGATCTAGAATTATCCACAGGTTTAGCATATTCTACATTGGAATTTCTTCGTGCAGGTGCAGCATAAGACTCGCTGGTACTAGATGAATTTCTTGGCTGATTATTGACCGTTGAATTAGAAGTATTATTTGTTCTAGACTGATTTGTTCCTTGAGAATTATATTGATTACTAGATTGACGAGGACTGTTGTTATAATTATTCTCGTTATAACGATTAGCCGCTCTTTCTTCTCTAGGGCCTACATTTCTTCTTTGAACAGGTTCAACTTGACTTTTATAAGAACCATTGTTATAGGAATTGTAATTGCTGTAATATCCGGCACCAAGGGCACCATAATAATTATAAGGATTATACATTCCTCCAAAGCCTAAACCACCATACCCGTTGTAAGCAGAATAAACCATACGGTTCATTAAGAACGGATCATAAAAAGAACTCATATAGCCTAAACCGAAAGAATTAAATCCTCCCGCATATCCGAAAGGGGAATAGGGACTATAAAAACCAGCATAATAGGGATCATAATAAGCATTCAATGGCGAAGACCATCGATTTCCAAAAGTCAAACCAAAAGAAAGAAAGGGATTGGAATACCAATTGTTCCAGGGAGATGAAGTAAAAACTCCTTTGGAAAATCCATCGGTAAATCCTTGACTATAATTATTTTGATAAACACTTCTTGAATTCAAATAATTTGGTTGTTGTGCCAAACCTTCCTCCTCTTCAATAATTGTCGACTCATCGTCCAAGTCGATAAACTCCTCTTTTTTAGGTTTACGATTCAACGAGGATGTCCTAACAGGAGCATCGTATAAATCGTCCCGAACCCTATTGGCAAGGGAAGAATCAGGCGTAACCTGAATGGTTATGCAACTATCCAAGATGCATAAAAATAAAAAAGACATGGCAAGATGGAATATACTTTTCATAGTGATTATGGGTTTAAATGAATAATTACTAAGCCGAAACATGTATCTTTGCATTCCCTCAGAATTAAGTAAGATTAAAACGGTACAAATAAAACGAAATAAAGTTTATTATATTACGATATACACAAAATATTTATGAGTAAATCCTTACCAACCCGAGCAGAAAATTATTCAGAATGGTACAATGAATTAGTTAAACGTGCAGACCTTGCGGAAAGTTCCGCAGTTCGAGGTTGCATGATCATTAAACCTTATGGTTATTCTATTTGGGAAAAGATGCAAAGGGCGTTGGATGATATGTTCAAAGAAACAGGGCATAGCAACGCCTATTTCCCTCTATTTATTCCAAAATCATATCTGTCAAAAGAAGCTTCACACGTAGAGGGTTTTGCCAAAGAATGCGCAGTAGTTACGCATTATCGTTTAAAAAACGACCCCAATGGTGGTGGGATAATCGTTGATCCTGAAGCAAAATTAGAGGAGGAATTAATTGTTCGTCCTACTTCAGAAACAGTTATTTGGTCTACATATAAAAACTGGATTCAATCTTACAGGAACTTACCCTTATTAATCAACCAATGGGCGAATGTCGTACGTTGGGAAATGCGTACTCGTTTATTTTTACGTACAGCTGAATTTCTTTGGCAAGAAGGTCATACGGCACATGCAACCAAAGAAGAAGCGATAGCGGAAACAGAACAGATGCTAGAAGTATATGCCACTTTTGCAGAAGAATTTATGGCAATGCCGGTTTTAAAAGGTAGAAAAACAGCCAACGAACGCTTTGCAGGAGCAGTAGACACTTATTGCATTGAAGCCATGATGCAAGATGGGAAAGCTTTGCAGGCGGGAACTTCACACTTTTTAGGTCAAAATTTTGCAAAGGCTTTTGATGTCAAATTTTTGAACAAAGAAAACCAACAAGAATACGTTTGGGGTACTTCCTGGGGAGTATCTACCCGTTTGATGGGCGCATTAATCATGGCACATTCAGATGACCAAGGATTGGTATTACCACCAAAACTAGCACCCATTCAAGTGGTCATTGTACCTATTTACAAAGGAGAAGAGCAATTAAACAATATCAAAGCCAAGATTGATCCTTTGGTAAAAACCTTGAAAAAATATGGTGTTTCGGTTAAATTTGATTCATCCGACAACCAAAGTCCTGGTTTTAAATTTGCTGAGTATGAATTAAAAGGCGTTCCCATTCGACTAGCAATCGGTAATCGTGACATTGAGAATGGCACCATTGAATTGGCGCGACGAGATACAAGGGAAAAAACAAGTTTACCTTTTGATGGAATTGATCAAATAGTCATTGACACGTTGGAAGATATGCAATCGAAAATCTACCAGAAAGCATTACTATTCAGACAGGCGAATACACATGAAGTAAATACTTGGGAGGAATTTGAAGAAAAACTTTCAACTGGTGGATTCATATCTGCTCATTGGGATGGAAATTCTGAAACAGAAGAAAAAATCAAAGAATTAACCAAAGCAACCATTCGTTGTATTCCTTTAGACGTTAAAGAAGAAGCTGGAAAATGCATTCTAACAGGCAATCCATCCAGCAGAAGAGTCGTTTTTGCGAGAGCGTATTGAGGTAAGATGTATGATGTAAGAGGTAAGAGGTAAGATGCAAGAGGTA
>Ga0114962_10002386_pt1 | contig 15693 bp, 14 predicted proteins | sample C_130820_MF_Meta_FD_87017 | JGI IMG/M metagenome (GOLD analysis project Ga0114962, IMG submission 87017) | Freshwater microbial communities from Lake Croche, Canada to study carbon cycling - C_130820_MF_MetaG | ecosystem: Environmental > Aquatic > Freshwater > Lake | place: Lake Croche, Canada...
ATTATTTTATTTAATTATATTAATAATTTATATAATTTTAATTAGTTTAGCAGGAACAACCTATTCAGATATTAATTCATTAATGAATTTGATGTTGCAAATGCAATCGAAACCAGAAAATCCTGATGTACAAACTCTAGATAGTGCCAAATGGAGAGTTGCAATAAAACCATTAGTGCCATTTTTATGTGCATTATCAATTACAACAATTGGAATAATTATTAATACATTAAGTGAAATAGTGAAAAAACCATCTGGATATAATAATGTAACTCCATCAGAACTATCATCTGATACAACATTAACAAGTGAATAATAATATAGATATAATTAAATTATATATCTATATTATGTGTTTTAATAAAGAGGTATCTATTATAACATATATTATTGGTTTAGCAGGATGTCTAAATTTATATTTTAATTTTAATTTAAAAATAGAGGCAATCTTCTTTGGATGGGTTATACAAATGCAACTTATTGAGTATGTACTATGGGATAATCAACCATGTAATCAAACTAATATTAATACTACAACAATAGGAACAATTGTGAATCATTTAGAACCTATTATATTCTGGGGTGCAATTTTATTATTATCTACAAAACAATTACCAATTTATGTTAATATATTAATGATAATTTTTACAATAGTTTCAATTATTTATACATCAGATGTATTAAAAAATGAATGTACAACAGTAACACCTATTTCTAAAACACATTTACATTGGAAATGGAATGAAGGTAGCAGATTTTATTATCCTTTCTTTTTATTATGTCTTAATTTATTATCAATTTTTGGTTTAGAACATGGATATCACACTGCATTTATAATAACTATATTATTTGCTATATCTGGAATGATATACAATAAAAAGAGTTCAGTTGGTGCAATGTGGTGTTTTTTCGCTGCATACACACCATGGTTTTTACCATATATATATAAAATTCCATTAAATTAATAAAAATTGAAAAATATATTTATTATAACTTTAATATAATAAATATATACTTTCATCGCAATACAAGTAAACAAATGCAGACTTTGGTAAATTATTTGCGTACTTTTAGGATGGGGTTTAAGAATACTGGGGAGAATTTTTCGCATGTAGCCAGCGTGTTCCAGGGTAGAGGAAAAGAGCAGTGTTTTAAATTCTATTAGTATTGGATATAATAATACTCGGTGTTATCACACAAATTGTTCGACACATGCAGAAATGAATGTAATTGATAAGTTGAAGATTCGTGAGAAAAATAAGAAGTTATATGAAGTGAATATGATGGTGATTCGAGTAAATAATTCTGGAAAACTATGTTCTTCTCAACCGTGTCATAAGTGCGTCGATTATATGAAGGTTAATGCCGTAAAAAAAGGGTATCGAATCAAAAAGATTTATTATTCTAATTCAAACGGAGAAATAGAATCTAGTTTATTGTAATTTATTTTATATTTTAATATTATAAAATAATGTCAGACACTCAATCAAAATGTTTTAACTGTCCTGCAAATAAAACATATACTATGTTATTTGACTATCTGCCAGCAGACGCCGTTGCTATTGGACTTAAGAATATAACTGATATGTATAATTGGATAAATAATTGTACTTTTATTAAAGGTAATGACCAATCAATATTAGAATTGAAAGTTGGTGAAACATATGAGTATACCAATGGTACAAAATATACTATAGAATGTAATAGAAAAGAAAATACACAAAGTTGGTTATTTATTTCATGGTTATTAATCAGATTTGGAATAAATCCAATAAGATTATGTTATGCAGATATATCACCATTACCAAATGAAAATAATATAGAGGTTTTAAAATTTAAACTTTCACTAGGACCACCAGTAATTCCAACCAATGGAACATATAAATATGATACATATAGTGCAGAATGTATCAAAAATGTAGTATTTGCATGGATAAATCAATTTAAACCATCTAGTGGTGTATATCCAAATAATCCAACTGATATTGAAAATTTTTTAACTCAAAATGGTTCACAAGAATTTGCTAAATGTACAAGTTTTACATCTAATATCTATTCTGAAATAGAATATTATCCAGATATATATATTAACTCAATTGGTAAATTAAGAAATATTAAAATTGAAAATTATTCCCAAGATGATATAATTGAACATATTTCAAATCCACAAGGATTTGCTGGTAATTCAACACCATCTACATTTTTTGATTATATATTTAAGTATTCATTACCTTTTGCATTTATAGGAGCAATATCATATGCATGTTTATCTATTCTTCAAATTAATCCAGCAGATATAATAGTTAATAAAAATGTTGTTATTTTAGTAGATGGATATATTACATTATGCGGAGTAATTGCATTTTGCGCATGGTATGGTATAGATATTGGAAAATATAGTATATTCGGTATTAAAATAAGTGATTGGTTTAGTTTAGGTGTAGTAGATTTAACTCTAAATTAAATACCGTCAAATACTAAAATTAAGACCCTCAAAGGTGTTATTTTAGTATGAAGACGCTGAATCAAATCAAAGATTTGATTACGCTGATGTAAAATAATAATAAAATTTAAGAATTCTTCTGAAAGAAGAGTTCTTAAATTTGGTATTTTACGGTATAAATATAAATTTATAATTTAAAAAAATAATAATTATGTTTATAAATCCAGCATTATTTATTTTACCACATTCAGAAATAAAAATATATGGTCAAGAAAATTTAACATATGGTTCTCTTACTAAAAAAGGAATAAATACGATTATAAAATGTATAAAAAAATATACTAAAAATTATATTAATGGATTTGATTTAGGTTGTGGAGATGGTGAATTAATTTATAATTTAGAACAATTATTACCTCAATCAACATGGGAAGGAGTTGAAATAAGTGAATATAGAGTTTCTTTACAAACCAAAGATGTAAATATATGGAGTGGTGATATGTTATTAGAAAATTTTAGAATATATAATGTACTGCATGCAGATAATTTATGTTTAGATGATATAACAATAGATAAATTAGAAGAAAAAATATCAATAGAATTTACAGGAATTTATATTACATATAAATATCCACAAAATATAAGATTTTTGAAAAAAGCAATATTATTAGAATCTGTATTAACAGAAACAACATGGACAAATCATTATATACACTTTTTTAAATTATAATGTATCGTCATTTTAGATAATAAAAATTGATATAATATTAACTAGAAATGATATCTATTTTTATAAATAGATGACTACAATATTTGATATAATAAGATTTGGCAATAAACGAATATTATTAAAAAATAAAGATAAGTATGATTATAATATTTTATATAATAATTATATACCAATAACATATGCATATTCAAAAGATAAAATAGAAATTCTCCAATTAATTATAGAATTTGGTGCAGATATTAATAAAAAAGATGGGTATAATAAAAAAATAATGGAATATGCATGTAATGATAATAATACAGATTTAATATATTATTTAAAAAATATTAAATCATGTAATGATTCATGGGAAGATATAGTATTAATATTAATAAAAAATGAATATTATGATACTATAATAAAAATAATTTACGATAATCATATTCATAATAGTGATGTATTAAAAATGATAAATCTAGAAAAAATTAATGATATTATATTTAGTCAAATGTTAAAACCACCTACTATTTTAGATATGGATATACTAAATATATTATATAATTTAAATTTAGATAATAAATTAATTATCTATCTTCGAGAGTCTAAATATACGTATGATATATATAATAAAATAATCATAAAATATATACATGATGATGTATTAAATTTTATAATTGCGTGTAATATATATTATGATACAACAATTAGTATTATTATTAAATCAAATAATAAGTTATATATTGATGAACTTGTAAAAAAATTAGAATATATTGATAAAATTTTATATTATTCAATTATTAATACAAATCAATATGGGATAGATTGTGCATTAAATTCAAATGCAGATTATATAAGTATTATGAATTATATTATAGTAAATAAATTATTACAATAGATTTTTTGCTTGATTAATACATGAACTAATTAATAATGATGGTGGTGCAGGTGAAAATTTAAATGCATAATTAATAAAAAACCAATATTCTATACCTCCTACAAACATAAAAGTTAATATATTTTCAGTAAAGAGTTTAGTTAAATTTATACATGAAACATTTGAAAGTTTATCCATTATAATTATAATTGTTGTTATAACTATTAATATAATTGATAAATAATATGCATTATTACGAACATAATCATTGTGTTTTTTAATTAGAAAATTTTCTGAACTATATGTATCAATGATATTTTGATAAAAAAATTGATTATTAATACAGTAATCTGCAAAATTATTAATTGTTGTTATTGTCGATAATGTATTTGTTACGTTTTTATCATTATTTAAATTATAATTATCTAACATATTTGTTATATAATCAAGTGTTTTTTTACGATAAATTAAATTTGTATTAAAAGCAGTTAAATCAATTTTTTCTGGAATTAATTTATCTATTTGTTCATTTATAATTTTATCTAATTCTTCTTGAAATTTATGAATTGATAAAGGTTCTATAATATTAAGAAATAGAAATGTAAGAAATGCAAAAAGTATACTAATATGTATAAAAGAATTTAACATAAAAGTAGTTGTGGTAATTAATTGAGAGTCACAAATATTATCCATTATTATTAATTTAGAAAAAAATTATTTATATAATATAATGATAAATATCAAAGAATTTTTTGAAAAATATGAATTAGATGAAATTTTGATAAATGTATTAATAAATATTGGATTAATATCTACATTTATCGCTATATTTTTTTTTACATATGGTTCAATTGTAGAACAAGATATTATTATAAAGCAAGCTGAATTAATTACAACAGATTTAATTTCATCAATTAAACCTTTTATGTCAAAAAATGATCGTCAAGTATTTAAAAATAATTTAATTGTTCCTGATATGTCAGAGGAAGATAATCATAATGAAAATAATAATAATATATTAAAAAATAGTGCATATAATAATATAATATTTATATACAGTGTATGTATATTAAGTGCATTATTATTAGCGATTTATTTTATAAAACCAAAACATAATTATATATTTACAATGATAATAAATATTATATTATTAATTGCTGTTGGATTTACTGAATTTACATTTTTACAATTTATATTAGTTAATTATATAATAGGTGATCCAAATTATGTAAAATATAAACTTGCAACATCAATAAGAAATAAATTTATAATACCGTCAAATACTAAATAGTATAAAGACGTTGAAAATGGTTATAAAATTTAAGAATTCTTCTAAAAGAAGAGTTCTTAAATTTGGTATTTTACGGTACCAAGTGGTAATTAAAATTATATAAAAAATTTTATATAATTTTATAGTAATAGAAATGAATAATCAATGTAGCAATTCTGAAAATTTATATATTGTTTATTTTACAATTACAAAAAATGATATAGGTACAAATTATACTGATATTCAAACATATTATAATGATTTAAAAAATGTAACAATATTAGGTTTACCTGGAAGCGTAACTTCAATGACAAATTTAAATAATTTTTTTCAAGGTTTAGAATCATTAAATCCAAATAATACATACAATACACCTAATTATACATTAGATAGTACAAATAATGGAGGTTTTTTAATGTATTTATATTATTATTTTGTAGCATTTGGTATATCACCTAGACGATTATGTAATGTATCATTTATTCCAATACCAAATGAATCATCAGTTCAATCAATAAATGTTAAATTTAGTATTTCATCAAGTATTTCTACTGATAAAGGTCGTAATGATAATTTAAGTGAAAAATGTTTAGGAGAATGGATGGTTCAATTTTTTAAACAATTTGATATATCAAAACCTGATACAAATATTATAAAATATATTAATACTACAGAATCTAATATAATATTAAATTGTCCTAAACCTAAGATATCCAATATAATACCACCGTCATCAATATTATCACCATCATTAGCACCATCATTCAAACCATCAATTGCACCGTCATCAATATTATCACCGTCATTCACACCATCAATTGCACCGTCATCAATATTATCACCATCATTAGCACCATCATTCACACCATCTATAGATATTAAAAATAATATCACAAATACCCAATTATCATCTGGATTTACATCATCAATTTCATATGAAAAATTTTCACCAGTAATTTCTGTATCAAATAAATTAAATAATGGTATAGAAAATTTTACTGGTGTGGGTGGTTATTTTGTATCGATAACAAATATAAATCCAATAACATTTTTTGATTATATATTTCAATATTCATATGTAGTTTCATTTATTGGTGCAATATTATATTCTATATTATCTACATTTAATATAAATCTAGGAGGAATTATAATAAATTCAAATTTAAATTTAGTAACAAGTGCATATATTGGGTTATGTGGATTTTTGTCATTTTGTAAATGGTTTAATATAACTTTAGATATGATTGATTCAGCATTATTAAATGTATCTGTAATAAAAGATATATATTAATAAAAATATATAATAATTTTCTTTATATAATAGTATATAAAGAAAAATGGTTGATAATGCACACAATATTAAGTATATGGTACCTTATATGAAAATTTTACGATCAGGATTAGATCAGATTCCGGATGTTTTAACATGGAACAAATTTACTGGATTTGGTGTACCTACTGAGATAATGAACCCTATTATTGAAGGTAATGTTATAACTTTACATGGAGAAACATGCGATACTGTAAAATCAGATCAAGTTTTTAATATAGATGAAAATCATGGTGCAACATTTCAATGTCATTTACCAACTTATAATCACAGTGTTAATGAATTTGGTGTATGTTATTTTGGATTTTGGGACTTTGGATCATACTTATTTAATAATAAAATATATTTATATGTATATGACGAAAATTTAGCATCATATGATTATCATGAAGGTGATTTTTATCAAGTTATATTAGATGGTATATACGCAAATTTTTATTTAAATGGTATTTTATTAGAAAAATCATTAATTCAAGATAGAAGTCCTCAATATGCGATACTTGGATTTTTTGAATTTTATCCTATAAATGAAATATCTACATTTACACATGTATATGCATATCAAACAGGTTGTGTTGGTCAAAAAGGTTTAGATGGAAACAATTGTAATACAATTTTATCAACATATAAAAATGTCACAAATGTTCCAACAGAATTAGTAAATTATGGTAGTATTGGAGATTATTATTTAGATAAACTAACAAATAAATTATATGGCCCCAAACTTGGATTATCTGGTAGTGTCTATTTTGATAAAAGCGTTGGTACATATTTAAGTGTACCAAATGACATTGATTTTAGACTTCGTCAAGGTGATTTTACAATTGAATGGTTTCAATACACAACTCAAGCACAAAATACTAGAATCTTTTCAATCAATAGTTTAAATACTGAATTATCATTATCACCCAGTATTGCTGTTTCAATTGAAGGTAGTAATGATCCTCAAAGTTTTTTACTATGGATAAACGGGGGATTACATAATATGGGTCAAGTTCTTGCATTTAATAAATGGACACATTTTGCCGTTGTTCGTTCTAATACAGGTAGTGGTGGTTTATATAAAGTATATCAAGATGGTATTAGTTTAGGTAATACATTTACTGGAACAGATGATTTAAATGATACTACACACCCTTTAATAATTGGAGGTGAACAATATCCTGATGGAAATACATTTTATAATGGATATATTACAAATTTTAGATGGACAAAAGGTGTAGCTAGATATACACAAAATTTTGAACCTCTATTAGTACCCCTTGTTCCAACCGATGGATTTACAAAATTATTATTAAATTTTAATACATTTACAACTTTTGTAAATGATTCATCAGGGTTAAATAAAACTGTAACAAATCATAGTGCAGCATGGAATGTAAAGGTACCATTTAAATCAGTTGGTTCTTGGGTTGAACCTTTAGTGGTTCGTGATCCTCCTACAAGTATTGTCAGTCTTACGCCAAATGGTACAACAACTTTATGGGATTTTTCAAAAGGATTAAATAGTATTATAATATACATTGGATTCGCAGCATCATTAGAGACTCTTACACCCTCTTGTTTAACAGTTGTAGCGGTTAATAAAAGTACAACCGGTGTAGTATCATATTTAAAATATAATGAATCAAATTTACCAACAGATGTACAATTTGCCGTATCTGGATTATTATTTAATATTAGATCTACTGGTGATACAATACCCGCATATTCATATATATCAGTAAAAATATTAGCAATTAATTAAATATATATAAAGAAAATATTTTTCTTATATAAAGTATATAAGAAAAATGACAGATAATGCGATAAACGACAAGTACACAGTCCCTTTACTTAACAAAGTAAATTATAGATTAAATAATCATGTATCAAGAGTAGTATTAATTAGAGATGGAGGTAATGCGACTATAACAGACAATAGTGTTTTATTACATGAAATAACAAATGATAATGTATATACAGATTATAATATTAATACTGGATGGAGAGGTATAATCTTTGAATGTATTTTACCTGAATTTACAAATGAATCAAATGAATTATATCTTGGTGGTAATTATCATGGTGCAACATTAAGCGCTTCTAATCAAATTCAATTTTGGAATTGGGATATTCCATCGGATGTTTATTCATATACCCCCGGTGATTTATATCGTCAATATTATGATTCAATAAATGTATATTTTTCTATTAATGGTGAAGTAATAACTTCGTTACCAATTACAAACAATTATGACTATGTATGGATTGGTTTAGATGGTTCAAATGAAACAGACAATACATATTTAATAGAAAGAATTGCTTTTTATGAAACAGGTAAATTAGCGTATAATGGATATGATGGTGATTCTGGTGTAACAATTTTATCAGGAGGATTACCACCTTTACCAACCTTAGGAAATTATAATGATATATATATAGATGTAACAACAAATGTATATTATCAAAATTTTGATGGATGGCAAAGAATAAATAATTTAGATCCCACAGGTTCTATCGTAACATTATCTGCAAATGGAACTCGCAAACTATGGGATTTTGTAAATAATAATTATTCAAATATTCTTATTCATTTAGTATTTGCAGTAGATGCATCAGTAAGAACACCAGTAAATGTTGTTCAATTGGCGGTAAATATGCCACCTAATAGATTGGGACCTCATTGGAGAACTCAAGGAACATTACCATCAAATGTATATATTGATACAGTCAATAACGGCACAACTGAACAAAGTGTACGTTTACATTCAAACGCTGCTCCTGCATATAATTACATCGGTGTTAAAATTCAAATAATTAGTTAAAATTATTTTCTTTATATATAAGTATATAAAGAAAATGTCTGAAAATTCTCAAAACGATAAATATAAAGTACCTCAAGATAAAATATTAAAGATAAGAACATACGATAATATTGAATGGGTAACACAAAGTGGTCATCCAGTAATAAATAATTTATCTCAAATGTTATTCAATGAAAGAACTGGCGACGCTGTTCAATCATTAGAATTATTTAATATAAATAACAGTACATTTCAAATAAGATGTTCATTTCCGGAAGTGGATGATGATATAGGTGAATTTTATATTGGTGGTTATGATTATTATACAAGAATATTATCATCTACTCAATTTCAATCATTTGGACCAAGATCACATTCATATGTACAAAATTATAACCCAGGTGATAGATATTCTCAAGAATATACTGGTTTTGAAGTTAGATTTAAAAGAAATGGTTATACATATTATAGCGAAACAATTGGTGATGATAATATAAATGATCGTGCATGGTTTGGATTTGAAGGTTCAAATCCTTCATCAAATAATACTAATGTAGGAATTTCAGATATTATTGTTTTTTCATCAGGAGCAAAAGGTGAATCTGGTATTAATGGTAATACAATAATCGCGAGTAATGGTCTTCCTAATAATGAATTAGGAGAATCAAATGATTCATATTTGAATACTAACTCAAATACATTTTACAGCAGAAAACTTGGTCTTTGTGGTAGTTTATTTTTTAATGGTATAAATGCAGATAATCCGTATTTATCTATACCAAATGACGAAGATTTACAATTAGGTACAGGTGATTTTACAATTGAATGGTTTCAATACATGAAAGATGATACTGCTGGTCGTATTTTTTCAATAAATAATGCCGATATTGGTGTATCAATTGAAAATTACAATCCAGGTATTGCTCAAAATTTATATTTTTGGTATAATGGTACTCCATATCAATTCACCGTATTAAATTTTATAGAACAATGGGTACACATTGCATTTGTACGTAATTCTATAAATGTAGAACCTATATTTCCTAGTAATTCATTAACATTATATGTAAATGGTATATATCAAGATAATCTTATAAATTTTGATGCAAATTTTAATAATACAGTAGATCCATTAATAATCGGAAATCAAGCAAATAATCAAGGTGTCGCTAATTTTAAAGGTCACATAACTAATTTCAGATGGACAAAGGGTAAAGCATTATATTTAGGTGATTTTAATGTTGCAAAAGTACCATTAACCGCATACCCTGAAACCAAATTATTATTGACTGCATCATCATTTGAAAATGCAATAGTTGATTCAAGTGGTAATAATAAAACTGTTACAAATAATAATAATGTAGTATTTTGGGATGCATTAACACCATTTAAATCAACTGGTACATGGGATGATAATAAATTAATATTATATGATAAATCATTTACATTATATTTACAACCTAGTGCATGGGCCTTATTATGTAATTTTGCAGACAATGGATTAAAAAGCGTAATGATATATGTAAATTGTTCCAGAACTGCAAATTCTAATCAACCAGTAGAAATGTCTCATATTTTAGTAAATAATGGAATAAATGGTCCTGTAACAAACATACTTGGTCCATTACCTTCAGGTGTAACATTAATAACCGTTTTTAATAATGAAGAATCTAGCGTATATATATCAAGTTCAACAACATTATATGATAATACCAGTGTAAGAATTACACAAATTGAATAATAATATTATACCGTAAAATACCAAATTTAAGAACTCTTCTTTTAGAAGAATTCTTAAATTTTATAACCATTTTCCGCGTCTTATACTAAAGGAACCCCTATGGATTCTAAACCAAAGTATTTGACGGTAATACTAATATTTATATTTCAACAAATTCATTTTTATAATAAGTACAAAAATTATAATCAATATAACATGGATGTTTTTTTAATATATTATATTTATTGGTAGATGACCACGATAAAACACTACCCTTTTTTACAAAATATGGAAAAAATATATGTTTCCAAATTTTTTCATCAAATCCATATGTATTCCAATGTCCTCCCATACCATAAATATTATTTCCGATTGGTTTATTATAAATTGTTTGTAGATCAGTATCTCTTTCTAAATTAGGAAAATTGGAAGATGCTCTTAACATTCTAAAAATAGTATAATTTATAATTGTTGATTTAAAGTTTAATTCTTTTTCATCTATTTCTTTTGGTCTCATACCAATTACACCGCCAAATACTACTGCATAATTAACTGCAATATCATTTTTTATAACACAAAATGATTTATTATAGTATTGAAAATATCTACCAAGAGTTTTATCAGATAATAAAAATGAATCAATATATTTATAATAATTAGAAAATGTTTCATCAATATCAAATGAAAAAGCAACGTTAATATCTTTATCATCAAAAACTAAAAATCTCCATAATGCACCAGGACATAAACCAATTGAATTATTTTTCATGTGATATATTTCAACATTATTTTGTTTTAATTGGGGTATAAAAGATTCTAATTGATTTTCAAGATATATTCTAATCTTAAATGATTTTGAATATTTAGAGTTATTAAAATCATATATAAATTTATATAAATTATTTACATATTTTTTATACCAATTAGATGATGTATTGGTAAAATCAATTATACCATATTCATTTGGAAATGTATTATTTGAATTTTGGCAAAAAAAAGTAAAAGATATACAATTTACTTTATCTAATTTATTAATAATTGATTTAATTTCATATAATTCAGAGATTTCTTTTATTTGAATATTATTATTCAATGTATTGACAGTATTATTTAATTCATCTATAGACATTATAGGATATATAGTATTATACATTTCATCAGGTGTTAATTCATTTGATAAATCGATAGTATTTTTATTAAAAAATGTTAAATTATTTTGTAGTTTTTTTTGATATTTAATATCCATACATTTGTTTTATAATAAATATATAAATTAAAAAAGTAAAATAGGTTAGAATCATAAAAATATAATAATATATAAGTTATGTTATTATTTAATAATATAATATTATTATTTCAAACTATCTATATAATATCAATTGAATATATTAAATATAAATTATGTATTATTAACACTGTACAAACTTTTAAAAATATAACATCTAGATTAAGTAATTTAAATATGTTATATACAAAAATATTACAATGGGTAATTAATGATAGTATATATGAAAATAAAGAAATGAAAAAGATCTTAGAAGATTTTACAGATAATGTAAAATATGATCAATCTGATATAGATTATGATTCATTATTAGAATTATTAAATAATAATAATATAACATTAGACTCATTTAAACCAATAAATTCAGGAACAATCTCTTTAGTATATAAGGGATTATTAGATAATGAAAAACCAATTATAGTTAAAATGTTAAAGAAAAATATAAAAAATAGATTAGATGAGTCAATTAAATATTTTATATTTTTAAGTAAAATTACTAAATATATACCATATATTAATGTATGTAATTTAGATAAAATTATAGTTGATATAAATGATAAATTAAAATTACAAATTAATTTTGAAGAAGAAATTAAAAATATAAATAAATTTTATAATAATTTTGAAGATAATAAAAATTTTATGATTCCTAAATCATATGATGAATTTACATTACAGAATAATAAAATAATTGTAATGGATTATATAAATGGTTTAAATGTATATTCAATTGATCAAAATGATAAATTAAACTTTTTAAAAATATTATATGAATTTATGTTTGAATGTATGTTTAATTTTAAAATATTTCATGGTGATTTACATCCTGGAAATATTTTATTTATAAAGGATTCTGAAAATAAATTAAAAATTGGAATAATTGATTATGGAATAGTTGAGGAATATGATGATGATATAAAACAAAGGGTATGTTTATTTTTTAAAAAACTAGTAAAAGGTGATGATAAAAAATTATATGATTATATTGTAAATAATATAGGAGAAACAGATAATTGCAGTAATAATTTATTAATTATAGACAAAGATAAAATAGTGAATGAATTATTAAAAGTTAAAGAAAAACATAATATTTTAACAAATTCAGTAAAAGCAAATGATATATATTACATTAATAATGTATTAAATAAACATAAAATGATATTAAATATTAAATTTTCAAAAATATTTTTAATTATGTCATCGATGTATTCATTATTATATATGTTACAAGATGATAAAAATGGTGAAGTATTTAAAGAATGTTTTGATAATTATTGTAAGAATTATGTATTTACATATTTAAATTTTATTGAATAAAATAATATATCTAATTTATGGAAAAATTAGATATATTAATGATAGTTGCGCACCCTGATGATGAAATATTATTTGGATTTCATGATATATATTATAATAATGTAGACATTATATGTTTAACATCTAGTGATGATAAAATAAGATCCAATGAATTTAATAATGTTATAAATGAATTGAAAGAGGACTATTCATCAAATAATAAGGGTATAATATTATCATTGAAAGATGGTCAAAATGAATTATGGGATAATTACAAAACAGATGAAATTATAGATATTTATATAAAACCGTATATAAATAAAAAATATGATATGATAATTTCTCATGATGAAAATGGTGAATATGGTAATAAACAACATATGAGAGTAAATATGATATGTATAGAATTATCAAAACAATTAGATATAAAATTTATGACATTTCAATCACGATTTAATATTACTGATTTAGAAAATAGTGATTATGTAGAAAAGAGGAATAAATTATTAAATATGTATAAATCACAAAAATTTATTATTGACGGATTAAATAATTTTTTTATACATAAAAAAATTATAAATAATCACAAACCTATCAATAAAATAAAAAGATATATAATAAATTCAATAAATAAATAATTATTCTTTTGATAATAATTCTATAATTTTTGTTGATGATTTATCAGGTGTAAATGATAAACATAATGTATTTTTGGCATATTCTTTACCAACAACATTATCAGGATTATAATCACCACCTTTTACTAAAAAATCTGGTTCTATTTTTTTAATTAATTCTAATGGCGTGTCAGAATCAAATGGTATAATAAAATCAATAAAATCAAATTTTTTCAAAAAATTGATACGATCTTCTAGAGTATTAATAGGTCTAGAAGCACCTTTATTTCTTTTTATTGATTCATCTGTATTAATACCAATAATTAAAATATCACCCAAATTTTTTGCCTCAGTTAAATATTTAATATGCCCTATATGAAGTATATCAAAACACCCATTTGTAAATACAATTTTATTATTGCTTTTTTTAATATGATATATAATATCATCAGTAAATATTTTATTTTTTATTGAACCATATGCAGATATAATATCAGAATGTGATAATTCATATGTACCAATTTTTTTAACAGATGTTGTACCTAAAAACGTAGCAATTTTTAATACAGTTTGAATATCTAATTTATGAAATAAACTAGCGATTATAGAAGTAATAATATCTCCAGCACCAGTTACATCAATCACTTCATTTGATTCATAGACTGTTTTAAATAAATCTTTACCATCAAATAAGGAAATACCATCTTTACCAAGTGTTACAACAGAATATTTACAATTTATAGTAGAATAAATATATTTATGAATATCTTCAATATTAGATAATTTAGAATAATTAGAAGATTCTAAATAATTTGGTTTAATACATGTTACATTTTTATATTTTAAAAAATTATTTTTAGGGTCAACAATTGTAATTTTATTATTATCATTACATTTATTGATAATATATTGACATAAATTTTGAGTTAAAACTCCTTTATTATAATCTGAAAAAACAACAATATTTATATTAGGAAATAATTCATCAAATTTTTTTATAATAAAATCTTCTATAGATTGATTTATATAATTTACAGATTCATCATCATATCTAAATAAAATTTTATTATCTGATATAATTCTATTTTTGATTGATGTTTTTCTAGAATCATCTATGATTAAGTGTGCATTATTATCATTTATAATATTTTTAATTATATCTCCATTTGTATCTTGACCAATTACAGATAATAAAGATATATTATTATTAAATAATTTCATATTTTGATATACATTTCCACAACCACCTAATATATATTTATCATAATTATAACTAAAGACTGGTATTGGTGATTCATTAGCAATTTTATTAATTGTAACATATGTATAATGATCAATCATTAAATCACCTATAATCAAAATG
>Ga0114962_10002389_pt1 | contig 15689 bp, 13 predicted proteins | sample C_130820_MF_Meta_FD_87017 | JGI IMG/M metagenome (GOLD analysis project Ga0114962, IMG submission 87017) | Freshwater microbial communities from Lake Croche, Canada to study carbon cycling - C_130820_MF_MetaG | ecosystem: Environmental > Aquatic > Freshwater > Lake | place: Lake Croche, Canada...
CAATTCAAGTCCCTCAGTTATGGAATATGTACAAACAAGCCGAAGCATCGTTTTGGACTGCTGAAGAACTTGACTTTGAAAGCGATAAACGCGATCTAGTCAAGCTAAGCGATGGTCAACGCCTATTTGTAGAAACTGTGCTTGCGTTTTTTGCAGCAAGCGATGGCATTGTGAATGAAAACCTAGCTGCTAATTTTATGAATGAAGTTCAATTGCCAGAAGCAAGATGCTTTTACGGATTTCAAATCATGATTGAAAATGTTCATTCGGAAACGTATAGCTTGTTGATCCAGTCCTATGTACCAGACAAGTCACGTCGCACGGAACTGTTTAAAGGCATTCAAACATTTTCAAGCATTAAATTAAAAGCAGATTGGGCCTTAAAATGGACCAACAAAGAACATGCTTCATTTGGAGAACGTCTTGTAGCATTTGCATGCGTCGAAGGCATTTCATTTAGTTCTTCATTTTGTGCCATTTTTTACCTGAAAAAACAAAATTTGTTGTGTCACGGGCTTGGAAAATCAAATGAATTGATTGCGCGCGACGAAGGCTTGCACAGAGACTTTGCGTGTGCACTGTTTCAAATGCTATCTGATGATGAAAAGCCTGAAGAGGATGTAGTATACACCATAATTCAACAATGCGTAGACATTGAAAAAGAATTTGTAAAACAAGCGCTTCCAGTAGCTCTTATTGGAATGAATGCGGAACTTATGTGCGAATACATTCAATTTGTTGCTGACAGCTTGTGCCAGGCTCTTGGATTTCCCAAGCTGTACAATTCAACATGTCCCTTTGACTTTATGGAATATATTAGTCTACAAGGCAAAACTAATTTTTTTGAAGCTCGAGTAACAGAGTACGCAAAGCCTGGTGTAGGCTCAGACAATACAGCAGAGTCTCACGAATTTCGGTTAGATGAAGATTTTTGAATGTAAGTAGATGAAGATTTTTGAATGTAAGTAAAGTATAGCGCATAATTGTTTTTTCATTCATTGTTTTTCGCACGATTATTTGTACAAAATTCGTGTAGAAAGCACAAATGGCACTACTTTATTATGTTTAAATGGGTATTGGCGTAGTGAAAGTCTCCATCTACGAAAATCTGCTCGTTCTGTAGCCCAAATAAGGAAACCTAAAGGACGTTTGTAGCGTCTATGCGATTGCGAAAATTGCGAGCATTCCATTTTTGTTTGTTTTATACAGTTCCAGTCAACTTATGGTGCAAAAGTATTACAAACTCATAATGTTGCAACTCATAATGTATGCTGCCATAAATGTATATATTGTGTTAAGATCATCTGGATTTTCCGAATCGAATTGCGTAGTTACTGTAACAGTTTCATTTTGAGGCTCTATGTCGTCAATGCGAACAATTAGCTCAAAATGATTTGAATTTACCCATGCTACAATGATCATGGGTTCTTTGGGCACCTCACAGTGCTTTACACTCTTTTCCGTTGAGGCACTGTGTACCGAACAATAGGGACTGTTTTCATTTTTACTCACATTCATAAATACAATGTTTCGCTTTAGTACATGGGAACTCCACCGAATCATAAATTCATCAGCCCACGCAGACTTAATGCGCATTTTCTTGCACACTTCTTCAGCAATGTACTCTTTAATTGGTTGTTTAATTTGACCCGCAATAAATTTTAAATTTTCAGCACTATTGGACTCAAATGTATCCGCAAGAAGGTTGCGCAATTCCATAACTATGCGAGTTCGCTCGTCTTTAGAAGTTTCGTCCGTGTACCCATTGTAATTCATTGCAAGACACACAGAATGAAAAAAGCATGAACCATCACCTATTGTTCCGTAACGTCCAAATCGTGCACAATTATTAAACCATTTTAGTGAAATATCGGGCTCTAGTTCGTACAAGGTATTGTATTCGGCATAGGCGTTGCCATCAAGCAAACGACATTCGCTTTGTACTTTGCCAGCTTGAATGTCTGTCTGAAGTTTCGTTCCGCCTTGCATTTTTGCACAATAAGGAACATTGGACTTTATGCGCATTTATTTGTGTGCACATGTTTATGCAAAGGTGATTTATTGATGTTTTAAAAATAATAAAAGTTATTTTTTATTTAAAGTACTATAGCAGTACAATTTAAAGGTGCAAGGAATCGTTGCACTAATAAATGCCATATGCACTTCAAAAAAGTGGTTCGGGATACTATGTCATTACAAAAGAAACCAAGCGTCGACACAGCTTAAGGCCTTTGCCTTTGGAGCGCGCAAAAGCTCAAATGAGAGCAATGTATGCAGCTATTGGCAGAAACCTTCACGGTGGGTTTTCTACTATTACACTTCATGGAGGCGTTTCTGATTGTTTGCAAACAAATTTGTATGTTCAAGTCTGTAATGCATGCTCGTATTCGCCTGACGTCATCAATCACTTGTTTAATTTAATACAAATTCCAACAGATCAGTTAAGTAACACACTTCGTGGCTCAAACTTTGTTTTACTAAAAGCCTTTGTAGATCGTTTAGCAATGTGGGGATGCAACGACAATGAACCATCCTTGACAGTTGATATGTATATGAATGCAATACGGCCCTTTTTTGACATTGATGTTCTTTTCAATCGCTTTCGATTTCCTATACAACTCACTCAAGACACTTCTTCTGTCGTGTATCAGAGCATGAATGAGTTTACACAAGCAAACAAGTATAACCAAGTGTACAAATTTCCAGATCCTAGTCGAGAAATATACTCGAATTTAGTTAACCGTGTAAGAAAGTTTTTGCAAATGATGCGCATTTTTCGGCTAGTGAATTTGCGCATCACAGAACATACGTTAGGATCTTACGCAACGCTTGCACAGCGAATTCCTAAAGCGGATGAAATTGTTAATGTACCTTGGACGCCTTTGCGTCCATGGGTAAATCCCCAACACCCAACTGATCAAGTCTTTAGCGCATTGTCAAAATTTGTAATGCGCTACTTAATTTCTGCAGAATACACAAGGCTCACAATTGGTGTTGCAAGTCAAACCTATTTGCCTGGAAGCCTTATTATGCCACTAGATGCTGACGAGCCTGTCGTGCCATTTTCCACTTCTCAAACGCCCGATCAAGTATTTGCAAAAGTATACCAAGTGTACCCTGTGATTGACAAGGCTTACCAATGGACATCTAATGTACAATACATTCATGTGCCAACTATGTTTAGTCCGTCATCTGGAATATTCATGTCAAATTTTCAAGACGATTCAAAATGTGATTTGCCCAATACCGTTTTAAGCACTAGTGAAGTACGAGGCCCTCAAAAGTGTGCATATACTGATTATGTCATTCAAACTGATATATTTTTACTAGATTGGTCAAGCTTTGGTACCATTCATGACGCTACAGCAAAAGGTCCTTTGTTTGACGAATCGTTTCTTGCAATGTTTAGCGGCGGCGAAGCAGACAGTGGAGGCACGTATTTTGCAATGCGCAATAAAGTGTTTCAGGACCTTCGAAGCACATACTCTTTGGATCCGTCAAACAATTTTAGTGTTTCGCACTTGTTGTTGCGCATCTGCGAAATTGATTATGTAGTTGCATGGTTTACGGTACTATTTATGAAACAATCGGTTACCAAGCAGTTTGTGATACCACAGGAAGTCTTACGCATTATGCATCAGGTTATGCACGTATATGATGCAATGTGTACCTATTTTGCACTGCGAAAATCATACAATGATGCATATGCAACAACATCGATATTGCAACTTTTGGAAGACTCTATGCGATTTGTAATGTTTAATAGCTTACTTCAAGTTGTAGAGCCCCAATATCACTTGAGAAATACTATGTACAACAATTTTCATGTAGTACAATCGTACAATGCTGAAATAAAAAACCAATTTCAAACTAGTCAAGAAGCGTTTTTAAATTCCGCAAGCAATGGATTACAGCATTTTAAAACCAATTATTTTATAGTGCCCAACGAAAAGTATGGACCACAACGTGTGTCTTTCTTTAAAAATATGATGCATTCTATTTTGTCTGACAATGAAGAAGAACGTTTGCTACAATCTTAAAAAAAACAATTGGCAATTGAACAATAAATAAATGCAAGCGCCTAATGGACCTCCTTATGGGTCCAACGGCCTAAATGGTCTGTATGACTTAACGTGTGATGGACAAGAAGATCCCATTTTACAAGATGCAATAGAACCTGGTCGTGGTATTCGCATCGATAATCGAACGAATCCACCTTCCACGTCTTGTTTTGATTTTGGCACCTTGTACAACATTATGATTCGTAACCAGACAAATTGTGCAAATCCTTACACTACCCTGCATCCTATGCGCAGATTTCAATTGCCTAGGCAAACAGTGGATACTTTGTTGTTAATGTTTCGTGACCATGGACTTCAATTTCCACCTCCAAGGGAGCCTGACTTTTACATTCTTGATTTGTCAGGCCAACAAGAACAGGATGCCGCTCAACAATTAAATATTGCTATGCAAATGATGCCAATGTTTTCCGAAGCACAAAATGATGTACCAATTGCTGTAGAGCCTAACGTACTTCTTGACTTGAGTGATTATGTTGAGCAACAAGGTTTTGCATTGGAGCCTTTGGAAAATTATCATGGCCTGTACAATTTGCTTCAATTTAGTGATGGCGAAACAATTAGTTCTATTGAATCAGAAGACATTTAAGAACAAAACAGTTTACACTTTGGCGTTTAAAAAATAGTGTACAATTGGTAAGGTGCAACAAATGAATAAATGGCACCACAGTATATATTTGCCCCTTTTATAGTTCTTATTGGAGTTCTTGTAGGAGTAATATTTGTAATGGCATTTAATTCAAAAGGAAGTGAAGGTCCTGTAGGAGAACCAGGATTGCGCGGAGAACCTGGAAAACAAGGTCCGACAGGCTCAGTTGTAAGTGTAAGTGGTCCGCGTGGTCCAATTGGACCTATAGGGCCTCGTGGACATGTAGGGCCCATGGGGCCGCAAGGCAGTTCAGGACCTAAAGGCACGGCAGCTACTTTTCAACAGTTTACAGCAAATGCTACTGGACCTACTGGACCTATTTCAGCAAGCTTAAGTGGAGGCAGTGAGCCTAATTCGTACAACTTAGCACTTACTGTTCCTGTACTTTCTTCTATTGGCGTGGGTGCTTCGTTTACAGTGACTGGTCCTACCTTTGGATCCGCTAACGTAGTGCAAAGTAGTACTGCAAGTGGCTATTTCAATCAATTTTCGTTTGCAATTCCTCAAGGTCCTACAGGAGCTCAAGGCCAACCTGCAAAGGACGGTGTAGACGGACAACCAGGCCCGCAAGGACCTCAAGGAGTTGTTGGACCCACGGGCCCAACAGGACCCATTGGAAACATGAATGCAGTCAATTATTTGATGAATGTCACTAATACAGCCGTTCAACAAAGTTATAGCTGCAATAAAAATAGCACAGTCTACTGCATGGGTTCCAATGCGTGCGCTCCTCCTTTAGGGCCTAATCCCTTAAGTCAATCTGGTGTAGGTGACGCGTTTGCGTGGGACGGCATTACGCCATTGCTTGTTGTGCTGCAGGGTAGCCCATCGGGTCCAACTTACAGTCCAGGCGCAACGCCTGCATTTACCATTCAATTGCCCACAGACTTCAATAGCAATACTTCGTATTATGGTCGTGCTTTAGCGCGATTAGTGCTGTACACGAATAATAGTTGTCCTGCAAATTCTTACCTGACTGTAAATCTTTTAATTGGATCAGGCAGTAACAGTCAGCAAACTTTGCAGCGGCCTGTGATTGATGCGCTTAACTTTGACGTATTAATGATTGCAAATAGATATTATGAAATAGAAATCATGTGCATTTCAAACACTATATTTTTTAGCAAATGCTTGCAAGGAAATGCAAATGCATATAATGGATTTTCAGCTCAAGGTGTTTCTCAAAACTATCCAGGTGTAAACGCTACATGGTCGGTGTACAAGACAATTACAGACATGGTTCCAGCAACATCATAAAAATTTTGTTGGGTGTTCTTTCTAATGGTCTTTAGTCCTCTTCTTCGCCGGCATCGGCGTCATCTTCGTCTTCGTCTCCGGCATCGGCGTCTTCGTCTTCTTCGGCATCCTCTTCGTCTTCGGCATCATCAAGATCTTCGTCCTCTTCAGCATCATCATCAAGTTCTTCGTCATCCTCATCGGCATCATCCTCTTCGGCATCGCTGGACTCATCATCCGAATCGGGAAGACCTAAAAAGTCTTTAATATTTTGGTATTCTGTTTGGATGGTTTGCAAAGACATTTTCATGCTTAGTTGAGGCCATGGACCTCGAGCAGCTTCGTATGCGACACAATTGTCTTCTTTTAATTTTTGAACATATTCGATTATATCCTTTTTTGTAAATTTCTCCATCAATACTTCTTCTTGCTGCTTTCCAAATCGTTCATAATACAAGTCTTTGGGCTTTCTTGCATCCATAGCACTTTTGTCTCGCGAACGTAGAGTTCTTCCATTAACAACTGAAGTTTGCAACGTATCAAGTTTAGCAAACTCAACGGCTTCTTTTTTTAACAGCTCAATATCATTGTCTTCTGCTGGTCGCTGCTGATCAAGTACAAGATCGTTTTCAACGTCGTCTTCGTCTTCAGGATCAGGAACAATAAAGTCTTTTAATGAACCAATTGATTCCATATCATCATCCGATTCTTCACGAACACGCTTTACGCTCTGTTTAAGGTTTGCGCTCTTTTTAAGGTTTGCTTTAGGCAAACTAGGCATTTATTATACCATTATTGCGTGCGCAATGCATATTTCAACACAAAATTTCGTTAGGCTTTCTTAAGATTTTCTTTAGCATTTGTTGCGCCATTCGTCGCGCCATTTGTTTTACTCGTTGCGCCATTGCGTTGTACTGCACGGCGCCGTTCACGGCAATGCAATGTCAACAGCTTTATACTGCTGAGCCACTCATAAGAATTTGAATGGTTTCTAAATTGCGCAAAAGTTTTTCAATTGGTTTGCTCTCTTCCAACGGGTGTTGCAAAATGCAACATGCCGCGAGTTGTGCTGCATCGCGTATACCAGTTGCCTGCTCAATCATGGAAAAATAACTAGACCACTGAAAAGCAAATGGGTTCCAAGTAACGCATTCAAACAGTGTTTTTAATAGACCACTTTCAGCTTCGCACGCAACGCCAAACATTGCATTCCAGGTTTTCCAAGTCAACGTTGTACACTTTCGAAGATTGCTATTGTACGACAGCACAATAAACATGCACTGCGAACAACGCATTACGTCAAAGGATGATTTTCCACTTTGGCTAGCGTACATCCAATATGCAACGGCCAAGGATTCCTTGCTTACTGGCTCATCAAGTAGTGCATCGATGCGCTTTGCGAATTGAAGAAATTGTTGAAATAGTAGCACTTGTTGCTTGTGTGACGTGTGTTTGGCTTGAAACATTGCGTCTTGGGGCTGGTTTAGTAAGCGCGTAGGCCCACGACTAAAAAAAAATTGCATGTACCTTGTGAGGTCGTCTGACAATGGCTTTTCTTCGTGCTGTGTGCACAAGGCCCACTCAAAATCCGCTGCGTACTGCCAAAATTTGTGTTTGACAACTTGATCCCAAGAAAACCTTTTGTTTGGATTAATTTGCAAACAATTGCGCAACAAGTCTGTTACGGCATCGTTCATAGCATGTTCCGTTGCACTAAGCTTACTCATGCACTCTTCAGAATCGTCCAAGGAAAATCCAAGCGTACTGTAGGCGCATAAACTTGAAGAGGCATACTTTTTACACTGTTCTTGAAGAATTGCTTGTGCAATACTAAAGGTTCCTTCCGAACCACACAGCATGGACTTTCGAGACCAGTCCGGAACAATCCTTTGCATTGCGCCTTCAAATTCTGGCCAGTCTTCGGGCACACCAAACTTGTGCAACATGTCCATAAGTAATATGCCATGTTCGCTTTTCGTTTCCTTGTAATAATTGTTAAACAAAATGGTTCCAGTTAAAATGTTTAAAAATACGAGCCCAAATGACCACACATCAACCTTGCTGTCATACTCCAATTGCAAAAGTATTTCGGGAGCGCGGTACCAAAGCGTCACAACATTAAAGTCGTTGCTTGTTTTCGCATTAGTACTTAGACCATAATCAATAAGTTTACACTCATTGGCATACTTGTTGCCCAACAAAATATTGGACGGCTTAATGTCTCGATGAATTCCAGGAAATCGTTTGCACTGATGTGCTATTGCAAGCATAATATTTGCCGCAAATTCGTACGACAATAGCGCTATACTTGTAGAAGAACCAAGCCGTGCACCGTACTTTGGCATCATTAGGGCAACTTGATTATGGTCATTGTACAGTACTCCAAACAAATTGCGCGAAAGTTTTAGGCCAAAGAAATCTCGCACAATATCTTGATAGTCTTGGATAGCTTTGCAGCCCGAAAACACTTTTACAGCTACATCCTTTGGATGAGATGTGCCAGCATTACAAGTCTTACAAGTGTTTGCACTCGTTGTACCTGTTGCATCAGCAGCGCATTCAGTGCAAACGCGAGTAGCGCTAAGCACACATCCATACACACCAGAGCCTAAAAATCCGGATATTTGATAGTCTTTTTGATGTCGGACAATTTGCGCCTGCTTGCTGGTTTGCTGCTCGCTGGTGTTGGATTGCACATTTAACGCTACAATTGGTAGTATTTTGTCGATGGACTTGGTGTTTCCCATTCTGCGACGCTTCACTGATTCCATTGCCTCGAAGGCCTTAAGATCGATCTGAACAAGTGCTGCTAAAGATATGGCCAAACATGCGTGAGTTTGTACCACCAAAGGACACGCATGACTAACGAACAAATTCAACGACTTTTTACGTACGTGTACAAACACGGCCCGCTTTGGCTAGGATCATGGGAAGGAGTTTCCAATGCGGATATCTGCAGCGGTCTTACAAAAGTTCATGCATCACATTGGTCCACTGCTCAAGAACCATGCGAAGATTTAATTTATCGAAAGGTGCATGCGACAATGATAGGAGCAATTGCTGTTAGTGCTGTTTGGCTAACTTGCACTTGCGCCTACTCTTGCATGCAGGTCAGCACTCTTTTTGCGTTAATGCGCTTGACACAGGCCAAACACGTTGTATTAGAGGCCCAACATGACAAGTGATGCATATATGGACAAATTGTACAAATATATGGACAAATTGTACAAATATATGGACAAAGTGTACAAATATTCAAACAAGGTGTACAAATAACCGAACAAAGTGGACCGAACAAAGTGGTACTAGGGCATTATAAACAAAGCAATGTCTAGTGCATTGCAATCTATAGCATGCGAAAATTCTGACGAAAATTTATGGTATGCGCTTGCAATGAGTATTCCAAGAACAATCTTTGGCTACTCTTCATCAGATTCACTGATTGTATACATTTGGGTCTGCATTATATTATTGTACCTTTTATTGTCTTTTGTTGTTCCAATATGCTTTTTAAATAGTTCAAATAACATAAGAAGTCCGTATGTTGTGTTTGTAAGTACCCTAAGTATCGTAGTGGTGCTTGTATTCATCATTATACTCTGGTACAGACCGTATGCTTGCAAACAATCCCGATTAAAAGGGGGCATTGCATCTTATTTAGGAACTAGAAACTCTGAATACAAAATTCCGAAAGGACTATCCAGTGCCATAGAACGTTCGTACAACAACTATTTAATTGAGCATTCAAAATATTCAAAGTCTAAGTTTGACAAATGAGTTTGACAAGTACTTTTTTGACAACAAATAAACCATGGAAGCACAGTTTCTTGGGTCAGGGGAAGATGGATGTGTGTTTCTTGTAACCGAAAACGGAATACAAAAAATTTGGAAAGTCTTACACGGCAGCAGTATTAGCGACAATGCTTTAGTTGCAGAACGTGAAGTTGTATTGTCGGATGCTTTGCGCGCGTTGGATCCTCAGGAAAAAAGATTCATTTGTAGTTCTGCATTTATGATTACTACACCAAACGATTTAATAGGTTTAGGCGGCGAAACATTTGCATCATTTATTTTAAAAAGGCTACAGCAATGTGCTGAAGCTATTCGAGACTCATTTGTAGTGCAATTTCAATCTGTGGCACAACCTGTTGAAGACGTCCTTAATGCTTATCAATTGGACTACATTGCAACTTCGGTGCAAATGCTACATGGTGCTGGAATAATTCACGGAGATATTCATGTAAATAATGTTATGCTTATTTCTGATGGTCCTAGAGCCAAACTTCCCGTTCTAGTTGACTGGTCAAGAGCTGCTTTTCTTGATAGTGCTACGCAAAATAGTGTAGTGCACAAGGTACCTTCGAAAGAATTTGCAACGCTAGCTGCCAATGACGTCGTTCACGTAGCAAATTTGGCTAGCCAATACCGCGAAAAGTTTCAACGACTGCGAAGAAATCAAAAACGTAGTTATGCCGTGTCTGACGACGATGAAGCAGCAGAATTTGGCGAAACAGGGCCCGAAGTAAAACGTACATTTAATTTTGATGACCTATTGAATAACTGATTGTACAGTGCATAACTTTAGAGTCCATACTCAGACAAATCAAGCAACTCCTGCTTTATAGAAGAGTATAATTCGGTAGACAATGACGTCGTTGAATTTGAGCCAGTAGTACTAGTTTTAGTGCCTGTACTTAAATGCACATCTGTACTTAAATGCACATCTGCACTTGCATCCACATCTATACTTGCATCCACATCTGTACTCGCGCCAAGTTGCACATCCTTTTGAATAGGGGCGTCGCTAGTTGGCGCAAATAATGGCACTGAAATTGTTTGTGGACCATTTTCAACAAGTGAAAAATACCAACTTGATATGTTGTGCAAAAACTTATTGGCCAAATTGTGCAATTGATTCTCGGCGGCGCAATTTGCTAAAGTTGTACCATCTAATATGCGACAACACAAGGCACATGGAGCACTCAGACCCTTTGTTTGAAGTTCCAAACAATTTTTAGGACTAAATACATCGTTGATATCATTCGACCAGTACGAAGTGTCTTTAGCAGCAAAGTTGCGAGAAGCATCTGTGGATCTTATTGTATTGCTTGTGTCCATTGCACCCATAGTACGCGTTGCATGTATTGTGTCCATTGCACTTGTTGCACCCATTGCAACTGGTTCCAATATGTGAAACGAAACCATTGATGTTGCGCTACATTGCTTTTGTTGTACAAAATACCAACTTGTGTGAAAGGCAATAACTGTTTTGTCGAAAGAAGTGTAGACTGCATTTCGCGGTGCATTTACACTTTTATCAAATGTCAACCATCGCGTCTCAGATACTGAAATCCAATGTTGACGTTGTGCACTTTGAGTTTGAGGGCTTCCTTTGGTATTTGGAATTAATGTTACAAGTCGTTCAATTGATCCAGGCACTATGCTAGTTATAAAGCACCAACTATTCGGAGCAAATTTTAATAAAAGAACATCTTTTTGTACAAAATTACAGTTGACCCAATGTCCAATTTGAATCATTCTTGCACATTCCATCATTGCACAACCAGTGCTTTGCATCATATCAGCAATGTAGCATCTTGTGTAGCACAAACTTTCGTGCACGCATTGCAACGGAACAATTCCATTGCAATCAATTTTGTTGTACAGCTGCTTGGACTGCTGAGCATGATTGCGCCAGTACTGCCCATTTTTAACATTGCTATTACAAGTTGAACTGCTTTTACGCGCTTCAGCACTTGCTAAAGTACGATGCGCTTTATGGCGAGCAGGCATTGAATGCAATACAACTTTTAAATGTACAGCAAACTCAATTGCGCCGCTAAAAAAAATAAAATTATTTTGTGCAAAACCAAGGGAATTATATGGCATTTGAATTGTGCATGATACTTTAATTGTGCATGATACTTAAGTTGTGTAATACTTGTATAAATAAAATGAAAGCAGGATATATTGTTGCTTCAGGTGGTCAAGGTTGCATAACAAAAACAAACAAATCTGATAAATTTGTAAACAAATTTGAGACAAAATCAAATGCAAAAATGGAATTGTACATTTCAAAAGTTTTATTGCAAATTGATGCAAAGCAAATGTATGGTGTGTATGCAGAAATGGCGGACGTTAATGTTAAATTTATTGACAACGATTTTGATGATTTTAGCAAGAGAACATACATTGCAACACATCACCCAATCTGCAAAGAATTAAATGATCAAAAGGCATCCGTGCCGGTGTACAAACTTCGAGTACCTGAATTCATATCGGACTGCGAAAACATTGCAGGCATTCAACAACGCTTTGCTATAAGTCCCTCGCAATATGTAAATTTATTTAAACATTTGTGGAAAGGAATTCGATTGTACCACAGGTACGGTGTTTTGCATAGAGACATTAAAACGCCAAACATTGCTTTTATGCAGCACGCAAACAAGCAGTACAGTTTAAAATTTTTTGATTGGGGATGGGCAACCCATTTGTACAATAGTGCTACTGATAAGGAGCAATCAGTAAATGTTAGTAAGACTGTGCAAGCAATGCAACAAATGACTGCATTGGGCGGAAGTTACACATATTTTAAATCAACAGGTGCTTCTTGTCCTTGGAGTTATGCTAGTCAGCTTGCATCTGGTTTGTACAGTAACAAGGACCTGATTGCATACTTTACAAAAACCATGCCGGCCGTTGCACAAGACTTGGAAAAAAGAAATGTAGTGCAAATAGTAAATTGTTTACGGTACAATGATTATTTTGGACTTGCACTTGCAATATTCCAAATGATGCAACAATTATTTCAGTTACAACCTGACACGTTTCAAGCAAACAAGGAATTTATGCAACATTACGACTTTTGCCAGCGTATCGTTGAAAATGAACTTGCTGTGTGCACTACTCTACGAAGGCTAGAAAAACAACCCGATTTGATTGCAAAACGAGCAATTGTTATGGCACAACTTTCAAAAGTCAGTGAAACCCTTTACTTGGACAAATATTTGTAAAAGCCTTTTAAGGTAAGCAAACAGTGACCATACATTTAGGCATACCAGCATCATACACTATTGTACAAACAAATGCGTCACATCATTGTCGAGTACTTTTTCTTGCCTAAGAGTATGCCCAACAAAAAAGTTTTTCTGAGTCAAACAGAAATTACCAAAATTGCAGAATTAGATATATTGCCTTTTTTTGCTGATCGCGAAGATTTACCAATAATGCAGCATATGAGCAACGGACGTGTTATGTGGACAGTTTCAGACAATATGTATCAAATGTACGGAGAATTGCTGTTTCAAAACGTTGATGATGATGGAAACTATTCTTTTGTAAGAAATAAAAAACCAATGGGACTTGTTCATTCAAACGTTATAGGTTCCTATTAAAGTGTGCAGTAACAACGCTCTAAGTTTTTGCAAAGCTATTCCAAAAATGAAGTTTACGCTTGTGAATGTTAAACATGCGAGATTCTTCCATATTTTGAAACAATCGTTCGGCATGGTACCTGTACGTTAGGTCTGTAATACTTGGCAACGTTTGTAGCAAGGATGACCTAGCCCACCAAAAATTGCCCGAGTAGTGCAAAGGATATCGACTTAGATGAGTTCCTACTGTTTGATACATTTCCAGATAAGGTATACAGGTAGCATATTCTTTGACTAAGTGATGCATCATGAATTGTCTCCAAGCATCATTTCGTTTGTCTGCATGAAATGATCCTTTGTTGTGCACATATAGCACATATGTTTCTTGAACTTGTTGTTTTGTATACTCTAAAAGTGCATTGACTGTTGAATTTTCGTACGTCTTGTTGTTAGAATGCGCAATGACTTCTGGCTGAGTACATTTGCCTTGGCTTTGTAGCGTCTGGCGCACAAATTCGAGTACAGTTTGAGCACATTTTGAAGACTCAACAGAATGCGCATCATAAGGCAACGAGTCTTCAAGTGCATCGTAAGGCAACGAAGTGCCAATTAATAATTTTGTTGTTTTAATGTCTAAAAGACCAGACTGTGCAATGCAATGGAGCTGTTCTTGCACAATTTTGGTCCAGTGATTTATTGGGCAAATGTGCATTACAATTGCAATTGGCCTTTGTGCACTTTTTGTTTTTGCATTCGTTAGTTGTGCACTCGTTAGATGTGCAATACATGGTGCACTATACTTAGAGCTAGCGGGAACATAAAATATTTGTTCAATTGCGTATCTTGCCCAAATAACGAGTGCAACACTAAGCAAGACACAGACAAAAATTGGATTACTCATGCAATGCAAGCTCAATACAAATATACGTGCTTGTTCGTGCAATGCAAACTCCTTCTTTGTTATGCCTTGCATTTTATTGGCAAATTCCTTGAACACAAGAACCAGCTTTAAGCACATTAGCAAACTCTTCTGCTTGTGCCATGCTTTGAATGGTACCATTGTCTACAAGACCTTCGTATTTGGCACTTAATATGTACTGCCTCATATGTTCCAAGCCCTTTAATTGCACAGCGTCATTGGCGTCAACTTCAGATTGTAATGCGTCAACTTCTTCAGCATCAAGCGGAGCGTCAGATTTGCGCGCATACAGGCCTTGAAAAAAGTCAAGCAATTCAGCTTTGGTTGTTTGACTTGTTGCTTGAATGCATGATTGCAGGCCTTGCAAAAATGTTACAAACTGTTGATGCTGCAAACTTGAAAGAAATAGATCTTGTTGAGTTCCAAAACGTTGTTGAAGACCCATGATAATGGACAGTAAAACAATGGACACTGATCGCCAAGAAAATGGTTCTTCTGTTTTTACTAATTCTCGTTTGACTAGCACAAGTGCGCTTGGTGCATTGTTTCCGATTTGAAAGTCTATAGAGTGCAACAAAAACGACTTTTTTTCCGATGCAGACATGCCCGAGTGCAACGTAAATTTGACCAATTTTTGCAAAAACAGTTTTGTGTTGACTATTTCGTGCAACTTTTGAGCATACGTTTTTGCCAACGTTTCTGGACACGGTCCAAGAGTGTCGTAAAATTGCGCAAAGGATTGTCTACAAAATTTGCAAGGCAACAAATTTTTAAGAGGTTCTAGAACTAAGTTGCACGAGAGTCCGTGTTTGTCTGAATAATACGCGCAAGAATGCAGAACTTCCCACAATGGTGGACCCCAAATCCATACATTCATCTTTGTTTAGATTGCAAGTATGATTGCGCTAAAATAACATAGTGTGTTTTACTTGGTGTGTTTTACTTGGTGTGTTTTACTTGTACAACCAAATCTTCGTACAATTCTGTGCGCGTTACTTGTGCAGTGCGTTACTTGTGCAGTGCGTTACTTGCCCCACATGCACTGATTAGTACATGTATAAAAACACTGTACAAAAGCGCCCAAGCAACAGAGTCGCCGAAACACTGCAAAAAAATGCCAACTGTGTATGAAATGAATAACGATGACGCAATAAGTGCAAGTGTAGGCGAGGAAGACTTGGCTTCCCTGACTACCGATTCTCAAAGCACCATAAATGCACTAAAGAAAAAGATTTTGGTATTTAATCGGTTTGTACAACGTTTTGGGCTCCCCAAATCAGAATGGCCAGGAGTAACTGGCGATTGGTATGATAGAGCAAGTACTGTTGTGCGCTTTAACTCACCCTTTTACACCATTTCTGTGCCTTACAAAGACAAGGCAAAAACCTTTTTGCCTTATGACCCCTTGCGCGTAGTGTTGTACCTTGATGAAC
>Ga0114962_10002394_pt1 | contig 15662 bp, 20 predicted proteins | sample C_130820_MF_Meta_FD_87017 | JGI IMG/M metagenome (GOLD analysis project Ga0114962, IMG submission 87017) | Freshwater microbial communities from Lake Croche, Canada to study carbon cycling - C_130820_MF_MetaG | ecosystem: Environmental > Aquatic > Freshwater > Lake | place: Lake Croche, Canada...
TATATGGTGAGAGGCACCATTATATATTTCAATAATATATGCTAATACGTGATATCTTATTAGAATCTCATAATTACATGGCTGGTCACTGCCATATTATGGCAATAGCCATTAAAAAATTACACCCGAAATGGAAATTAAAGGCTCACATCGGATGGGATGAAGATGCAGAAGATGATGACGATTACCGAATAGACCATATTTACGCAGTTGACCCTAAATCAGGAAAAGCATATGACTGTAGAGGAGAATTTTCTACAGAAGAAGAACTACTTGGACCAGATGAGACTGGTGGAGTAGAAACACAAATTGTTCCTATCACCTTCAAAAACATCAACTATTTAGTTCGCAAAGGTGAGCTTGCCGCATTCACTTCCGTTGACTTAGATATAGCTACTAAGTTTGCTAAGTCCATCTCTCTTTGATTTAACGGGCGTAAAGTGTTTGACTTCTTTGTAAGGTTAGTATAACATAACTAATCAACAAGGAGATTTTATGACGAACCGTACTTTTAATAATGAAGCAAAGATCAAGTTGACCCAGCTGATCAATGAAGGGTTGGCTGTTATGCAGGAAGTGGAAACCCTCAATGAAGGACTAAATGATACTGTTAAGGCTATTGCTGAAGAATTGGAAATTAAATCCAGTGTGCTAAAGAAGGCTATCAAGGTAGCGCATAAGTCTAAGTTGGGCGAAACCAATAAAGAAAATGAAGATTTGAATACTATTTTGGAGTTAGTGGGCAAAACTCTCTAATGTCATATATTGACGCAGTACATAGTAGGGACAATGATAGGATTTTCGTTGTAGAGAGAACCAAAGAAGGTAATCGCACCTACAACGAATATCCTGCTAACTACGTCCTTTATTACTCTGATCCAAAGGGTAAGTATCGCTCTATGTTTGGCGATCCTGTGAGTAGATTTTCTACTCGCAAGAGGGCGGAGTTTGAAAAAGAAAAGCGCATTCACTCTAACAAGAAGTTGTTTGAAAGCGACATCAATGTAGTCTTTAGATGTTTGTCTGAAAACTACATTAAGGTTGATCCACCAAAGTTACACACGGTATTCTTTGACATTGAAGTAGACTTTGATCCAGAGAAGGGTTTTGCACCAACTAGCGATCCGTTCAATCCAGTCACGGCAATTTCGCTGTATATGGATTGGCTTGGTCAAATGATAACTCTTGCCATTGCTCCTAAACATATGAGTCAAGAAACGGCTAACGATATCTCAAATCAGTTTGAGAATTGTTTGCTGTTTACCAGTGAAGTTGAAATGTTTGAGACATTCTTTCAACTGATTGAAGATGGTGATGTGTTGACGGGCTGGAACTCAGAAGGATACGATATTCCATATATGGTAAATCGTGTCACTAGAGTTATGAGCAAAGACGATACTCGCAAGTTCTGCTTGCTTGGTCAAATGCCAAAGCCAAGAGAGTACGAGCGTTTTGGTAAAGTAGAGACAACTTACGATTTAGTTGGAAGGGTGCATTTAGACTACTTGCAGTTATACAAGAAGTATAACTACGAGTCTCGACATTCGTATTCGCTTGATGCAATCGGTGAAATGGAAGTTGGCGAGACTAAGACAAAGTATGAAGGTACTTTGGACCAGTTATATAACAAGGACTTTAGGAAATTCCTTGAGTATAATCGTCAAGATACCATGCTTGTGTTTAAGATTCACGACAAACTCAAGTTCTTAGATTTGGCCAACAACCTAGCACATGAAAATACTGTGTTGCTTCCAACTGTTATGGGTTCTGTAGCTATGATTGAAATGGCTATCATGAACGAAGCACATGAGCGCGGATTGGTAGTTCCAGATAAGAAAAAGCATGATCCCACTGCAGCGGAAACGCTGCCAGCCGCAGGTGCATATGTTGCAAATCCAAAGAAAGGTATTCATGAAAATGTAGGTGCAGTTGACATCACCTCTCTGTATCCGTCTGTTATTCGGTCCTTAAACATGGCCCCCGAAACAATTATAGGACAGATACGACAATCTCTTACTGATCAGTACATGTTTGATAAGGGTACTAAGCTGGCTAGTGAGCGTAGAAACTATCAAGAAGATGACGATCCACAAACAGGAAGTATTCTATGGGAAAATTTGTTTAGCACATTAGAATACACTGCTGTTATGAATCAAGAGCGAGGGACAACGCTCACTATTGATTATGCTGATGGTAGGTCTGAAGAGATGAGTGCGGCTGAAGTTTGGAAACTAATCTTTGATAGTAACAAGCCGTATATTCTGTCTGCAAACGGCACTATTTTTACGTATGATAAAGAAGGTGTTATTCCGGGACTGCTTACTAGATGGTTTACTGAACGAAAGATTACTCAAAAGCAGGCTAAAGAAGCATATGGTACAGATATGTTTGAATACTATGATAAGCGGCAGCTTGTTCGTAAGATTCTGCTTAACTCTGCGTATGGCGCATTGTTGAACGAACATTGTCGTTTCTATGACAAGCGCATTGGTCAGTCGGTCACGCTGTCTGGTCGTCAGATTGTCAAGCACATGATGAGCCAGATCAATGAGATCATTACAGGTGAATATAAACACGACGGAGAAGCAATTGTTTATGGCGATACTGATAGTTGTTACTTTACTGCTTATGCTACACTTAAGGAACAGATAGCAAGTGGCGAGTTAGAGTGGAGCAAGGAGCTTTGCATTCAATTGTATGACGGCATTGCCGATCAGACTAACGCGACGTTTCCAGCATTTATGGAACGAGCATTTCATACGCCTAGACGTAACGGCGAGATTATCAACGCTGGACGAGAATTGATTGGAGATCGTTCTCTGTTCATCACTAAAAAGCGTTACGCGATTAATATCTTTGATAAAGAGGGTAAGCGTCAGGATATAAATGGTAAGCGAGGAACAATCAAGGCTATGGGTCTTGATCTTAAACGCGCAGATACCCCCAAGTATGTGCAAAAGTTCTTGATGGATGTTCTTGAAATGGTCCTTGCTGGTGCAACTAGAGAAGGTATAATTGCGAAGATCAAAGAGTTCAAGATTGAGTTGGCTAAACAGGAAAGTTGGACTAAAGGTTCACCTAAGTCTGTAAATAAACTAACTTCATACGGTGAGAAAGAAACAAGCAGCAAGACGGGCAAAGCAACTATGCCCGGGCATGTGAGAGCTGCACTCAATTGGAACTATTTGCGTAGAGTAAATGGCGACAATTACTCTATGAAGATTGTTGATGGAATGAAGATTATCGTTTGTAAACTACGTTCTAATGCGCTCAACTTCACAAGTATTGCATATCCAGTAGATGAATTGCGATTGCCAAAATGGTTTGTTGAGTTGCCATTTGACGATGCGTTAATGGAAGATACGTTGGTTGATAAAAAGATTAGCAACTTGTTGAGTGTGTTGAATTGGGATTTAAAGTCTAATACTAACACGACCTCTACTTTCGATGATTTATTCTCATTCGGATAAACTCAGATTGACATTCACAATAAAATCCACTATATTACATAGTATAGCTGCCTAAATATTTTTACATAAAGGAAAAACATGAAAGATAATTTACTTGATTTGATTCAGCACACTAATAATTTGGGCGTCATTGATTTGCTCAAGGTTATTGGTACCGACACAGAAACTAAGATTCATGCGCTAGCAGAAGATAAGACTGTAGTTGTAAATGGTACGTTTAAGACTCCCATTGCAGAATTTATTGGAACTTTTGGTATGCCAAATTTGGGAACACTAAAGACTATCGTTTCGTTTGACGTATACGATGAAAATTCCATTATCACTCTTGCAAAGAATAAAGATGGCGAGCCAAGTTCTATTCACTTTGAAACTAAGTCTGGCGACTTTGTTAGTGACTATCGCTTGATGGCTATGAACACTGTTGAAGATAAGGTTAAGCCAGTCGCCTTTAAGGGTGCAAAGTGGGACGTTGAGTTTGAACCAACCGTTGATGGGATTGCTAGATTGAAGAAGCAGTCTCAGGCTAACTCTACAGAAACTACGTTCACTATTAAGAGTGAAGGCAATAACATTCGTTTGTATTTTGGTGACCCGTCTAATCACTCAGGTAACTTTGTGTTTGCTACAGGTTGCGGTAAGTTGGCTAAGGCTTGGAGCTATCCAATCAAGGTCTTTACTTCTATCGTAGACTTGCCCGGCGATAAGAAAGTTCGCTTTAGTGATCAGGGTGCAGCAGAGATTACTGTAGACAGTGGCATTGCTGATTATCAGTATCTATTCCCAGCACAGCAGAAGTAATGGAACAAGTAAACCTTTCTAATACACATGACCCCAATTGGGCGTTGTTTCTACCCGCAGTCAGTAGTTTCTTTATTACTGGCTTAGGCAAGCAACGCTCGGGGGAGAAGTATTTTTCAGATGCGAGAATACCGGCCGGGTTTAATGGTGACGTAGAAAAGTTAAACTTCCTTAACAGTAAGGAAGGCTTGTACTATTACAAATGGGGTCTTTATAGCGCAGGACACGCTAATTTGGATACTACTATAAATGATCCAGCCGAGAGTGTAATTCGTCACAGAGAACCCGGCACTTTCATGTTGGGTGATTCGGGCGGGTTTCAGATTCTAAAAGGGCAATGGCCCGCTGATTGGAAGGATGCCAACTGTTCACGGGCTATGGTAAAGCGACAGGCTGTGTTGAAGTGGATGGACACGTACATGGACTACGGTATGTGTCTAGATATTCCATCTCAGTCTCTACAGACGTATGATATGAAGGATAAGAATGGCAATTCGCTTCATGGTATCAAAACTATTGAAGATGCTATCAAAGCTACCCATATCAACAATGAGTACTTTATCAGAAATCGTAATGGTAATTGTAAGTTTCTAAACGTATTGCAAGGACTAAATCATACACAAAGTGATGTATGGTATGAAGAGATGAAGAAGTATTGCGATCCAAACATCTACCCAAATAATCACTTTAACGGGTGGGCGTTTGGAGGGCAGAATAAGATTGACATTCATCTTACATTAAAGCGGCTGGTCCATATAATCCATGACGGATTGCTTGAAGAAGGTAAGCACGATCTTATTCACTGTTTGGGTACTAGCATTTTGGAATATGCAGTAATCTTTACCGATATTCAAAAAGCAATTCGCAAGTATCATAACCCAAAACTACAGATTACTTTTGACTGTGCTAGCCCATTCTTTAGTGCGGCTAAGGGTCTTGCGTACTTCAACAATAACATTGAGCATAACAAGAAATGGGCTTACAGTATGGAAAAGACTGCCGAAAGCAAAGACTATGCAACCGATAATAGAAAGTTTAGTGATGCTGTTTTGGCTGATGGTATCCATAATCTGTTTACAAACAGCCCCGTGACTGATAAACTTCTTATCAGAGACTTGTGTTACAGAGGAAAAGGGTTCATCGGCGCTCACGGCAAAGAGACCAAGACTAGTTGGGATACATTGAGTTATACGCTGTTACAAGCGCACAATGTTTATCAGCATATGGTTGCGGTACAAGAAGCCAATCGTAAATACGAGCAGGGCATTATACCCAAAATGATCATGAGCAAGTTTGATAACACTAAGTTTAGTGACATTATTGACACTATCTTTTCATTGAACGATAGGCAGAAGAGCTTAGACTTGATTGACCATTATAGTAAGTTTTGGATGCAAGTTCAGTCTGGTAGTCAGGGATTTTCGGGAAAGAAAACAGTAAATAGTAATTCAAAGTTCTTAGAATTATTCGACGGTGACTCAGTTAAACTCAAAGTTGAAAAGAAAACAAAACCGGATTCTGTGACAACCGTCGAAGATAACCCATTATTCTCATTTGGAGGCTGAATATGTCTTATTCTGATGAAATTAGTAAATTGCAAAGTAAAGTTAGCGACTTGAATGCTTCTGTCATGGAATCGCAAGACCCGTGGACCAGATCAAAGATTTATAAAAATATAAATGCGGCGCAGGAAGAGATTAATCGATTGCGTAGATTAGAATGGGAAGAAAAAACCCAACGATTAGACTATGGTGATGACCGATAATGGATACTCAGGTATTACAGGCTAGAGCAGAACGTATTGTTCGTACATCCAATAATGCAAAACGCATGATTTGGGTTAAGTTTCAGCGTGAAGGTATTCATTGCTATCCCGCAGCGGCAACCGATCTCAATTTAGCAGATGTTAGTTTTTTAGCGAACCCACATCGTCACATCTTTCACTTTAATGTGGCGATTCAAGTATTTCACAACGACAGGGATATTGAGTTTATTCAGTTCAAGAGGTGGCTTGAAAGTTTGTATCAAGGCAAACTTGACCTAAATAACAAGAGTTGTGAAATGATTAGTGATGAGCTTTATGAAGCAATTGCTATTCGATATCCCGATAGAAATATTGAAATTAATGTGTCCGAAGATAATGAAAACGGCGCAGTAATCAGATATAATATAGTTTGATTATTAACAATTTAGTGTAATTTGAGGATTTAAAAATGGCGAAGAATGTAGACAGAATGAACCCCCGCGTCAAGCAACTTTTTGAGGACCTTGAAGATTATTTGGGGTTCTGTAGGGAATTTGGCTATCGGTTTGATGAAGCCGATCTTTATAAGGATCGTAGTTACGTTTGGCGACAGTATACTAAGATTCTTTCTGGTAAGCCAGTAAAGGATATGTGGGTAGAGAATTCTAAGACTGCCGTATAATATGCGTAAACTGTTCTACATGGGATTGGAGCCGTACCGCGCTCGTTACACATTGCAACTACAAGAGTGGAACGAGGCTGTATTTAAGCGCCGAGGCATTAATTATGTAATGGTGCCTGGCGATACTCTGAGTAATGATCAGGCTATCGTTACTGGACAGGTGCTTGACGCCCATGGTAGAACTTATTTTGGCATGAGCCAATTGATGAATTTGGTTCGTATGATGAAAGCAGGCGAAGTAACTAGCGAAGATGTTATTTACTTTGAAGATATGTTTCAACCCGGAATTGAAAGTCTTCCTTATATTCTCAATCAAGTTCCTGCTAATTTGCGCCCTAGAATATATGTGCGTTGTCTTGCTCAGTCTATTGATCCCGATGACTTTGTTCATGTATGGGGAATGAGTGAGTGGATGGGTCACTATGAGAAAATGGTAGACTCATTTGTAACTGGTGTGTTAGCATCTAACGAAGAGATGGTAATGCACATGAAGATTGCAGGGTGGACTGCGCCCATCTATAACATCTCGGGGTTAGCATTTGGCAAAGATGAAGTACTAAGCCGAGTTCATAACTATGTCAAACCCTTCAATGAGCGCAAAATGCGAGTTGCTTTTTCTGCTCGTTGGGATCAAGAGAAGCAACCAGACTTCTATATGGACCTCATTGAAGAATGGCATCGTACTAGCATGCCTGCAGTAGAGTTTGCAGTTTTCTCTGGTAGTAAGTTAAAATCAAACAACGACAGTTATATAGCTCGTACTAAGGACTTACAACGCGAGGGCTTGCTTACGATTTACGAGGATTTGGAAAAGAATGCTTATTATAATTTGCTTAATGATACTCGCGTTTTATTTAATTGTGCCTTACAGGACTGGGTATCGAATACAGTCTCTGAGGCAGATAGTTTGGGATGTAATGTGTTGTATCCTGCTTATCGCAGTTTTCCTGAAACTTTTTCCAACGATCATACACGTTTGTACACGCCTTGGTCAATTGATGATGCAATCAATAAGTTAAACAGTTTGTTAAATGCCCCTCATCCAAACATGGGTAAGATCAGTGATTGGACTGATGGTACTATTGATCGTATCTGTGGCATTATGGAAGGTAAAGGTGAACATTGGTTGCGTATGTCTACTGACTATCGCAAGTACACAAGAGAGAGCAAGTATTAATGCGAATTGAACAGGATATTAAGTTAGATTTTAAGGATGTACTCATCCGTCCAAAGCGTAGTACTCTTGCTAGTCGCAAAGATGTAAGTTTGCATAGAAATTATAAGTTTAAATGGAGCGACCGCGAGTGGGGAGGAGTCCCTATTATGGCTGCTAACATGGACGGTGTAGGCACGTTTGCAATGGCTGATGCTTTGCGCGAACATGAAATGTTTACATGTCTAGTAAAGAGTTACAATAAAGAAGATTGGGATCATTATTATGATCCAGGATTGACGGCATTAAGCACCGGAATCAGTAGTTGGGATTATATCAAACTACAGCATATTCTAGAAAAAGGCGATGTAGAATTTATTTGTATTGATGTTGCTAATGGTTACAGTGAATACTTTGGTGATTTTGTTTCTAAAGTCAGAAAAGAATATCCAAATAAAACTATCATTGCGGGCAACGTTGTTACCGCAGATATGACACAGGAGTTGATTTTACGTGGGGCAGATATTGTTAAAGTTGGAATCGGGCCTGGGAGTGTTTGCACGACTCGTATTCAAACTGGCGTTGGCTATCCTCAGCTTAGTGCTATTATTGAGTGCGCTGATGCTGCTCACGGGCTTGGCGGACACATTATCGCTGACGGGGGATGTACCTGCCCCGGAGATGTCGCAAAGGCATTCGGCGCAGGTGCAGACTTTGTAATGCTTGGGGGAATGTTAGCTGGGCATGATGAGGGTGGCGGAACTATAATTGAAGAATTTCATGAGACTAGCCAATTACATGCAACCGCAGATGAATTTCGCGGACTCATGGTTTCTCGTAAAAAGTTTGTAGAATTCTACGGTATGAGTTCAGAAGAAGCTATGAACAAGCATCACGGTGGCATTGCTGAATATCGTAGTAGTGAAGGGCGTAAGGTCCGAGTACCGTATAGAGGTCCTGTAAAGAATACCGTAAACGATATACTGGGCGGATTGCGTAGTGCATGTACTTATGTTGGAGCACCCAGTCTAAAGCAGTTGAGCAAGTGTACCACTTTTGTTAGAGTAACTCAACAATTCAATGGCGTGTTTGTTTAACACTAAATACATATGCAACATAAAGGTTGCAAACTTGATTGACAATTATCCGTGTAAGGAAGGAGAAAAATAATGTCATATAATAAAACAAAAACGAACCCAGAATTGGGCCTTAGAGTCCATGAATATCTAGTTAAAATGGGAGTTGAAACTCCTACTATCACGAATGGATTGAGTCGTGTAGAAAAAATCGATATCATCGAAAAACACATGACTACCATCATGGAAACATTAGGATTAGACTTATCGGACGACAGTCTAATGGATACTCCTAAGCGTTGGGCAAAGATGGCTGTAAACGAAATCTTTTGGGGCCTCGACTACGAAGCATTCCCTAAGTGTACAACTGTTGCGAACAAGATGCACTACGATGAAATGGTCATAGAACGCAATGTTAATGTACAAAGTAACTGTGAACATCATTTGGTAATTATCGATGGCTTAGCAACTGTTGCATATGTTCCCAAGGATAAAGTATTGGGCTTAAGCAAAATCAATCGTATTGTAGAATATTTTGCCAAGCGGCCGCAAATTCAAGAGCGGTTGACTGAGCAAGTGTTTCATGCATTGTGCTACATTTTAGAAACCAACGATGTAGCAGTTATGATTGATGCTAGACATTATTGTGTGGCAAGCCGCGGTGTGGAAGATACCGGTAGTTCTACAGTCACTTGTCGTTTGGGCGGTGGATTTAAATCTGATCCGGCAGCAAGAGCAGAATTCTTAAATATAGCCCGCCAAACTTGTAAGTAGATTTATATAATGTCACCGGACGTACTCAAAGAGTGGAAAGAAAACCGATTTGTTGTCTATGAAGATCATGCAGACAATGACTTGCGAATTATTTTAACTGATTTTAGCTATTGGGTAGAACATATTCATGAGCTACGAGAATGGAGTGTTCAGCATCAATTACCAGTGGAAGGTCTATCTGTAAAAATACCCAGCGACAAAATGTTGATGTGGTTTAAGTTGAGGTGGTCATGAACAAGTTAGATTTGCACGGCGTACGCCACGAAGAAGTTGATCGCCTAGTGGAAAATTTTATATTGATGAATCAGGGTGAATTGCCACTGACAATTGTTTGCGGAAACAGCGGAAAGATGCTAAACTTAGTAAATGCCGTAGTTCATAGACTTGATGTAAAATCAACTATGCTACAATATGGCACTATCAGAATTGTAGATTTATAAGGAAAAATATGACAGTAATTCAAGCAGAACGGTATCATGACTTTTCAACAGGTCATAGAGTGTATCAACACGAATCTAAGTGCGCTCATTTACATGGGCATAACTATAGAATTCATTTTACAGTAGAAGCACCAAATTTAGACAGTATTGGTAGAGTTATGGATTTCTCTGTAATTAAAGAAAAGCTTTGCGTTTGGTTAGAGCAGGAGTGGGATCATAAGTTTCTAGTATGGGGTAATGACCCATGGTCTACTACTCTAAAAGCACTAGATCCAGAAGGCACTGTAATCGTAGACTTTAATCCAACTGCGGAGAACATGGGTGAGTATTTGATTAATACTATTGGTCCAGCAGTTCTAGCAGGAACCGAAGTTACTTTGGTTAAGGTTAGGATTGAAGAAACTCGCAAGTGCAGTGTAAACGTAACGGTTTAATATGAAAGTAAAATACTCTCAGCAAGAAGTTAACACATGCATTCATAACATTATTAAAATGATGTTTGATGATAATTTTAAGCCCGACTACATTGTGGGCTTGTCTAGGGGCGGATTGATTCCTGCAGTTCAGCTTAGTCATTACTTGGGTCTTCCTATGCGTACACTAAAAGTAAGTCTGAGTGACAAGAATGAAAGTGAATCAAATTCTGGAATGGCAGAAGATGCATTTGGGTATGATAGCAAGCCAAAGAACATTCTTATCATTGATGATATATGCGACACTGGTGCTACCTTTGAATGGATTATGCGAGATTGGGAGTCAGATTGGAATCTGAACAAAGACAGGACTGATGTTTGGCACAATAATGTCAGATTCGCCTCACTAATTTACAATGATGCATCCAAGTTTGATATAGACTATTACGGGTATGAAATCAACAAAGACGAAACCCCTGAATGGTGTGTATTTCCTTGGGAAAATTGGTGGTAGTAACGCTCAATAACTTACCACTTAATACGCAAGGAGTCATTATAAGTAATCCTAATGACTCCTTGCATGAACTAGGATTTATGGTTGGCGCAAAGGTTGCAATTATTGCCCGAGCAGTATTTGATGGTCCAATCGCAGTGAGGGTTGAGTCTAGCACTTTTGCAGTAAGAAAAGAGGAAGTGGAAGAAATTTATGTTGAGATTGTTCAATAGAAGTAGTATATTATCATTATGAGCAAACTAAAAATATCAGAAGCATTTTATAGTATTCAGGGTGAAGGTCTATGGACTGGAGTCCCTAGTGTATTTCTAAGAACGTTTGGCTGTAACTTTACTTGCGGTGGATTTGGTTTACCCAAAGGTGAGATTAGTACCGAACGTGATGCAGTAGCACAAATACATAAGACTTTATCTTTTACATCATATGATGAGTTACCATTAGTTAAAACAGGATGTGACAGTTATGCTGCATGGGATGTTAGATTTAAAGATTTAAGCCCTATGTTAACTATAGATGCTGTGGTAGAACGATTATTACAATTGATTCCAAACAATCGCTGGACACAGCCAAATGGACAAGATGTGCATTTGGTTATCACTGGGGGCGAACCTTTATTGGGTTGGCAACGCAGCTATGTAGAACTATTAGAACATGAAGGTATGCGGGATCTAAGAAATCTCACATTTGAAACAAATGCTACTCAAAAAATTGAAACTCGCCTGGCAGACTATATTCTCGACCGAACAGACCTCTTTGTTACATGGTCATGTAGCCCAAAACTATCGGTCAGTGGGGAGACCTGGACGGACGCCATCAAGCCTGACATTGTTAGCTCTTACAGCAATTTGGCTATCTCTGGGAGTGGGATTCTGTATCTTAAGTTTGTTGTTGCCAATATTGATGATATGGGAGACGTTGACCGGGCTGTGGCGGAGTATCGTGCGGCTGGTATTTTGTGCCCGGTCTATGTAATGCCAGTTGGTGGCACCGTTGACAGTTATATGATGAATAATAGACAAGTCGCAGAGTATGCGATGAAGCAGGGCTGGCGGTACAGCCCTAGATTGCAAGTGGACTTATTTGGAAATGCGTGGGGAACATGAGAACTTACAGCAAGCGTATTGGCTTTCTAGTCAGTTATCAAACGCTAATTCCTCATGGTGGAATTGGTCAGTTTGCGCTGTCTTTTATTAGAATGATGACTGATCATAATATCAAAGTGGATATCATCACGGACAAAGAACCTAAAAATAATGACTTTATTGATGAACTTAAGCGGGTAGGTGCTAATATCATTGCACCATTGGAATCACTATCCTATACCACACACTCAAGTATCTTTATGTATGGTGATAGTTATTGCTACGAGCGCATGGCTAACTTTCGTAATGCTATTGTTGAAGCACTAGAGCATAACATTTATGATGCATTGATTTGCAACACATATGAGACTGTACAAGTTGCATCTACAATGAACCTGGATGATTGCATTCAGATTATTGCGTACACTCATCTAGAAAGTCAAATCTTCAAGGATACTAAGCACAATCCTTTTCTACATTCCGTGAATGAAATGATGCGTAGTCAGTTAGAAATGTCTAACATTACTATTGGCACACAGAGTTATTTCAATAAAATAGAGTTGCCCTCGGTTACATACGAACTACCAATTCCAATGACTGAGCCTAAATTGCTCAAAGAGTATGCCAAGCCTAGAGAAGGCGTGTTGTTCATTGGTCGTTGGGAAGAAGGTAAGAACCCAGAACTCTATCTAGAGTTGATTGAACAGACTCAGCTACCAGCTAGAGTAATGACTAATGCCAATGGTGCTAAGAAGTTTGAAGATAGATTGAAGAAACTTGGAGTTGACTATAAGATTGCTGTTAGTGTGATCGGTCAAGAAAAGGTTGACTTTATCACTGATTGCAAGGTGGCATTTAATCCAAGCACGGTAGAAAGTTATGGTATGGCCTTTCTAGAGCAGATTACGCAGATGCCAACAGTGGCGTTAGAAGGTATGCGTTGGTTAAATAGCTTCAACAAGGACTGGTATCATACGTGTACTAAGAAAACTATGGCTAAGATTGTCACAGACCTATATAACGCACCGCACACTTCTAATGTGAATAATATCATCATTAGAGAAAATAGCATCTTTCATAAGTGGAATAAGTGCTTTAATGAGTTTAAGCCCAAAGAATCTAGTTCCAATACTGCTGCTATCTGTAAGCAGACTACTGTTACGCATAGCGACTTTATTCTAAGTTTGGGCAGAACGGTAATCTGTATTGATGATATTCGTTCAGTATTGACAAACAAACACAAGTTCAGAGTACTTTACACAGACGAGGATACTTTTCTGACTAAAGATCCTCAGTTTGAACCTAGTAAAGAAGAATCTAGTCTGTTTGCGTGGTAATATGAAAAAAGTATTAGTAACCGGGTGTTCGGGATATATCGGCAGTCATCTGTGTAAGATGCTAACTGGTAACTATGAGGTTCATGGATTGGACCTCTATGAACCGCAAGTTCCCATTGATAAGTTTTATACTGTAGACATTAATCGTCTCTTTACTATTCCAGATCAATCTGATCCATACGATGCAGTAATTCATTTGGCCGCGCTAGTTAACGTAAGCGAAAGTGAACAAATGCCCATTATGTATTACATTACGAATCTAAACGGTACAATGAATGTAGTTAACAAGATTCCAACTAAGAACTTTATATTTGCTAGTACGGGTGCCGCTGCACTATGCGAGAGCAATTATGGAATCAGTAAGCGGGCAGCAGAAGCAACTATTAAAGAGTACTGCACTGTTCACCATCCTCAAGATTACACGATTTTTAGATTTTATAATGTAATTGGCAGTGATGGGTTTTTGCCAACTAACCCAGATGGGTTAATGTACAAATTATTTGAGTCCATGGATACTGGCCATTTCACTATTTTTGGCAATGACTACAATACACCAGACAGTACTTGTATCAGAGATTATGTGCATGTAAACGAAATATGTCACGCTCTAATAGAAGCAATTGAAAAGCCAAGTAATAAAATAGAGAATTTGGCGCATGGAGTTGGTGCTTCTGTTAAAGAAATCGTAGATTTGTTTCAGAAAGTCAATAACATAGAATTAGATGTTAGATATGGACCTAGAAGGCTCGGGGACGTTGAAAGGTCTGTATTAGATGGTGTTTCACCCTATATGAAGAGTCTTTACAGTTTAGAAGAATTACTTAAGGTTTAGATAATTCTTGCATACTAATACACCCCAAAATTGGTAGGCATCATGACTACCCTATTCTCAATGTACTCTTTGTCTGAAGGTAATTCGTTGAGAACAAACGTGCGCTGTAGCCATCGATCCTTGCCATCAAAGCGAGGGGAGTATGAACTGCGGCCGTGAACAGCTCGGGAATTGTCGATAATCAGCATATCGCCAGCGCAAAGATTTACACGACTGTGAATAGCTCTAGTTGCGACCCCCAATTCGGTTAATGCAGCCTGCGCTTCAGGATCTGTACCTATCATCAGATCCTCGTCAAAGACCATAACAGGGTTTTCTTTATTTTGGAATACAGGCATTGGCTCACCTAATCTATTTTCATTACCATTTAGGAAACTTTCATCAATAGATGTGCGGAATCGTGATTCAAATAAAACATTTTGTGCTTGCAATGATAGATGAGGCCAAATCTCAAAAAAAGATGACAGCGTAGTATCAGCAGCAGGATCTCCTCGTAAGCAGAGCAGAACCAAGTATTTAGGACGATATGGATGAAACGCAGTTTCTGTATGAAAGAATAGAGGAACTGAGGAAGAGGTAGAAGTCTGACGATCTTGATTGGTTAAAGTAGGTACTAGATTCTGTACTAATCGTCCTCCTAACTCAGCCTTGTATCCAATCGGTTCTCCTAGTAAAGTAGCGACTGCTAATAATGTGCGTTCGCTAATTGAATCCTTATTTATGGGCGCAGTAGGCTCTAATGGTGTATTAGGGATTTCACCAATTGGAAGATCACGTAATAATAAAGCACCACTTTGATGAGATTCGGTGCGAAATTGGGTAACCGCTTTGATGACTTGTTTAGGCAATGCGTATGCAAAAGCTGATGCTTCTTGTACAAAGGATTCATCACCGGTATTCTCGCTTACAATTGTATCAACCGCCATTGGCGGGCAATATATCTCTAACGGCGAGGCGTGCATATTGTTTCAACCTGCATTTGGGCGAACTTTTACTTTGCCCACATCTTGAAGATAATTGCGATTAAACCAGGCGGTACTTTCTACATCCCAAGAACTCATTAGAAAATTCATTATCCTGCTACCGCTAGGTTCATGATGTATACCATCGTAATCATTTTGTATTTTATCCCATGGAAACTTAGATACCCAGGGTATCATATCGGGACTAAACATAGCTTTAAGTGGATCAAGACCATAATATTTACCAGCACGCATAGCATCATTATCAGTGTTTATACTAAGAATTTTAACACCCGAAGTCACTCTAAACAACTCGCCTTTTTTATTTAACCACTGTGGCATGTTGCCTGCGCACCAATCAGCCCAAGCACTAGTATAAGTACCA
>Ga0114962_10002395_pt1 | contig 15660 bp, 16 predicted proteins | sample C_130820_MF_Meta_FD_87017 | JGI IMG/M metagenome (GOLD analysis project Ga0114962, IMG submission 87017) | Freshwater microbial communities from Lake Croche, Canada to study carbon cycling - C_130820_MF_MetaG | ecosystem: Environmental > Aquatic > Freshwater > Lake | place: Lake Croche, Canada...
AAGGCGAGCAAGTTCTGCGGCTGCGGTCAATCCCAGGGTGACCCACCTGCCTGCCGCATCGTCGCGATCCGCGGTCTTTGAAGTGCGAGCCCCCGACACGGTGGGCCTGCTCTATCGCCTCACCAGTGTGCTCTTTGATCACCAATTGGACGTAAGGGCTGCCCGGGTAGCCACGGTCGGGGACCTGGCCTTTGACGTCTTCTATCTCCAGAACCACGACGGCAGTCCGGTGACTGACGCCCAAGAGATTCAGCGCTTACTCGAGGACTTAACTGCCGCCATCCACGTCGCCTAGGGCTGCGCGATTTTGTCGCTGGGTAGTGCCGCAGCCTCGTCAATCCTCGAGGTTGCGAGCTAGCCGGAGTTTTCCGCTCTGAGCAGTATCCTTGGGCCCATGTCCGACAAGGAAGACACAGCAGGCAAGCATTCATGGCCTTGGCTCACGCTCAGCCTTGTTAGCCTGCTCATTGCCTTGGCAGCCGGCGTCGGCTACTGGATGCAGCATCGCAGTACTTCGCTTCAGGCTGCCCAGGCCGTGTCGCCCAGCACCCTTCCCGCCACCTTCTCTGTTGTCTCCACAACACCGAGTCCTGGAGCCATTGTCGGCAGTGATCAAGCCCTCACGGTGAATTTCTCTCAGCCCTTCGGCAAGGAATTGCCCCAGCCCATCCTCACCCCAGACGTGAAGGGCAACTGGACTGCGCTTTCGCCCACCAGCCTCGGTTTCGTCGCCGCTACTCCCCTGATTCCTGGCCAGAAGATGAACCTGCGCATTCCTTCAGGCTTTTATGGGCCCAAGAGCCAAAGCGGCAAGATGCTCGAGGCTGATGCCTCCATAGATTTCCAAATCGCACCGGGAACGCCACTGTTGATGCAACAGCTCCTCGCTCAAGCTGGCTACTTGCCCCTCAGCTTCACGCCCGCAGTCGCGACTCCTTCGACCAGCCAGTTGGCGGTAACCCAACCAGGACGCTTCACCTGGCGCTGGACCACCCTTCCCACTTCGTTGAGCTCCCTTTGGCTTCCTGGTCAAGACAATGTCGTTAGCAAAGGTGCGCTCATGGCCTTTCAAGACCAAGCCAAGTTGACCGTCAATGGCATTGCCGGGCCTGAGACCTGGGCAGCGCTGATCGCTTTTGTGGCTGCGGGTTCCCATAACCTCGCTCCCTATGACTACGTGCAGGTGAAACTGGCTAAGCCTCAGTCGGTCACGGTCTGGGGAGACGGCGTCGTCAAGCGCGTTGCACTTGCCAATACCGGAGTGCCCGGAGCGGACACGAGAGTGGGAACCTTCCCCGTCTATCAGCGCTATCTCTCTCAGACCATGCGAGGCACCAACCCCGATGGCTCCACCTACGTAGACCCAGGGATCTTGTGGATTAGCTACTTCGATGGCGGAGAAGCACTCCATGCCTTCCCCCGTCCTGGTTATGGCTACCCGCAGTCCAATGGCTGCGTGGAGATGACCGACGCTGACGCCAAGGCCATCTGGCCCATGACCCCCTACGGCACCCTCGTCACCGTCTCCTAGGTCGCGAAGCGCTCTCAGCCCTTGTCTACTCACGAGGAACTAGCGCTCACCCCATCTCGACCGCGTGGTCGCCCAAGACTCTTCAAACCGGGCTTAGCCATGGTGGCCGCTGGCGTCCTCATCCTCGAGTTCACCGCCTACCTTTTCTTTGGCACTGACCTCGTCCAAAGCCACAGCCAAAAAGTCCTCACTCAGGTGGTCGACTACGCGCTGCCAGCTCCACTGCATGTCTGGAATGATGCGAGCCCTGTTCCCATTCCCAGCCAGCCAGGGCCAGCCCTGGGCCAGCCCTTGGGTCGCATCATCATCCCTGCCATCCACCTCAATCAGGTCGTCTTGCAGGGAAGGACGCCAGGCATACTCAGCGCTGGGCCCGGTCACTACCCCGGCACCCCCATGCCAGGAGAGGCTGGCAATGTCGCCATCGCGGGCCACCGAACTACCTGGGGTAGGCCTTTTTGGGCTTTGGCTGATCTCAAAGCTGACGACAAGATCATCCTCGCCACCCCACGAGGACGCTTCCTCTATCGAGTGCGCTCAGAGACTGTTGTGGATCCCCATGATGTCTCTGTCTTGGGTCAAGCGGTGCCAGCACCTTCACTCACGCTGACCACCTGCACGCCAAAGTTCTCTGCCGCACAGCGGCTGATCCTCACGGCCAGCTTGGCCTCAGAGCAAGTGGTCCAGCCCAGTGCGGTAAAGACCATCAAGACCCTCGAGCATGACGTCATGGTCACTGAGCGTCCTTCAGCCTTGGCGTCCTGGCTCATGGCCCTGCTTTGGCTTTGCATGGGGCTGGCAGGCTTGCAACTGTGCTTCAGTCTTCGCAACTGGCGTAATCACTTCTTCTTTACGGCCATAGGTGTGGCAGCCGTGCCTGTGGCCTTTCTTGGTACATGCTTTTGGCTTAGTCCGGTCTTGCCTACGGGACTCTAGAGCTCAAGATCTGCGGCTGAAGGTCAGCGTCTTGAAATCTGTGTCTCAATATCTTCAAAACTCAAGCAGGACATCTGCGAAGATGGACCCGTGGAGTGGATCTCGTGAGCGAATCGGAAGACCGCGACCGTTTTGCCTTTGCCCTCGCTAATTGGGTGCCCAAGGATGACCAGGAGATGCTCCCCATCTACACCGAAGTAGGGCGTATCGCCGCTGAAAGCCCGGAACTCTTCGCAAGCTTTGATCACGTCAGCGAGACCCGCAACCTGCCTGGCCTGCTCTTTGGAGCCGTCCACTACCTCTTGCTTAAAGGAGCGGATCATCCCCTCGCCGACTACTTCCCCAGTGTCTGTTGGTGGCGAGACAGGAATGCGGCCTTCGCTCCTCGCGACAGCACAGAAGGCGCAGAAGCCTTCCTCGGTTTCCTCAAGGACTTTGCTGACCCCATTCACGCGGTCATGGCCAGCCATGAGGTGCAGACCAATGAAGTGGGACGCTGCATTTATCTCGCAGGAGCTGTGGCGCAAGCGCAACGCGAACTCGGTGACGCAGCCATTCTGGTCGACTTGGGCTGCTCAGCTGCTTTGAATCTCAATCTTCACCACAGCGCGACAGTATTTGCTTGCGAAGATGGCAGCGAGATACTCGTTGGTGAGGCTCACAGTCCTCTCCAATTGCGCGCAGAGCTTCGTGGTCTGAGCATCCCCACTACTCCCCTTGCACCTCGCGCGAGTCTCGGGATTGACCTTCGGCCCGTAGATCTCTCTCAGGGTGACGCTGCACGATGGTTGCTAGCCCTAACCTGGGCTGAAGACCTAGAACGATTCCAACGCAGCGCAGCGGCGATCAATGCCTTCTTGCAATCTGAACCCAAGCCCGAGATGATCACCGCCTCCATGCTGGAGATAGATCGCATCCTTGAAGGCCGCTATGAAGATCATCCCGTCATGGTGATGAATTCCTGGTCCGCCGCCTACTTAAGCACTGAGGACCAGCAGGAGCTCACTGCAGCGATGCAGCGGCTCGCAGCGCAAAGACCCACCCGCTGGATCATCGCCGAGCATCCCAAGGCAGTTCCTGGCCTTCCGGTTGCCCCTCAAGCTCTACAGTGGCCGGGCAGTACGGCCATTGACCTCGTCGATCCCAGCAGTGCTGAGTTGGGCCGGCGATTAGGAGAGGGTCATCCCCACGGTCGCTGGCTGCACTGGGAGTCCTAAGGATCAGGAATCAGCCTTAAGAGGTCCAAGGGAACTTTTCCCAAAGCGCTCTCTCACCTCTTCAACGGTTTCAGCCAAGAGTCGCCAGTCCTCTCTGCGACCTTGGTCGCCATCGATCAAAGACAGCTGTTCTCCGAGGTCTTCTTCGAAGTTCGAGAGGCTGAGCCCCAAAAGCCTGATCGCTTGGCCTTCAGGAACCTTGGCGAGTAAGTCCTCGGCACCCTGGCGTAATTCTTTGCTTCCACGCCAAGCTTGGTCCCGGCTCGCAGAGCGCGTGATGGATCTAAAGTCATCAAACTTCACCTTCAAGGTCAGCGTCTTTGCCGCCGTCCTACCCAAAGAATGAGCACTCAAGTTGTCGGCCATGGCGAAGAGTTCCCGTAATGCCTTAGCTCTATCGGTGATGTCTTCAGCAAAGGTCTGCTCGTGGCCCACGGATTTCGACTTTCGCTCAAGATTTACGAGACTTGAATCCTGAGCAGTCGCCATGGCAATGAGTCGACTGGCCGTTTCTAGGCCCAGCGCTGCGCTCAGCACCGATACCTCAAGGTCTTGAATCTGTTCCACCCGAGAAAAACCCAAAGAGGCCAAGCGCTTCGCGAGCACCGCACCGACCCCGGGAAGTTCACGCAGATCCATGGGGGCCAAAAAACTCAGTTCCTCCTCATGGCCAATGACCCTGACACCTTCTTGGGTGGAGCCAGGCAGGGGCTTTGCCGCCTTGGAGGCCAGCTTGGCCATGACTCTGGTGCGCGCTATGCCCACCGAACAATTGAGGCCAGTGCGGGCCTTCACGGCTGCTCGTATGGCTTGGCCAAGTTGGCTGAGGCTGCGGCCTTCGAGGCGCACCCCGCCAAGATCAAGGTAGGCCTCATCCATACCTAGGGCCTCAACAACAGCTGAGAAGTCGGCGAGGGTGGCCATGACCTCATGGCTGATCTCGCTGTAGCGAGCGATGCGAGGAGAGACAATGACGGGCTCCTTGCACAGGCCGCGAGCCTTGCCCATAGCCATGGCGTTATGAACACCTCGTTGCCTTGCGGCATAGGAACACGATGCCACCACTCCTCTAGCCCCTGATCCCCCGACGAGGATTTCCCTGCCCTGCCACTCGGGATGATCAAGTACCTCCACGGAGGCAAAGAAGGCGTCCATGTCCACGTGGGCAAGGACAGGAGGACTTGCAGGCTCGCTCATGGGCGATTAGCCGAGGTCGAGCTGGCGAAAGAGCTCAGCAGCACTACAGCCCGCGCGCTGGCCGTCTTCACTGGCCCGTCGTCTTACGAGTTCTTCAACGAGTTCTGGTTCTTCGACGAATTGACTGCGATGCATAGCCACGGCCTTGGCCTTGGCATCCAAGACCTCACGCAGATCAACACTGACATTGGGTTCCAGCGTTCCTGATAAGAACATCGCATGCACCTCATGGGCACCTGAGTCCAACTCAGGAAAGTAATGCGGCTGTCCGGCTGCAGGAGCCACCGCATCAAGCACGGCCCAGCCGAGTTCACGGTGGTCACGGTGATTGACGTAGTGGCGGCCAAAGAAAACAGCCGTGGGGTCATGGCTCAAGACAACATCGGGCACAAAGTTACGCACGATCTCCACGAGGGCTCGACGCAGTTCCTTGTCATTCTCTACTTCCCCATCGGGAATACCCAGTTGCTCCCAGGAACTAAAACCCAGCGCCTCTATCGAATCCGAGATCTCCTGGCTGCGCTGGCGCGAAAGGGCCACCAGGTCAGCCGAAGGATCCAAGGATCCCTTGGCGCCGTCCGTGCAGACCACGAGGTGCATAGCGCAGCCGCCTTGCGCCCAACGTGCCAGCGTGCCGCCTGCGGCGACCTGAGCATCATCAGGATGGGCGTAGATGGCCAGGGCGCGCTCAGGGATGCGCTCGTAGCGAGCTAGGGCCATCTCAGCGCTCTCGTTGCTTAGGAGCGGTGACCTTCTTGAGGAGACCTACTTCACGCTGGAAGTCACCAATTTCCTCAAAGCCTTTGTAGACACTCGCGAAGCGCAGGTAGGCAACATCATCGAGTTTGCGCAGGGCTTCTAGGACGGTGAGTCCGACCATTTCACTGGTCACCACCGAAGACTCAGCCCGCAGCGTCTCCTCTACCTCGCCGGCAAGTTCGGCAATCTGTTCGGCCGTGATGGGCCTGTTCTTACAAGCCGAGCTCATGCCCGAAACCACCTTGTCGCGGTCAAAGGGCTCACGGCTCTCATCGCGCTTGGTCACGGTCAAGGGGAGATCTCCCAGCCTTTCAAAGGTGGTGAAGCGCTCGCCACAGGCCACGCATTCTCGGCGGCGGCGAATGGCCGCCCCGTCGTCAGCGAGGCGGGAATCTACGACCTTGTCGTTATCTTCCTGGCACCAGGGGCATCTCACGCCCCCATCCTACCGGCCCAACCACTACATCTTGTGGTTGGAGACGAGAAAACTAGGGATTGAGGTTGATGGTCTCGCCGGCGACCACCGTATTGGAGCCCACAGCCACTTCAATGGCTTTGGCCAGCTGGCTAGCTGCCTGGCCACTGGCGTGGGAATGGGCAATGGAGGAGATGGAGTCTCCGGGCTGCACGGTGTAGATCCCCAAGGAAGCGCCGGGAGTGGCATTACCCACCAAGAGCGATGAAGCGGTGGGTTGGCCACCCAGAAGCCCAATGGGCAGGCAGGAGATCACGATGGCCGCAATCGCGATGAGCGCACCCATTGCTACCTGACGGCGGCGGCGAATGACCCTGCGGGCAGCAATGCGCTGGGCTGGAGTCCTGACGCTGCGGGGCTGAATCCGGATTTCTGGCTGGGCTGGGGCCAAGAATGCTGACCCAGCGCCAAAAGCCTCATCGGGGACGAGCCGCAGGTGTCCACGGTCTCTAGGAGCCTGGAGCTCCTCTGCTACTGCTTCATAGTTCAGTGGTGCGATTGCCATCTTCACCCCTACCTTTCCTAGCTATCTCGATTATTTGGCGAACATCTGTTCGCCTCTGGATCTATCTAAGCACGAACATCTGTTCGGGTCAAGTCTTTTTCCGAACAGATGTTTGCCTTGACATCTCCTATGGGCTATGTTTTAGCGAACGGGTGTTCGCTGGAACACCAAGAGGAGGTAAACCATGGAAGTTCTGAGCGCAAAACGACGCCAAATCCTTGAATTCATTGCTGATTCTCTCCGTGCGCAGGGCTACCCACCCTCAGTCAGGGAGATCGGCGAGGCCGTGGGCCTCGCCTCTTCAGCTTCTGTCCATAGCCACCTGGCTCTGCTCCAGCGTGAGGGCTACCTCTTAAAGGACCCCACCAAGCCCCGAGCCATTCAGGTCCGCTTTGACCCCGTCTCTGAAGCTTCCATGACTCCCCAGCCGGGACGCCAGCTTGCCCTCATCGGAGACGTGGCTGCAGGAACCGGAGTCTTGGCTGAAGAGAACGTCGAAGAGCTCCTCACCCTTCCCGAGCAGTTCACCGGTTCAGGTGAAGCCTTCATGCTGAGGGTTCGTGGAGAATCCATGATCGAGGCAGGCATTCTCGATGGTGACTACGTCGTCGTGCGCCGCCAAGACAGCGCAGACAGTGGCGACATTGTGGTTGCTGGACTTCCCGATGGCGACGCCACCGTCAAGCGGATTCAGATCGGCACAGACGCCGTCACCCTGATTCCCGCCAACGCCACCATGGAGCCCATGGTCTTTGCCCCTGAAGATGTTGCCATCTTCGGCAAGGTCATCAGTGTGTTGAGGCGCCTCTAAAGACTCAAGTAGATCTAGGAACTAGTCGTTCCAGAGTTGATCGGTGTAGGTGTCCGTGCCAGGAATAGTGGGCACGAAGGGCAACTGAGCAACAACCTTGCCCTTGCCTGAAGCCTCAAGCTTGGCGGCGTGATCAGTGAGCACTGACCAGGTCGCATCTGGGGTCTTGTCGAGGAACCAAAGCAGCAAGGTCCGTGAATCCGTGGCCTCTTGACGAGGCACGTCACCGGGTGCGTCAATGAGCAGCGGCAGTGGTGTGAAGGCCCCAACCAGGCCAGCACTGGTACCTGCAGTTACTGCAGGAAGATGCTCGTCACGCAGGTAGGCCCAGAGCTGCTCTTGGCTCACCGAAGGGTCACGGTCAATCCACTCGGCCACGAAACCGGCGTAGGGGTGGTCAAGGGCGAGCTCGATGGGCACGCCATCGGCTTCGCGACGGTGCTCCCACTCGAACTCATAGAGCAGGGTGTGCACATGGTCACGGTGCTCGAACATGCGACCCTTGGCGTGGAGTTGGCGCACCTGGCGCACGGCCCACTTGTTCCACAGGTCGTGGTAGCCATCGAGGACCCAGTAGGCAGCGACATAACTGCCGCGACCCTGCTCGCCCGTGATCTCCGCGGATTCAGGCGAACGCAGTTGCTTTAAGGCTGCGGTGGCCACATAGCGACGGCCAGCAAAGTTGTAAGGCCCAATCATGCAGCCCGAGTAGAAGTGGTCGCGCTCATACCAGCGGTGGTAATCCACCTCGTGCCCGCGGTGTGGCTCCACGACGGTCAAGAGGATGGAACCGAGCGCAATGGGCTCGGCACTGGCAATGACCTCAACGGGACGACTGGGCTTAATTTCTGGCGCTTCGCTCATGGCCAACACGCTAGCAATTTCCCTGAGGCCTTCTAGGAAAGACCGAGAAAACTCCTCAGGACAGCGTCCATGGACTCGAGTTGAACCAAGCTGACCTGCTCATCGGGGTGGTGAGCGAGCAGTGGATCACCAGCACCGAAATTCACGGCCGCTAGGCCTGCATCAGCCAAGGTGGCCACGTCAGTCCAGCCGACTTTGGCGTGGGCTGGCTTGCCCGTCAATGCCAGCAACTGCGCCACGGCCGCCAGGCTTAAAAAAGGCTGTGCCGCTGGAGCATTATCTTCGAATTCAAGGTAGTCACCGGGCTCCAGATAAGCCTTAAAAAATTCGCGTATCCACTGCTCAGCCTGAGCAGGTGTCCGGTTCGGGGCATAGCGAAAGTTGACCGAGAGCGAACAGCGATCGGGAACCACATTGCCAGAGATGCCTCCATCAATACCAACGCATTGGACTTGCTCAGTGAAGCTCAGGCCCTCGATCTCGACTTCACGAGGCTCGTAGGCGCCAACTGCTGCCACGAGGGCTGCACTGCGATGAATGGCGTTCCTACCCATAAAGGGCCGAGCTGAATGAGCCCTGACCCCTGCGAGATCAATCCTTGCGCGCAGTGAGCCCTGGCAGCCAGCTTCTATGGCTCCAGCCGTGGGTTCACCCACAATGGCGATCTTGGCTGAGGTCAGATCAGGCCTGGCGCTGAGCACTTCCGTGAGGCCACTTTCTGATCTGGCGATCTCTTCCCTGGCATAGAGCACCAGGCTGATGCCAACCTTGGCGGCTTGCGCGTCGCGAAGTATCCCAAGGAAAACCGCCAACGAGCCCTTCATGTCAGCCGATCCCACCCCATAGAGCAGGTCGCCTTCAATGCGTGGCGCATGACCTAAGGGAAGCGGAACCGTGTCCACGTGGCCCACCAGCAACACGCGCTCGTGGCGTTCGAGGTTGGCTTCGGCGATGAGGTTGTCCCCCACGCGTTGCACCGAGATATCAGGAAAGTCTGCGAGCCAGCCTTCGAGCAGGCTCACCAATTCGGCCTCGCCACGACTTGGTGAGTCCACACTCACCAAAGCCAGGGCATCACCGAGTAGCTGGCTCACGTGGCAACTCCGTGCTCACGCAGCACATCGTTGAGTTGAGCCTTGTCGTGGCGCTCCCCTGCTGCGAGGGTCTTAATCACCAAGACGCAGGGCAGATAGAAAGTCCCACCCGCAAACTCTCTAGCCCGTGAAGCGGTGACGGCCACCGACCAGGGCGGCACCACGCCTCGGCTGATCTCTGCCCCACTTTGGGCATTAATAACGGGAATAGAAGGGTTCAAAATGGTGCCCGAGCCAAGCACGGCGCCGGCTCCCACGATGGCTCCATCGGTGACCATGCAGCGACTACCAATAAAGGCGTCATCGCCAACGACTACGGGGGCTGCATTCGGTGGCTCTAAGACGCCACCGATACCCACGCCACCAGCGAGGTGGACACGCTTACCGATCTGCGCACAGCTTCCCACGGTGGCCCAGGTGTCCACCATGGAGTCAGCCCCTACGCGAGCGCCGATGTTGACGTAGCTGGGCATCAGCACGGCTCCGGCCTCTACGTGGGCGCCATAACGCACGGAGGCTCCAGGCACGGCGCGCACGCCGGCTGCGGCGTAGCCACGCTTCAGGGGAATCTTGTCGTAATACTCAAAAGGACCACATTCCATGGTCTGCATGGACTGGAGCCGAAAAAACAGCAAGATTGCGTACTTCACCCAGGCGTTCACGCTGACGGTGTTGGCGTCCTGGTCGTGTTCGGCCACCCGCAGTTCGCCAGCGTCGAGTTGGGCAATGACCGCCTCAACAAGGGCCTTGGCCTCAAGGTCCTTGGGGCTTATCTCGCCAATGCGGGCGTAGAGATCTTCGATGCTTTCGCGTAGGTTCTTCACCCCACCCACGATACCGGTGCAGGCTTGCTTAGCGCGTTTCTCTCAAACGCTCCATCGCGAGGGCGAGGCGATCATCACTTTGCACCACGGCAATGCGCACAAAGCCGGCTGCGGACTTCCCATAGAGATCCCCGGGGCTGACCACCATGCCACAGCGCGCGGCGAGTTCTTCAGCCATGGCCCAGCCGTCGCGCAGGCGCTCGGGCACCTTGATCCAGAGGTAAAAGGCCCCAGCGGGGAGGCTGGCGGCAAAGCCGCCCTCCTCTAGGCCCTTTGCCACCAGCTTAAGGCGCCTCAGATAAATCTCGCGTTGGACTTGCACGTGCTCGTCGTCGTCAAAGGCCAGCGCTGCGCAAGCTTGGACGGGACCAGGGACCATGAGGCCCGCGTGCTGGCGCACGCTGCGCAAGTAGCTGGTGATCTCTGGGTCACCGGCAAAGAATCCCAGCCTGATGCCTGCCAGATTGGAGCGCTTGGACAGCGAGTGCACGGCCACCACGCCTTCGAGGCCATGTTCGAGGATGCTTCGCGCTGGGCCTTGCCAGGTGAACTCGCAGTAGCACTCATCAGAAAACACCGGCACACCAGCGGCTCGGCCCCACCTCGCTGCCGCTTCAAGATCATCAAGGGCGCCACTGGGATTAGCTGGTGAATTGACCCAGAGCATGAGGGCTCGCGCTCGGTCGCTCGGATCAATCGAAGCCAGATCCATGCGACCATCGGGCAAAGCGGGCACGCCAACGGCCCTGCCGCCAGCCAGGGTCGCGCCCATGGCATAGCTGGGATAGGCAATCTCGGGATAGAGCACGGTGTCACGTTCAGGACTCCGTAGGGATAAGAAATGTGCGCTGGAGGCTACGAATTCCTTCGTGCCCACGCAGGCCGTCACTTCGCTGGGCTCGAGATCTAGCCCAAAGCGTCGCTTCACCCAACGCGAAGCCGCGCTGCGTAAGTCCAGCGAACCCTGCGACGTGGGATAGCCCCGTTCACTGTCGGAATTCGCGAGGGCTTCACGCACCATCGCCGGTGGAGGGTCGCAGGGCGTGCCTATGGAACAGTCGATCTCCCCACCCTCATGAGCGCTGGCGAGCTGCCTGACCGCCGCGAGGCGTTCGTAGGGGTAGGGAGGAGGGCTGAATCCTGTGTTGCCCTCGGACTTAGCCTGGGACTCGCTTAGGGGACGCAGCGTGCTCATGAAGCCACCTCGTAATTGGAGAACCTGGCCTTGCCGACCTCATCGAGCAGTACATGAATGAGCATGCCCGTGGGGCCTTCGGCCTGTTCGAGGACGTCTCCTTCACGATGAATGGCCGCGAGCACGTCGCCGCGGTCGAAGGGCACCATGAGCGCCACCACGCGGTTGGACTCATGGAGCCTTGCGGCAATGGTGTTCAGGAGATCTTCGAGACCTGCCCCAGTTTTTGCTGAAATCTCGACGGCGCCTTCGAGATGAAAGCGCAGGGACTCATCTTCGTCCATGAGGTCGATCTTGTTGAGCACGAGGAGTTCTGGCATGTCGCCTCCACCAATCTCGTCGATGACGGTCCTCACCGCATCGATTTGCGCCATGGGATCCTTAGCTGAGCCGTCCACGACGTGAACAATCAGATCAGCCTGGGTCACCGTATCGAGCGTAGAGCGAAAGGCCTCCACGAGTTGGTGAGGCAGCTTGCGAATAAAGCCCACGGTGTCGGTAAAGAGGAGCGTCTCGCCACCGGGAAGGGCCATCTGGCGCGTCCTCGGGTCAAGGGTGACAAAGAGCCGGTTCTCGGCATCGACCTCAGATCCCGTTAAGGCATTGAGCAGTGAGGACTTTCCGGCATTGGTGTAACCCACCAGGGCTACCTCGAGGTGGCGACCACGTCGCCTCGATCCTCGCTGGGTGTGGCGAGTCTGGGCCACAGCCTTTAACTCAGCCTGGAGTTTGTGCATCCGACGCACCAGGCGTCGCCGGTCGACCTCGAGTTGGGTTTCACCCGGTCCCCTCGTGCCTATGCCACCACCCTGCTGACTGAGCGAGGTTCCTCTACCTCTGAGGCGAGGCAGGCGATAGGAAAGGATGGCCAATTCCACCTGAGCCTTACCCTCAGGAGAACGAGCATTCTGGGCGAAGATGTCGAGAATGACCGCCGTGCGGTCAATGGCAGTACGGCCTAAGACGTTTTGTAAGTTGCGCTGCTGAGCGGGACTGAGTTCATCGTCAAAAACCACCGTGTCCACGTCAAGGGCTAGGGACATCTCGGCAATTTCAGCCACCTTGCCCGATCCAAAGAAGGTTCCTGGATCGGGAGCGTCTCGGCGCTGGAGCACCCTGCCCACGACGTCAGCACCAGCGGTGTCGACGAGGAGTTCGAGTTCGTCGAGGTGTTCTTCGACTTCTTGCTCGGTCTGGCCTTGGAGAATCATGCCGCAGATGATGATGCGTTCTCGAAAAGACCGATCGATGAGGGTATCGGGAAGGGCCTCGTTCACGCCTTGGGCCAATCGATGCTGATCGCAGCCTCATCGAGCACGGGGCCACCGAGGAAAATCTCTGCCTGGGCTCCCTCGCCCGCAAAGGAGACCAGCAAAGTCCCGCCGGGATTGTGCACAAAAACTGCTGGCTCCACAAGGCCACGTGAGCGCGCCAGGGCTGCTGACACGCAGCTCCCCGAACCACAGGCCTGGGTAATACCCACGCCTCGTTCATAGACCACAAGATCGATGTTCTCGCGATCGCGAAGCGAGATCCATTCAACGTTGATGCCACCCTCGCGCAGGCTCTGCAGCGCTTCGCCTTCGCTCTTGGCATCAAGGCCGCTTAAGTCATCACGCAAGATCACGAGGTGAGGATTGCCAATGGAAGCCAGCGTGCCGCTCTCGCCACCCGGCAGGCTGATCGCTTCGCCGATGATGGCCTGTCCCATGGACAGCGCAATGCTGTGAGCTTCGAACTTCACCTGATGATCACCGGCATCACTGCGGATCACCGAAGCGTCCGCGCCTAGCAGTCCGCGCTCTAAGGCAGCCTTGGCGCAACAGCGCAGGCCATTGCCCGAAAGTTCAGCCTTTGAGCCATCGGCATTCCATAACTGCATGCGAAGAAGGCCTGCTTCCAGCAGGGAAAAGAGGATCAAACCGTCGGCGGGGGCATAGTTGCCGGACTGGCAGAGTTCACGGGCCAGCAGCCCTGGAGAGGAGATGCTCGAGCCTGGAGCAAGTTCGTGCAGGTAGAAACGATTCCCGGCGCCACTTTTGATAAGGAGATCCACGCGCACGCCGCTATCTTCCCACCACGGCCGGCGAAGTCGCGAGCGAGGCTTGAGCCGCTTTGCGCGCCAGGCGATCTACCTTGGGTGACTCGGGGTCTTGAAGGACTTCGCGCATGGCGCAAATGGCCTCATCGGGACTGGCTAGCCAGGTGATCCGGGGATCACGGCGAAACCAGCGCCATTGCCGTCTGGCCAGTTGCCTGCTTCGCGCACAACTGCGGGCCACGGCCTCATCTAAGGAGATGGCCCCCGAGAGGTGTTCGATCATCTCTGCGTATCCCGCAGCCTGAAGAGCAGTGCGATTGAGTGGCTTGCCCAAAGACAACAGGGCTTCAACTTCTTCGACGAGGCCTGCGGCTATCCAGGTCGCAAAGCGTTCTTCTATGCGCTGGTCCACCAACTCGGGCGCAAAGGAAATCCCCCACTGAGGAATAGCAGTCTCGGGATAGCTCTTGAGCGAGGGAGCATGATCGGAGAACTTGCCTGCCCCGCCTCTGATGACCTCGAGGGCGCGCACGAGGCGGCGCGCATTGCTCGCTTCTATGCGGCTAGCGGCCTCGGGGTCAGCGGCCAAGAGTTCGCCGTAGAGCTCTGGCATCTTGCCCTCAGCCACTTCGGCTTCGAGTTGAGCGCGATGCTCGGGATACATCGGTGGGATTTCGAGTTGGTCAATGAGTGAGCGCTGATAGAGCCCACTGCCTCCCACCACGATGGCGTGATTGCCGCGCTTAGCGACACTAGCCAAAGCGGCCACGCCAGCTGCTTGAAAGGCCGCCACGCTGAATTCCTCGGTGGGATCGGCAATATCAATCAGGTGATGAGGCACGAGATTTCGATCAGCCACGGAGGCCTTGGCGGTGGCGAGATCCATGCCGCGATAGATAGCCATGGAGTCAGCGGAGACCAGTTCGATGTTGCCTAGCTCCTTGGCCAGAGCCATGGCGACCTGCGACTTCCCACTGGCCGTGGTGCCGACAATGGCGACCTGCTTGGTCACCGGGTCAGCGAGCGGCAACCGTAAACCTTCGCTTGCTGGGTGCACTGAGCGTGGAAATCATGGTGGAGTGCAAGAAGTGGGGCGCAGCCTTGGTGATCTCACAGAGCACCGTGTCGCCTTCGTGGGGAACTGCTGAAGTCGCCTCAAAGTGCACGAGCTTGCCCTGGGTGGTCTTGCCCGTCATGACCGCAGGATTGCGGCGACTCGGGCCATCAACGAGCACAGCTTCTTTCAGGCCTATGCGGGCTTCATGGCGCAGCAGGGCCGAGCGCTCGACCACGCTGTGGAGGCGCTCATAGCGTGCCGAGATGATCTCAGGGTCCACAAAGTCATCGACCATGTCGGCAGCTCTTGTCCCAGGACGTGGCGAGAAAATAAAGGTATAGGCACCATCGAATTGCGCTTCAGCCACCACAGCCAAGGTCTCTTCGAACTGTGCATCGGTCTCCCCAGGGAAGCCCACAATGAGGTCTGTGGTTACCGCAAGATCAGGAACAGCGTCTCTGGCCATGGCCAACTTCTCGAGATAGCGCTTCGCGCTATAGCCACGGCGCATGGACTTAAGGACTTCATCGCTGCCCGACTGAATCGGTAAGTGCAGCTGATTACAGACCTCGGGAGTCTCCCCCATGGCCGCTGCGGTCTCTAGGCGAAAGTCCTTGGGGTGAGGACTGGTAAAGCGCACGCGTTGAATGCCATCAACCGCGCCAACGGCTCGCAGCAACTCGGCAAAGAGCGGGCTACGGCCGGTGATGTCACGGCCATAGGAATTGACGTTTTGCCCCAGCAGGGTCACTTCGCAGATACCCCTAGCGGCCAAGTACTCCACTTCACCGACGAGTTCTTCGAAGGGCCGGCTGACCTCTCCGCCTCGCACTGCAGGCACGATGCAGTAGGCACAGCTGTTATCGCAGCCGGTTTGCAGGGTCACCCAGGCCGCATAGGAAGAATCACGCACGGCACCCAAAGCCAGGCGGTCGTCATGCTCGGCGTCTTGGGGCCCGTCGAGAATTTCCATGACTGGGCCTGAGGCCTCAGCTTCATGGAGCAGGTCGGCAGCTCTCGAGATGTTGTGCGTACCAAAGATGACGTCTACGTGCCCCGCACGCTTGCGCAGGCCCTCAGGGTCCATCTGAGCCAGACAACCGCCAACGGCAATCTGCATATCGGGCTTGGCCTCTTTGAGGGACTTGACGTAG
>Ga0114962_10002398_pt1 | contig 15643 bp, 14 predicted proteins | sample C_130820_MF_Meta_FD_87017 | JGI IMG/M metagenome (GOLD analysis project Ga0114962, IMG submission 87017) | Freshwater microbial communities from Lake Croche, Canada to study carbon cycling - C_130820_MF_MetaG | ecosystem: Environmental > Aquatic > Freshwater > Lake | place: Lake Croche, Canada...
AGTACTTATAAATATTTATAAATATTATTAAATATATTTTTGTATAATTATAATATGGATATAATTATTCAAATTATTATTTTTGCTGGATTAATGTTGGGTCTTATTATTATTTTTCAAGTATTGGACTTTGACTCAAATAATGAAAATCAAGATAACAAGGTGCTTCTGGGAAGTGCGACGATTGAAACAATGGAATCAGGTGGCATTGGATCCAATCAGCAGAGGGTGGGTCCGAATCCAGATTTAGCAATTGATATGAACGAGTTTAATTCTCAAAGAATACCAGAAGAGAGTTTTTGCAAGTTAGTTGAAAATGATACTCTACATACTTTAGACAAGGACTGCAATAAATTATCCAGAACAAATTGTTCAAAAGTGAAGTGTTGCGGTTATTTAAATGACGAAAAATGCGTACAAGGAGGTGAGTTCGGTCCCACATATAGATCGGATAAAGATGGTAACACAATTGATATTGATACGTATTTTTATATGAATAAACAGTGTATTGGACCTGGTTGTCCAAAGAGTGAATAAAAAAACATAAAAAATTGAATTTAAAAATAGAATATAAAAGAGTAGTATAATATAAGAGATAAGATGATCATACCAATCAAATGTTTTACTTGCGGAAAAGTCATTGCAGACAAGTATCGTTATTATTGCCAAGAAGTAAGGAAACGCAAACTGGCAAAAGATATGGACGTAGATAAAGTGCTTTATTTAACGAAGGAGTTCAGAGATAAGACACCTGAGGGCGATGTTTTGGACGAACTGAATATGACAAAAATGTGTTGTAGGAGACATTTCTTATCTCACGTGGATATTGATTAATTTATAAGTTTATTTCTTATAATAATATATAATGGCTACAAGAAAACACTATAAAAAATCAAAATTAAATAGAAAAAAGTGCGGTGGAAAACCCAAGTCACATAAGAGTCAAAAGTTATGGAAAATGAAAGGATGTTCAACAAAGAAATTAAGGAGAATGCAAAGAGGTGGTAATTGTCAATGTGGTGCACCTATGTTATTGACACAAGGTGGAGGACAACGTGGGGGACAACGTGGGGGACAACGTGGGGGAAACTGTAGCGCGTGTAGTGCACAACCTTTGAATCAAAGTGGTTCACAACTTGGTGGAGGTGAATTGCAAACCCATGTTGGTTCTGCTTGGACTCCCAGCATAGGAGGATGGCCTGGTGTAGCTGGAGCCAAAGATGGTTCTTGGTTATCATTGAATCCACACAAACTTGATCTACAAACTGGTGGAGTTATTTCAGAGCGCGATTACCAGTTTACAGCTGGTAAACCTAATCCTACATATTTTTTTTCAGGCGGATCCAAAAAATACAGGAATAAGAACAAAGGTCGCAAACTTAGGGGAGGTTCTTTATTAGGTAATTTAGTTCAAAATGTTAAGTTCGGTGTAGGTAGTGCGTATAACACATTGTATGGTTATCCTCCGCCAGTGAATCCTCACCCTTATGTACAAGATAACCTTGCAAAAAGTTCATTTAGAGAACTTCTCAGATAAATCTACCTCACCCTTTTGAAGTAGATGGACTCAAAAACTACTTTTAGAAAGATGGAGTCAAAAGAGTAAAAGGTGATTTTTTTCTATCAATATATCATAATGGCTCCGTTACCTAGAAAACTTAAGGATCTTTGCAGTCCTGCGCTATTTTATTTTGTCTTATCTATGATTGGCCTTGTTGTGTCCGCTTGGGAGAATATGGGTAGAAAGAACATCTATGTTTTAGGAGGAATGCCTCGCCGTGTTTCTAGCACCCCTCTTGTCTTCTTGATCAAGATTGTCTACATCCTTTTCTGGACTTGGATTTTGAACTTGATCTGCAAGGATGGTTACACTAGCGTCTCTTGGTTCCTTGTGCTTATTCCGTTCATTCTTCTTTTTGCAGTCGTTATCTTACTTATGGTAAGCCCTTATGAGGGTATGCATAATCCTAAGAAGATGATGAAAGAAGGTCTTATGAGTAAGACCAAGAAGCCAATGGCTATGTCTAACCCACAAATGGCCGCAATGAAGCGTTAAACAACTATTTAAAAATTAATCCAATGATATAATGTAATTTTCTCATATTATATCATAATGGCTCCTCTTCCAAAATCTTTGAAAGAATTGTGCACACCCGCGTTTTTATATTTTTCCGTTTCAATGATTTCATTGATTATTATGGTTCTTGGTAATCTCGGAAATACTTCTAAATTCAATTTAGGATTCTTTTCTGTTTATGTTCCTAATGTGACATTCGTTTTCATTGTCCAATTTATTTACATCCTTTTCTGGACTTGGATTTTGAACTTGATCTGCAGAGATAACCGCAAGGGGTTCGCTTGGTTCCTCGTCCTTATCCCATTCATTCTCTCTTTCCTTCTTTTAGCACTTGTCTCAAGTAAGGAAGGATATACTAAGAAAGTTATGAAGCGCAGAGCTAAACGTTAAATTTTATCCATAAAACTCATACAAGTAAATTATAAAACCAGAATATTTAATCAATGATTTTATAAATTCAAAATCTAGTAATATATTAAAACCATTTCAATATATAATGTATGGCATACATTGAAATAATAAATAATTCAGAAAAATATATTGAAATGTTAAAACAAAAAGATAAAATTAACATCAAATATTCTGACATTAAACCATCAGATTATTTAGTTGAAATATCTGACACATTATCTGGTTATTATGATGTTCAATATTTTACAATAAATACACAACAGTTTGATCCTGATAATTTTTTTTTAAATTATAAAATAATTTGTGGTGATTTTTTTTGCGGAGAAGGTTTTCTTCACAAAATTGATAAGACAATTCCTAATAAAGAATGGGTTTTTGCTATGAAGTGAAATGATAAAAGGTATAAAACAATATACATTTAACCAAATGTTCTAAAGCTAGAGAACGCCATTGCAGCCAATATAACTAACATTCCAATGTAGTCATCTAAATTGGTTTGAATAAGTAACCAATAATTATTTACCACAATTTGCCCAATAAAGTCAAATACATAAGAACTTAAACTAACTTGAGCAGGGTTCAAGAAAGTGTTACCTAGACGATTTGCTGGTATTACAAAGAACCATTCAATAGTTGCCCAAAACTCACTGGTCAGTAATTTTTTATAAAATGTCGCATCAGGTCCTTTTAATGTAGTTTGCATAAACATTGCCAAATCAAAAGCAACAAGAAGCATAAGATTAAGAAAAATCCAATAAAAAAATGTAATAATAGTGACTGATTTCATTTACTATAATTAAATAAAATAATATAATAATAAATTAGTAGAATGTCAAGTCAACCAATTACTAAAACATATGACTATATCTTATATTTTGGATCTTTTATAACATCACAAGCATTAAGTATGTGGGGTCAATATTTCACATTAAAATTCAAAAACTTAACTACATGGGAGGCTCTTAAGATGGCCCTTCCATTTGCTTGGGTAGATTGGATATTCCTAACCTTCGCAATTGACATTGGACATACGAAAAAATTGGTAACGCCAACGCAAGACACATTTCTTTTGATTATAACTCAGTTCTGTTTAGTGAACTTGATAAATTATTTTTATTTGAAACAAAAGATTTATTTTAGCGATTTTGTTGCATTCTTTTTAATTCTTTTTGCATATTCCATTAGTTTTTTCAATTTGGTTTCAAGATTATTTAATATTCCTGTTCCTAAAAAGGTAAATGAAGAAGAGAAAAGTGAAACCCAAAATCCAGAAAAATCAGATGAAACAATACAAACAGAAACAGAAGCAAAACAAACAGAAACAGAAGCAAAACAAACAGAAACAGAAGCAAAACAAACAGAAACAGAAGCAAAACAATAGAGACAATAGAGACAATAGAGACAATAGAGACAATAGAGACAATAGAGACAATAGAGAAAAGTAATTAGAATTATACTATAATAAATCAATCTAATCCAAATAAAAATAATATTTAATTATATTAAGTATTATTCAATGACAAAACTAGATATAAAAAAACATAAAAATGGATTGTCTTATGATTTGAATGGGTTTAAATTCATTTCTATAAAAGGATCTCCGAGAGAAAGAGGTCAAGCTTTTGGATTTTTTAGTGCCAAAGATTTCAAAAAGGTCCAAGAAGTAATGAAATTCAGTTGTTTGGAAAGCACTGGTCAAACTTGGGAATACTTCATTGAAGCTACCAAAACTAATTTAGAAGATAAAATCAAAAAAGAGTTTCCTGAGTTTCATGAAGAAATGCAAGGAATTGCAGAAGGTATTAATGAAACGGGTATTACTAAAACAACCTATGATGAAGTATCAGCTTGGAATAATGTATTCACTATTCTTGACTCTTGGTACGGTACCCAAGGAGGAGTTGGTACAAAAGAAGGAGGCGGACAACCTGATAGATGCAGTGCATTCATTGCGTGTGGCGATTACACAACTGATGGGAAGATCGTTTGTGGTCACAATAGTTTCACTAATTATATTGACGGACAATTTATGAATTACGTAATAGATATTCAACCTGAAAAAGGTAATCGCATATTAATGCAAGGTCAACCTGGATGGATTTGGAGCGGTACAGATTTTTTCATTACAGATAAGGGTATTATTGGAACAGAAACGACTATTGGTGGCTTCAATAAATATGAAAACAATTTACCAATCTCTTGTAGAATACGTCAAGCGATGCAATACGGCGAATCTTTGGATGATTATATAGCTATTTTATTAAAAGGTAATTCGGGTGACTATGCAAATACGTGGTATCTAGCGGATATTAATACTAATGAGATAATGATGTTTGAACTCGGTCTTAAATACCATAATATAGAGAGAACCAAGAACGGATATTACATTGGATTTAATGGGACATTTGATTCTCAAATTCGTAATATGGAATGTACTAATCAAGGCTTCTTTGATGTGAGAAGACACCAAGGTGCACGTCGTGTCCGTTTGACTGACTTGATGGAGGGCAATAAAGGCAAGATCAATCTTGAAATGGCGAAAAAACTTATTGCAGACCATTATGATGTTTATTTGAAAAAGGGTAATAATCCTTGTTCACGCACAGTGTGTTCACATTATGACTTAGATGGACGTGAATATATGTCCCAGGCAGATAGACCATTGCCATATCAACCCCGTGGTGCAATGGATGGTTTTGTTGTGGATAGTACTATGGCAAAGAATATGAGTATGTGTGGTCGATGGGGGTCCAGTTGTGGTATACCTTTTAATGCAGAGAAATTCTTTGATGAACATAGACAATGGATTACACAGAAGCCTTATATAGATAGCAGGCCAACCCAACCTTGGACTAATTTCAAAGTTATGGATGTCCATCAAACAAATCACGAATCATATGAGAGAAAAAAAGGAAAAAATAAAGCCAAGAGTTCTAAGAGAAAGGGTAAAAGTATGAAAAAACAAACTTTTAAAAATAAAAATCATAAAAAGAAGTTAGTTTTGGAAGAAGATGAAGATGCAAGTACAGAAAATATTGAAAATACAGAAACTAGATAAATTTATACAAATCATCATTAAATATTTTTAGTATACCAATATAATATTAATTCATTCAAATAATATTATAAAAATATATAATTATTATAAGTAAAATGGAAAGCATTTCTTGGAAGCTTATTGATAAATACTTCAAAGACAATCCATATAACTTGGTTGCACATCATTTAGAATCATATAATGACTTTTTTAACTCAGGAATTAATCAGATATTCAAGGAAAATAATCCAATCAGATACATTGATAGAGAAGAAGATGACAAATCCAATACAAATACTAGAAAACAGATGTTATTGTATTTAGGTGGAAAAGATGGAAGCAAAATCTATTTTGGTAAGCCGATTATATACGATTATAATTATACACATTACATGTATCCCAATGATGCTAGATTGCGAAATATGACATATGGAATGACTATCCATTATGATGTGGATGTAGATATTATTTACTTTGAAGGAGGAGTCAAGAGAGAACACACCATAACATTGGAAAAAATTTATCTAGGCAAGTTCCCAATTATGCTTCAATCTAATATGTGTATTTTGAAAGATCTTGTCCCGGAAGTCCGTTTTAATATGGGAGAATGCATCAACGATTATGGTGGTTATTTTGTTATTGATGGCAAGGAAAAGGTCGTTATTCCTCAAGAAAAATTCGCAGACAATATGCTTTATATTAGAAAAAACAAGGCCGACGATATTTACAGTTTTTCAGCAGAAGTCCGTTCTGTTTCTGAAGACGCGTCTAAGCCACAACGTACAATGGCAGTAAAAATGGTTGCTCCAACTAGCGTTCTCTCTAACAATCAAATTGTAGTTGCTGTTCCCAATGTGAAAAAGCCTGTACCTCTTTTTATTTTGATGAGAGCACTTGGAGTGATTTCAGACAAGGAGATTGTTGAATATTGTTTATTGGATATAGAAAAAAATAAAGACTATGTTGATTATTTCATACCTTCTATTCACGATGCCAATAAAGTTTTTAATCAAGAAACTGCTCTTAAATACATTGCAAGTTTCACAAAACGTCGCACTATTACTGGTGTATTAGATATTTTGATGAATTATTTCTTGTCCCATATTGGTACAAATAATTATTTAGATAAGGCGTATTATGTCGGATATATGGTGTATAAAATGTTGAGGGTTGCATCCGGGGATGAATTGCCAACTGATCGCGATAACTTCCGTTTTAAAAGGATTGAATTGACTGGAACCCTTATTTATGATCTTTTTCGTGAGTATTACTTGATTCAGAAGAGAGAAATATCATTAAGACTAGATTCAGAATATTATTACCACAAAGACAAATATGAAAGTAACTTTTTTAGTCTTATTGAAGATAATTACTCGGAATTTTTTAAAGAGCGCAATATAGAAAAGGGGTTCAAGAAGGCATTCAAGGGTAATTGGGGATCAGAGGCCAGAACGAAAAGGATCGGTATTGTCCAGGACTTGAATCGTCTCTCTTGGAATTCATTTATAAGTCAATTGCGCAAATTTAGTCTCCCATTAGATTCAAGTGCAAAAGTTGTTGGGCCTCGTTTGTTGCACTCATCACAGTGGGGATATATTGATCCAGTGGATACGCCTGATGGTGGCAATATTGGTCTTCATAAACATATGGCCATTAGTGCTGCAGTATCAAGTGGTTATTCATCAACCCATCTTATTAAATGGTTAAGGGCCAAAACTGATTTGAAGATTTTACAAGAATGTAGTCCAAAGACGTTGTCTCAAAGCACAAAAGTGATTGTAAATGGAATTTGGATTGGTGCGATTGATAATCCAATTGAAACGAGGAAGATGATGAAGCTATTTAAACGCAATGGGATTTTACCAATTTATACCAGTATATCATTTAATTATGAATACAACGAGTTATTTATTTATTGCGATTCTGGACGTTTGGTTAGACCCATTTATTATTTAGAAGAAGAAAATGATAAATTAAAACCCAGTTTTCAGAGAGAAGAAATAACTGATATATTAAATTCAGGTAAAATTACTTGGGAAGAGATCATTTCTGGAATTAAAGAAAAGAGTGGTGATGGTTTTTTTTATACAAAACGAAATAAGATATATGATTTAGATGAGTTGTATCCATCTTTAAGGGGTAAAGATTTAGATTTTATTGAAGATGAACTAACAAAGAATAGTGCGATGGTTGACTATATTGATACATCAGAAGAAGATGGACTACTTATTGCTGCAAATTTTGAGGAAGTTAAGAAAAATCGGTTTTATACAAACATTGAAATAGATCCGACCTTCTTACTTGGTGTCCTTGGAAATCTTGTTATTTATCCAGAACATAATCAATTTCCTCGTAACGTATTTTCGTGTGGACAGAGCAAACAAGCTGTATCTGTTTATCATAATAACTATCAAATGCGTATTGATAAGATGGGCGTCATCTTGAATTATGGTCAAATCCCATTATTAAAATCCCGTTACTTGGATTACTTCACTAAAGAGCAACAGCCATATGGTGTAAATGCAATTGTGGCTATTATGTGTTATACTGGTTATAATGTAGAGGATGCCATTTTGATTAACGAAGGATCAGTGAAACGTGGTATTTTCAGAACATCTTATTTCAATATGTATGAAGCTCGCGAAGAGTCTGATAAAGTAGGCGATTCAACAAGCAGCACTTTTATTGCAAATATGGAGGGTAAAAATGTAGTTGGCATTAAAGAGGGTTTTGACTATAGTCAATTGGATAGTCACGGGCTCATCAAAGAAAACACTCCACTTGATGATAAGACTGTGCTTATTGGAATGATGAATTCCAATTCAGAGAATTCAGATGTATTTCAAGATGCATCGGTTTTCCCTAAGAAAGGGCAACTTGGTTATGTAGATAAGGTTTTTATTACTGAAGGGGAGCAAGGATTTAGATTGGCTAAAATCAGAGTGAGAGAAGAACGCGTTCCTGCAATTGGCGATAAAATGGCTTCACGTGCTGGGCAAAAAGGAACCTTAGGTCTAATTATTCCAGAAGAAAATATGCCTTTTACTGCAGATGGAACACGCCCAGATTTAATAATTAATCCCCACGCTCTTCCATCACGTATGACTATTGGTCAACTCGTTGAATCCCTATTAGGTAAAGCATGTAGTTATTACGGAGGGTTCGGCGACTGCACAGCATTTGCTACCAAGGGTCCTAATACAGAAGTCTATGGTCATATGCTTGTAAATGCTGGATTTCATTCAAGTGGAAATCAGATCTTATATAATGGAATGACAGGTGAACAAATCTATTCGGAGATTTACATGGGACCAACTTATTATATGCGTTTGAAACATATGGTGAAAGATAAGATCAATTATCGTGCGCGAGGACCAAGGACGGTTCTAACACGTCAAACCGTACAAGGTCGTGCAAATGATGGTGGTCTCAGACTCGGTGAGATGGAACGTGATGGTGTAATGGCACACGGAGCATCGGCATTTTTGAACGATTCTTATATGAATCGTGGTGACGAATATTTTATGGCGGTTTGTAACAAATCTGGATGTATTGCAGTTTATAATCCTTCTATTAATTTATTTATGAGTCCATTCGTAGATGGTCCAATCAAGTTCAATGAAACTTTAGATGGTAAGAAGAATGTGGAGAATGTCAGCAGATTTGGTAGGTCATTCAGTATTGTAAGAATTCCTTATGCACTTAAATTGCTCATACAAGAATTACAGGTTATGAATATTCAGATGCGTATTATTACAGAAGACAATATTGATCAATTACTAAGTATGTCTTATTCCGATAATGTATACAAATTGTTGAAGACTGGCGAAGAGACCCCGCTTACAGATTTGGTTGATAAATATAAGACCTCTATCTCAATTGAAATGAATAAAGGACGCATTGATGAACAGAGGAAGGTGAAAAAGCCCGACGAGCGTCCAGAATATGAACCATTTGATATTAAATATAAAGAGGAGAAACGCGTGAAGTTGAAATTCAAAGATCCTGCTGCAAAAGCGCAATATGATGCGATGTCATTGAAAGATCAAATAACTTTGGAGAATTATGTTGTAAAAATGAAGAAAATTGCAGCTGAAAAAGTACCATCTGAAACCCCTAAAGTTACACCGGAAGGAATTTCAAGATATGACGGAAATGACTCACCTGAGAGCCCTCAGTTTAATCCTGCTACTCCTCCAGGTTTTATCCCTACTGTCAACCCTGTTTATAATCCAAATAGTCCAGAATACGCACCATCTACACCGTCTGATTATGTAGCACAAAGTCCTGTTTATAATCCAAATAGCCCAGAATATGCACCTGATACTCCCGAAAATATCTTAGAAGTTGAATCTGAAAAGAAACCAGATGAATCAGAATCAAATGCCAAAGGGGGTGAAAAGACAGTAAGTTTTGAATTGAAACCGGGGGTAGCACAAAGTTCAAGTGAAGATAAAAATCAAACAAGGACAATAAAGTTATAATTTAAAATTGAATTAAAAATAAAATGATAATGTGTAGTATATTTATAATGGCAACTCAGAACTCAAGTAGCTTAATTTCAACTGTTTATAAATCCAGAAAGGTCTTATTGGATCTGATGGGATCACAAGGTTATGATGTTGATGAATACAACAATTTCAGCATCAATGAAGTGAATACGATGTTCAATAATAAACAGTCTGATATGTTATTGAAGAAGAAAACAGATAACCCTGCTACAGGTAAGCCAGATAAAATTTATTTGAAATATTATTTAGGAAAAACATTGAGGCCTCAAAATATCCAAGAGATGATTGATGACTTATACAACTTGGAGGAGGTGTTAGAGAAACAGGACACATTGATGATTATTACGAAGGAAGATATGAATGAAAGTCTTATGAATTTGTTGAAACATATTTGGGAACAAGATGGAATTCTAATTGTTATTCAATCCATCAAGAGGCTTCAGACAAATATATTGGAACACTCTCTTGTTCCACCACATAGAGTATTGTCTACAGTTGAAATGGGTGAGATCAAAAGAAAATACAATATTAGCGAAGATTCTCAGTTTCCAGAGATTTCACGTTTTGATCCGGTTGCTCAAGTAATTGGCATTCGTCCAGGACAACTTTGCGAGATCATAAGGCCAAGTAAAACTGCAATTACAACATTGTATTATAGAATGTGTGGTTGAAATAATATTGTAGGTTAATATATAATGAGTGGTTCACAACAATATTATAATAAATTAAACGAAATTTCTGCAAAGTTTCCTGGGGTTTTAGATGAATTCAAGAGAAATTATGTCATTTATAATCAACATCCTGATTTTCAAGAATATGCCAATATTTTTGCTTCTACAAAAGGGAATTTATCAAGTATTAGTAAAGATCTATTTGTATTAACAAATGATGTAGAACAAGATATTAACAAGTTGAATGAAAATAATGAAAATCTCGTGATGGAATTGGATCGGTTAGAAAAAGAAAATGATTTATTGAAGAAAACCCTTGCAAATGCTTCTGGTACAGGTAATGGATCGGAAATAATGAATGAAAATGCGAAAGAACAGTACAAAGGAAAATACATAAGGAATTTAGCTATGATTTTTGGGAATTTGCTCATTATTATTGTTATGATCATTTTGTTCAAAAAATAGAAAAATAGTCAAACATTTAAATATTGTCTTTTGCATTTTATTTTGAATCATTTTATATTGTTAAATATAAAATGACATCAATGCTAGCCCCTATTAACGAATTATTATTTAGAAGTAAAAATTCAGTTTATAATATTTTATTTGAAAATAAAAACAATGATTTTTTTGGATTTTGGTCAAGTTTTGATTCTAGTAAATTTGATTGGAAAAAAAGAAATGAAATGTGGGAAAAAATAAAAAAATATAATTTAGAATGTATTAATTCCAAGACAAGATGGTTGATTGAAAATAGCAAACAAAATAAAATGAGAGAAACTGCCAAAAAGGTTATAAAAAATATTGAAAATCAAGACCTAATAAAAGAAAACTTTTCAAAAATCTGTAGTTGTTATTATTTAAAACCTACTTTTATAAAAACGCAACCTCACAAAGGTTGTTTATGTAAAAAACAAATAAAAAAACCTGATTGTGATTGTGATTGTCATTGTGACTCAGTTAGAAACATAGAAATTGAAGAAATTTTGGTAAAACCAAAAACCACCTCAACTCCGACTTCAATTCATAGTGACTGTCATGATTACAGAAGCAAATTAGTATCTACTTTATTGAACAATAACAATGAATACAAAAATAATAATTACACATTATTTGGAATATACTTTTTTGGCATCGCACTTGGCTTAGGAAGATATTATTTTTATAGAATGAATAATTCCAATAATATTGAATAAAAATGAAAACAAAGAAATAATGAAAACAAAGAAATAATGAAAACAAAGAAATAATGAAAACAAAGAAATAATGAAAACAAAGAAATAATTATAATATGATAATAATATAATAATTATGTCATCTGAACAAACTACAGTTGAAATATTAAATAATTCATCACTGAATTTACAAAGTCTTCAAAAAGAATATGATTTAGCAATGATGCAATACAAACAAGCAAATTTAGATTATATTTCTTCTTTGGAAACTAAAATTGCAAATGGTAATACTCGTATTTTTGATATTTTACCAAGTAGTCGTTTCTGGGGAAGTTCTGGTATTAAAGATATTGTTGTCAATAAAATAGAAGAGTGTCAAGCAGGTTGCGCAGAAGATGCCAAGTGTACTGGAGCAACATTTAATTCTTCAAGTGGTTATTGTTGGTTGAGAACCGGGACAGGTTCAGTTAGTACTTCTACAGATCCAAATGAATTTGCGATTATGCCAAAAGTTTCTCAAAACATAAATAACTTGAAAATGTTGAACGACAAGTTAATTCAATTAAATTTGCAAATTATGGATGAGTTGAATAGATCTGAACCAGTTGTTTTAGATGAAATTGCACATAAAGATGAAAAACAAGCCCAGATGGAAGAAACAAATAAGCAACTGTTACAAGAGAGAATAAAAATATTAGAATTGCTTGATGAAACGCAAGACTTAATGGTTCAATATGATACTAATTCTATATATGCAAATCAGTCTAATGCGGAATATATGCTTTGGACAATTATTATGATAATGGTTGTTTCTTTTATTCTTAGATTGGTATTATTTCCGGATTCTTCTATAAAAGATCATATTAAATTTTTTATTAAAATAGGACTTTTTTTTGGATTACTTATTTCAATGATAAAGATGAATAATCCTGCGGGAATGGCTATTTTTGGATTACTAGTTTTACTTTTAACTATTAAAGTAATGAATAATAGTGGAGCTAATAATTCAGGTTCGGGGTCGGGTTATGGTTCAGGTTATGGATCTAATTATGGTTCGTCTTATTCTAGGGGAAATCAAATGTATTAATTTTCATAAATAATTGCATAATTGTATAATTGCATTTGTGAAAATATAATAATTAATTATTATTATATTTATTTTATTGTATTTAAATATATTAATGAACACTGCAACTTTAAATCAAGGGAAATTGTTTAAGAAGTATCAGAAAAAAATCATAAAACAAACTAACAAGTCTATATCAATTGATGATAGTTCCAAAGTAACAAAAGAAAATGAAACTAAAACTAAAGGTTGGGATTTGAGTTGGTGGACTAAGGAGGGAATGGAAAATAGTGAAGTTTCGGAGATCCAGGCTCTTACAGAACAATTGGATGAGCTTTTAGCAGATTATAAATCAAAACACAGCACTCTTATCAATAAAACTCAAGAGTATAGTCAAGTTACAAGTTTGAATAATAAATATTCTAATAAAAATATTATATTTACAACCGGTCATGTATGTTATGTAACAAGCCAAGGAGTTGTTAAATATATTCCAAGTCCAGATATTTGGAATAGTTTTGTAGGAAAGAATGGTTGTCCAGGTTATGATACAATTAATATTGGACTTCCTTGGTTACCTGAATACGGTACTCCTGGAACAATTGTCCCTACTGATCCACCTTTGATAACAGGAACTTTTATGACTGCAAATGAAGCTTGTGGAAACGCAGGTCAAAATGTTTTTGTGAATACAATGATAAAAGACACTACTGAAAAATATGTGGGATGTTACCGTGATAAACCCGAAAACAGAGTAATAGATGTTGTACCTTTATTAACAGTTGCAAATTCTTATTCACCTCAAAATTGGGAAAGTGCGTGGAATCAACCGGGGTTTTCATGTACTACATCAAGTATTTATATGCAGAACAATGATGCAAATGGTCCATATAAAGCATTTGATAAAGATATTGGATCATTTTGGCATTCTGAAGTAAGTGCTGCAAATAATTATAATGCAAATACTGGAGACTATGAAGGTACTGTATCATTTCAATATGAAAAATCTCCTGGAGTAATAGATTTTGCAAAAGGCGAATGGGTTTGGGTTAAATTTGATTCTGCTAAAACTATTACTCAATATGATATTGTTCCACGTCAAGATTCATACACATACAGATCACCAAGTAGTTGGACAATAATGGGTTTGAATCCTGCACAAAATTGGCAAGTTTTAGCTCAAGAATATAATATAGACTTTATACAATCAGGAAGAAGATTCAATATTACAAGCCCAGGAAATTATTTGGCATATTTGATTGTAGTAACAAAAGTAGGTAATGCTAGTGCTGCTAACAGTGGCAACAGATATTGCGTTCAAATTGCGGAATGGAATTTATATGCATCATCCGATGCGAGTTTTACAAATGAAGATCGTGCAATGAGTTTAACAAATGGTGGTGACTATGTAAGTAATCCTATTGAAACTTGTAAAAGACGTGCATTAGATGGTGGGTGGAAATATTTTGGTATTCAAGATCTACAAGCAAATGGCACAGCTCAATGTGCTATTAGTAATGATCTTTACCGCACACAAATTTATGGTGAAGCTAATAATAGAACTTGGATTCCACTTTGGTCTTCTGGAACTTACGGTAAAGCAACAGCTGGCGTTTTTTTGTCCAGTGACGGTCGTCTTTTAATAACAGAAGTAGGATCAGGTGCAATTCTTTGGTCATCTCCAAACAGTCCGGCTTCTTGTTGGTGGGGAGGACACGCGAATCCTGATTCTATTTCAGGAAGTTATGGTGGTAATTGTGTTGGAAGACCAGTTGGAATTGATTGTGGTAACCCTCAAAGCAATAGTTATCCGGCAGATGGTCTTTCTGGGAATATGGGCGCAGTGTTAAGAGAAATTGGATTGTCAAAGGTTGGAAATTCTAACTATACAATAAATGCACAAGAGGCTTATCAAAAAACAGGATTGCCAGCAGATCCAGCTGTTTGTTGTGCAAAACAATATCAGTATTCATATCAATGTGGAGGAGGTCCGTTTAAAACAGGTTCAAATGTTTCAGAGGCTGGCGGAAATCTGATTTTTGATTGTACTGCAGAAGTCGCAGAATGTGGTAAATTCACTCTTGAATTACAAGATGATGCTAATATGTGTATTTATCAAGGTGGTGGAAATGCAATATGGTGTACTATGACAAATGGACAAGCTCCAGAAAATAATCCATATTGGGTTGCAACAAACGGTAAATATGGTGCTCCAAGATTGACTGTAGGACAAGTATTGGGTCCAAATGAATGGATTGGTTCTAATACTGGACTAATTATTTTAATTATGCAAACAGATGGCAATTTAGTATTATATAGTTCAAAGGCAAATCCAGGTTGCGAAACTAAAAATGATAGAACTTACGGAAAAGCTTGGGCAAATGCGGTCTATGAACTTTCGGAACAAGGAAATCCTGGAGCAATGAACAAGATGGGTTATGTGGATTCAAATGGAGTTTTATCTGAATATCCACCCGATTTAATTGGTAAGTCCAAAAACTTTATATCAATTCCAAATTTTGATAGTCCAGGCAATGATTTTGGTGGAATGCCTATGCAAAATGAAAATCCCGAAAACTGTAAAAAAGTTTGTGGAGATAATGATAATTGTGCTGGTTTTGTATTTGATAGATCCAATAATAATTGTTGGTTGAAAGATAGTAACATGTTCCCAAAAGGTCCAAGATATGAGAAT
>Ga0114962_10002399_pt1 | contig 15640 bp, 20 predicted proteins | sample C_130820_MF_Meta_FD_87017 | JGI IMG/M metagenome (GOLD analysis project Ga0114962, IMG submission 87017) | Freshwater microbial communities from Lake Croche, Canada to study carbon cycling - C_130820_MF_MetaG | ecosystem: Environmental > Aquatic > Freshwater > Lake | place: Lake Croche, Canada...
AGTTTGCCGAGTTGATTGTGTTGAAGTGTTGCGAGGTTGCTGACACACTGCATTTGTATCTTCCACCTATGACCGCTAAGAAGTTGATAGCTAGACATTTTGGACTTGAGCCATGAATGATCGAATAAAAGAACTACTTGCCCGCCCTGAGCTTGAACGTCTAAATGATTGGGCCAGCATTGGCCCTGTGCAGAGGGCGGCGCTAGAGGAGTTTGCCGAGCTTGTGGTGTTGGAATGTATTAGTCTTAGCAGCGTCGACACCATTGAACCCGCATGGATGATAGCCAAAAAGATTAAAGAACATTTTGGAGTTGAGCCATGACTGAACCATACGCCTGGATGGCAGTGGGCGGGACTATCTGGAACCACAAGACCAGCGAAGACGATGTGCCGTTGTACACAAAACCCCAATGGCAGGGGCTGACGGATGATGATGTAAATGAAATCACAAAAAATGTGATTGCGTTCAAAAGCGATGTTGTGGGCTTTATTGGGCGGGCAGAAGCAAAGCTACGCGAGAAGAACACATGAACACCATCATTCCAGCAAAAGAAGTTGCCGCAAGCATTTGGAAAATCATGGAAGAAGTTGTCAATAAACTTCCAGAAAAAGACCGGGAGAACTTGAAGGCAGTAATGCTTAATCAGCTTGGCGTGGCTATGTTTAACGGGCCAAAAGAAAAGGAGAAGAACGAATGACAGACGAAGAAATCCACGACTGCTTTCAGCAGCGCAGCAAAGATAAGACTCAGGAACGCAGACTAATTGCTAACGCTATTGGGGAAAAACTGTGTGGTGCTATTGCATATGAATTGACAAAACGGATGGTTATTGACATGCCAACTGCACGTGCTGCGGTTGACGCAGCCCTGAAGGAGAAAAATGGTGGCTGAACCTTACGCTTGGGTAGACGTTGATGGATTTGTCAGGTATAAAAAGTATAGCGAGCACGACACACCGCTTTACACCGCAAAGCTTGAATGGCAGGGGCTGACGCTTGCTGATATAGATGACCTTGAGGTCGGCAGGGATTGGATCGCTGGAGCGCGGTGGGCTGAAGCAAAGCTCAAAGAGAAGAACACATCATGTTAATAATCTTTTGGATGGTGTGGGCTGATTACAGTTTGTGGCTGGGAATAATATGACTGAAACCGAACGTAAGTTAGACCTACTCTTAGGAGACGCACTTGCTGAAAACGAAAAGTACCGGAAAACAAACGAACACCTTGTCAGCGCAACGGCTGCTGCGTTGGCTGAGAATGCCCTACTCAAAAAGCGACTTACTTATCAAGACGATAGGGAAGGATGGGTTGGTACGCACTCGCCGGAATGTTGGGCGTTTGGTCCGCGCCACTACGAGTGCGCGTTGCGGCACATAAGGGGTTCAAATGACTGACTCAGTCAACAACCCCGAGCACTACACCCAAGGCAACATCGAGTGCATCGAAGCAATCCAGGCTGCGCTCTCACCAGAAGAGTTCCGTGGCTATTGCAAGGGCAACGCGCTCAAGTACATCTGGCGCGAGAAGCACAAAGGCGGCGACGAGTCCTTGGCAAAAGCCGTGTGGTATTTGAACCGCAGATATATGCCATGAAGCCGACCAAAGCCGCCATAGACGCGATCAGGGACGCCTACATGGCCGACGTCTTGACGATCAGAGCGCACATCCTAGCGCTCAATGATCCGCACCTGGAAGATGCCTGGGCCGGGATAGAGACGTTTGCTGCCGTGGCGCTGCGGGTGATGGCGAAGACCAACCCTAGCAAGCTGCGCAGTGAGATGGTGACTGTGGGTATTTCGGCGTTGCTATGAAAATTGCTCCAATATCACTTAAGTTGGCGCAGGAATATGTGCGCGAGCATCACCGGCACAACAAGCCTCCGATTGGCCACAAGTTCAGTGTTGGCCTGTTTGTCGATGACGTTCTTGTGGGCACGGCAACCGCTGGCCGTCCAGTGGCGCGGATGTTGGATGATGGGCTGACGTTAGAGGTGACGCGCACTTGCACCGATGGGACGCGCAACGCCAACTCAAAACTGTACGGCGCTATCTGCCGCGCAGCTACTGCGCTTGGCTATGCGAAGTGCGTGACGTACACACAACACGATGAGTCTGGCGCGTCGTTGCGCGGCGCTGGTTGGGCAGTTGCCGCCCAACTTCCGGCCCGAAAGGGTTGGGATGCGCCAAGTCGGAAACGCTCCGACATAGGGTCGGGTGATGTTGCGCGTATCCGCTGGGAGCGGGTGCTATAAGCGGTCGACCTTGCCGTCGAGCTTGTCAAAGATGCGCCCCAGCAGGTCGCGAATCTCTTTGAGGTCTGACCTGTAATCGTCGCGGGTGACGTAGGTTTTGGGTAGCTCAACCGACAGTCTTGCCAGGTCGCCTCTCAACTCTTTGACCGCCGTCCAGAGTTCTCTGGCGAACCACCCGGTAACGGTACAGACGGCACCAAGGCCGGTGTTGATGAGAGACTGCGAATCCATCAGATCATCCTTGCAAGCAGTGGCACCGCCCCACCGGCACAGGTTGCTAGGGCATCGAAGAATTCTACACCGTGCGTGGGTGTTAGGCCCGCTCTGACGGCTCGCATGTTGGATAGCTTGTCCAGCGCCTCCTTGCCCACTGCGGCCAGCACCACCAGACCGTAGGCAACGTCCGGGCGACGGAAGATGGCTAGGGCGGCTAGGAAGATCAAGCTGCCGTAGAAAAAATGGTTGGCTTTATCTTGCGGGAGCGAGGGCATTCGATTTCCTTGTGTCGTCGCGGCCAATGCCACCAATAATGATGCGGGGTGCAAGACTATTGGTCGGTGGTGTTGGCGTCTTCATGGCAATGCGCGCTTTGGCAAGAACTGTTTCCGGCACCGCGCCGTTCAGCAATTCAGCCGCTACTTCAGCGCCAAGTTTTTTGTCCAGCCCACCCTTGACGCGGTTCATCACAAGCCGCGCCACGTTGTAGACAGTGTTCCAAACGCCAGTCGGCATGGTGCCGGTTGTTTGAGTAACCAGATCAAATGGGCTTTTCGATAACTTTCGACCTTCTGCTGCCAATTGGTCAAACGTTTTTCCGCTAGCGATCTCGGCTTGAATCTTCTCCACCACTGCGCGGAGTTCAGGCAGACCTTTGGTGAGATCGGCAAGATGCTGCTGAGATGCCAGCGCGTTTTTTCCAACAGGCGTCTGTTGTATCAGCCGAGTAATTTCGGCCATTTCTTTGGCGTCGGCAAACACTTTTGCGGCAGTTGTTGGGTCGTACGCCTTGAGCACCCGCATGATGCCGGCCTCGTTGGTCGTCAGATGTTCCAGCATCTTGGCGCCGTCTTTTAGCGCCAGCGTGTCTTGCATGACACCCCGCGCCAGAGCAGACTTGGCCGGCGCGTCCATGCGTCTTAGCGCCATGTCAGCCGTCATCGGGTCGGCCACTACCTTCTGGCGCAGGTCTTTGACGTACTTGAAATTCAAAGTATCTGAGGCAAGCTGCAACGCTTCGTTTTCTTTGGCAAACTGTTCCTTGACCGTTGGCCCGATAGCGGCTTCCCGCGCTTTTTGCGCTTCCGTTGCAGGCGCAAACTCAGCTTCTACTTTGCCGGGGATGGCCTTCGTTGCTTCTTTGACGCTTTCTGCTGCGGTCTTAAGTCCTTGCGCCTGGCTAGCGATACGTTCAACCTCGGCGCCAAGCCCCATGCCGGCTTTGTCGTACACATCGACAATTTCTTTGTGGTCAAACAACCACTTCGCTGCTTTGTCTGCGGACACTTCTGTGCCTGCGCCAGTGACCTTGCTGACATCTCTACGGACCTGATCCAAGATGCCGTTCTTGAGAACTTCCATCGCTGCCGGATCACGGGCAAACGTGCGAACGTATGCTTTTGCTTCTTGGATGGTACTGATGCCAGTGGGCACTATTTGTTCTGGTGACAGTTGGGGCTGTCCCAACCGGTTAGCCCGATCAGTAGTAGAGAGCTTGCCCGTGTAGAACGGTTGCACAACTTCAGTGGTGTGAAGTTGCTTTGCGGCGGTGTACGCATCCACTGCTTCTGCGGGAGCGCCGCGTGCAATGGCTGCGTTCAACTCACCACGAATTGCGTTGATGTTGTTGCGCAGCGCCGTTGCTGCCGTGTCGCTGGGCAGCGCACTTGCCAGTTTTCCATACGCTGCCGACAACGCCCGATTGACCGTGGCGGCGTCTTCCAGCGTCGCCATAGCAGGCGGCGTTACCGTTGGCGTTTTGACGCCAAACATTCCAGCGGCGGGTGCAGACGGGGTAGCAGGTTGAAACACCCGTTGGATGCGGCTCAGTTCGCTTGGCACCGTGTTTGGCGCCAGCACCGACAACAAGTCTTGCCCAAGCGCCTTGGCCTTGTCGACAACACTCTGAATGTTAAACGGTTCAGGCGCAAGTTCAAACGCTTTCTTGTACGCCGGCCCGGTGACCTCAGTTTGGGTCTCCTTTAACAATCTTTCTTTGGTTTGCCCAAGCACCGCGCCCGATTCGCTGGGATCAATGTCGGGCAGGGTCTTGTGCAAGTTGGCGCGTTGCTGCGCCAGACTGGCTTCTGCGGCTTGCTGTTCTGCCGTCAACGCGCCGGTACGAGCGGCTTGTTGTTCTGCAAGTTTTGCAGCAGCGGCTTCTGCTTGCGCAGTCAACGCGGCGGTCTGAGTTGCTTCTTGTCCTTGCAGGCCAGCACGTTCGCCAGCCAAGGCTTGCGACACTGCTTTGCGTGGGGCTGACAAGCCGGCGGTAGCCGTAGGCAATGCTTGCTGTGCCAGCATGTTTACGTCGGTTTGAGCGCCGGCCAACTGATTGGCTTGCCCTGTTTCCGCTACAGCAGCGCGTTCTCTAGCTAGCTTGGGCAACTGTTCTTTGCTTCGGCTTACTATTGCAGCAAGTTCATGCGAGCCCAGATCAACAGCGATCTGTTCGATGGGCACGCCCTGCTTCATCATCTCTGCCATCTGGGCCAGCTTGGCAGGGTCGTTGTTCAACGCGGTTGCGTATGCGCGGGCTTTTATGCTGCTGCCGCCACCGGGAAGGTACGGCTCAAGCACTCGCCATACCGGCGGCGCAACAAGGCCCGCAACTTTGGCGACTGGTGCAAGTGGGTTTGTGTACGTCCCTGCCGTAGACAACGCGCCGCCTGCGGTACGCATGGCGCCCACAACTGGCGCAGCGGCTTCTGCGGCTTTTGCTGCCAGAGTACCTTCGCCCTGAAGAAGCCCGCTCAGCACACCTTTGCCGCCCGCAGTAGCGCCGGCTTTCATCAAACCCCCTGCTCCGGTGAACAACGTCGAGACGTCTGTGGCCACGCCCACCGGATCGTTTTGAAGCGCAGTCAGAAACCCTTGCGCGCTTCCGTACCTGTCCGCGTAAAAGTTTCCCGCTGCCTGGGCCGTTGCGAGTCCGCGTTGCGTCCGCTCCGGGTCAGTCTTCAGCATGTGCTGTTGCATGTCGTTGGGCAACATGCTGAGATAAGCACCCCGCGCCAAGTCCATAACGCCTATGCCAGTCTTTACCGGGCTAGCCACCATGCCCCCAACGCCGGCAGCAAGATGTAACGCGCTGCCGGGAACGTTTGCAACCGCTTTGATGGGGTCGAACTGCAACGATGTGTCGCCCATCGCCGTGCCGCGAGCAGCACGTTCGCCAGACAGATGCGATAGGATTTCGGCTGGCTTGTACCCGGCGTCCAGCGCCGTCTTCATCTTTGGCCCTAAATCCGGCGTGCTGCTAAGGTGCGCGGCTATGGCCGCGTCATCATAGCCCGCTGCCCGCGCTTGCGAGATTTGGTCTTGAATGGTAGCCATTAGCGAAAAATCTCGTCAAGAGAAGGCTTGGCCGTAGGCGTTGCCCCCGCTGCAGGTTCAGGTTTTCCTCGCAACACTGCTCTAGCCGCTCCAGTAGATTCTAAGGCAGCGGTCATTTCCTTATCCATAACCTTAAATACGGTGTTTAACTGGCCGTTAGAATATGACGAATTAACAATTTCTCTTGCGTGATTTTTATCGCTAACGGTTGACACGCCTTTGGGGTTAATAGCTCTTGCGTAACTATTAACTAAAGCGTTTAATGCTGTATTCAACGCAACAATATTTTCGCCGCCGGTTCCTTTGTCTACGGCATTTTGAATGCTATTCAAAGTAGGGTATTGTGACCGATCTACCAAACTTGAATAATCCGACGCAACACGAATCATCTTTTTGGCTTCGCTAGACGCCAAAAGCACGTTTGCCCCTTGCGAGCCCAGTACACGTTCAGCCGTAGTTGCGCCTGCTTGCCCTGCTCTTGCAGTCAACATTTTTGCCGCAGCTTCGGCTCCTGATGAACCGTCGGCGGTTGATATTTGTGCTGCGCGGTCAAGGACTTGTTGTTTCATTTTTGCAGCGGCTTTGCCTGACCCAAGCGAAGGCATAGCCCCGCCTTGCGCAACCAGTTGCCCTGCAAATTCAAGCGTGTCTGGCGTTAGAACCCCGGCAGCGGTTTCTTCTGCTAATTTTCGGGTAAAGTGTTCTTCTGATTGTTTAAGCCGCGCTTCATCGGTTCTTGCGCGTGATGTTGCAGCGGCAGCGGTTTCCAACGCAGCGTCAGTAGATGGCACTGCACCAATTGCTGTGTTGGTTTGACTTCCAGGAACCACATTGCCAAAAGCGTCAATTGTGCTGCCTTGGCTAACGTTGCCCAAATTAACGTTCTGACGGGTGCCTTTCAACGCATCAAAAATATCTTTTCCTGATAGTTGAGCGTGCGCGGCTTGCCACAGTTTAGGGTTTTTTGCAAACTCATCTAAGTTTGTTCGCAGTGCTTCATCGAGCGGTCTCATTTGCGCTGCAAGCGGCCCTAACACAGGGTGTTTGTACATCGCCGCAGTGTACGCTCTAACATCGTCAGGCCCATTAACCGAAAGAGGCGAAAACCTTTTGTTAAAGTTTGTTAGTTGTGCATCTAACGTTTTTGCATTTAAGTCATTTGTTTGCGCTTCTACATGCGCCGCTGTTCCTGGCTGCGCGTTTATATCGCCCAACATTTTTGCGTTTGCCAAATAATTTTTATATATGGGGTCGGCAATATTGGGCGCGGTATAATGTAGTTCACGAACGTGTTCGGGGTTGGCTAGCGTAAACCCTGGCCGCCCCATAAGGGTACGCACTGCGTTTTGTTCTTGGAACCCGCGCTGCTTTTCTTGCATCAGCAACTGGTTCATCTGGTTCTGCTGTTGCGCGTGCTGCAACTGAACTGGCGCCAATGCCGATTGGTCTTGCAAATGCCGCATCTGCATCATTTGCGCCATCTGATTGATGGGGTTGGGCATGTCAAACTTTGCCCCTTGCGCGATCAAAGCATTCAGGTCAGCCATGATCAAGTTCCCATCTTAGTGTAGTCGCCATACCCGGCGTTGCCAGCAGTTACATTGCCGCCGACGCTAGATGGAAAGAACTTGTTCATCAATTGCTGGTTCTGGTACATGCTGCCCATCGAGCCTAGCATATTGTTTATGCTGTTGGCTGAACCCATCTGTCCCGCAGCGGTGGCCTGCCCCGCCTGCATCATCATGTTGCCCGCGTTGACGCCGTACTGGCCTGCTTGAGCAGCTTGCCCCGCCGCTGATGCTTGCCCCGAAGCCATCAAACTCCCCAACGGTTGCAGCATGTTGGCGCGGTTGGTCTGGTAGCGGTTGAAGGCGTTACCATACTCTTGCGATGCCGACGCCTGCCGGTAGTCCTCTAGACCCTTCATGGTCTGACCAGAGATTAGCCCGCCTCTGGCGCCGGCTTGATGAGCGTACGCTTTCAAACCTTCGCCCAGCCTAAACCCATAGCCTGGGTCAGCCTGGTAGTCGGCCATGCTGAACGGTTTGGAATAGCTACCATAACCCGCTGCGTTAGGATCGCCGCCAATGCCAAGACGTTCCAGTAGCTTATTTTGTGCAACAAGCCCGGCTTGATTGTAAGGGTCCAACAAACGTTGTTGTTCGTCAAACTGTTGCTTTTGAAGCGCAGCGGCGTTGTTGGCCGCATCGGCTTGAGTGCGTGCAGCGTCTCGGGCGCCGCCGGCTGAGATCATGCCGCCCAATAGGGCGCTGCCGCCCATGATGGCCATACCTGCGCCCGCAGTGATGCCGAAAGTCATGCTGTCACCTTTTCCGTTATGTCGCCCAGAAGGCCCATCTCATCGTACGTTGGCGAGATGAGTTCTGATTCTATCGCGTCTAGCTCTGAGTGCTTGGTCATATGCACCGTCACCCAGATCGTATCCTCTTCCGCGTACACCGCTCGCTTCAGCCCTTCTTCAGAGACAAAGGTGCAGGGCGCTTCGAAGTACTTCTTGCCAAACTCAGTGCTGACCGACACCTTGCCCTGCATGATAAAGTTCAAGTGCTGGTGCCGGTGAATCTTCCCGATGATCAGCGTTCCTTGCGGGATGAACATCTGTCTGGCGTAGGTGCGGCACCCGTACTCTTCGTGCATGGGCGAGAACGTGTGCGTCAGGGTGCAATCAGGCAACCGATCCGGCATATCGCCGTCAGCGATCATCTTCTGCATCCCTTCCTGTACGGTCAGGATGTTCTGTCGAAACTTAACTTTCGACGGAGTGTTCTTCGCAAGGGCAAAGAACTCTGGACCGTAGGTCACCTTCATGTCAGCATTTCCACTTCTTCAACGCCAGCGCCTTGCGGGTAGGCTCGCCCTTGGCGTCCTTCATCGGGCCCTGCACGCCGCCCATCCGGGCGCAGAACGAGTCCTTGCGCGGGCCGCCCTCGGGCTGCGGTGGCTTGAGCCCAGGCTTGCCGGGGTTGGCCTTGTTGTACGAGGCGCGGCCCTTGGCGTTCAAGCCGCCCTCGGGGTTCTTGCCTTCGGCTCTTTGCCAAGCAGGAGTCTTCATATTTACACCGAGGTAATGGTCTGCCAGGCAGAACCAGAATAGACGCACAGCTTGGCGAGCGTTGAGTCAAAGACCACCAGACCAGCAACCGGCGTGCCGATGGCATTCTTCTGTGTGGTGGTCATCACCGGAAACTTGAATCCCAGTGTCGTTGAGGTGACGTCCACAATGGCGCAAGACACTGGGGTAGTTGTACCAATGCCCATTAAACCGGCGCTAGAGATGACGGCCCGTGTAGTGTTAACCGTACTGCCGGTAGCAAACGCAAGTGCGGTGGGAACAGTGCCTGCGGAAACCGCAGCGTCAACGTACCCATAAACATTAGCTCTGGTTTGGTTTGATGTGCCGTCTGAACCTAGGAAAGATACGCTTCCAAGAGTGTCGCCGCTTTGCACCGCATCTGCAGACGTAGCGGTTGTCCCGCGAGTCTTAACCATGTAAATATTGGCGCCAGAAACAGTATTTGAATACGCTCTGATTACAGTGCTGGGCGCAAGGGTAGTAGCATCCCCATAAATTTGAACACCAAATGCGCCTGCGGATGAGGTTGGGCCACCAACAAACACTCTGGCAGCAAATGATGCGTCCCCAGTAACACCCAATGTTGAACTGGCTGTAATTGCTGCTGCGCCCAAAGTGCCCGTAATGGTTGGAGAAGCAGAAAACACAAGGTTTGTGTTGGTCGTTCCGGTAGCGCCGGAGGCCGTGTAGCCGGTGATATTGTTAAACGATGCAATGCTCGCCGTGATAGCGTTTGTGCCGCCGTTGGCAACGGGCAAGGCTGTTCCGGAATAAGCGATTGCAAGCGTTCCGGCGGCAGTGATCGGTGATCCGGTGACGCTCAGAAATGCCGGTACGGTAGCCGCTACGCTGGTAACGGTGCCAACTCCGGTAACCGTTGCCCAAGTTGGGGCGCTTGCGCCATTGGACTTTAGAACTTGACCTGACGCGCCAACAGCAGAGAATGCATAGGCTGTGCCGGTGCCATAAGGCACGGCGCCAGCTGTTGGCGCGGCGGTGGCGTTCGTGCCGCCATTGGCAACTGCCAACGTTCCAGCCAGCGTAACGGCGCCGGCAGTTGCGGTCGCCGGAGTCAGGCCGGTTGTGCCACCAGAAAAGGTGGTTTGAGCAGCGGCGACCGTTGTTTGTGAAGTGATGCCGCCCTGCACCACTGCAACAAGCTCGGTGCCCGTGAGAGCACCAGCTGCTGGGAGGTTTGAGATTTTAACGCCGGCCATTATTGTAGAACTCCAGAGGCTTTGAGGTCATTAATCAAAGTGCCAAGCACAGTGGCAACCGCACCCACTGCATCGGCGGTGTTTAGTGCTCGGTCTGGCAATCCTGCACCAGTCACAGTGTAAGCGTTGGCAGTCTGCAAACCGCCAAACGGATACCAAGTGCCTGGCGTACCGCTGACCAAGCAATGCCAGCCAACCGGCGTGCCGGCGGCTGGGTACTCGACCCAGAGCTTGTCGCCTTGAATCCAAGTGCCAATCACAGGAGCGGCAGAACCAAAGAAGTCTCGTTGCGACATGCCTCGGCCTGGAATGGCTGTGGTAACGCCGGCATACGCATTGGCGCCGGTAGCGGACGCGCTGTCGTTGTTAAACATCGACCGCAGCGCATAAACGTTGGGGGTGTCATTCCAAAGAGAGATGCCCGCGCTTGATGCTCTCTGGATAATGTTGCGATCCACCACATACTGACGTTTGTCGCCCGATGCCAACTGGATGCCGTACAGCATCTTGGTTGATGTGGGCTCGCCGATGATCGTGTTGTACGAGCAGTCAACGCCGCCGTTGCCGTCAAGCAGCATCCCGGAGTTGCCGCCCGCAGTGGCCACGCCAGCCAGTCCTGCATTGATAAGCGCGTTGTTCCTGACCCGGCAAGGCTTGAGCGGCGCAAGCACCGCAACGCCGTTGTACTGGACGTTGGAGACGTTGTTGTTCAAGAAATCTACGTTGGCAACGTACAACCCGTACAGGCCGTTACGCCCGCAGGTATCGATCACGTTGTCGGCAATTACCGCATTCTTGACGTAGCGCAGGCTTATGCCGTCCTGCTGGATGTTGCGAACGGAATTGCCGGTGATGGTGATGTTATTGCCGTATAGCGCTTTGGTGACCGTGCCACCGCTGCCGTAAGCGGTCCAGCCCACGGTGCTGAGTTGAACGTCTTGGTAGGTGGTGACCGTGAAAGTCGTCGTTGCTGGCGTGGTGGCAACAACGAACGTATCGTTGACCGTGTTGGCGACCGCGTAGTTGACCACCGCCGTGCCGCCGCTGACCCATGCGCCTGAAGCGGTGGTGTCCACCGGGACGCCGGCCAGCGAGATGGAGAAGGTGTTTAGCGCAGGCGTGGTGTTGATGACGAAGGTGCCGTTGACGCCCGTTGTTCCGACAACGCCGGAAATCACAACCGTGTTGCCGACCTGGAAGCCATGCGATGCGGTGGTGGTGAAGACGCCAGGGTTGGCGTTTGTGATGCCCGAGATGGTCCTGCTATCAACCGAGATCAGGCCCGTCACGCCGCTGATGCTGACAACATCGCCAGCCACAAGGCCGTGCGCCGCTACGGTGGTGAAGACTGCGGGGCTTGCATTGGTGACGCCGGAAAGCGTCCCTGCGGTTGCCGGTGCCGAGTTGTACACCAAGATGCCATCGCCGCTGATGAATGGCGCTGCCGTGCCGGTGTTCTGGATGACGTTGCCAATGATCGTCATGTCGCTGGGCAACTGCGTCAGCACAGGATCGTTGTACCACTGCACCTTCATGCCAATACCGCAGGTGTTGTGGATCAGGTTGTTGCTGATGGTCAGGCGCTGGATTCCGGTGTCGCAGTAGATGCCGTGCTCAACCACCGTGTTCTTGATGATATTGCCGTCAATCACAACGTCCGTTGACTGCTGGCCAACGATGATGCCCTCGCCAGTCTCTTGGATGGTGTTGCCACGGATGGTGACGCCGTTGCCAAGGATCGTGACGCCGGTGCAGTTGCGGTTGCCAGCAGAAGGGACGCCCAGCACCGCAGCGCCAGGCCCAGTTATGAAGTTGTCAATGAACTCAATGTTCGTGCCCGAAAGCGCCACCATCAGCGGGGAATAGCAGAACCCGGTGAACGTGTTATTGCGAACAGATAGGTTGACGGCTGACGCGCCACGAACGCAAATGGCGAGTGAGGACGCTGTGTTGGTGAACGGCGACTCTGCTTTGCCAACGAAGTTGCCGCCTGAAATGGTTACGCCTGTGGTGCTGCGTACGTCAAACATCGGCGTCTGCGTTGCAGTCTGAGTGACCGTGGCGCCGTTGAAGATTAGCGTGCTGCCGGTCTGGACTGTCAGCGTGCCGCTGATCTTGTAGGTGTCACCGGCATCGCCGAAGCTGACGCACTTGGATGCAGCAAGCGCCGCATTGATGGCGGCTGTGGCGTCTACACCGCCGGTCGGATCAGCGCCGAAGTCTTGCACGCTGACGCTCTCGCGCAGTTTGGCTTGGACGGTAGTTGCCACCGCGCCGCTGCCGGCGGTTATGTACCCGACCAACGATGAGCCGGTGCTGGCCGAAAGATCGGCAGCGCCGACCAAGCCCTCGATGTTGTCCGCAGTCCAGATTTCTACGTCGGTAGAGTCGGTCAGTTTGAACTTGTAGGCTGCGGTAGTTGACAACCAGACCGCTGCTTCACCCCGACTATTGAGGATAATTGGGTTGGTGTTGGATTGAGCGCCCGACGCGGCGGTGTAGGTTGCCAGCAACGTGGTAGTGCCTGCTGCATAGGTGTACAGTTTTCCACCAACCAGCGGAACACCGCCAGCGGTAAAAAACTGCATGAACGGGCTAGGTGTGAGGTTCATGCTATACCTGCTGTACGGTAAGAATCATAGACGGGGCTTGCGGATGTATTGGGGCCACTGTGGATGCCGGGTAAGTCAAAATCTGAGTTGTACCGTTGTCGGTAGTCCAATACAACTCAAAATAATCATTGGCGGCGGCTTGCAGAATGTAATTCCAGCCGATGATTGTGTGGCCGCTGATTGCGCCATGTTTTGATGGAGTTCCAACAATACCAGCAGAATTAGGTATATTAACTCCATTCTGCCGAAGCCAAATAGTTACGTCATCAATGGCTGCGGAAGGGTTTGATATTTCTGCACTAAATTGCAAATTGTAAATGCCTGCGCGGGCTACAACAATTCTAGATGTTGGCGTCCCAATAGATACGTTGCTTGATATATCTGTTGTGTTAAACGTAATTGCTGCAATCGTTGCGGCAGCGGCAGATTGGGTCGTGGTGTCGTAAAACGAACCGTAGGCCTTGTCTGATGCGATGGTAACCGAAGCAGGGCCGTTGGTGATTGCAATTCCGCTGCCCGCCGTCAGCGTTGCTTTGCCCAGCGTGTTGCCGGTGGTGTTGCCGATCAGCAGTTGCCCATCGGTGTAACTGCTCTGCCCGGTGCCACCGCTTGCGACGTTGAGCAAGCCAGAAAGCGTGACGTTGCCGGTGGTTGGCGCAGCCGGGGTCAGGCCAGTGACGCCGCCAGACCAAGACAGTACGCCGGTGTTGGCAAGCGTAATGCTGCCAATGGCGTTGGTCACCCCAATGCCGGCGCCTGGCGTCAGTGTGTTGAGTGTGTAGCCTGTGCCGTTGCCAATGAGCAACTGACCATTGACCGGGATGGCAGACACACCCGTGCCGCCGTTGACCGGTTGAATGACGTTTTGGTTTTGCCCGACAACGGTGTACAACCCGTTGAAGAACCGAAACCACTCCATCGATATTAGCCCGGTGCGATCATCGATGAGAGGCACGCGAGGCGCCGGGATTTGGGTAATGTCAAGCATTGGTCGGGGTGATGAACAACTCAGCGCCCATGATGGCGATCTTGACCGGGTCAGTGCCTGACACCTCGTAGACCCGGTCCCGGAGCTTTTCGGTCATGCCAAGGCGGCGCCAAATGGTGCGGTATCCGTACTGGCCGATAGCGCCCATTGAGCGCCAGTGCTCGTTCGACCAAGTGTGCCCGCCATCGTCCGACCAGCGCAGCATGGCTTGCGGGTTGGCGCCTTGGACCGTAGCAATTGAGACCAAAAGGCTTTCGCTTGTTTCAGTCAGCAACTCAAGGCTACTTTCAGTCAGCAACGCTTCCAACGGTGTTGATGGGTCAACACCGTTCAGCCCCACGCCAGTCTCGGCGTCAAGTTGCAGCGAGTGGTGCGCCGTGCGCTTCAGGTTGTTCTGGCCGGTCGGCAACGCCCGCCATGACCGCAGCCATTTTTGTACTTGACCGTTGTCAGCGTAGACATCGAGATCGAACGAGTAGATGTTGCCGTTGGCAAAATCCCCGACGATGATCGTGCCACCAAAGTTGCACTGGCAGTTCGACCTGTGCCGGTACTGGTTCTCATCGCCGCTGGCACGTTCGTGCCAGGCTTGCACCGACACATCGTAGACCCAGGTCTTGCTGGCTGAGGGGAAGTTCAGAACGTAGAAGGCGTGGCCTTCTTGCTGGTAGGTGTAGGCTACCGCGTCAGAGATGTTGCCGTACTGGGCAATGGCGTACTCGATGGCGTGGGTCGATACCCTGACGCCGCTGTAGCCGTTGTTCTTGTAGACGATGCCCTGCCCGCGAGCATCTGTTCCCAACCAGAACAGCGCGTTGTCGAGCTTGGCAATTGAGTAGGGGGCTACGCAACCGATTTCGTTGAACGCGCCTTGGACAGGCGTCAGCGGGAAATTTGCTAGGCCGGCGTTGTACCAGACTTCAACCGAGTCAGTACCAAACACCCACATCTGCCGGTGGTCTACGTTGATCGCCACCACACCGTCAGGAGAACCATCGGCGCTGGATACATCTAACGCATTGAAGACCAGTGGGTAGATGTACGTCGCCGTTACTGGATCAACCGTATCGACACTGTAGATCCGCTGGCTGTTTGGCTCGTTGAAGACAAACAGATTGTCGATGTACGCGACAGTGACAGCGCCGGGGAAGTTGGGGTCCGTAATCTGGTTGAATTCACCAGTTGGCTCAAAGTAGGTGTAGCTTGGGCCGTTACAGGCAAAGAAGATCACCGCGCCGTTGTCCGCAATCGACACCGGCCCTGTGCCTGAGACTGTGCCAATCAGTTCTGGCGTGCCATTCGTAGCGGCGAGCCTGAAGACCTGAGACCCCGAGACGACGTAGAAGTCCGACCCGTTGGTCTGGTGCGCCCACAAGGCCCGGATAGGCCCAGTGCCGACCGTCTGAAGAAACTGCAATCCTGGGGCGCGGTTCAAGAACCCAGCTTCCTTGCCGCCATCGGGGATGGCTTCTGGAAACAAGTTGACGAGCCTATTATCCGCAGCATTGATGCTGCGGGCAACGTATGACTGGCCCAGAATGGGGGTCTTAATTTCCGGCTCCAGGCAAGTTAAACATCTTTAGTAATTGCCAGCGAATATATTAAACCGTTGCCGAGTGCCCACGATGCTGTACGGCAGCGACATGATGTCATCCGGGTTGTTGATGCGCTTCAGGTTGCGCTTGGATGCCATGGCAATCCGCGAGACCTGCGGCGATGGCTCGACACCAAACTCAGCAGCGATCTCACACGCCAAGTTGTACCGGAACGCCCGCAGGTAACCTGGTGGGAAGGACAGCACAGTCGCCAGAGTGGCTGGCTGATCCAACTCAGTCACCGAAATGAAGTGCCACTCCAGCACCTTGGTCGGCACTGGGTAGATGTACATGTCGATGTTGGGGTAGTCCATGTTGATCCAGATCACC
>Ga0114962_10002400_pt1 | contig 15639 bp, 18 predicted proteins | sample C_130820_MF_Meta_FD_87017 | JGI IMG/M metagenome (GOLD analysis project Ga0114962, IMG submission 87017) | Freshwater microbial communities from Lake Croche, Canada to study carbon cycling - C_130820_MF_MetaG | ecosystem: Environmental > Aquatic > Freshwater > Lake | place: Lake Croche, Canada...
TAATATTAATTTCTCCATATTATATAAATAATATATTTATAAGATCGAAATAATAAAATATATTATAAATATAATTATGCATATTCATACAATATCCTTATTAGGTCTAAGACCAAAAAATGAAGATGATTTATTTTATAGTTTAAATTTAAATACGACTAGTAGTGATAAAAAAAGAAATGCAAATATAATTGGAATTTTTGATGGTCATGGGGGTAATTTAGTAAGTAAATATTTAAAAGAACATTTACCCAAGTATTTTTATGCAAACACTGAATCAATATTTTCCCCTAAAAATAATGATTATATATTAAAAGTATTTGATAAAATACAAAGTAAGTTAATTAAAGATGTACCTCAATGTAAACAGATGGGATCTACTGCACTAATCTTAAATTTAGAAAAAGGTAAACAAGACACATATAATATTCAAGTATCTAATGTAGGAGATTGTCGTGCTGTATTATGTAATGAATATTTTATTGCACAAAATTTAACAAAAGATCATAAACCAATGCAATGGGAAGAAAAAATAAGAATAGAAAAACTTGGAGGTAAAATTGTTAAAGAAGCAAATGATGACCCCAGAATAAATGGATTAGCGGTATCACGTGCATTTGGTGATTTAGATGTATTACCATGTGTTACACATGTACCTGAAATATTTAATTATAAAGTAAGTGTTAATAGTAAATTTATAATTGTTGGATGTGATGGTGTATGGGATGTATTATCATCTCAAGATGCAGTAGATTTTGTAATAAAAGAAATGATGCAATTACAAACCTATAATGAAAATTATCATACACATAATCAAAAAAATATTGCTAAAAAATTAGGTGAACATGCAATAAAAAAAGGATCAGGTGATAATATTAGTTTAATAATATTATTCTTTACCGTCTAGTGCTAATTTTTTGTAAAAAAAAGAGTTGTGTTAAATTTGGTATTTTATGGTACCGTCAAATACTAAAATTAAGACCCCAAAGGGGTTATTTTAGTATGAAGACGCTGACGTAAAATGATAATAAAATTTAAGAATTCTTCTGAAAGAAGAGTTCTTAAATTTGGTATTTTACGGTACTAGATTCACTGGTTTATATCGCTTCCATTTAGGACACATTACACAATTAAATAATGCAGAATCTGTATTTTTTAATGCTTCATAACATAATTGACTTGTTTTAGTATCAGGAATACTAGCAAAATGAATTAAATTATTTTCTTTATCGTAAATATGATATACATCTGGTTTAGAATCTTTTTTAATAATAAAAATTAAATCATTGTTATTTATCTTATTAATATTTAAATTTGATGAAGATTCTACCGATTTATTTGTATTTGATTCCACAGAATTGACATTTTCAATATATATATATGATATCCCAGATCTTGCCTGTAAAAATATATATCCATTAATATCAATTGTTGATTTTGATACTATTTTATCTAATTCTTCAATATTATTTATAAGATCTACTTTTCTTATTTTAATATATTGATTTTGTATATTTTTAGTAATATATTCATCTAAATAATCTATTTTTTTATCTATTTTCCATGCATTCATTTTAATTCCATCTAATAAATAACAATCTTGAATTAAAAATATATCTTTAACAAAACGACCATCAAAAATAGAACCAATATATATTTTAGCAGTACTTTTAATACTACATGAATATATTTTAATTTCATTAATATTACATTGATCAAGATTAAACTTTAATTTTTTCTTCTCTATCAAATATACACAATTTTTACGATCAAATGTTCCAAATAATAAAAAATATGGATCACCTTTAATATGAGGTATAACAAATTCTATATTTTTTTCATTCTTTTTAAAATCATCTAATGTTTTTAACATTAAATATCTATATTCATAATAATTAATTCTATCAAAAAAGTAAGTTAATACATCTTTTTTAACAGTATCAGAAATTACTTCTTTTTTATAAAAACCAGTATTCTCATTTTTATTTGATTTATAAAATCCTGATTTTTCTTTTGAAGAATGATTCATTTTATTATTTATAAATTATTTGTTTTTAAATAACAAAATATCAATTTTTAATCCATATCTCCTTTTTCTACGTTTTCTGAACTTTCTGAATTTTCTGAATTTTCTGAATCATTTATTAATAATTTATTCATACACCATTTAATTTTTTCATGACATAATTCATTTAATGCTTGGGTTATTGGTGATTCTTTTTCTAAATCGTATTTAGTAAGATGTGTTTTACCTATTTCTTTCCAGAGAGATATTTGTATTTTAAATATTTCCTTATCTAATTTAATATCTTTATTTTTAAAATATTCTTCAAATTTTTTTTGACATATCTGTTCTGCTAATTTTCTAGACATTAGATTTTGATTCATAATATTATATAAATTCATATGTTTTATATTCTTTATAAATATCAGTATTTATTTTATTATATAAATTTGAAATAGTATCCGCATTATATATTTGCGCAACATTATCAGCATTGTAATTTGGTAACATAAGTCCTGTATTTTCTGGAAAATCAAGTTGATTTATATAATTTGAATCAATTTGTGAAGAAATTAATATTTCATCATTTGATGAAAAATCTTCAAATCGTGGATTATTTCCATATGAATTATCACGTCTAGATCTCATTTTTCTAGGTTTATCAAAGTCTATCATTGAATTTGACATAGATATTAATTCAGAATACGCTGATTCAGAAAAAATAGGAGAATTATTACTCATTTTCTTTTTAATATTTGGATTATTATTAGGATTTGGATTATTAATAATATCGGGTGTATTATCTGGTATGTTATCTGGTATATAATCTGGTATATGATCTGGTATATGATCTGGTATATGATCTGGTATATTATCTGGTATATGATCTGGTATATTATCTGGTATATTATCTGATATATTATCTGCTACATTATCAGAGGGAATATATGGATCATTTTCTGGTATAACAAGATCAGAATAAATTTCATCTATTTCCTTTGATAAATCACTCGGACTATTTGATAAATTATTTACATGAAGTAGATTATTTATATCATTTGTATAATATGTTTGTTTATTAAGTGTATTATTTGTAGTAGATCTAGTTATTTTATTAGAAGAAACTAAATTAGTATTTTCAGAAGATATTGAATTATTATTTTCAGATGAATCTGAATCATTTGTTAAATTAATAAATGCATAAATAACACCAATTATTAAAAATGAATATAAAAATATTTTATATTTATCCATAATATAAACAAAGAAATTAATACTATAATATATATAAATGTTAAATACCGTAGAAAATTTAGAAAATACAGAAATTATTTCTATAGTAGAACCAATTCAAAATGATTTAATAAAAGTTTCAACTATACATCTTGATAAATATTTATTATTTCAAGATAATGAAGACAGTAGAAAATTAATAACTTTGTTAACAAATAATACTGAATGTGTTAAAGATATTATCCGTATTATTGAATTAATTATGGTGGATGGTAAAATTGATATTAATGATGGACCTTTATTATTATCATTTGTTAAAAAAATAATAATGATACGTTCAAATGATTTAAATATTTCTAAGAATATTAGACCCGATAATTATATTAATATTATTAAATACGTATTAATAATTTTAACTAAAGAAAATATCCTTAAAATACCAAATCAAGATCAATTTATTACAGATATATCAAAAATATTAGATAACATAAAAATGGTAGAAGAAGTCGTAGAAGGAGTTGAAAAAAATTGTTTACCTATTTTTTCATGTTTAAAAAGAAAATAAAATAATTAATATATAGTATGTCAGATTTTGAACCGATTTTAAAATATTCTCAAGGTGATATTTTAAAATGGAAAAATACAAATATTATATCATTGTATGTTAAAATTGAGAATAATAAAGGGTATTTTGAAAATCTTGGTTTAAATTTTACGGAAAGATTAATATCAGTACAAAAAATGATTGAAGATGTTTTATTAATTCATAAAATTAATGATGTTGAACTTATTATTAATGTAACTGATCATCCCTTTAATAATCCATATATATTACATTTTAGTAAAACAATTCAATCTCCTATAAATGTAGTTCCTTTTTTTTCATTTTATAAATGGAGTGATGCAAAGTCAAATAATTATTTTGAAACTAAAAAACAAATTTTAAATAATAATATAGAATGGTCAAAAAAAGAAAATACAATAATGTGGTCTGGTGTAAATTCATCTAAAATAAGAGAAAAAATGAATACAATAAAACATATGGAATTTGAATCAATTAAATATTTCTATAATTTAATAAATAATTATTCTATTAATCACATCTTTATTGATTTAAAAGATCATTCAAAGTATAAATATTTATTAGATATGGAAGGTGTAGGATATGCAGGTAGATTTCCATATCTTGCATTAACTGGAAGTTGTATTATTATTTTAGAAAATATAGAAAATCAATATAAATACCATTATGATAATATATTTATTGAAAATATTCATTATTTAAAAATCCAATATCATGAAAATGAACTAGATAATATGCAAATGATACATGATAGAATTATAAAAAAAATTACAAGTATAGACATTAATTGTGAAGAAATTGGCAAAAATTGTCAAAGTCTTGCAATAGAAGTATTCAATAAAGATAAAATATTAGAATATTATAAAAATATATTAAATTATTATAGTAATTTTTATGATAAATCATTGGTATTATACAATCCTGATATTATATATTTTAAAAAACATATTAATAAAATAAAAATATTATTATTGAATAATAATAAATTAAAATATAGAAGATGAACTAAATTAAGGTGTGGGATAGTTTACCGCGTGGAGCAGAGACTATCGCCGACCCACGGGTGCGCCAGTCACGGGACGCCGAGCGCCACCACCCGCCGCAGCGACTGCACCACCCCCTGCGGCGCCGACAAGTCGAGCAGCGTATGTCTTACCAACAGAAGGGCGCGGTGCCGACGCTCGTGAGGCGACACCAGATGCACCGTCCTTCAGCATCGGAAAACCCTCTTCGGCAGTGTTAGAGCAGAGCGGACGCTTGCCCTCCCATGCGCCAACCAGGTTCGGCGTCAGCGGCATCACGAGCATCGCACACGACCCGCCCTTCTCGGCATTCTGACCGACGTAGCGATCCTTGTCACGAACGAGAGGCGTAAGTGCAAGAACGCGCCACCCGATGGTTGGCGCGCCGTGGTGCATTGCGACGGCGCTTTCCTTCAGAAATGAAGTCCAATTAGCGAGGAATCGAAGGGACTCCTCGCACGCGATCTTGAGAACGGCCTGCTGAGCAGAGGCCGAAGGCAACTTCGTGTTTCCAGATGTGGAATCGTGTGTGATGTGGAAAAACTGCGAGGGCAGCTTCTGACGCACCATGTGATCGACAATCTTAGAATAATCGTACTTGATACGCGTCATGCAGTGATCTGTGTCACGCTGCTGAATCCACTTGAGCGCGCGAGAAGCGAAGGCACCACCACCGATAACGTGATCGGACATGTGCTTGACACTCTCCTTGACGTACGTCGGGTTCGACGCAGTAAGAACGTCGAAGGACAGCGAATCAGGAAGCTTGAACTTAACCTCCACAGCGTCTTCGTCGACATTCTGGCGCCCGCGCTTGACCTTAAACTCGGGGGCGTCGGCGCTGTTGACCAGCATCGGAGTGCCCTCGCGCGCAGTGTTGTTGCACAGCGGAGTGACGCGCAGACCGTCGGCGCCGTTGTCGACGCTGAGGTGAGGCGAGAGGTAAAAGACGAAGCGGAAGTCAGCGACACCGTAGATCGGCGTCGTCTTATCGTTCTTGTCGGTCTTGTGCTTCATACCGCCAAACCCGAACATGTTTCGGATAAGGGGATAGACAGCGTCGATCTTCCATCCAAAAAGAGTCAGATCAGAAGAGATGTCCTTCAGCGAGCGCAGAACGTCCAGGATGTGGACGTTGAACATCATACTGTACGTCTCCATCATGGTCTCCTTATCGGAGTCCGACATGTCGGGAGTGTTGACCATTGCGTACAGTTCCTTAGAACCATCGACGAAGACGGTGACCAGCGATGCACCGGTGGAGGTGTCCTGAAGGTACTTGACCTTGGTCGAGAGAGATGCTCCCGAGAAGTGGTTCTCCTTGACACGGTGCGTGAACTGCTTCACAGCGGTAGACACATCGTCCTTAGGAAAGACAGAGTTGGGCGTAGCGATAACGGCGTCGGCGGACATTCTGAGGTATGTGAAAATACTTACAGACAAACAGCGAATAACAGATATGTTAAACTATATAGATTCGATAGAAAGTTTATTTTTCAATTTTTTATTAATATCTAGATATTAATAAAAATATGTTTATTATCGTCAAACACTAGGTATATTCTCGCGCTAAATATAAACTTAAAAATGCCAATACTATAATAAAAATTACAAAAAAAGGTACAGGGATTATATTATTTTTTCTTAATTCATAACCATTTACAAAGAAAAATGGATGTTTAATAAATATTGTACCAATAATAACGATTAAATATAATATAATAGCGTTATATACAGAATCTTTCATATACTAATAAAATAATAATATTTTCATAATTTTATTAGTATATCATAAAATATTAAATTTAAGAATAATCTGAAACTAAAGCATGATTATCTTCATATTTATTAGGTGTAATATAAATAGATGGATTATCTATTCGAAGTTCATTAAATGATACAATTGGTGTATTATTCATATCTGGTTTATTAATCACAACATCTATTATAATATTTATTTTTAGATTATCTATAACAGATGTTTGAATATAATATATTTTATATTGTGAATCTGTTTCAATTGCAGATATATTAGATGTTTTCTTAAATATTAAATTATATTGATTACCTGAATAATATTGAATTTGTGTATTTAAATAATTATTTATAAAACTTAAACTATTTATATCTGGGACAAATTTATTAACTGGTTGTAATGCTTCATTAAATAATTTTGGAGGATTTACTTCTTTTACTCTATCTAGAATATTATTTACTGATTTTAATTTTTGTAAGTCTGTTATTGTTATTGTTTTATTGAAATCTACTTGTTTTGGTGTTTCATTATCATCAACATCTGGAGGAAACATCGTCATTGGTATTCTTTTTTCATTTAATAATTTTGAAGAATATGCATCATTTATTAAATTTAAATTTGCGGAGATATCAAAATTTTCAGATTTAAATAATAAAAAAAGTATAATACATATTAAAATAATAATAATATATTTCATTATTATTATTTTAGAAAATTTATTTCTTGTGTCTCTCTAAAAAATAGTATTTTTTAGATTTTCCAAAAATACTATTTCTTGGGTCTCTCTAAAAAATAGTATTTCTTGGGTCTCCCAAAAAATACTATTTCTTGGGTCTCCCAAAAAATACTATTTCTTGGGTCTCATTTTTTCAAAAAATACATCATGTTCTAATAATATATCAGGTCTCACAAATTCTTTATTATGTAAAATACGTCCTCTTTCTGATACATTTTTTCCTTCAGAATATTTTAATGGAACAACACGTCTTACAAATTCTTTTACTTCTTTTGGTACTTCATCTAAAATCCAAAAATTATTAAAAAATCCTTTTCTTGTAAAGGTATTAAAAAAATAATGAACATCATAATATCTATTTTGTTCAGGTTTAATATTAATTTTATCAGTCCAATCTGCATCAACTTTTGAATTTTCTATTATACCAGGTATACATGCAAAATCAAAATCCCATAATTTTATTTGAACTCCTATATTAGGAACATAATATTCATGACCATTAATTACATATCTAAATTTTAGTGTTTTATTATTTACTTCACTTACTTGAACTAGGATATTATTTGGTTTTAAATCATTATGTCTAAATGCAGGATATTTTTTTTGTATCACCGCTAGAACACTAAGTATTTGAAAGAATATTACTCTCCATTCTTTTAATTTCATTGTTTTATAATTTTCTTTAATATAATCTAAGAAATCTCCACCATTTGCCCATTCTGAAATTAATACACTAACATCATCATAATATTCATTTTTTTCATATTTTTCTAAAAAGTTTTCAAATTTTTTTGATTCTGAAAATGTTCTCGCAAGTTTTACAAATGGTGAAATATTTGTATTAAAACTTCCAATTGGTAATACAATATGAGGAGTTTGTCCAGTTAAAACAAATTCACTTAATAATTTTAACATCATTAATTCTGCATTTTCAGGTCTGTCTGTTCTATTTAAATCACCGTATGAATCTTTTTTTGAATATGCAACAATTTTTACACCATAATTAATACTTTTTCCATCTGTTTAATTATATGATACACTTTTAAATGTATGCCCAGTGATAACACTCTTAACATATTTTAATTTACCGCCTATCTCATTAATAATTTGATTAAAATCAAATGCCTTTTTATTTAATATCTCTCGTATATCTTTTTTATGTTGGATAGTTGTTCCACCTTCAATTGTATTATCAACATTTTCAGGTTCTTGAATTACTTTAACATCAATTAAAGGTTCTAATTTTTTACCATTTAATAATGAATGAATAAAATCAATTCTATTTGCAATATGATCAAATTTAGGTTTTTCTTGTTCTTGTTCTTGATTTTTTAATTTTTTTTTGTCTTCTATATTATTATTCTGCATTATTATACTATTTGATATAATTTATGTTATTTTTTCTTGATTTTAACATAATAAAAAAATTAATTAAACTAAAATTTCAATCGGTTTAAAATTTTTGTTTAATTTTAAACTATCTTCTGATAATACTATTTTTTGTATCTCTTTTATAAAATCTTCATAATTTGGTGATGGAATTTCTGGATAACACATCCAAAATTTATTTTTCATAAATATATCAAAATCAAAATCTTTTGGAAAATATTTATTTAAATTTTTATTTTTGAATATACTTTGACATTCATTTGGTAATATGTTTGATATTTCAGGTGGAATTACCATCATTAATTGATCTAATGGACGAATTAAATATTTATTATTTTTAATACTAATTAATGGTAAAATCTTTTCTAATTTCATATATTCATATAGGTCACTTATAAATGGTACTTGATGGTGATCGTATAACCAATTCCAATCAGGACAATCTTCAAAATAATATTTTTTTACCCATGATAATCCAATAAAATATTCTTTACAAATTTGATAGATATCTTTTTTATTTTTGATATTATAAAAATAATTATAATATCTTTTTTTATATTCTTCTGGTTTATCTTTTCCAATATTAAGTGAATTAATATCGCTTAATAATAAATTATCAAATTCAAATAATGCAATTTTACATGCATCAGATTCATTTGATTTTAGATAAATACGTCCCCTAGTATACATTGTTTTAAAATGTTCTTCTTCCATATTAGATAAAATTTCAAATAAATTTAATAATGATTGATCATTATTATGAATGTAATCATTGTTTTCTATAAATTTTGGATAAATTTTTAATAAAATATCTAATCCATTTTCTAACTTAGGATGAATTGGTGATAATGTTAATGATGGAATATTTGGTAAAAAATCATTACCTAGAAAAAATCCTAATTCAATATAATCATTAATTACACTTTGTTTATCTAATTTTTTAGTACACTGTGATTGTATATCCATATAAATCCCGTCTTTTAATAAATCCATGTCAATCATTAAAAATTTATTAGTTGATTTTTCATCAATGTGTTGCGCCTCTCTAAATACATATAATTTAGGTAAATGCGTCGCCATTGTTAAGAAAATTAAATCTGCATCTAATCCATAAACAACTTTGATTGATTCTTTGTTATTTTGTTCTTTTAAATATTGATGTATTTTATGTTCTCCTTCACCATGAGTATTAGATGTTGACAATATAATTTTTAACTTATTTGAATTACTATATAATGGTTTATAATTTTTTGAAAATTTTAATAATACAATCGCTAATTTTTTCATAAAATTTGTACCAGGTGTAATTACTGTATTATTCCATTTAGTAGGTATTTCTTGATTATAATTAGTTAATATCTGATTTCGAATCTCTTGTTCTTTTATAGATTTAAATCTTCTTAATCGTTGATGTTTCATTTTTGCTAATGGTGCAACACCATCAACTGCAAGATAAATAAGATCAGTTGGTTGAATATAATCTAAAATTTCTGTCATATATTCAGTTATTCTATTAAACATTTTATTTTCTAATGCTTCATTAGAAATGGTTTGTTTTTCTTTATATATTTCATTTGCAACAGAAAAACAAGTTGGATGAAGTAAACAGTTTAGATCAAAATAAAATTCATTTGGTTTTATTATTGGATTAATAATAACAGAATAGTTTTTACTAACCCATGAAAAAAATCTTGGTACTCCCATTTTATAATTCTTTAATAATTAATAATATAGTTTCTTATTTATACAATTTTCAACTTTTTATTTAAATTTTTCAAAAATATATTCTCTCTTATATATATATATAATGATTCAAGAAGGAGGTAAACGTAAATCTAGTAAAAAAGGATCACGTAAGGCGTCACGTAAGGCATCACGTAAGGCATCACGTAAATCATCACGCAGATCATCTCGTAAAGAATCTCGTAAAGCATCTCGTAAAGCGTCTCGTAAAGCCTCTCGTAAATCATCACGCAGATCATCTCGTAAAACCTCTCGTAAAGCCTCTCGTAAAGCCTCTCGTAAATCAAAAGGTTCTAAAAAATCAGTTATGTCAAGAAGAGCGAGTGTAAAATCAAAAAGTTCTAAAAAAGGATCTAAAAAAGGATCTAAAAAATCACGTCGTGAAGCGAATCCTCAAATCACTGTTCGTGGCGCTTTAGTTAAATATGTCTGGGCTAACTTAGATGTAAAAAAAGTAGCTGCTGAAAAAAACATGAAACCAATTGGTATCCCCGCTAAAATAGTTCAAATGGTAATGGTTGAAGCACAAAAAGAACACCCTGTATCTGAAGCGAATAAAAAAAATCCAGCTGAATGGGCAGCGGTACAAAAAATTGCGATGAAATTATTATCAAGTGGATTACAAAAATACGCCAGTCACATCAAAAAGGCGTAAATTTTACGGTAAATTAAATCGGTTTAATAATATTTTTATTTTCAATATATAATTTATTTGTATATTCATTAACATTATCATGATTAAAATATTCATATGTATATAAAATAGTATATTTAATTTTTGGATCATTTGTCATTGAAAATTCATTCAAAAATTTAAAAAATTCTGAAATTGATTCAGGGGAACAATTTTGATTTTCAAAATTATTATAATGAATAGAATATTTAGTTTCTAAATAATTAACACTATTTTTAATCAATTCTTTTAATTGATTAAAAATATAAAATTCAATCAATTCATTATTGTTAGAATGATAGAAAATTTTAAAATTTTTAACTTTATAATATGGAAAATTAATAATTGGAATTAGATCTGGAAGATCTATATCATGATCTAGTTCCTGATTCTGCATTTTCCTAATCTTTATAAAATTAATTATACAATTTATAGTATAATTAATTTTCAATTTTTAATTTGGTAATACGGATTCTACACGACCAAATGCAGTATTATCATCAGGAACATATAAATCATATTTTTCTTTATTTTGAAATAATACTGAATATTTATATGAACCATTTGATAAATTTAGTATTTCTAATACTTGAGGTTCACGTTTTGTTTCTGTTTCTGTATTTTGATCAAACGCTTTAGATCCACCAAAATCAATTCTAAATACTTGATTCCCACATGTTGAATTTATACCATCATTCATTTGTGGAGTATGACCAATAACCATGCCTTTTATTTTATAACTATCTATTATAGGTGATAGATGTTCTTGACATTGTTTATCTGAATATGGTAAATTTGGTGGTAAATTACCTAAAACACGATTCCAAAATGGACTGTATGTTGAATTAGATAATATTTTTGTCATTGTTTCATCATCTATTTTTGTTTTATCTAATGTATTTAATAACCATTTTTTTACAATATCATTCAATATAGGTAATTTTTCTCGACCACGAAAATTATCTATAAATTCTTTATCTAAACCAGCATGTACAAATAAAAAATCACCAATTATTAAAATACTGTGTCTGGTACAACCTAAAAAATTTGCATATTCATTACCATTAGAAAATGCATGTGTTCTCGCTTCAAATGGTGTTTTAAATTTTTGTTTTGTGTACGGATCAATATAATATTTAAATGAATCAATATTCGCTTTAGATACATATGTAAAATTTCCTTCAACATTCATTAATTCATGATTACCTAATAAACTATAAACAGCGCCGTTATTCAATTTAGCTAAATTATTTAATTTGCTAAAAAATTCTAAAATTTGTATATCATCTGAATAATCTTTATCTCCATTACATGATGACGATTCTGAATTATTTGGTCTACAACTATCATTTTGATCACCAATTTGAACAACAATTGTATCTTTACCACACCATTTATAATATTGGATTTTAGATTTAATTTTAACCGGTATAGATGATTTATCTTTTGTTTTTTCAATAACAGATGAAAGTAATAAACAATCTAATATTAATTGCATGTCACCATGAACATCACCAATTGCAATTATTCTATTTGCAGGAGGTAATACTGTTGGCAATATATTTTCATTATTACATGCAGAATTATAGGTATTTATATTCATAATATAGATATCTATAATTAAATAGAAGGTGAATTAATTTTCTCATCTTTTTTAATATCGGATACAAGTAATTTAACAATTTTATTATTTAATTCTCTGTAATTTTGTTTTTCAATCATTAATAATAATATTAATGTTAATAATACAGAAATTCTCATATCTTTTTTAGAAAAATAAAGAATAATAAGAATAAATAAAATTTTGGGTAGAATATTTGAAATATTATAACATTTGGGTAATGATGAATTAATTATATCTAAAATATTAGGAAATGTTATAAGAATTATAAATACAATAATTAAAATAGAATAAACTATATCATAATTTAATAAATTATCAATTCCATTATCTATATTTTGTAATATTTCTTGAGTTTTATTTATAATTTCCATAATATTATAAAATATAAAAATTGATTATTAGAGTTTAAATAATAAAGTATATATAATATAAATAAAATGTTACTATGTCGTAAAGGATTTTATTTACCAAAATCATTTAAAGATATTCTTAAAATTCAAAAAAAATTAACTGTAACACCAATTGTTAATCCTGAATTTGATCTTTCTGTTACTGGACCAGTTACTTTTTCTATTTATCAAGAAAATGACACTCATCTAATTTTACCTCGCTCATTTGGTATTAAAAATTTTAATAAAAATGAATATGAAAATCAAATTAAAATAGAAAATAATAGAACGTTTACATTTAATGGTTCACTCCGTGATTATCAACAAAATATTATTAATATTGTTAAACCTAGAATAAAAGAAGAATATGGTGGTTTAATTAGTATTCCAACTGGTCGTGGTAAAACAATTATTGCTGTTAAACTTGCATGTGAATTACAATTAAAAACATTATTTATTGTTCATAAAACATTTTTCTTAGAACAAACGAAAGAAAAATTTGAATTATTTTCTAATGCAAAAATTGGCATTCTTCAACAAAAGACTATTGATGTTGAAGATAAAGATGTTGTTATTGGTATGTTACAATCTATTTTAAGTCGTGATTATGGTGATGAAATTATGAATCAATTTGATTTGGTAATTTTTGATGAATGTCATCATATATCATCTCGTGAATTTTCAAAAATTTTTAATAAAATTAGACCAGTATATACAATTGGATTATCGGCAACACCCAAAAGAAAAGATGGATTAGAAAAAGTATTTGAATGTTATGCAGGTCCAATGTTGTATCAAGAGAAAGCATCAACAAAACATATTGTTGAAGTAAAAACAATATCTTTTGATATTAAGCATTATAAATTTAAAAATGTTAAAAATAAGAGTGGTCAAGTATTATTACCTATTATTGTTAATAATCTTGTCTCTATTGATGAAAGAAATAAATTAATTATTAAAGAAATAATTGATTTAAAAATGGAAGAACCGGAAAGAAAATTTTTAATATTAAGTGGTCGTCGTGAACACCTTGTTGATATATCCAAAGAAATTGTAAAACAAAAACCATATTTAGAAGAAGAAATTGGATATTATATGGGTGGTATGAAAAAAAATGAGTTAAAGGATGCATCATCAAAAAGTATGATATTTGCAACTTTTGAAATGGCGAGTGAAGGTCTTGATATTCTTGCATTAGATACTCTTTTTATGATTACACCTAAAGGAGATGTAAATCAATCTGTCGGGCGTATTTTAAGAAAACAGGCGGATGATTATGAATATCCACCTAAAATTATAGATATTATAGATGAAATTGAAAGTGTGAAAAGATTAGGAAATAAAAGAATAAAATTGTATAAGGAACGTGGGTATATTATTAATGGTGAAGATCCCAAAGATCTGTCAGAAAAAGAAACACAAGATATTCCAAAAGAAGAAAATGAGAAGAATATAAATATTGTTGTTGAAATAAACGGCAGGAATGAATTATTAACAATAAATAAAGAAACAAATGAATTTGTTGAAAAAGATACTACAACAAAAACAATTAAAAAAATAAATTTTAATAAATCATTATTTTAATAATTATTCCTCAGTAGTATAACCTACACTAAAAGGACCTATATTATATCTCTTAAATTTTTTTACTTTTTCTTTTTGTGCTTCTTCTGGTACACTTGATGTAAAAAATGACATAATATTTGTAAATGATGATTTAGTAGATGGTGGATTAGATGATGATGGATTAGATGGTGGATTAGATGTTTTACTAGACATTATTGATATACATCCCACTATCATTATTATAGTAAATAATATAATTCCACCAATAATTAAATAAAGAGTATAATCAGGTTTATTATAACCAAGAGATCTAGAAGAATCAGAAGAATCAGAAAAATTAGAAGAATCAGGTAAAGAATCAGATGAATCCATATTTAATATATATATATATATATATTATTTTTAATATAAATTAATTTTTACATAATTTACCTAAACATGCAATAATTTGTAATTCAGATTCAATTTCGTCTGAAATTATTATATATGATTTATATAATATATCTAATGCATTAAATCTTAATTCATTTGATATTTCACTAACTATTATTTTTTTAATTAAAAATTGGATTATATCATATCCATCAAATCCAAGATTTTTAATATTATTATATTCAGTATAAATTTCTTTAAACGACACTTTAAATAATCCATTAATGATATTGTTTAAATATTGGTTAAATGTATATAATGAAACTGATTCTAATGGATAATCTGATATTGTCGTGATTTGTAAAAGATTAATCGCTAATCTTATATCACCATTTGAATACATTACAATATCATCTATTTTTTTATTAGATACTGTAATTTTTTCTTTTTCTAATATCTTTTTAAGACAACCATTAATTTTATTTCCAATACTAGGGAAGTATATAGGGAAACATCTTGATTGAATTTTCTCATCAATATAAGATCGA
>Ga0114962_10002402_pt1 | contig 15636 bp, 16 predicted proteins | sample C_130820_MF_Meta_FD_87017 | JGI IMG/M metagenome (GOLD analysis project Ga0114962, IMG submission 87017) | Freshwater microbial communities from Lake Croche, Canada to study carbon cycling - C_130820_MF_MetaG | ecosystem: Environmental > Aquatic > Freshwater > Lake | place: Lake Croche, Canada...
CAATAAAGTCCCTGTAGCTCAGCGGCAGAGCGTCTCAAACACCGTCGTCAGTCACAATGACTCGCAAGAGTCCGAAATGAAGATGGTTATCGCCTCATAAGCGGAAGGTCACAGGATCGAAACCTGTCGGGGACAATTATCACATCAGATTCGCATCGGTGCATCAAGGCACTATAGAGCAACCAAAGGGAACCTAGGTTCCCCTTTAACCCCTCCCTTTAAACTTGGGCAAGGGGTCAGAGGGGACCCAAGGCACTGCGTTTCGCAGCATGTCCCTTGCAATCCCCTGTAGCGCAGAGGAAGCGCGCCGTAAAACACCGTCAGTTGCCAACAAGATTTGAAAAAATCCGAAAAACAGATGGTTATCGCCTTATGAGCCGGAGGTCACACGATCGAAACGTGTCGGGGGAATTCATTACTTCAGCAGCTTTACAGAAGCTGTTCGTCATAGCTAAGCGACGTACATAATAAAACACAGCACCAGAACCACTCCCACGGCGGCAGCTTATCGTCGAATACAATCAAGACACTCACAATGTCCGAAAGTTTGATGGTTATCTCTTTCTCATTAAAAGGCAAGGTAGGATCGAAACCTACGAGTGGTACATCTTAACGGGGATGGCGCAGAGGAAGCGCGCGGGGCTCATAACTCCGAGGTCCTAGGTTCAAGCCCTAGTTCCCGTATCTTTTTATAGTAATCATTTACCATTTCTATTTCTTGTGGTATCTTTGAATGAATCGATACAAGACATAGAGAGAAAATATACTTATGCAAGCATAAAATGCTTTTACATACAAGTCATCTGGTAATTTCGAAAAATCAATTTCTCCTGATGATGCAATTTTACCCATCTTGTTCTTATTTTTTCTATATTTTTTTATTTTTGGAATTTTTGAATACTTATATTTACATTTGGATTTTTGTTTTGACGACGATGACGAGTCGGAATCACAATCATCATACTTGGAATTTATAAATGTTTCTGTGCATGTTTGTGTTGGGTCTGCCGGATTTGTTTTACTGGGAAATGTGCAGGGGTCCATATTTTTTACGTCGGCAACTGCGAGATACTTTGTTTCAGTCCCTTTGTTATCCTGTCCTGTGTCGTTTAAATTCGCATCAGTTACAGGAGTAACTGTTGCGAGTGTAACTGACATGCATGGCGGGTTTTCGCCCATCATAAATGATTTGAAAAGACTAAGCGGATTTAATTTTCCTAAATCACTGAGTGTTCCAGGAATGAGCCCTTCAAATTCTGTAAAGTCAGTTCCACCCAGACCTGATGATATAAATGGAATATTTCCACTTGGAATATTATTAATATAAATGTATCGATCGACTAATTTATTAGATGCAACATCTGTGCACTGCCCGCCCGTTTTTAAAAAGAACTTATCACCTAAAGGGCCGCCTGTAGTAGAACCACCCTTTCCGGAAACGAGCACTTCTACATAATTAATCAATCCGCTAATGTCATTGGCAAGTGCGCCAAAATTTCCATCGTCTGACATGCCCATATCAGATGGTTTTAAAATGCGTTTCCAATATAAATAGTCAGGACCCAGCAAGTTCTGCTCCATTCCTTTCATATCCGACATTATATCTGAAAAAAAACCCGACATTCGTAATAAATAATTAAATAATTGAATGAATTAAACTTTGAATATATATATATAATTATTTAAATAAATTATTAATAATAATAAATAATAAAAATAATAGTAATAAAAAAAATATAAAAAAATATAAAATGAAAAAAGAAGCAGAAATGAAATTTTTGAATCAAAAGCAAAATTTAGAGTCAGATGAATTAAATACATTAAAGGCGACTTTGAAAACGGGTGACTTGTTGGTTTGCGACGACTTGCAACATAATTCGTGGGGAGTATTTAGCTGGTTTATTAAATTCATGACTCAAAGTGACTATTCTCATGTGGGAATGGTGGTGGTTGACCCGGAAATGACAACACCCAAATTAAAGGGTGTATACGTGTGGACATCGGGAATATCAGATACACCGGACCCAGAAGACAATAAAAAAAAATTCGGTGTTCAGTTTGTCGAGTTTGACGAGTTTTTACAAACATATGAGGGGAAAATATATCTAAGACGCTTGAGTTGTGAATCGCAAGAGCAGTATCATAAATTATTTAACATCAATACATTGCAAGAAATTCACAAAGTTGTTTATGACAAGCCCTACGATATCGTGGTAAGCGACTGGATAGAGGCTTATTATAAGAAGGATACCAATCCTCAAAAAACGTCGCGATTTTGGTGTAGCGCATTGATTGGATACATATACTCAAAGATAACACTTTTTGACGACAGTTTAGACTGGAGCATATTAACTCCGAGTTATTTTTCGAGTGAAAATAAAACATTTAAAATGTTACACAATGTGAAACTCGAAAAAGAATATCAGATTTGGGGTTGATGAATTGAAATTATTTATTTATTTATTATTTATTTATATAAAATTGAATTTTTATAAATAAACCAGTTTACCAAATAAATCAACAAATTCAACTTGTCAAATGTCAAAACAACAACAACATCAAGATTGGGAGCCCGTCGTTTTTAATAAGAAACCAGCAGCAAAAACTGGACCGACAACAACTCCAACAGTTGCAAAAACTTCATCATCGTTGGCATCTGTTGGTGTTTATACAGCTGCATCAGATGACGATGTGAAAAAAACAAAATATGTATCAAAAAATACTTCTTTGGCTGTTAGTGTCGCAAGATGCGAAAAAAAAATGACACAGAAGGAATTGGCACAAAAATGCAATTTTGAAGTGTCAATTGTTTCTGAGATTGAAAGAGGAACGTGCGTGTATAATGCAACACATGTGAATAAAATACAAAGTGTGTTGGGAGTAAAAATTCCACGAGTGTAGATGTAAAAATAATATAATATAAGATAAGATGTAAAATTATGTTTTTTTATCTGATTTGAACAAGATATCTGATTTGAACAAGATATCTGATTTGAACAAGATATCTGATTTGAACAAGATGGTATCGAAAATAAACCTATATAAAGGTTTATTAATATTTTATGTACATACAATAAATTATGAGGAATATAACTTTACTAAAAATGCTGAAAGACGAAAGACATATATCATCATCTACGAAAAAAAAAGCAAATCCGAAACACACTGGTCACGACAGTGGTGACAGTGACAATGATGATGATGAATCAAAGATTGTTCGGGAAAATAATCATGTATACTTTTACAGCGAAGTTTCTCGCGAATCTATATTCAAATTAAATATCCTTTTGAGAGAAGCAGAAAAGTTTGTTCATACAATGTCGTTTGATTTAAATGTGAAGAATATTCCTATTTACCTTCACATTAACTCATTTGGCGGTTCGCTTTATGATGCGTATGCCGCAGTGGATGCGATAAAAAATTTGCGTGTTCCCATTTATTCCATCATCGAAGGCTGTGCTGCATCTGCAGGAACTATCATTAGCGTGGTTTGCAGTAAGCGGTTTATAGGTAAGAATGCACATATGCTTATTCATCAATTAAGTAGTAGTATGTGGGGGAAAATGAGCGAAATTGAAGATGAATATAAACATTTGAATGAATTGATGAAACAAATTAAACGATTATATGGTGAATACACAAAAATATCAAAAAAAGAATTGACTGAATTATTAAAACACGATATTTGGCTTAATCCGCAGACATGCATTCAATATGGATTGGTTGACGCTGTTTATGATTCTTCGTTATGAAAACATAATATACAATAAATATAATAAATACAGTTACATAATCTTATAATTAATATTTAATTTATAATAATTATAATAAAAATAATATTAAAAAAATATTACATATATTATTTATAAATTATAATAATATAATCATATGGAGAAATGTCAAAGTGAAATTTCGAAATTGTTTCATTCACAATTGGAAACTGTTTTAAAAACTTTCAATTATGATGATATTTTTTTGAAATGCCTCAATGTACATAATAAGGAAATTATTGTTAACTTTCCTGTTGTATTAGATGATAAACGGGTTGAAATTTTTACCGGGTATCGTGCTCAACATAATAACTGGTTGGGTCCATATAAAGGCGGATTGCGTTTTAGCGATGACGTTCATCTAGAAGAATGCAAAGCGTTGGCATTTTGGATGACAATTAAATGTGCGCTTCACAAATTACCGTTTGGCGGAGCAAAGGGGGGTATAATGTACAATCCAAGAAAATATTCAGAAAATGAAAATAGGAATATTTCGAAAGCATTTTGTGCCGCTATTTATACAAATATTGGTCCAACTCTTGATATACCGGCACCGGACATCGGGACGTCAAGTCAAACAATGGACTGGATGGTTTCCAAGTATCAAGAGTTGAGCAATGACATGGAGACAAACAAATCAAATTTAGGCTGTTTTACTGGTAAAAGTGTGGATTGTGGAGGGTCATTGGGACGAAACCATTCTACTGGATTGGGTGTTGCGTTAACAATTGATTATTGGAATAAACATCACGAGGATTTTATTGATGCTCCGTTGAAAACATATATTATACAGGGTTTCGGAAATGTCGGTGTTTGGGCGATGCATTTTTTGAATAAATTAGGTTACACGTGCTTGGCAGTTGGAGACCACACCGGATATTATAAATTCAATCAAGCGTATAGCGTTGACAATGTTGAATTATTGAAAAAATATAATGCTGATAACAGAGGATTATATAATTTGGAGAATTCGCCCGAATTTCAAGACGTTGAAAAAATAAGCGAACAAGATTTTTGGAAAATGAAATGTGACATTATAGTTCCAGCCGCAAAAGAGCTGCAAATAACAAAAGATATTGCCCAAAATATAGATTCAAGTTGCAGACTTGTTGCTGAAGGTGCAAATGGACCGACAACCGCCGAGGCCGACGCAATACTGCTTGAAAGAAACATTGAAGTAATACCTGATGTTCTCTGCAACAGCGGAGGTGTGGTTGTGAGTTATTTTGAATGGTTACAAAATAATTCAAATGAGTATTGGAGTTTGGATAAGGTCGAAAAACGGTTGACAAATATGTTGCATAATACTTGCATTAGTGTTTTTGATTTAAAGAAGCAGTATAAACAACACAAATACAACAATAGAACTTTAGCTTATAAAATATCGGTCGATACTTTGTTTCATAATGCATAATAAAAAATAATAATATTACATTATTATAAAGTAAAGGATGAGTATTTGGGAGGCGTTTACACGATTTAAAAATAAAGGTGCAGCGACAGATGCAGGTGCAGCTGCAGCGGCAGTGTCTGTGCCTGTAGAAAACCCTTTTGAAATTACATGTCAAAAATTTAACCAATTTTATGAGATGCCATTACCAAACGGACGCGTTAGACCAACATTTCCTATATTTTCTCCTCCCAATAATCCCGGTGTTGATTATTCATTTGTTGCTTACGGTACACCAGAATTTAAAGGTGATTTATTAGATAAATTCCAAATACTATTTCTTAACCAAAAAATGTTTCAACATTATTATAAAATCCTTCAATATTTCCCTTGTGAAGAAGCAAGAAACTTGGAATCAGAGAAAACTAGATATGGAGACAAAGGAAATAAATATTTAAACCAACGAACTTCAAATTTTCATCTTTGGGAAGAAATGCCAGCTGTAGTCGAAGACATGTCTTGTGTAAAAAAAAGTTTTGTTTATTTTGTTTTTGATTATATAGTAGCACCAGTTGTTAATATTTGGCAATCATACACAGATGAAGAAAGTGAAATAGATGAACAATATTTATCAGCTCGTCTTCAATTTGAACTTTTAAATCATATGAATACTTTACTTCTGTTTCAAAAACGTAATGTGTATACACATTGTGGTGAAGGACAAATGAAAATTCCAAAACAATATGCACCTGGTACGCAAGTATATTCCCTTCAAGAACAACAAGTTGTTGATTCGCTTAAACGATCGCTTGAAACCGCAATACAACAACTACTACAATTACAAGGACAACGACAACAACAACTACAATTAAAAGAACAACGATTAATAGAAGAACAACGATTAAAAGAACAACAAAATTATTGGAAAGAAGATATTGCTAAATATTATGCTGATAACCCTGAAGCTGGACCATACGATTATTTGGGTGGAAGCAAACGACAACGACGACAGCGAAGCAAACGACAACAACGACAACAACGACAGAGAAGCAAACGACAACGACGACAGCGACAAAAGACTAAAAAATATTATAAGTAGTACAAGTAGTTTTTATAATCCTGTGCTACCAAACCCTCCTGCTCCTCTCTCTGTTTCTACCAATTCTTCAACTTCTTGCAATTCATTTGTGAATATTCTCTCAAAAATTAATTGTGCAATTCTGTCGCCTGCTTTGATTGTAAAATCGTATGCCCCGTGGTTAAACAGAATAACTTTTATTTCACCTGTATAGTCGCTGTCAACGACTCCGGCGCCAACTTGTATTCCGTATTTGAACGTTAACCCGCTTCTCGGTGCAATTCTTGCATAACAGTCTTTTGGCACCATAATGGAAATGCCAGTAGAAATGGCGCACCATTTATGAGGCGGAATGGTTGCATCAACGGATGAACTAATATCTAATCCAGCGCTGCCTTCTGTGGCTCTTTTAGGTACAACTGCATGCGAAACTAGTTTTTTAACTTGAAACATTATAGAAATCGAAAATAGAATTAATTATATAAAAGTATATAAATTTATATTTATACTTTATACAACATATATTTTATATATTTATTATACATCATATATATTAATATATTATAATGGCGTTGGTTGTTGCGAGTTTATTACAAAGGGATGCGGTATTGCGCTCTATTGGTGCTACAAATTCAAAAATATATGAAATTTTATCGGAATACATGTGTGGAGAGATGTACATTAAATCAAAAATAGAAAAGTTGGATATTATTTATAAATTAGAAGTAATTGAAAGTTATATTTCGGAAATACCAGAAACGGTTCATGAAAAAGCAAGCATACACAAAGCGTTGACGGGTATTCACGACATGTGCACGAAATTGCATAATGAACTGGATGCGATTTTAAAAAAGATAAAGACACACAATGAAAAATATTTTTATTATTTGAGGACATTTGATATTTCATCGGATTTATTGAACCTTGAAACCCATGTATATAATTTAAATCACAGGTTCAAAATGTTTTTAGGGTTAATGAATGCAAACATATCTATAACAACACATAACAACACAACAAGTGAAACAATAAAATAAAATAAATAATAATTATGATAATTTATATAAATATATATGCGGATATATTACACACGTATATATATTTATAATTATTTTTATTCCACTTGTATGACAAATCAGCCCGAAACTACGACACATGACCAAGGTGGCGGCGGCGCCAACATCGCAGAAGCTCTGAACATGGTTACAGCGTTGTATAATAAATACGCGAATTTACCAAATGTTCAACAAAAGTTGATTCATCACATTATGGATGCGTTGCCGACAATCCTTGAAAATACTGTTCAACAGTGTAAACAGAGAGAAGAGAGAAAAAAATCATTAGAAGAAAAATCAGATGAATTTATTGAAGAATTTCTTGCAAAAACACGATATTTTTATCATTTAGGCACAGAGTTATTTTTTATTTATTCTGACGATAAAACATATGAAGTTATAAAAGAAGACAACATTCAACATTCTATTTTAACAACGATTACGGCTAGTCACAAAGACTTGTTGCCGTGGAAATATAAAATAAAAATACAAATTATAAAACGAATTCGAGAGAATAATAATATACTGAAATCAATACCTGAATCAGAAACTATTCAAAATGTTATACGGTTATTCACGCCCGCATTGTTTAACAATAAAGATACAGTGAAATACTTTCTTACAGTCGTCGGGGACATTTTACATAAAAAAAATTCACTTCATTATTTTATAAACTCAAAAACTTTTATTCCTTTTATTAAAGAATTAAATCAGGAGTGTTATAAGTATTATGGGATTAATTTATTAACGCATTTTAAGTTCAAATATTATGAACACGCAAATGAAGATTGTCGACTTATAAATGTGTGCGAACTGTCGAATGCTTACAATGATTATTTCAAATCACATATTATTCCTCACATTATTGATTTATTTTGTGTTGCATCTCATTACTCAACACGATATGTATCTGCCGATTTGTTTTTGGATAAGTATTGCAACGACTATTCGGTAATAAATCATGCCCTGTATTTAAAAAATAATACCAATCTTGAAATCGTTGCGAGATTCATCAATGCGACTACAGAAGAGTGTCCTGGTTATAATATAACGTGTAAAAATATGTCATATTTGTGGAAAATATTTATTGAAGAAGAGAATATTCCGAATATCTTTTTTAACCATTCTCTCCAACAACTGTTATCAACACATTGTGAAAATTTGAACTTGGATATTGACACACTGCAGTTGCCAGATGATGTTGAAAAGACGGTTATAAAAAATAGAACAAGTAAACATTTGCCATTTGTCTGCAGTTTCATGTCATTTTGGAATACTTATATTGTAGATTTAAACAATTCAGAAAATCAAGAAGAAGAAGAAGAATATGAATTAGAATTGGATGAACTGTTGTCATTGTTCAACAAATCAATTAAGCGGTCTGCGACGACGCTGTTGCACAATAACGTGTCGGATAAAATGTTACTGGGTCTCATAAAACATTTTTACCCGGACATTATTATAGAAGATGATAAGTATTTGATTCACGTGGGATGCAGGTCGAGCATTTGGAATAAAAGAGGGGAAATTGAAGAATTTATACAAAAATATAAAGAGTCGAAAATGGAGAGCATCAACGCAAATGCGACAAGTCAGTCAAGTCAATCATTATACGCAATTTATCAATGTTATTGCAAATACGCGTTTGATAAGGAATATAATATCATTAGCAAACGATGGTTTGAAAAGTATTTCATGTCAGTTTACAATTCATATTTGATTGATACTGAAATCAATGCGAATATAATTGTTTCGCCAAAATGGTTTAGTATTTAATTATTTCGCACAATATATTTATATATTTGTATATTTATATAAGTATTATATTTATTACACGTTCGTTTAGTAATGAGTGAAGCAGGTGAAGCAGGAACAAGAGAGTTAGAAAGCATAGAAATGAATCTGAAAAATAAACTAAATAGTTCGATAAAAAATCATTTGATAAAAAATAAAGATTTTAAAAAATGTTTGGCAATTGATGATGATAAAAAAACAGCAATTGTATATAGAATCGCAATAAATAAAAAACATTATTATATACGTTTTTCAACACCACCCGTTTTGACAGAAGTGTCAGCATTTACAAGGTCAAACCCTGCTGAAGTTTACACAAGTCTTAAAGAGAGAGCTAAAGTAAATGATGAGAGAGAATATAATTTTGTAATGTTTTTATTTTTATTAAAATTGAGAGAAACAGAAACGACAGAAATGGTGGAACCGCCAATAAGGGATGATGTTAGTTTATTTGACAAACAAGACAGACAAACATCTTTCGATTCATTCAAACTAAGTTATCCCAATGAAAAAATTAACATTAGAGATGATGTAATATTAGAAGTTCCCCAAGTTGTAGTGTGTAGAGATTTATTAACATTCGAACAATATGTTGCAAAACCAAAAAAAGATTCATCATGCGCAATGATGGGTGGTAAAACTAAAAGAAAATCAAAGAAACGAATGGTAAAAAGAAAATCAAAGAAAAGAATGATACAAAGAAAATCAAAGAAACAAATGATAAAAAGAAATTAACAATATTGTTTTATTTATTATTTAGTTATTATTCTCTCTTCTCTCTTATTATAACTTATAAAAATATAAATATAATTTTTTATCCATGGGACATGCTGTCGTCATGTCCCTAACAATCCACATGACCACATAGGATGGGTTCTAGGGGCGTAATGCTTGGCACCTTGGTTCCCCTATTATTTTCCGTCGGTTTTGTAAACAGGTGCGCTTGACTTGGCGGCATCTGCAGATGTCTGCGCATTCTTTTTATCTGCCAAAAATTGAGCAGCGGCTGCACGCGCTTGTTTGGGTGTTTGCACACATGGAACTGTCAGCATGTAGTTGTAACTAATTGATGTGATAAGAATTCCGGTCAACAAATACCAAATAAAATAAGAAACAAGGTTTTTCAGCATAATATACTTTTTAAGTTCGTAAAAATATTCATTGTCCGGAGTTTTATTACCATCATCAATATCAATTTTTTGAAAGTCTGTTTTAAATAACTTCACATCAACGCTTTTGTTCCAAAAGTTCAAAACATTTTCATTATTGAGCGTGTTGATAATTGTAGAAGGGTCGCTAAGTATATTTTGAATTACTTTTAATGCATCTTTACTTGGTGGGGTTCCAACATTTAGCAATTTTTCTGTAAAAAGTGATGATACACCGACAATGCTTGCGACAGCATAGCCAATTGTATTTGAAAATGCGGCAAGCCAACCAGGAAACATTGTCAGTAACAAGTTGAGTAATCCGAAAATAAGAACCCATGGAATAATTGTCGCAATGGCTGCAGTTCCAACATTTGAAGGACTGTTGCACATTTGTTTGGCTAAATATATATTCAAAATAAATTGACTGACAAGTATTAAAATGAAATAAATAACAAATAAAGCGGTTGACCTTTCGGGCATCATATACTTCATGGTAAAATATACGGCGGTAAGTCCAATGTAGACAAAAATTGACGTGGCTGGGTCAACTACTTGAGCAGCCGAAGCGGTTGCGGCTGCAGGTTGTGCTGTCGATGCTGTCGATGTTGTCGATGCTGTCGATGCTGTCGATGCGGGTTGTGTTGAAGACATTTTTCCTAACTATTTAGTAATAATTTATTTTAATATTTGTATTATCAATATATTAAATTTTATATTAATTAATGTGTATAAAATTAATATGAAATTATCTATCATGTTTTATAGAATTAAGAATTAGAATATAGGTAAATATACCACACACACACAGACACACAAGTAAAGTGAATATGAACTTTTTTAGAATGGGTCACGGTCCAGGTCAAGATGACAAACCATTTTTGACCGAACCCGGAGTTAAATCATTTATTAATGGTGTGTTGAAAGGTTGTCACCAAATAAAGTCACATCACTATAACACTGTATTCAATGTATCAATGTTTGCATTATTTTCCATACTTTTAGGGGGGATTTTATATTTTAAATATAAAGGAAAGCTTACTCCTGAAGAAAAGGAAAGAAAAAAACAACAAGAAAAACAATATATTTTAACAAAATTAAATAATGTATCTGCAACAATAAAAATGGACCGACAAAAAGGTGGAGTAACACACGCAAATTTAATAACAGATTTACCTTCATGGTAAGGGACGTGTCGTCCCTTATAATCCCTTGCCTTCATGGTAAACAATCGCAATCGAATGAATGAACGACAACGATTACGACCAGTCGATTTCAATAAACATTTTTTTTACTTGATTGTAACTGTATCCATGAGGAAAATGTATTTTTTCAACACAATTGATTTTACTATCAGGGAATGCGCATTGAAGTTCACTCATCAAATCGTCAATGAATTGTTGTCGCATTTTGGGTTTTTCATTTGCATCATTCGTGAATTTAAAAATCAAGTCTTGATATTCAACAATTGTTAGCTGTGATTGTGACTGGTATACAAAACCATTCATCGTTTGGTGAACCCACTCTTCTTCAAAAGGAATGCAAAATTTAAATGCAGACTCAATACAGGAGTCTGTGTGTGCATATGTGCGACCACTTGCTTTATCAATGACCCCGCCGGATATTAAATTTACAACTCTATATAATTCTCTATTTTTAGGATAATTTTTAAGATATTCTTTTGTCATTGGTTTAATAACAGTTTCCATTTTTTTCATTTATTAATTTTATTTTATTTTATTTAATTTTGGTATATAAACAAACATAAACATCTTTAAATTATTTTCACAATTTTTAATTATAGTTATAATATAATTATATAATATAATTAATAGTTACAAGATTATATTATGAGCAGTGAACCAGAAGAATCAAATGATGAAAAAATTACAAGTTATTTTAGACTGAAACAAGATTATTTTGAAGAAAGAAAAAAAATAATTAATAAGTTGTATAAAAAAACGAAATTTATAGAATCAACAAATGAAAAAAAACGACTTGCAATAAAGGGTGATATTTTAGAGTCGGATGTTATAAAATCTATTTTATTAAAAATGCAAAAAATAAAAAAAAGTCGTGGATTCAAAATGGGAAATACACATAATCTTCAAGATTTATTAGAATCACAGTTTAAAAAAGTGGAAGAAATGAAGGAACATATTATAAATTTGAAATTGGATTTATTATTTAATTATAAATCTGAACATGATGCTCTTGCCGAAATTACCTTGAAAATTCCTGAATTTAATAGACAACTTGAAATATATAAAAAATATGTTTCTGATTATGAAAATGTTGTAAATAACCAAGAGCGGCGTGTTCAGTTGCATCGCATTCGTGATGATATTCAAACTATTTTAATGAATATTGAAAAACAGCAAGAAATTATGAATCAAACACCAGACCCTTTGAAAAAGCTCGAAATTATTCACAACATTCTTGAAACATATCAAACATCACTTCAATTTAATCCTGATTATCAAGAAGAAGATGAAGAAGAAGAAGATGAAGAAGAGGGTAGAAGAGAAGAATTAAGACGAAAAAAAGAGACTGAAACTACAAAACAAATGAAAATAAAGTATGCTGATTGTTCATTGTATAAAGTTCACCCGGATGATGATGAAATTTATCTTATACAAATTCCTTACACCATTTCACAATTGGAAGTTGTTATAAAAAAATAATGGTAATCTAATGTAAAATGAAATTATTTTTTCATGATTTCTTCAAACGAATTATTTATTCTAGATAATAAACCTTGCATCTCACGGGCAAAATGTTTCGACAGTCATAATTTCTGAATGATGTCTTGTCGAATTCAAAAATGCTGAATCCTGTTGACATTCCGTTAAACCCCGCATCGTATGGAGCACCATAGTCCAGAATTTTACCCAGTTTGATTGGGTTACCTGTTTTTGAATCAGTCCGATAAAATATTCTCTCTTTAGAATGTTTTGTAAATTCATACTCGGGTCCAATTGTTGTTCCCGGTGTTTGTTTCACACCGCGGTAATAAACCACGCTGTATGGACATTCGCGGTTGAACTTGTGCTTTGAAAATTTACACTCTCCATCTCCCCATCCGTTTATGCCGGCATTATAAGCATATTGATTGAATTCAAATGTTCCCAACTCAAAATTGCGCCCAAGAGACAATATATCAGTATAATAAACTGTGGTTGGATTAGATTTGAAATCGTGGTCTTCGTGGATATATATTTTATCATCGGTTTGGGTTTTGGATTCATCAATTTCAGCTTGAGCGGCAGCGGAAGTCATGTTTTTGACTTTTTTTAAAAATGAGTATTTATATATTTAGATTTTCAATTTTATATAATTGTTAATTATTATTATATAATAAATAATTAATTAATAATAATTAAATTATTATAGTATAGTGACAACAAATAATAATAATAATAATGACAACAACAACTCCAAAAATAAATAATCCACAAAATTTTAGAACTTCAAATACTTTAACGACAACGCGAAAGCCGCATTATGCAACCAAGGTGAATAATGCATTCAACGTGATTCCGGGCATGCATCGTCCAAATGCAAATAATGTTCCATCCAATATAAATCAGGATGATTTTATAGGACCGAATTTTAAAGCGCGCCCGTTGAAGCATTGGCGGAGACAGCTGGTTCCCACAAATCCGTCAACAGACAACTCTAGCCAAAAACGAATGGCAACGGTGAATTTGATGGATGCGCCGGGGTTAAGCATCTACAAAACAAATGCAGAATCCTGCGAATGCATTGAAACGGGTGGGAATGCATTTCAAATTGCACATGCATACGTGGAAAACAATTTTGATAAAGGAGATAAAATTCAAAATAATGGTGCAATATCTGTTCCAACCCAATATATCAGCACTCCAATTATTGAGGAAATATTTCTCAACATTCCGGGGGCTGCAACCATTTACGACATTATTTATCATGATGATAAACCAACAGTTCCGGATATTTGGTATGTTGACCCAATTACTTCGATTGCTCCACCGATTCCGGACCAAGAAGACGAAGTAGTCGTCGATACAAGTTATGAAATAATTACCAGCGTTTATGATACGGCGTGCATTGCATGCAATCCCGAAAACAATCGAATTAGGTCGGGCATTTGCACGCTGAGCCAGTCCTATTATGAAACCACATCCGGCTATTTACAGTCCAGATGCAGAACTGCAGCTCAACGACTGTCGACAACAAAAAAAGCGGGTTGCGTGTATTATCCAAGTGTAAATGATAATATTCCGTTTGAATTTTTATACCCGACAAACGAACCGAATGGTCCCCAAGTTTATCAGTCTAAAAATTGTTCAAATCCTAAAACATATAACAACAACGCGCTCAATCAACCCGCCAACAGCTATTGTAGTACAATTTATAAGCCAAATAACACGCAATTTGCGTGCCAGGGTGCCGTTTCTGGAAGCACGCGCCTTCAAAAATTGAAAGCAGACACCATTACGAGTAACGGATTTTCATTTTATTCGGCATATGGAGCAACAATGGCAAATGCCGGCAATTTTCAAGGAACAAATACGTCAAGTAACTACTATGTAAAAAATAGAAATTATCCGCTCGACGGTTTTATACACTTGAATAGATATCGCGAAAATAAACAGCTGGCATGCTGTGATTTTGTTTTTTGAATATTCAAATATTAAATATCATACACTTTTACTTCTTTATCATCTTCGAGTAAACTGAATCGGAGTTTGTATGAAAGGATATTGTCTAATATGCTGCTCGAATTTCCACCGTTGTTTATACTTTGTGCATCTTCGGTTGAAGACCCACCTTTAATAAATGTGACGTTTGATATTGTTCCAATGGGTCCACTTCCACTACTACCTGCTGGGTCATTATGGCCAACCAGAAGTTGAATGTTGTTATTAGTAAAATAATTCATGGATGCGTCATTGAAAAATGACACGCACATATTATTATCACACGCATTTCCTTTGTCCTTGCTTAATGAAGCATTCAAAATGATTGTATTGTTCAACATGCCGTTAATAAATACATCTAAAGCGCGATTTTTATAAGCGAACCCACTATCTGTATTATATATCGGCTGATTATTTCCTGAAGAGTCTTTATAATATTCATTTTCATCTTCATTGTAGTCATCATTGCCATTATAGTTCAAAATTACATTTATTGGTTCATTTATTGGCAACGTAGACGATGTTATTTGATATGTTGCATTTCGTTGTAATAAAGTTGACGAAATAGCTAATTTACAAGTTGCATCAATGTATAAATTTAATATCTGAGTTAGTGGAGTTGCATTTGTGTTATTCAGCGTCAATATATTAAAACTTGCATCGACCGTTGTTGGCGGCACCCATGAAGTTATATTTAACCATAGAGATATTGCAAATGC
>Ga0114962_10002405_pt1 | contig 15614 bp, 14 predicted proteins | sample C_130820_MF_Meta_FD_87017 | JGI IMG/M metagenome (GOLD analysis project Ga0114962, IMG submission 87017) | Freshwater microbial communities from Lake Croche, Canada to study carbon cycling - C_130820_MF_MetaG | ecosystem: Environmental > Aquatic > Freshwater > Lake | place: Lake Croche, Canada...
ACCGCTGTACGACACCGCACTGGCCACACCGGCGGCATCCCAGGCGACATGCCGACGCAGCAGCGCATCGAAGGCGCTGTGGGACTCGTCGATCGCGGCATGGACACGGTCAGTCGCCCCAAGTGCGAGGCTAAGCAGCAGCAAGCAGACGAGGCGACGGGTCATCGCCCGGCCCCATGACAGCCTCGGACTCGACAGCGCAGCGATGCCTGATGACAGCATCTCAGCCCCGATGCCATCGATGAAAGCGCTCGACCCAGCGCAGCAGGCGCTGCGGCGCATGGGCGCGCTTCCATTGTCCGGCTACGTACTTGTTGGCCTCGGCAAAGGTCGGATAGATATGGATGGTCCCCAGCAGCTTGTTCAGTCCAAGGCCTCGCTTCATCGCGGTCACGAATTCGACGATCAACTCGCCGGCATGCTCGCCGACGATGGTCGCCCCCAGAATCCGGTCGCTGCCCGGGCGGGTCAGCACTTTCACGAAGCCGCGCGTTGCGCCGTCCACAATGGCCCGATCGAGATCGTCGAGCGCATAGCGCGTGACGTCAACCGCGATACCCTGCTCGCGGGCCTCCTGCTCGTTCAGACCGACCCGAGCCACTTCCGGATCGAGAAAGGTGCACCAGGGCATGACCCGCTCATCGATGCGAAAGCGCCAGAGACCGCCAAAGAGCGCGTTGACTGCGGCAAACCAGGCCATGTTGGCCGCCGCATGGGTGAACTGATAGCGACCGGCGACATCCCCTGCAGCCAGGATGCTCGGATAGTTGGTCTGCAAAAACCGATCGACCTGAACCGTACCGCGAGCGGTCAGACGGACATCGAGCGCCTCCAGTCCATAGCCACTGGTGTTGGCCACCCGACCCAGCGCGCACAGCACCTGGTCGAATTCGATCAGATCGACCTGCCCTTCATGCTCGGCGACCAGCGCATTGACCGCATCAGCACCCTGTCCTTCGCGCTCGAAACGAATCGCGCGGGTTGACAGCCTCAGCTTGATGCCCTCTTTGGCAAAGCACTGTGCCACCAGCGCCGACACGTCAGGGTCCTCCCGATTGAGCAGGCGCGAGGCCTGGTCGATCAGCGTCACCTGCGAGCCAAAGCGCGCAAAGGCCAAGGCCATTTCGCAGCCGATCGGACCGGCGCCGATCACCAGCAGTCGGCGGGGCAGCGTCCGCAACGACCAGACGGTGTCGGAGGTCAGAAAGCCGCTGTGCTCGATACCGGGAACCGGCGGCACGAACGGGCGCGCGCCGGCCGCGATCACGATATGCCGGCTGCTGAGGGTTCGCGTGCCGTCGGCGCTGGTGATGTCCACCTCCCAGGGGCTGCGAAGCCGCGCTTCACCCTCGATCACATCGACACCGAGCGTGCGATAGCGCTCAGGCGAATCGTGCGGCTCGATTTCGTGAACCGCACGCTGAACACGCTCCATGATCTCGGCGAAATCGAAGTCGACATGCATTGCGCGGATGCCAAGCGCCTTCGAGTCGCGCGCCTGGGCGAGCAGCTTAGCGCTGCGCAGCAAGGCCTTGGAGGGAACGCAGCCGGTATTCAGACAGTCGCCGCCCATCTTGTGGCGCTCGATGAGCGTGACGCTCGCCTTGAGGGACGCAGCAATGTATGCCGTGACAAGCCCGGCACTGCCGGCACCGATCACGATGAGGTTGCGATCGAAGCGCCTGGGTCGACGCCAACGACGATTTGCACGGCGCGCCGCCAGCAGATCGACGGCTTTTCGGGCAAACAGGGGGAACAGCCCCAGCACGGCAAACGAGGCGATCAGGGTCGGCGACAGAATGCCGCGCAGCGAGTTCAGACGTGCCAGTTCAGTCCCGGCATTCACATACACCAGCGTCCCGGCGAGCATGCCGAGCTGGCTGGCGACGTAAAAAGTCGCGGTCCTGATCGGGGTCAGTCCCATCAGCAGATTGACCAGAAAAAACGGAAAGATCGGGATCAGGCGCAGCGAAAAGAGATAGAAGCCGCCGTCTCGCCGAACGCCCTCATCAATCGCCTCGATTCGCCCTGGGAAACGGGCCTGGACCATGTCGCGCAGCAGATAACGCGAGCTGAGAAACGCGAGGGTGGCGCCGACCGACGAGGCAAACGAGGTCAGCACCGTTCCCCACACCAGGCCGAACAGCGCCCCTGCGAGCAGGGTGAGAATCACTGCCGCACCCGGCAGCGACAAAGCCGCCGCAACGACATAGACGAGCGAGAAAATCACCGCGCTGAAAACAGGACGCTCACGCACCATCGCGAGAAATTCGCCCTGACGCGACTTGACCTCGGCAAGCGTCGTGAAGCGCCCCAGATCGAATCCGACAAACACCGCGATCGCGATCGCAATGAAGGCGATCAGCAAGAGTTGTCGACGGGTCATCGGCAACAGGACGAAGCGCTGCGCGGCGTCGGCACGTCAGGCGATGCGAAAGTTGCCGCGCGCGGCAGCAGCCATCCGATAAGCCGGGCCGCTTGCGAGCCGATCGCGATAGGAGACCGCACCGGGTGAGCCGGCTGGCCACTGACGGTCGAAGCGTTGGAGAAATCGAGCAGCGTCGAAGTCCAGTGCGATGGCCGACACCTCGCAGCCGGCCAGGCGTGTGCGGTAGAGCACCCTTGCGTCTGCGGGCGGTGGCAGGCCATCAAGCGCGATGCGGGTCACCACACCGTGCGTGCTGCCTGCGAAGTTGGCCATGCCAGCGGCGCCGTTGTTGATCACCGCCAGCGTGCGGCCATCGGTCGTCGACGCAAAGCTATCGCCGACCGGCAGGCAGGTGTGACTGCAGGCGATGAGATCGATCTGCGCCGCATCAAAGGCAGCAGGCAGGCCCTGTTCCCGACTCGCCGGCAATGCGTCATGGGCAAGGCGCCATCCGCTGAGAGACTGATCGTCGCCATGTACGCATCCGACTCGCAATGCCCCGACCTGAGCGCGCCGGAGCATCGGCAGTGCGCCGAGTGCAGCGCTGGCTCGAAGACCTCGCGCCGTCTCACGAAGCCGACCGATCATGGCATTGGAGCGATCGACATCGGCCTGGTCGACCGAATCGGGATAGGCACAACCGCATCCGGCATCGGTGCCGTCGGCCGACGGTTCACGGGCGAGTTCGGTTTCAACATTGCCACGCATCGCGTGCCATCGGCCAACACCGGCTTCAATCGCCCTGAATTCATGGGGGTCGACGTCGAACCAATGAAAGTCGCCATTGACGACCACCTCGACGCGGCCCTGCGACTCGCGGTCGATCAGCGACTGCAGGCAGGCCAGTGCCTCGGTATTGCCGTACAGACCACCCACCACCCACAGCACGTCGCAATTGAGGGTCGGCGCCCCGCGAAGCGCCCTGGCGTCATAGCGGTAGTCGAGCGGACAGCAGCGCCCGGGGCCATCGGACGCGCTTGCCTCACTGGCTCCGGAAGCGGCGGTCATGCTCACGCCGCCAGGGCTCCACCGCAAGAGCTGCCCTGCCCCGCGGTGCAGCCGTAGCAGTGATCGCGCACAACGATCGGCAGACCCTTCAGAGCGGTCTCGGCCAGATCGCGGATGTGGGCGCGAGCCTTGCCCGGAGCACGCAAGGGCAGTCCGAGCATCTGGTTGAAATCGCAATCGTAGAGCCAGCCCTGCCAGTCGACGCTCACAAGGTCGCGGCACATCACGGCATCGAGGTTCTCGGTGCGATGAGCACTTTTGAGCAAGCTCATGTAGCCGGTAAAACTGCCCTTGGAAATCAGCATCGATCCGAAGCGCTGGATCGGCATATTGGCCAGCGTCAGCAGCCGGTCGAAACGGATGCCGAACCGCTCGCCCAGCATCCGACGATAGTCGCTTTCGAGCGCCTCCTGGGGCGGCGGCAAGACCGGCCCGAGCGGGTTATAGACCAGGTTGAGAACAAGGCCGGAGTCGCCTGCGCCATAACCCAGGGCATTGAGCTGCTGCAGTGCGCGGATGCTCTGCGCGTAAGCCCCTTTGCCGCGCTGGGCATCGACATTGTCCTCAAGATAGCAGGGCAAGGATGCGGTGACCTCAACCCCCTGCTGCGCCAGAAAATCAGCCAGATCGGCCTGCCCGGGCTCGAAGAGAATGGTGAGATTGCAGCGGTCGATCACCCGGACACCCGCCTCGCGCGCGGCGCGCACCAGGCGGCGGAAATGCACATTGAGTTCGGGGGCGCCGCCAGTCAGATCGAGCGTTGATGCGCCGCTGGCGATCAGTGCATGGATGACCGCGTCGACCGTCTCGGCATCCATCGATTCGGTACGATGGGGCCCGGCATTGACATGGCAGTGCTGGCAGGTCTGATTGCAGACATAGCCCAGATTGACCTGCAGGGTGTGAACCCCTCGCCGCGCGATCGCAGGAAATTCGGTTGTCTTGAGCAGTGGGAGAACCGCATGCATCGGGGCATCTCGAGAGTCAGAGCGATCGTCGATGGTAACTCGGGCACATGTCAAAGCGGGCAATGAAGTCCCGATCGATTCGTTCCTTCCAGCGCCACGCCGCACGACCGGCCCATGCCAGCGGCCCCCAGTCGGCAATCGCCGTCCCGTCACACCGGTTGAGCAGCGCCAGTGCGCGGCGCTGCGGGGTGTAGCGCGCCAGCGGATCGACGCGCGCCGCCGACGGCCCGCGTGTCAGGCACTGTGCCAGCGCAGCCGCCAGAGGCTCGCCCTGACGCAGGGCATGCACCCCGGATCGCGGCACCGATTGCCCCACGAAACTGGCGCAATCGCCGACGGCGAACACGCGCTCATCGCTGAGCGATCGCATCCCGGCATCGACCGCGATCCCGCCGTCATCGCCAAGGCGAATGCTTTGCGCGGCTGCGCAGGCCCGCAGCCAATCGGGTGCTTGAGCACCGGTCGCGATCAATACCAGGTCGGCGCCGAGCGACACCTCGCCATCATCCTGGTGCATCAGCCGGATCTGATCGCCGGCAACGCCGACATAACGCGATGCGTGACGGATCTGCACGCCCTGGTGGTACAGAAAGGCTTCGGCGAGCCTGCCCGCCATCCCGGACTGACGCGCCAGTAATCGGCTGTCTGCGGTCACCAGACTCACCGATGCACCGGCCATCGCACCGTCGCTCGCGCGCAGGCTCGCCAGTGCACAGGCCAGCTCGAAGCCGGCGGCGCCACCGCCCACCACAAAGCAGCGAGGCTGCGGTGGCGCACGATCGAGCCAGCAGCGCCAGGCGTCGACAAATTCGGCGAACGGCTTTGCCGTCAGCGTGACCACGCTGCTGCCGGCTGCCCGCAGACCCGGCTGGTTTGCTGACCCGACATTCAAGGACAGCAGGTCGTAGTCATGGCGACCGCCCTGCGCATCGATCGCCTGGCGGGCGCCAAAATCGACGGCGACCAGCGTGGCCATCGTCCACTGCAGACCGTTGGCGCGAGCCAGCTCCCTGAGATCGATGGCGCAGTCAGAAAAGTCGTATTGGCCTGCCAGCCAGCCCGGCATCATTCCGGAATAGAGCAGCTTCTCGGAAGACGCCATCAGCGTGATGTGCGCTGAGTCGCCGAATCGCCGGGCCAGGAGGGGTCCGGCAATCAGATGCGTATGGCCGCCGCCGGCAAGCAAAACCCGCGTCATGTCCTCGGATGATAGGCGAATTGTCGTCGCCGACCGACGCGCAGGTGCCGTTCGGCGCCTCAGGCTGCAACCCGAACGGCCACGCTCCCGTGCCACGGTCAAGCCGGGCAACATCGCAGCGATCAATCGCACGGTGTTTTTCGGAGACCGCAGATGCTGTCGAATATCGAACTGGATCACCTCAACGAGTCGGATATCGGGCGTTGCCTGAACGATGTCGACGGCCTGAAGGGCTGGGTCCGAATCGAATCACGCCCCACCCGGCGCGTTGTCGTCGACTTCACGATGAAGCTGGGTGCCGCCGGACGGCAACGCGAGCAAAAGCTCGGCACATGGCCTGACCGAAGCCTGGCCGATATCCGAAGGACTGCCGATCAGCTTCGCCGCGCGCCGGTGACCGTCGCGATTGCCCTCAAACAGTCACCCAAAGCAGCGAGCACTCGGGTCGCCGTCGCTGAGGGCGCCTCGATGACCGTGTCGGAGCTCTTTGATGGCTGGCACCGTGAAGCACTTGGGGATCGCAAGGACGCAGGCGAATCGGTTCGTCGCAGCCTGCTCAAGGACGTCATGCCGCATATCGGCGGGCAAGTCGCTTCCAGCATCACATCCACAGAGGTGTCAGCGATGCTCAAGCGCATTGTCGAACGCGGCGCACCGCGTCAGGCCGGCTGCGTCCTGGCCGACCTGCGTCAGATGTTCAGATGGGGGCTGCAGGCCGGTGTGGTTGACACTGATCCGACCACGACCCTGCACAAATCGGATTTCGGCGGCGCCGCGCAGGAGCGCAGTCGCACGCTGAGTGAAGACGAAGTTGCCGAGCTCGCAGTCAGGATGGATGCCGGCCGGCTCGCCCCGCATGTTCGACAGGCGGTGTGGCTGCTGCTGGCAACTGGCGTGCGCGTCGGCGAGCTTGTGCAGGCGCGATGGAACGATATTGATCTGTATCGGCGCACCTGGACGATCCCGGCTGAATTCAGTCACAGCGGGCGTGAGCACACCCTGCCGTTGTCTGCCTTCGCCATCCGGCAGCTCGAACCCGGCATCAGGTCGAAGCGATCCGATCAGTGGGTCTTTCCCGGACGCACGCCGAGTGAAGCACTCTCGGCCAAGGCGCTTGGCAAGCAGATTCGAGACCGGCAACGTGGAACCCAGATCCGCGGGCGTTCAAGCGCGACCCAAACCCTGCTGCTCTCGGGCGGCGCGTGGACGCCGCTGGACCTGCGTCGAACCACCGCCGCACTGATGCTTGCCACCGGAACCGATCCCGCGCTTGTCGCGGTGTGCCTCAGTCAGTCGCAGCGGCCTGTATCAGCGATTGAAGATTCCACTATCACGGCGTTCGATGAGTGGGTGCAGGTCTTCGAAACGCTGGGCAACCGGCTGCAGTCGTTTGAAAACCGGTCGCGGGCAGACGAGCGCCAAGCAGCCTGACTGGACCGCCCGACACTCGACTCATCAGGCGCCTGGCATCATCGTCTGACCGGCAGGCATATTGTTGTAACCCCGGAAGTCGCCGCCAGAGCCTGCGGCGCAGGCAGACAGTAGCAGCGAGACGGCTAGGGCGATCATCAGTGATCGGTTCATGGTTGAGGCTCCGAAAGTTTGCCCGGCCAAGCCAGGCAGCGAACGACTGCCATCCGGGCAGCCAGAGCGGATCGACCTGCGCTGCAATGCAGCAAGTCGATCTCCCTTCAAGAGCAGGTCTTGTGCCCGCAGCGCAGCATTGGCTGGCGCCCGCCATCGGCTGACCCATTGAAAAAAACAAAAAAGCCCGTGTCCTTTTGGGACTCGGGCCTTTCGAAAAACGGTCTTGAAAATTGGTCGGGACGGAGGGATTTGAACTCTCGACCCCCTGCACCCCATGCAGGTGCGCTACCAGGCTGCGCTACGCCCCGAAGCAGTCGAGTATAGCAGGCTGATCTCAGCCCTGCCGGCCATCGTCGATTTGCAGCAAGGCAAGCGCCGCCAGCAAGTCGGCTCGCAACGCTGCGACATCGACGGATTGAACGGTGGCGTGAAGGTCGCTGGCGTGCGAGTCGGCCGCCTGAAGATCAAGCTCGACGCCTTCGGACAGAAGGTCGCCCGGTGAACTGTCACGCCTGCGACTGTTCTGGGCCGCCTCGCCCAGTCTGTTGCGCGCACCACTGATCGTGAATCCCTGCTCATAGAGCAGATCACGGATGCGCCTGACGAGCAGCACCTCATGATGCTGGTAGTAGCGACGATTGCCGCGCCGCTTCATCGGACGCAACTGGGTGAATTCCTGCTCCCAATACCGCAGCACGTGAGGTTTGACGCCACACAGTTCACTGACCTCACCGATCGTGAAATAGCGCTTTGCCGGTATCGGCGGCAGCGGTTCAGCCGATTCTGATTTGCTCGGGACGGTTGAATTCATCGATGGCTGAAAGGGCTAACGAGCGACGACGCCGGGCGGGTGGTCACGATGAGACTGCCACGATCGCCGCTCATCACTCTGGCGCAATCCGTTCGATCAGGGCTTTCAGTTTCTGGCTCGAGTGAAATGTCACCACCCGTCGGGCCGAGATCGGAATCTCTTCGCCGGTCTTGGGGTTTCGACCTGGCCGTTGAGGCTTGTCACGCAACTGGAAATTGCCGAAACCCGACAGCTTGACGCAATCGCCACGCTCGAGCGCATCCCGAATCTCGTCGAAAAACGTCTCGACCATATCCTTGGCCTCACGCTTGTTCAAGCCGACCCGATCGAAAAGCATCTCGGCGAGCTCAGCTTTGGTCAGTGTGAAGCCCTCTGCCAGCATCGCCTCGTCGACATCAGCAAGCATCTCGTCCGGGTGGTTGGCTGCCACGCTGGTATTGGACAAGGTGTCGATAAGAGGCAGATGGCTCATGGTCGATCGTCAGGAAGAACGCAGGCGAGCCTGGTGCGACTGCGCCAGGCGGGACTCGACCGCTTTCATGGCTGCATCGGCTTGCGCGTCGGAAAGTGTGCCTTGAGTATCTTGCAACCAAAATCGGAAGGCAAGGCTTTTTTCCTTATTTTCCAATCCTTTACCGCGATATTCATCAAAAATTATCACGTTTCGAAGCGTTGCAAGCGCGGCGTCTTCGCGCTTGGCGGTTTCGATTTCACGCATCATTTCGCCGGCCGATACCGCCTGAGAAACGACGAAAGCAAGGTCTCTCACCACAACCGGAAAACGGGACAGCTCACGGTAGGCCGGCAGCGTCAGCGCCAGCATCGGCTCGAGATCAAGCTCAAAGACAATCGGCGCGCTGGTCAGCTCGAGCTCGGGCAGCAGACGCGGATGAAGCGCGCCCAGCCAGCCGACAGGCGCCCCGTTGCCATCGCGAACCAAGGCTGATTGACCGGGATGCAGGGCAGGATGCAATGCGGCCTCGAAGCTCAGACCGCTTTGGGCGATCGCCTCCAGATCGGCTTTGACATCGAAAAAGTCGATCAACCGAGCCCGCTCGCCCCACTGTTCGTCGTGTACCGGCCCCCAGGCCAGCCCGGCAAAGCGCAGCGGCTGCACGATGCCTGTGACCGACAGCTCGCCTGCCCGCGCCGCAGGATCGCGAAGAAAGACGCGACCGACTTCGAAGAGCCGCACCCTCGGACTTTTACGGTTGAGGTTGTGACGCAGATTGCCGATCAGCCCGCCCCACAACTGGGTCCGCATGACGTTCATGGTTTCGGCAATCGGATTTCGCAAGGCGATCGGCCGGCTGTCGGCCTGCAGCATCGTCTCGATCGACTCCGACACGAAAGAATAGTTGACGACCTCGGTCCAGTCGCGATCGGCCCAGCAGCGCTTGAGCGCAATGACTGAGCGGCGCTCCTGCGACACCGGACTCATGGTCGCGCGCATCGTCGCCGGACGCTGCGGCAGACGCTCATAGCCCCAGATCCGAACAACCTCCTCAATCAGATCTTCTTCGATCGACAAGTCGAAGCGTCGTGCCGGTGGCGTGACGGTCAGCACGGTATTGCCCGCAGTCTCCGCAGACTGAACGGTGTAAGGCAATCCAAGCCGGTCGAAGGCCGCGGTGCAATCAGCCAACGTAATGTCTGCGCCGATGACGCGACGCGCGCGAGCCAGTCGCATCGAGACAGGCGCCCGATCGGGCAGTGCGGTGATCTGATCGTCGACCGGACCGGCCTTGCCCCCGCAAATCGCGATGATCAGCTGGGTCAAATACTCGAGATGCTCAACCGTGGTCGACGCATCGACACCACGCTCGAATCGCTGCCCGGCATCCGTCGAGAAGTTGTAGCGCCTGGCACGCCCGGCGATCGCAACCGGCCACCAGAAAGCAGCCTCAAGGTAGATGTCGGTGGTATCGAGCGACACCGCGGTGTCGTCACCGCCCATGATACCGGCCAGACTCTCGACCTGCTGCTGATCGGCGATCACGCCCACCGCCAGCCCGTCAGCGTCCGGTCCCAGATCAACGGTCTGGCCATTGAGCAGTTTCAGCTGTTCACCCGCCCTGCCCCATCGCACGCTGAGTCCGCCGTGAATTTTGGCGAGATCGAAGACATGCGACGGACGCCCGAGTTCGAGCATCACGTAATTCGAGATGTCGACCAGCGCCGAAATCGATCGCTGACCCGAGCGCTCGAGTCGCTCACGCATCCAGTGGGGCGCTGTCGCGCGGGCATTGACCCCGCGAATCACCCGCCCGCTGAAGCGCCCGCACAGATCGGGCGCCTCGATCGTCACCGGCAGGCGGTCTTCAATTTGCGCCGCGACCGGTGAAAAGGTCGGCACAGACAGGGTGGCGCCCGTCAGCGCGGACACTTCACGGGCGATACCGGTCACCGACATGCAATGAGCCAGGTTGGGCGTGAGCTTGAGCAGCCACAGCAGGTCGTCGAGGCCGAGTGATTCACGCAGCGCGCCACCCACATCCAAATCAGCCGGCAGGATCAGGAGGCCACCATGATCCTCGGACAGCCCGAGCTCGCGAGCCGAACACAACATGCCTGCACTCTCGACACCGCGCATTTTCGCGACGCCGATCTTCATGCCGCCGGGCAACTCAGCGCCGGGCAAGGCGCAAGGCACCTTCAGGCCGGGCGCCACATTGGGCGCACCACACACGATCTGGGCCATCGACGCTGCCCCGACATCGACCTGGCAGACATTGAGCTTGTCCGCATTCGGATGGCGTTCAACCGACATCACCTGTGCCACGATCACACCGGAAAACGGCGGCGCAACCGGCGACCGCTCTTCGACTTCGAGACCTGCCATGGTCAGGACATGCGCCAGTTCCTCACTGGACAGGGCAGGATCGGCGTAGGTCCGCAGCCAGCGCTCGGAGAATTTCATGATCGCAATCAGTCCTTGAACTGCTCGAGGAATCGAAGGTCGTTGTCGTAGAAGAGCCGCAGGTCGCCAACGCCATAACGCAGCATGGCCAGCCGCTCGATCCCGGATCCGAAGGCAAATCCGATATAGCGCTCAGGGTCGAGTCCGATGTTGCGCACGACATTCGGATGCACCTGGCCCGATCCCGACACTTCAAGCCACCGGCCTGCCAATGGCCCATCCGGGAATCGCATATCGATCTCGGCAGACGGTTCAGTGAAGGGGAAATAGGACGGCCTGAAGCGAACGTCGATGTCGTCTCGCTCAAAAAATCGCCGCAAAAACTCGGTGTAGACATTCTTGAGATCGGCAAACGACACCTCCTCGTCGATCCACATGCCCTCGACCTGATGGAACATCGGCGAATGGGTGGCGTCGGAGTCGACCCGATAGGTCTTGCCGGGCGCAATCACCTTGATCGGCGGTGCGTGCATCCGGGCATAACGAATCTGCATCGGGCTGGTATGCGTGCGCAGCAGCAGGGGCCTGCCGGTGTCATCGTCGCCCTCGACATAGAAGGTGTCGTGCATCGAGCGCGCGGGATGATTGTCGGGCGTATTGAGCGCGGTGAAATTGAAAAAATCCTGCTCGATTTCAGGTCCGTCGGCCACATCGAATCCGATCGACCGGAAGATCGCCTCGACCCGCTCGATCGTCAGCGTGACCGGATGCAATCCGCCGCGCCCTGCACCGCGCCCGGGCAAGGTCACATCGATCGACTCCTGCGACAGCCGCGCGTCGAGCTCGGCCTGCTCAAGGGCCTTTTGACGCAGGGCAAGTTTGGCTTCGATGGCCTGCTTGATCTGATTGAGCGCCTTGCCCTGCGCCGACCGAGCTTCAGGCGACAGACTGCCCAGAGCCTTCAGTCGTGCGGTCAGCAGACCGTCTTTGCCAAGAAAACGCGCCTTGGCAATGGCGAGGCTGTTTGCGTCGGTCGCGGCATCGAGCAGCGCGCCCGCCTCGTCGATGAGCGCTTGGGGTGAATCGTCCATCGGGTCCATCCGTCGACATGGCACACGCTTCGATCGCGCCACGGTGGGCTCAAGCAAGCAGCCCAGTCAAAAAAAACGGGGCCCCTAACGGCCCCGCCCATCTCAATCGCTCATCGCCAGATTCAGCGGATGATCACGAATCCCGCTGGTCGGACAACGCCAGAGGCGTCAACGGACCCGCGACAAACCGGCGATGGCCGGCTCAGACACCCAGCGAGGCTTTGACGCGAGCAACGATCGCGGCAAATGCCGGCTTGTCGTTCACTGCGAGTTCGGCCAGCACTTTGCGGTCGAGTCCGATCTCCGACTTGTTCAGTCCGGCAACGAAACGGCTGTAGGTGATGCCATGCTCGCGCGCTGCGGCGTTGATCCGTGTGATCCAGAGCGCACGGAAAACGCGCTTGCGCGTGCGGCGGTCGCGGTAGGCATATTGCCCGGCGCGCATGACCGCCTGCTTGGCGACTCGGTAAACATTGTTGCGACGGCCGCGGAAACCCTTGGCCAAGGCGAGAACTTTTTTGTGACGGGCACGGGCGGTTACGCCACGCTTGACTCTCGGCATGTCGGTCTCCTGGGTTACGCGTAAGGCATCATGGTTCGGACGCTCAGCACGTCTGACTCATGAACCGCAACGGCGCCGCGAAGGTGACGCTTGTTCTTGGTGGTCTTCTTGGTGAGGATGTGGCGCTTGAACGCCTGACCTCGCTTGATCGTGCCGCCTGCGCGGACTCTGAAGCGCTTGGCTGCGCTTTTTTTCGTTTTCATCTTGGGCATTTGATGCTCCGATGTCACCACTGCCAGGTGGCCATCGCGCCATCCGATCCGATATCCGGCGTGGCAGCGCGATAACGCTTATGGAACCCGAGCGGCTTGATTTTTCGAAGGCACGCTGATGGTCATGACCAGGCGACCTCGAAAAGCTTTCGATTGTAGCAGAACGCTATTTCTTTTTCTTCGGCGAGATGATCATGATCATCTGACGCCCTTCGAGCTTGGGCATTGACTCGACCAGACCGACGCCATCGAGGTCGGCGCGAATTCTCTCCAGCAGCCTCAAACCGAACTCCTGGTGCGCCATTTCCCGGCCGCGGAACCGCAGGGTGATCTTGGCTTTGTCGCCCTCTTCGAGGAATCGGGTCAGGTTGCGCAGCTTGACGTTGTAGTCAGCGTCATCCGTGCCGGGCCGGAACTTGACTTCCTTGACCTGGATGATTTTCTGCTTGAGCCGGGCCTCATGGGCTCGCTTCTGCTCCTGGTACTTGAACTTGCCGTAGTCCATGAGCCGGGCCACCGGGGGCTGGGCAGTCGGGGCAATTTCAACCAGATCGACATCGGCCTCTTCGGCCATTCGAAGTGCCTCGCGGGTCGCAACGATGCCGAGCGGCTCGTTTTCGATGCCCATCAGGCGCAATTCAGGGACATTGATCTCACCATTGAGACGGTGGGACCGTTCACGTTCGTTCGCAGTAGCGATGCTGTTATCTCCAGAGACGGGAATCGCACGCCGAGCGCAGCGGCACGGACCCCAACCCTCGCACGGAGCGCTTCAGCGGGAACCAGCCCCCCTGACAGCGACATCGTCGGCAAGGCGTCGGGAAAATTCGTCGAGGGGCATCACACCCAAATCGACGCCTCCGCGGGCGCGAACGGCGACCTGCCCAGCCTGCATTTCTTTCTCACCCACCACCAGCAGGTAAGGCAACTTTTGCAAGCTGTGCTCTCTGATTTTATACGAAATCTTCTCGTTCCGCAAATCAGATTGCACCCTAAACCCTTGTTTTTTCAGCGCTTGTACAACGTCCGTCGCGTAGGAGGCATGCGCTTGCGTGATGCTCATCACGACCACTTGAACTGGCGCAAGCCATGCCGGGAAAGCGCCAGCGTGATTCTCGATCAGAATTCCGATGAAACGCTCCATCGAGCCGACGATCGCGCGATGCAGCATCACCGGATAACGCCGGGCGTTGTCATCGGCAACATATTCGGCACCCAGACGCTGCGGCATGTTGAAGTCGACCTGCATGGTGCCGCACTGCCAGTGGCGACCCAGCGCATCCTTGAGGGTGTACTCGATCTTGGGGCCGTAAAACGCGCCATCCCCCACTGCAATCGTGAATTCGCAACCCGACCGTCGAAGCGATTCCATCAGGGCATATTCGGCCTGGTCCCAACTCTCATCGGAGCCCACGCGCGCTGCCGGTCTGGTGGCAACCTTGTAGAGAATGTCGGTGAAGCCGAAATCCCGATACACCCGATGCAGCAAGTCGGTATAGGCGGTGCACTCGGCCAGGATCTGATCCTCGGTGCAAAAGATGTGGCCGTCGTCCTGGACGAAACCGCGCACCCGCATGATCCCGTGCAAGGCGCCCGACGGCTCGTTACGGTGACAGGCACCAAACTCGCCATAACGCAAAGGCAGATCGCGATAGCTGCGCAGACTCGAATTGAAGACCTGGACATGTCCGGGGCAATTCATCGGCTTGACCGCGTAGTCGCGATTCTCGGACGCGGTGGCGAACATGTTGTCCTTGTAGTTCTCCCAGTGCCCCGACCTCTCCCAGAGCGAGCGATCAAGGATCTGAGGGCAACGAATTTCCTGATACCCGTTGTCCTGATACACCGCACGCATGTACTGCTCGATCTGCTGCCAGAGCACCCAGCCCTTGGGATGCCAGAACACCATGCCGGGGGCGTCGTCCTGCAGATGAAAGAGATCGAGGCTGCGACCGAGCTTGCGGTGATCGCGCTTTTCGGCCTCTTCGAGCATATGCAGATACGCGTCCTGATCCTCCTTGCGGGCCCAGGCCGTGCCGTAGATCCGCTGCAGCATCTCATTGCGCGAGTCGCCCCGCCAATAGGCGCCGGCAAGCTTCATCAGCTTGAAGACCTTCAGTTTGCCGGTGGACGGCACGTGGGGCCCGCGACACAGGTCGACGAACGCGCCTTCGCGATAGAGGCCGATGTCATCGGTGGCCGGAATCGAGGCAATGATCTCTGCCTTGTAGCGCTCGCCGATCGATTCGAAAAAGGCCACCGCCTCATCACGACCCCAAACTTCCCGGGTTACCGGCTCGTCCTTGCGCGCCAGCTCGGTCATGCGCAACTCGATCGCCTGCAGGTCTTCCGGGGTAAAGGGCCGCTTGTAGGAAAAGTCGTAGAAAAATCCGTCGTCGATCACCGGCCCGATCGTGACCTGGGCATCGGGATAGAGATCCTTGACCGCATAAGCCAGCAGGTGGGCGGTGGAATGGCGGATGACCTCCAGACCTTCCGGGTCGCGATCGGTGATGATCGCGACCGCAGCGTCACTGTCGATGCGATAGGAGGTGTCGACCAGCCTGCCATCGACCTTGCCGGCAAGGGCCGCCTTGGCAAGACCCGGGCCAATCGAGGCGGCGACCTCGGCAACGGTGGGGGCTTGCGCGAATTCCCGAACGGAACCGTCGGGCAGAGAGACTTTCGTAAGGGACATGGCAGACCGCTCGAACCCTGTCGCCCGGCCCACCGATGAGCCGATCTGGCCGCTTCGACGCAGGCCTGCGTGCGCCCCGAGCCGTGTGTCTTACCGCTTCGGAGCCGAAAAGCGCAGGAGAAAAATAGGGGAAGGCGCGGATGGACTCGAACCTAGATCAGCTTTCAAGGATGCGGCATACAGGGGGATTG
>Ga0114962_10002406_pt1 | contig 15610 bp, 16 predicted proteins | sample C_130820_MF_Meta_FD_87017 | JGI IMG/M metagenome (GOLD analysis project Ga0114962, IMG submission 87017) | Freshwater microbial communities from Lake Croche, Canada to study carbon cycling - C_130820_MF_MetaG | ecosystem: Environmental > Aquatic > Freshwater > Lake | place: Lake Croche, Canada...
GCAAAATTTTTTGGACCTGAGTTTACACACGTGTGAACATATAATATATGATAGTACTACTGTAGATATTACTTGAGTATGCGTATTGTCTATCCGATTTTAACCACCCCTGTAGAGTTGCATCACAATCTAATAGAGTATAGTTTGAAGTGGCAGAGATTGCCACTTTACTTCCATCTTGGTCCATGTAAATAGGATCACTTGCAAATTGACCTTTATCGTCATATAAGTCATAGGATGTGGCAATGTCTTCATTGATATAAAAATTAGTGTTTGATTTGTTCAAACCATATGATTTGCAAATACTTGTCATATACTATATCTATAGTATATTCTCTATTACACTGCGTATTTTTAATGAATATACCGATTCATTAAAAATATCTGCTGAGCCGGAATTGAACCAGCGACCTAAGGACACTTGCAATATACTACAATCCTCCGCTCTACCGTCTGAGCTACCAGCAGGATAGGGGTGTCTATGACACCCCTATCCTGCCACTAGCGAGGGTGCCTTTGGCACCTGAGCTACCAGCAGGGTACACTGAGCGTGTACCCTGCTGTTATCGTACTCACCGAAGGTGAGTGAGCTACCAGCAGTTGAGAGGACTCCAAGAGTCCTCCCAACTACCACTAGCATGCCTGCTAAAAGCGGGTGAGTGAGCTACCAGCAGCACAGAATGTACCTACTGGAACTACATCTACATCTACATCTAGATACGGTCAGCAATGTTCTAACCATTCTCCGTAGAGAGAATAAATCATCCACATAAACGCACTCGCGACATCTCCTCCCCACCGTATAATCTTCTCCCTACATAGAATGTCTCGTACATTAGCTCGCCTCAATGAATTCTATCCATTAGACAAATACACCAAGCACAACATCCTTTTTCAGTACTATCAAGCTCCACCCGAAGAGATGTTGGATTACATCGAAGATTATCTGAATCTGCCATTCTCAGAGTTACAAGCCCATGGCTTTAGTGACGCCCCTGGGTTTCCTAAGACATCAACCGCGACGCGCCTGATGAAACACATTCGTCGCGGCATTCATTTCTATAAAACCAGTGAAATCTCTCTGTATCATGACCTTATGACCTTCCTATCCGCCCACGACGTCATTTCCCTCTACCAGCCATTTGAACTGTATTACCTCCGAAATACTGTCTATGCCATTTATAAGAAATACACACGATTGTTATCAGAGCCGCATCTACAGCGCACCTCTAAAAAATACATGGATCAGACCCATCAACTGTTTATCGCCTTCCTGCACAATATTGACCGCACACTCCTCGATGATAATATCAATTCCATCATGTCGCCCCATGAATTAGATGAAGCATTGGGTGCCGATGTGGACCGTTTCGGCAAACAGTTCGATGCCTACGCGTGTGACATGCACGCCCCCACCGAATTCTCCGAGACCCATCACCGAGATGCACTTCTCACGTATCTGACCAACCATCTAGGCACACCATCGTTCATCTGTCATATAGAGTCTTACTTTCATACACTGCAACAGCTCCAACGAAAAACGATAGAGGACCATCTTTCCGCGATGGTGTATGCCATCCTATTGAAAAAAATGGTCGCCCACGCACAGGCCGCGACCCCTGCGAAGCAACCATTTTGGATTCGTGAAACCATTCGTACGTTTCACCCGCCACATACCAGGTTTAGTGAATCACCACCCGAGTATCGGATCTATCCCGCCATGGATGTCAATAAAATAATCAAATACAATGCGAATAAGAATAATACCATGAACGAACAAGAGTGGATCGAATGGTTCACGGCGACAGTATCTTCCCAGATATCTTTATACGATTCAAGGGAATGGCATGAGATTATCGAAATGGGTGAAAAATTATATGGAGGCGACCCCTTGGCGGCGATGCAACACGAATACGAAGAATTAAAAATCGCGCGCAGCGAAGAGGAACTCAAAGGCATCACTCCATTAGAAGTGCACGGCACCATTCGCAATCTACAGCATGTAGAGATACCTGTAGTTATTTATGGCGAAGTGCATAATCGCATCGACAATCATTTTTATAAAAAGAAATCATTTGATGAAATGCGGCATACCAACATCTGGGTGGAGCATGCGATGCAGTACTGTGCGTTGAAACCAGGGGAAGATGTCCTGTTTAAAAACGCCAAAGGGTCCGAATGGGTCTGGTTTCACCGTGTCAAGAAGGGCTTGCCCGTCACTTGCATTGACAATCGCATGTTTTTGGGCTTACCTAATGCCCTCATGGAAAATGTATTGCGCTTTGTGGCGGGATTGCCAACGTCGATGGTCCCTGCCATCGATGCGGCGACACGAAAGATGGTACAGGAGGGTCACTTCGAAGACCTGTATACCACAATGACACAGATAGTCAAACCTATCTTATCTATCCTCTCCAAACTGGTGAAACAGAAATTTGGAAAGAATACGTATATTTTGGAGAGATTTTCTAGGAAAATTAACAAACAATATCAAGAAATCATGGGCATGTATGAAAGAAATGAGGAGCCCGTGTATCTCACTGTCCATGGTGCGCCTACCACGTTATTTCATCTGCAATTTCAGCACATGGTGACGAATCTATTGAACATTTCATCAATTGTGGTAGATTTGCACATCATTAATTTATTAAAAGAGTATGCGGATTCAAAACCCATCGCGATTTTTACAGGCATGAATCATGCGTTTCGATTGGCGGACATGCTAAATTGGGAGATGATACCAAATGACACGGTGGATATTCCGATGTTTGAAGAGATGGCCGAGAATACGATGGTGGTTCAACATTATACAGTGACTCAGGAGAATAGGGCAGCGCAGCGTGCGCTACAAGATGAGAATGAAATTGCACCACTACAGAATGCACGCAATGCACGCAATGAACAGAATGAACAGAGAGAAGCGAACAATAAAACCTATTCTCCACTACCTGTCGCCAATCAAGTACTGTTACACGCACAGAATCGTAACAAGCAGTTGCGTAAATCACAGAAACTGTCTACCAAATCATCGATACTGAAAAGACAGAATGTGGAGAAAAAGAAATCGACACGGAAACGAGTGTCCAAATGATGAATTATCGTCCTCGCCACACCTTCAAAATCGCCGTATCATACTTCGCCAGTCCTACTGCCTGCTGTGCCGCATCAAACGCCAGTGTGTTGGAATAAAAGGCGCTTGGGTACTCGGTAATGCATCCAAAGTTGGAGCACTCTTCGGCGGTCACGAGTTTCTCAAAAAACAGAATGACACCAAAGATGCGTTCGAATGTTTCTCTTTCCTTGCGGTTGCGAATGGACAGAACCAGTGAGGAAAAGAGGGCATATTTCGCTTCCAGTGACTGAACCACTTCCCAATCAATCATGGTGGCGGCACCAAAGCAGCCTTTCCAGAAACTGTCGGGCGCGGCAAAAAACTCAGACAGGGCCGCACTGTTTTTCAACAGTGATAAATAGGTTTTGATTTGATTGCGATTGACTTTCTCGGTACTATAAAAATCCCAGTGAAAGCACACAGCATTTTCCAGTTCCTCGTTCCGAAATGCACGATTCAGATACATACTGTCATGCATAAAAATCATTCGATCCGCCCATTTGTGCTGTAAAAAGTAGTAATAGGGCAAAATCTCACCTGCGCCATTGTACTGACTGGCAATTACTTCACAGTTGACCAATTTTCCATTGACCGTATTGATGGTGGAATTGTCATCGATGATGACAATTGGATTGGTGTAGAATTTGCGGATGGAGTTGTACGAAGTAATCCACAAATCATTGTCTTTGGTGTTATTGATATTTCGTAAAATCACGAATACGTACGATTTATCATTGTATCTTAGTTCCCTGGCCGAAGAAAAGACGGCCTCGATTTTGCGGGTGACATACTGCTGTCGGTCCATGACAAACGCACTGTCAGGATAGACTACCTCATTCCGCGCGTCGTAGACCTCTTCTTTGGGTTGAAAGGATTCGGACAGAATCACCTGGGGCTGTTCGAATCGCTGTAGAATGTGTGGACGTAACTCGACAGGAATCTGTGAGATATCGCGTCGTCGAGGAATGTGGCGATTGGCCCACGAGGACATGTATTAGGTGCCATTTTATTTTTTGACATCATTCGAACTCACGCACCCACTGTGTCTTTTATAACCACTTTTTTTACAATTTTCCGATAGTAGAGAAATGGGAGCAACCGGGTCACACTGTTGCCCCTGTTTCGGATCGCAATGCGTGGAGCGATGGTTTGTCTTATCCGAGTCCACTGCACTTCAAGAGCGAGTGACTGTCCTCGAAAAGAAATATGTCACGATGGAAACAAATACCAACACACTGCATACCAAGTATTCCACGCTCGAGCAAAAAGTAGAGCAACTGCAAAAAAAGTTGGCAAGCACCATGGTCGAGTTGGAAGTAGTCACTGCCAAGTTGGACGTGGTGGAGCAGAAAGCGTCCAACATGTTGTATGGTCAACAAGAAATGGATTGTGATATGGTGGTGATACAAGCCTAAAAAGAAACACCCACCGTGCAATTAAATCTAACCGTACTGTATAATGAATAACGTGTTTGGTCTCAATTATTACGTTTTCTGTATTCTGGTCTTGATTGTCGTCTTGTATTTCACCAAAAACATTCGTGATGAGGGTTTCTTTGGCATGTCTCCTGGTACGCTGGATCAACTTTCTTCGACCCGTGTCCCCATCGCGAATGATGCGATAGAGAATGCGATACAGTCTAGTATGATGCAAAGGGGTATTGCTCAGATGACAGAATCAGGGTACGGTGACCGTGAGGGCTTTGAAGATCGCAAAAGCAAAGAGAACGAACACGAAGACCCTGCGATGAAGGATTTATACGACTCCATGAATTTCACAAAGAAGTAATGGCAGCGAGTGAAATTGCCGCATACTGTTGCTCCATCTCAGACGAAATCCATTGAATGACAGGGGGGCCATCAGGATAAGCCGCATAGGGAATACCCTTTTCGGTGGGTTTCTCCAGTGACAATAGTCGATGCAAGGCATGCAGGCGACGCTGAATCGGATGGCGGATGTGGCTGCACTGGGTGCGCCCGAGTTGTTTCCAGCGCCATTCAAGTTGCAGGGCGCTGCGCCATTCAGGAATGCCCGAGATGAAACAGGCCAATTTCCAGGTCTGACCTTGTGCCACCCTTATGCCCGTGGCGTGAGCGCCGCCTTTGATTTCCTGATTGTGCTGTCGCAGCCGATGCTGGACATCCACCGTGGCGCCAATGTAGGTCTGCCCTGCATCGGTATATAGCATGTAACAAAAGGCAGCCATGGTCTATCTGTGTATGGGGCAATATATGATATAAAGTAATCCTATCATGAGTACTTTATATGATTACGACAGTCATTATTTTTGGCAGTAATGGGATGCTGGGTGCGTATTTGACACAGTACCTACAGACACGATATCACGTGATTGCCTTGACACGTGCCCAGTTTGACATCCACCTAGATACACTTCCTACACTGGACCGTGTACTGGCCGCACTGGGCATCTCCGCCACCACCTGCGTTATCAACTGTATAGGGTTGATACCACAGCGAATGACATCGGACCGTTCCGAGCATGATTATTATCTGGTCAATACCCTGTTCCCACTGTATTTATCAAAGGTCTGTCAAAAATATCAGGCACCGCTCCTCTGTCCCACTACGGACTGTGTCTACACAGGGCACACCGTGGGGCACCAAGGCCCTTATAAGGAGCCCGATGTTCACGATGAAACGGGAGCCTATGGCCTGAGTAAATCGCTAGGGGAACCATCGAATGCCACGGTGATACGGGTCTCTATCCTCGGTGAAGAAGTGTACAACACGTGTTCTTTTCTCCAGTTTGTGAAGAATAGCAGGGGTACGATTCAGGGATGGGACAATCATGTGTGGAATGGAATTACGTGTTATCAGTATTGTAAAGTGGTGGATAAAATTATTCAGGAAAATCTATTTTGGAAGGGGGTGCGTCATCTGCATTCGCCTGCGCCCAAAACCAAATATGAGCTGGCCTGTCTCATTCGCGATCTCTATGAGGTGCCTGTGACCATTCAGCGTGTCGAAACCCCGCTCGCGGTAGATAAAACACTGTCCACCATCTATATGACGAACACGATGATGGAGATTCCGAGCCTGGAACAACAACTCCAAGAGCAAAAGGGATTCTTGGTGATCTAAACACCTACGTGCCATCTAAAGCGCGCCCATCTTACCCTATACAAGCATGGCCACCAAGAAGACTGTCATATCCATTACAGGGATTCGTCCAGATTTCATTCGAATGTGCAAGGTATTTGCAGAGCTCGACCAGCACTATCACCATATTATGATTCACACAGGACAGCATTTCGATACCCGCCTGTCCGATGTATTTTTTGAGCAATTGGGGATTCGTGCCCCTGATTTTATTCTGAACACGGGTAAAGAATCCAGCAATCATTTCGAGCAACTGAGTTATTTGACACGTGAGATTCCCAAGCTACTGAAAGAACAAGGGATTGTGCCTGACCTGATTGTGTTCCTAGGGGATGCCAATACATCGGGTCTCGCATTCCCTTTAAAGAAAGAGGGGTATCGTATTGCGCATATCGAAGCAGGTATGCGTTCGTATGACAAACGCATGTTGGAAGAAATCAATCGAACGGTGTGTGACCATTGTAGCGACTTGCTCTTTGTCTATCATGAAGACTACAAACAGCAGTTGGCACGAGAGAATATTACGAAGAATGTGTATGTGATAGGAAATACCATTGTGGAACCATTTCTGATGTTTAAAGACAGTATCATGAATTGTCAAAAACGTAAGGATATGATTCTATTGGACTGTCATCGTCCTGAGAATTTTAACTACCAAGACCGTCTGCGGCATATTTTCACATTTGCACAACAGTGTCGCACCCGATACCAACTGCCTGTCAAAATGCTGTATTTTAAACGACTGCAAGACGCCATTGACCGATACCAGTTGGACCACACAGGGATTGAGATGATACCATTGATGGGCTATCGAGAATACATGGACACGGTCTATCACTGTCGATTTATTATCAGTGACAGTGGGACGGGCCAAGAAGAGCCTGCCTTGCTGGATACGCCCGTGGTGGTACCCCGTGATTTTACAGAGCGCCCTCAGAGTTATCAGCATCATTGCAGTGTGAAACTCGATGCAAATCGGCTAAATACGGAGGAGGTGTTTGACTGGCTTGCAGCGGTAGAATCAGGAACAGTGCAGATGGAGAAGGAGTGGCTGGGGGATGGTAAAAGCAGCACGGCCATTGTGAAGGCAATTCAATCCTATTTGGATTGCAACTGACGAATCATATACAGATACTTGTGACACACAGTGGCATCAGGGTGAATGCGGTTATTATCGAAGAGATTAATGAATTGTTTGGTAATAGCGCCACCATTGTACCAATGAATACCAAAGGTGTCATTCTGTGTGTTGTCCTGGGAGGTAATAAAAAACAGGTGATAGTTAGTACAGATATAGGGATACACCATGGAAGTGGACAGACAGACCGTGGATGCCAATGATTTTTGATACAAGCATTCGCGCCACAGGTCAGGGCCGATGCCTTGATAGTTCTTGACATGGTGTATGCGTGTCCTTACTTTTTCATATAATTCGGTAATATGCGGATTCTGGGGCGTAGACAGTAGTAGGCCCGTGGCAATGGTGTCTTCGTAGGAAAAGTAATAAATGTCGACCGTCGATTCAAAAAGATAGGCTGGAAGTGGTTTAATAAACAGGATGTCAAAATCAAACCACATTCCGCCATGTTCGTACAGTTTGACAATGCGTACAAAGTCGGCTTTGTGAACAATTGACAGTTGATTGGAAATCTGATAGTCGGCCTCAAAGGCGATAGGGATCAATTTGACGCGAGGACTGATGGCCACAATTTCATGTAGAGAAATTTTATTATGGATAGGTATCGAATGCTCTTGTGTTGTCCATGTTATAAATGTAGAACTTGTAGCATTAGAGGTATAGATGAGGATTTCTTGATGGGGGTTTAATGTACAGAGGGATAGAATGGTATAATAATGAAGCACCGATAATTGGTCACCTTCCCAATAGGTAAAGACAATGCGGGGAATATGTGACATAGATATAGATTGTATCAAATATTTAAACTCATAAAATTGAGCTTAAATATTTGATATAATCTATCATGTATATCATGTTATATGACTTTATAGAAATTGGTACGGCTGATTTTGATACTGAAATTCAAAATCATAATGGAAGAAATGGAATATCGGTAGATATTATTCAAGAATATTTAGATAATCTTCCTACTATTCCAAATGTAAAAAAAATATGCTGTGGCATATCAAATTGTTCAAGTGAGGTAGATGCATTTAAGCCAAATTTTCCAGAACATTTTCCTGGATGGCTACGAGGATGTGTTTCTATTTATAAACCTCATAAGCATGTGATTGAATATTGTAGGAATAATGAAATTGATTATGATAAATATATGACAGTACGAAAAGTAAATATAATTAGTGTACAAGAATTTATTAAAACAAATCAAATTACAGGTGTAACATATCTAAAGATTGATACAGAAGGGCATGACTGTATTATTTTACATGCATGGTTAGACTGTTGTGATAAGCTTCCATCCTTATTGCCACGTCGCATCTTATATGAATCAAAAGATTTGACTGATTCAACCGAACTTGAAATAATGAGAAATCGATTGCGTTCATTGAATTATACACTTGTATTTCATCAATATGATACAGAAGCATTTCTTACTTAATTTTAACTGCACATTGAACAGGGCCTCTAAAAAGTACTTCTATCTTATTATTATATTCTAAAATAAATCGTTCAATACCATGCTGTGTTATTTCAGTTCCATGTGACCAATAGTAGTCATCAAATAAGATGATACCATTTGATTTCATTAATGGGAATAATAGACATCCATCTATATACACTTGATTTGCAGAGTGATCACCATCCACGTATGCAAAATCATATGTATTACATTCTAATGTAGGAAGTACATCCGTTGAATATCCTCTTTTTATAATTATTTTATCTGCGATATCTACCGTATTGTTAATATATTTTGAATATTGATTTACAAATATAGGGTCTATATCACTAAATTCTTCTTTGCCTTTTACATATACATCATCCCATGGGTCTATACATGTAATTTTACTATCTGGATGTGAACCAAGTAGTTCATGTAATTTAAGAGTACCAAATCCTTCAAAGCACCCTATTTCAATAATGCGCATAGGTGTAGTTATTTTCATATTAAATATTTTAAAATAACTATATTCTAAATTTGTATTCCATAATATTGATGTCATTATACTATGGAATATCCATTTAAAGATAGATAATATACGCATATATAGTTAAATGTCTATTCCTACGATTGCATTTTCATTTTGGGAAGGAAATCAGTTTACCTATCTTCATTATCTAACTATTGTTACATTTTCAAAACATAATCCAGATTTTGAAATTTACATTTATCAAACCGTAGAAGATTCTAATTTAGTAGCATGGAGTACAGGCGAGCATTCACGTGTATATGATGTATCACGTATTGACATTAATATATTAAAAAATATTCCAAATGTAAGATTTATACCGATTGATTTTGCAAAAGAATTGGGATATCACCGACCCTTGTCAAGCGTATGGAAATCCGATATTGTCCGCATTTTAAAACTATATGAACATGGTGGTTTTTATATTGATTTTGATACACTTTTCATTAATAAAGTTGATAGTTCTCTATTTAATATAGAGCAAGAAATTGGATTTAATACATACAATGAAGTCATTAATAATGCATTTATAGTAGCAAAACCTCGCGCAGCAATTACAAAACACATTTTAGATCAGATTATAAATATATTAGAAACAAACAATATCACAACAGAGTATCAACAGTTTGGACCCTCTCTTATTACAAAATTAATTATGAATACTCCGTTAAAGCATGCTGTATATTTCATTCCAAATGAAATGACGTGCCCTTATATATGGAATGAAATGAATGAATTATTTAATTCTATGAATGTCAAGTATACGAAGAAGACATTTTGCATACATTGGTATAATGGCAGTGATATATCTCGAGAATATTGTTCTACATTTAATATTAATATGATTGATAAAAATAGAAATATATTTGAAAAATTATTAGTAGATACATTGCAATAATCCTAGTCGCCCCAAATACTCCCCCAATGCCTCCTTCGTCAATGGATTCAACTTACTATTGTAATTCTTCACATCCTCCATCAGCAGATTCTTATATGGCGGTTTAATGTACTTGTATCCATGCGGACCATGTACCAATCGCGTCGCCTGTGTTTCACTGATGAGTGATTCCAACATCTTCTCTCCAGGTCGCAGCCCCGTCACCACCACTGGTTTTCCATATTTCTCCGAAAATATTTCCATTAAATCCACCAATTTCATGGAAATGAGTTCAGGAATCACAATGTCGCCCGATTCCGCATACAGGATGGCATGTTCAATCAACGCCACACTCTGCTCCAAGGTCATAACAAACCGTGTCATCTCGGGATGGGTCAGTGTAAAGGCCGTGACAGCGGGGTCTTTTCCCTTGTCATGCAACATGGGAATAATGCTCCCACGCGAATTGAGCACATTGCCATACCGAATGGTGACAAATTTGCAAGTGGGTAGATACAGTGATTTTTCAATCATGGCACTTTCGGACAGGGCCTTGGCCATCCCATAGACATTGGTTGGTTCACAGGCTTTGTCCGTGCTGACAAACACGACAGATTCCAGACGAGCGAGTCGGTCCGTGTTCGCCTCGATGGCATTTAGTACATTCATTGTACCCTGAAAGTTGGTCTTGACACACTCTTCAATCGCGTATTCGCAGCGATCAATATGCTTGAGCGCAGCCATGATAACAATGATATGCGGCTGTTCTCGTAAAATGGCAGTGGTCACACGGTCCTTGTCACGCACATCGCCGATGATAAAAGACAGTTGGTCCGATTTGTAGCGCAGACTCATCTGCCAATGTTTGCACTCATCCCGTGAATAATTTATGATTTTATTGGTGGCAAGATAGGTATCAATGAACTGATGACCGAGGGACCCTGACCCGCCAAATAGTAGAATGGTCTTGTTCTGAATCATATTGTTATTATCAACAATATAGTGCTTTAAACAGTTCTTTCATACAGTGTGTCTAAAGCCATATTCCGATATAGACCGCAGACAAAAATGAATACTCTACAGGGAAATTTATCACAGTTGACGCACCTGCGTCACCTCGTCAAAACCCAGCCACGAGAGTACGTCTCTCATGCCACACTTCATCCGCGGGAATGCACTGCCGCCACCATCTCCATCGTCATGACCTCTCATGAACGCTCCAAACAAGTCTACTATACACTGGACACGATACAGCGATCGGACTACAAAGATGTGCAGGTCATCCTTGTGGATGATTCGACAGTCGACCCTGTCGATCTCAATCGTCTGCTGTCGTATGCATTCACCATCGATTTCATTCGTATCCATCGTGCATCAAAATGTTGGTCAAACCCCTGCATCAATTACAACATTGGATTTAAATTCGTAAAAGGAGGCCAGGTCATTCTCCAAAATTCCGAAGTGTGTCACATTGGTGATGTGCTATCCTATGTGCATCGCACCGTGGTCGATCACACCTATTACGTGTTTGATGTAATCGCTTCACGTGACTTTCAAACCAATGACGTGATTTATCAACGTAACCAATTGTCTATCGACATCTATTATGAAAATCTCTGGCAAACATGGTATCAGCATTACACACATCATAATGTGCAATATCATTTTCTGTGTGCCATGTCCCGTGCCACATTCGACCGCATTGATGGATTTAGTTACGACTATGCCTTTGGCTCGGGCTACGATGACAATGATTGGTTACTCAAGATTCATATGCAGTCTATCCCTATCCTGAATGTCGTCAATGATGTTCACAAGATTGGCGGCATTCATTTGTTTCACGGCTATCAGATGCCTGACCAACGCGCGTATGTTAGTGAACAAAACAACGAATTGTTTGAAAAGAAAAAGAGGCACTGTGCCGCACATGGTCGCTATCTGGAAATCTCTGAAGGCACCACCGTGGAAGAACGAGAGACACGCTATCAGACACTTAAAGGGCTTTAAATGCGCTTTTAAGGTCAGACTCATCTTTTAGGTCAGACTCGTCTTTAGGTCAGACTCGTCTTTAGGTCAGACAAGTCTTTAGGTCAGACTCGTCTTTAGGTCAGACAAGTCTTTAGGTCAGACAAGTCTTTAGGTCAGACAAGTCTTTAGGTCAGACAAGTCTTTAGCCAAAGAAATACTGCGAAATCGCGCCATACCCATCCAACAATTTATAAAATAACTCAGGCCGATCAAGCAACATGTGTGTCAGAATGACTTGCTCCGTCCAGATGTTGTTCTTATCCACCAGTTTCTCCACATACTCTCTGTATAGTTCCACAAAAATCGGCAGAAATGACGCATGCAGCATAAATGTACCTGATACATGGTGATAGTAATGGTCACGTCGAATGCGCGTCACATCATAGCCTTCCGAAGAGCAGTAGATGAATTTATCCTGTGGCAACCCCGCCAATTTCACTATACTGCTAGGATTCTCCATAAAAGGCACGGAGGAGGGTCTGGTATCACGAAATGTACAAATCCCCGCATCAATCCATTTGAACCATGTACTCTGAAACGGATTCAGCTCCAAGGCTCGCTGCATCATAAAGAGTTTTTCCGTCCATATCAAGTTCAACTCCACGCTTGGACTGTGCTGTGGATGTGCCACCATGCGGTCTCGATAACGATACATATAGAAGTCCTGCAACGTGCACACGATGTAGTGTGTAGGTCGGTCTCCGCGAAACATTCGAATCAGCTCTAGGCTCTCTTTGTCCGTGAAAAACACGTAAGGGCAGTTCACCGATAGTGAATTGAAAAACCAGAAATTGTAGGCATCATTGTGCTTGTTTTTGACAGGAAAGTAGCAAGATACACACGTCAATGACATGCTCTCACCTCGTCACTATAATAGGTATGACATGGAACTCCATCTTTAGACCAGAGTCTAAACCATACACACACTATCAGGCACAGGTAAGAACACCGTGAGCTGCACGCACAACACAGTATGAAGCGTCTTATTCAAATCTTATATCTACCCGAAATGATACAGTTGCCAGTCATGAAATGTGTGTATACCGAGTTGGCAGGCGCCTTTGTAGATTATGGCTGTACTGTCAAATTGGTTGAGAGTTTTAACGAGTTAGAAGACGGTGGTATCATGTTTCTCCATGATGAAGCGGGGGAATATCGGCATAACCAGGCATTGTATGAACGCATTGCCCTGCGATGCCCTACCACTGTCTTTATTTGCTGGTATTGGCGTGACCTGTCATTTCGACCCTTTGAACGAATGTTGTACACGGGTGAATATTATCTCTATCTGCATCGCAAGCGGGCAGAAATCGCCGATTATGCCTACATGACGCACCCCCTGTTTGTACCCCTGAAACTGCGAGCGGATGACCCACCTGAGCGGATTGGGATGTATTCACGACGGGTGGTACGCGATTATTGCTTTATGGGGGGTGGCTACAAAATGGATTGGGTACCCTCTGAATATACAGGAATTTATCATCGCGTGGTCTGGGATAATTATGTGACCTACGAGGTGCGCCGCCAAATCTATTTGACCTCCTTCTTCGCTTTTGGTTTTCAAAGCGATGAAAACATTCGAACGGGGCACCTATCACAGCGCATCTTCGAAGGCATGGCCTATGGTTGCATCGTACTGTGCAACAATGAACTGGCGAGCACTTTTACAGAGGGCATCGTGGTCTATGTTAGTTCCAAGGAGGACCTGCTCGACAAGATGGCCTATTACAAAGCCCATCCTGACGAGGTCGCCAAAAAGCAGCAACGAGGCTACGAATGGGTCAAACGCCAGGGTACCAATCGGCTCAGTGCGACACTTCTGCTCGACAAGGTGTATGATGTCTTTGGGGAGAAATTTTCCCTATCACCCGTGGATACCCGCCCCACGGTGTCGGTGAATATCATGGGCGGACTGGGCAATCAGCTCTTTCAGATTGCGGCGGCCTATGCCTATGCCAAACGTGAACGCGGGGTGCTACAGCTACTGTATAAAAAGGACAATGGTCACCGCAAACTGTATTGGGATACACTGTTGGAAAAGATGACGCCCTATCTGGTATCGGCCCTGACCCCATTGCATCAGTGGCATGAATCACTGCCAACCATGCATTCGCTACTACCACCATTAACGCTTCCTGGTATCTATATCAATGGATATGTTCAAACCTCGCGCTATTTTGGGGATGCCACTGCCGATATTCGCCTACTGTTTCAACCCAACCAGGACCTACTGTCGACCGTTCGTACCACCTACCAAGCACTGTTAAGCCAGAAAGAGCGTGTGGTGGTGATCCACTGTCGTCAAACGGATTATGTGACGCATCGTGAATTTCATGGTCCACTGGATGGTGCGTATTATCAAAAGGCAGTGGCCAGTCTCCGCGTAGAGAATCCGTTGTATCTCCTGTGTGGAGATGACCCCCTGTTTTGGAAAGACATCCGCGACTTCATTCCTGAAGTGCTGGCAGGAGAACATCTGATTCTCCATGATGAAACGGATGTAAACACCTTTGCACTCTTGCAACAGTTCGAGAATTTCATCATGTCCAATTCTACATTTATCTGGTGGTGCGTGTGGATGGCCGAGGCAAAACGAGTGATTACACCTGCTCGCTGGTTTGGACCAGCAGGCCCGACATCCTATGAAGATATCTATGAAGCCTCGTGGATTCGCATCTAATGATGGACACTGTTGCCGACAACAAACACAGTGACCTAAACCTCAGAGAACCTCTATAAAACAATATGATTATTGCCTATTGTTTTATAGGGAAATTACCCGCCTACGCAGTGGATACAGTACATCAGCTACGTCTATTCTATGATGGTCCCGTCTATTTTATTGTGAGTGATGAGACATCCCCCTTTGTAGAACAACTACGCGACACTTATCAGGTCACCATTATCCCCTACCACACAGTGCTTCATCATGAATTCATCGAGTGCATTTCAGAATACCGCCAGAAATTCGTATATTTGGAGGGATTGACAGGCAGGGAGAACCTATTTATTTATGGCTTTGAACGATTCTTCGTTCTCTATCAACTCATGATTCAACGCAATCTGTCCAATGTATTCTTTGTAGAACTAGACAACCTACTGTACGATGACCCGCGGCGATGGGAAACTGCCTTTTCCCAAAAGGACATGGCCTTCATGTTTGACAATTATGAACGTTGTGCCTCTGGCATCTGTTTCATCAAAACACAGGCGGTCTTGCACGAATTTACACTGCACTGTCTGCGCTACATCCGTGAAACGGATACTGCTACGAATTTTATGACCGAGATGCAGGCCCTGGAAACCTTTTGGAAACAACAGCCCGCCCTCGTCCAGATCTTACCTACGCATTGGCCCGCTGA
>Ga0114962_10002407_pt1 | contig 15608 bp, 17 predicted proteins | sample C_130820_MF_Meta_FD_87017 | JGI IMG/M metagenome (GOLD analysis project Ga0114962, IMG submission 87017) | Freshwater microbial communities from Lake Croche, Canada to study carbon cycling - C_130820_MF_MetaG | ecosystem: Environmental > Aquatic > Freshwater > Lake | place: Lake Croche, Canada...
CAGCCTCAAGTAAATTCTACGTGGCGCTGGTGGTAAAATTGTACGGGTATAAAGCCACCAAATTGTTTTTATGTAATGGAATCTATCCTTGACGTCTATGTTTCATATGGCGTTGTGTACATAGACCTAAATCCAGCCAAATATATTGAACTACAAAATTTACCAAAATTTACAATTCAACCGGCGCCAATTAATTTAAATTTAAAAAGAACTGCGGAGTACAACGTTGCAATTTTTCTAGAATTGGAATTTCACGAAATTCCCACAATTCTACACATCGACGACCAAATGTACGTAGTCAAGCCACAATCAACCCTACCACCAGTAGACCTTCAACTCTGCCTCGTATTCAAAAATGAGTGGCTTCAAATTCCAACGGTCCTCAACTATTATAGACGGGTTCACGGCGTTCAGCGGTTCATCTTGTACGACAACCAGTCAACAGACCCAGTCCCGCCTGAAATTGTCTCCGCCCCTGACGTTGTGTACGAGAATTGGAATTTTCCCTACAAGCATACTATGCAAAGTAAGGCAAATTTAGCACCGAACTACGGAGGTCCAGAAACAATTATCGTTGCGCAAAATTCAGCATACAGTCACTGCCTAAAGAGATACAGACAGGGCACATGGACAATTCTCTTTGACACCGATGAATTTTTGGTGCGCCGGCGGGATAGTCCGTCCCTGTTAAATTTAGTTAAAACGTTGTCACCGAAAGTAAGCACAATCATAGTACAAGGCTACTGGGCTGGGTGCAACGGTTTATACCAGTCGGAATTGTACAATTCGCTGCGCAAAATCACGAAACGGTCCGATAAATTCTGTATGAATAAACTCATTTTTAGGACGGCAGACCATATATACACCAATTGTATCCATAACCCATACTCCACTAAAGGCGCAATTGTCAAACTAGCGGCAAACCAAGGCTTATACTTTTTCCATCTATATACGGCATCGGCTAAAAACCGCGTCTGCGACTGCGCCATCTATTGTAAAACGAAAGACAATTCGTTCCAGGAAAGTTTTATGTATTAAAGTAGGATGCGCACGGTAGACGTACTCGCAATACTTGCGTTTGTTATAATTGGACTTACCGCGCTCAACTATTTGGGTGACCCCCGTGTAACACACGAAGGCTTCCAATCGCGCAGAGAAACAAGTCTAAGTCCCGATGTTGTAGAACAGGACCCCGCGCATCTGCTAAAAAGCGAAATAGAGATGACCCGTCCCTACAATGTAATTGGTACGCTGACACAGCAGCAGTGTTATGAGCAGGATGGTCACAGACTGCCCGAGGTTTTAGGCAATTACACACAGCGCACGAACAATTATAGTCATACGTATCCCGATTCTTGCTCTGCGCCATTCAAAGAGCTTGTCGGATCCTTCTATGCGCCACGCGAAGGCTCTATCGGTGCCCCAGTTCCAGTGGGCGCGAAGATGCCTGCCTCCACTGAATGCCGCTTCGGACAGTAGGCAACTAAGGTTCATACATATAGTTTATATCAAGTCTATCACAGTAAGTATTTTATGAGATTTTCCACGTCGCGTGGCAGTTGACCTCGCGGTCCCCCCACTTTTTTCGTATTCTTGTATATAGATGTCAGTTGAAGCGTTCACTCCCTTCGTAACTAAAGTACATGATACAAAAAGCATTCCTACATTTATAGTGGAATCATTGGTCTTTGGTATAGTTGGTCTTGCGTTAGGCACCACAATTGATAGAGTGTGCATTGACCTTAGTGATAAATACCCGAATTATAAGATTGCCATAAGTATATTTCAAATAATTATATCAGCTATTATTATTTCAGTTGGGTATTTGTATTTACCTAAACAATACACATCCCATTTCCAAAGAACACTACCAGGACTAGCGTTCCCAGCCTTTTATTATGGAGTACAGAGCAACATTTATAGTACATGGCAGAACATAGGTGTCGCGCCCACAGCAGCTCCTGTTGTAGCGACACCAGTTCGCTCACTTCCTCCACCAATTTCTGAAAGCGGTGGACGGCGAGCTTAGATTCTAACATAAATTCTAGTGATATGGAAATTACATTTCTACTTCACTATAAAAAGTTATACCGTACAACTGGGTATGCGTGCTGCTATGGTCAGTAGGTAGCCAATGCTCCATATCATATTACAGTAAGTCGTTAATAAGACATTCTGTATCGTGTGGCATAAAATACATAGGGTCATTCCGTGCGGTCGCAACGTTAGACCAGAACCTATTGTATTCTGGTAAACCCACGGTACTCCACCAGCGTCTATTTCTGCGGAATTGAACACGCTGAGAATCTAATACTCCTAGCACGGTGCGCTCCACAACTTGACCAGCCGGAATCCATGCATCGGCTTCTGCGCGTCCTTCAAAAATTGGAGAATACTCGTAAGTCCAACTTTCTTTACAGTCTTTGTCACCGACAACAGCAACCACACAGCACGGTCCGGCTTCTGTTGCCCCAAGACGACATTCGTAGTAGTCCGCGTTTTCAACGTCGTATATTTCTAGTAAAACCTGTATTTGCTGATAAAATTCATCAGGTATGATTTCAGGTTCAATACGTCGCGCCATGGGCGCCGAGAAGATAACCAGACGCCCATCGCTTGTCGCAGTCGCAGAGCCCACTAATTTGTCCAAAAGCGGGTGTTTCCGCGCCGACATAGACTGTAGAGCTGAACCAGTAGTCCACGTATACAATTGTTTCAAAATGGGCTCGCTACGATAAATCCATTCCGCCGCGTTGAGGTGCCCTGTAGAAACCTTATCTTCCTGCTGCTCATCTTGCTGCGCAATTTTGCTTCGCATTAATGAACCATTTCGTGTATCAAACAAATGCGAAAATTCGCTAGAAGTTAGAACATCACGTTTATTATAGCCGTGCGCGTTGTTTATAGATAACGGTGCACCGGAATATGCTGTAGGTTCGTTACGGCGAAATAGATAGTATTCCCACAAAAGCGTCATTAAAATCTGTGTTGCGTCATTACGAGCCCGCCGACTCGTATAAGATGGTTTAATATAGTCTTGAAATATGGCTACGATACCCGTCTCATTAACCCATTGCTGAAAATCCCAGGGATCCAATAATTCTTCGGGTGGCTCAGCTTGTAGATAGTCGTCCAACCAACTGCAAATTTGACTGTAGACCATCTCTAATTCAAGCGGCGAAAGTAACCAACCTAAACCGCCCGTACAATTAAAGCATAATGGTTGTCTGTACAATTGCGACCAGCGTGGCGCTCAAAGACCTACAGCTATTTCTTTACACGCTCGAATTGTTTAATGAAAGTCCACCGATGGTCTATCTTTTGACCGATACAGCGATTCATACAAATCCCCCGTCATACAAGGGTGCGCTACATACAAAACCGACATTGGACAAGTATGCGCATATGAATCGCAATCAGATGACACATACTAAAGGTATTACGTATAGAACTGCATGGGAGGACTTTATGATGGAAAAAGCTACGGTAATGGAATGGGCTTTCGCAGAAGGTCACCAAGAGATATTTTTCTGCGATTGCGACATCTGTTTTTTGGGACCGTTGCCCAAAGTTCCTCCTGAAGCCAAACTAGGTGTAAGTCAACACAGAATTAGACCATCTGATGAGCAACGGTTCGGCATATACAACGCGGGTTTTGTGTATTCTGCCGACCCCACATTTCCGGCGCAGTGGCGCGAAGCCGCGCACACCTCGAGATACTACGACCAGACCGCCCTAGAAGATATCGCCCTAAAAACATGGGCAGCTCAACTATACGAATTTCCTGTTCAAATAAACTACGGATGGTGGCGCATGTATCAGGGCACACAGTCCCCACAAGCTCTCCAGAGCGAGTGGTCAATTTTCCGCAGGGACCATACAAGCGGACTCTGTGTCTCCGGCAAACCGCTTTTATCCATTCATACGCACTTCGGAGAACGGACCGATATTGTAACATGTGCCTTCAACGACTACGTATTTCAGTATCTCTGTCGCCTAGGGAAATATCCACCGGCTGCAGCCCTGGTGAAATTCCTAACCAGGGAGTTCCAACATCTAAAATCTTCCAAAAATTGACAACTTACAGATTTTTAAAAGGGCAGGCATAGATAAGCAATGAACGCTATAATTAATACTGATTATAGCAGCATAAATGCCTTTATTATGTTCTGTTTGGTCACAGTACTTGCTGGAACAACATACGTGGCGGACTACATCAATAAGCAGGAAATAAATATTGCAGCCCTGCGTTCAGAAGTTGCAGCTTTGCGCGAAATCCTGGAGATACGTTTTGCCCCTGACGACGAGTTTGAACAGGAGGAGGAGGAAGAAGAGGCTGATGAGGAGAGCACAATTGAGGATGTCGAAGCAGAGGATGCTGATACAGAGGACATCGACGCAGCTGAAGCTGAAGCTGAAGCTGAAGCTGAAGCTGAAACTGAGGACAGTCCAGCGAACAGCGTAGAGGAACCAGAGGATAGTGGCTTCGCAGATGATGAACAGGCGCCCGCAGTAGAGCCCGAAGATAAGCACGCGCGTCTTCTGTTGAGGCTAGAGGCAGACGCCGAAGTTCGAATCACGTACAAGAAACAGACAATCGCAGCTCTGTTCAAGCCTCGAGCAGATGCACCCAACGGATACGTGTTCAAGACGGCAACAGGTGAGTACAATACCCCGAGCCATTTCAGTACATATGTGAAGAAGAAGATTAACCCTGCTATTCAGGCAGACAACGGTTGGGATTCACTCTACATTGTAACTGGCACCACGAGTTCAGGCAAGCCCATCAAGATGAGCCTTAACGACCTTATTAATTCTAAGCCCAAGACAGAATGAGCCGCGACGTAAAACTCATAACGGTCAAACGGTCTCACCGTCCCGAAAAAAAGTGGAACTTTACATTCAAGAACAAAAAAACAGGTAGCACCTTTACGACGTCAGCGGGCGCCACAGGCTACCAGGACTATACACAACACCACGATAAAACCCGCCGTAGCCGTTATCTTTTTCGGCACAAGAAAGACCTAAAAACGGGCGACCCAACGAAAGCCGGCTACATATCGTACTATGTTCTCTGGGGCGACTCAACCTCCTTCGACAAGAATCTAGCCGCCTATAAACGCAAGTTCAGTTTGTAAAGCCAAACCAGACAAAAAGTGAAAAAATTGAAGACACCATAAGCCAGTTCCTTATAGTCAGGACCGCCTCAAGCGCTAGGCGTTCCTGGGTAATACCATTTGACCAGTCTGCCCTTACGGGAGTGTCTGGCTGAAAAGAGAAGAGACTGTAAAATGCTTCGCGGTGCGCCGCGAAAGCGGCAGCCGACGAAGCAGCCCTAGTCGCATACATGCTTTTTCAGTTCTAAATTTACGTTCATTGAATGTAAATTTAGACATTTTTAAACCAATTTTATGCTAATATGCCTATATATTTGGCGAATAGACGCCCTGCGAAAAGATAGCAGCAGAAATTGTACCCGTAATCAAAATGGTAAAGATCCAAGAAGCGAAAATCTTCGCCATGATTTTCCAATTAATATCCTTGAGGCTACGGTCGCAGAGACTAATCCCTACGACCGCCCCAGTGATACACTGAGTAGAGGAAATGGGCAGACCGTATTTGGAAGCAAATGATACCACGAGCGCAGTCGCCAATTCAGCCGAGAAGCCGCGCACCGGCGAAATGAATGTGATTTTTTTGCCGAGCACCTCCATGATTTTAACACCGTAGGTAGCAAGTCCGACCACGATACCGGAGCCACCGAGAGCTAGAATCCACGGCGGTACGTCAATCTTTGACGAGACCGCACCATTTTGATAGATATACCAAATCGCGGCAAGAGGACCGACCGCGTTACTTACATCGTTTGCTCCGTGGGCGAAGGATGTACAGATGGAGGTGAAAATCTGAAGGTATGAAAAGGAGTATTCAATGCGGGGGTCATAGATGTCATCTTTGTGCTCTGCTAAGACGATAGCGCCCGATACATCTGAGCCCGATACATCTGAGCCCGAACCCGATACAACTGCACCAGACACATCCTCCACTTTAACAACGGCTCCAGACACATCCTCTATAGCAAGAGGAGCGGGCAGCGTGTATGCATCAATCTTCTTTTGCAGGGAAGGAATCAATCCAAGTGAAAGCGCTGAAGCACCCGTCGCAATACATACTGAAACCCACGCCGTCGTTCCAATATCCCACGTAATCCGCGACCCCGCCCCCTTGGACAAGATAAAGAGGAATTCAATAAAGAAGGTGAAGAATACGACAACTGGTAGGCAGTATACGGAGCGCTGGATAGCGTGCTGCGACTTGATGACCGCGTAGCGGATACTTGAGTAAACACCGGCAGATACGAGTGCGCAGATAATCGGCGATGAGACCCATGAGATTACGATAGGAACGAACCCAGCGACATAGGGAAAATCGGGCACAGATTTGAGCCAGACCACACCATCAGCCCCCTTATAGACGAGGGAGAAACCCATAATTCCACCGACAATACTGTGGGTAGTGGACACAGGTAGACCCAAGTAAGTCGCAGTATAGAGCCAAGTACTAGAACCCGCAAGGGCGCACAACATTCCGTACATGAGCACGTAGGGCTGACTTTTAAAAAATGCCACATTTGAAATACTCCCTGCCAGGGTATTCGTAACCGGGCTGCCTAAGACCATCGCGCCGGTAAATTCAAAAATAGACGCAAGTATGACAATTTGGAAGATAGTTAGCACCTTTGAACCATAGGTGGTTCCGAAGGAGTTAGCTAAGTCATTGCTTCCAATGCCACACGCATCAATAAACGAGTTTAATGCACCGGCGACCAAAATCCACGTGTACATTATTCTACTCGGGGAAGGGGGATTAATTCCGGAGGGATGGCGCGCTACAAAACCAATATAAGTCTATATTATGATAGCAACTCGCGCTCAAATGATGTACGAGTCTCTTGTAATTCATTTGTCAGATTATCCGCATGTGTGTTGTTTTCGCGATACACGTGCCGACAGACAACATAGTCGAATTTGCGCACGTCCTCCATGATCCCCGCATGTAAAGCGACAAGTCCAGGCGCCTTGACAGACCATTGTCCGCATATCTGTTTTATTACCAAGAGCGAGTCCCCCTCAATCTTGATAGCTCGAACCCCCTGAGCCAAAGCCATTTCTAAACCAATCTTGAGCCCAGTATATTCGGCGATGTTGTTGGTGCCGTACGCGATAAATTGACCGCGCTCCCGTAACCCTTTTCCATCAGGACCATATAGGATAGCACCAGCGCCACACGCACCAGGGTTCGGTACTGCCCCACCATCGAATTGTAACAGGTGACACGCATTTAGTTTATAGTGTTTCAAATTCTGTATCCTAATAAACGGAGTACTCATTACAGACCACCCTCCTCCTTGAGCCGCTCAATTTTTATCATAAAGTAAGAAAAATTGAAATCACACCCAGCCACCAACCCAATATGAGCCCCCGCATCTTTGACCAAAGCAGCCAAAGATGTCGCAGAGCAACGAGGTCCTCACCTACCTCACTACCAAGTGTGTGAAGGCGGGTACCCACACCAAGGACGGTACAAGCACCACCCCTGATGACCAGTTCGACGCCTGGACGAGCCCCTCTACAGGACACATCCCCTTCTGCAGCCAGTGCCAAGCCGACTTCGACAACTTCAAGCGCCAGCCCCTCAACAAGGCGCGCCTGACCGCCGAGATGGAGCACAGCAACGCCTGCCTCTGGTACGACTACTTCGTCCAGAAGATGCGCGCAATGGCACCCAATGTTGAGGTGCGCCGCGCCCAGCAGAAGGCAGCAGTCCCACCCAAGAAGTAAACAAGCCAAGACAAACCAAGCCAAGACAAACACAAAACAAAAGTCTTTTTGTTTAATAGGGATGTACGACATTATTGTCGTCGGCGCCGGCGCCGCTGGTTTACGAGCCACACTTGAATGTAAAAAAATCAATTCCAAACTCAATATACTTGTCTTGGAAAAGTACAGCGTGTCTGGTGGGCGAATGGAGACAATTAAAACCAAAGTCGGTACAAAATCAATCCAATACGAATCTGGTGCCGGTCGTATTCACTCGTCACACACCAAACTCTTATCCTTGCTCAAACACTACAACCTTCATACAGCCCGTATTTCAGAGGAAACTCTGTGGCGCCCGTATAATTCAAAATCCACTGAGAACAATTTTAACGAGATGTGGATAGCGCTTCTCTCGATTTTTTCAGAACTATCGGACGAGGAAAAGCGTACTCTGACGCTGCGCGAAATCACAATCAAAACTCTTGGTCCCGAACGAGCCTTAGCGCTCTTAGAGCAGTATCCGTATAGAGCCGAATTGGAAACCGCCAGCGCCGATTCATCAATTGATTTATACAAATCACTCGAAGCCGGCTATTTTTCAATAATAGAAGAGGGATTTTCAGCGCTCGTTGATGCCATGTATAAAGACGCCCGGAAACAAGGCGTTACATTCAAGTTTGATACCAATGTAATGCGCACAACATACGATTCCAAAACGAATACGCATACAGTCAGAGCAGACAAAGGCATATACGAAACGAAGCGTATCATAGTTGCCGTTCCTCAAAAAGCGCTTCAACAAATTCATCCGTTTTCGCCTGATAACGCCTTTGTAAAAGCCGTCCGCATGGAACCCCTTATGCGTATCTATTCTGTTTATCCGAACGGTGACTGGTTTCCTGAAGCCAAAGTGGTTACGAACAGTCCGCTGCGATACATCATCCCCGTAAATCCAAAAACGGGGCTCATAATGAGTTCATATCTGGACAGTCGTGATATAGAGCTCTGGTCCGATCTTCACAAAAAGGATAATAACGAGCGGCTCAAGATGAAAATCCAAAACGAGACCCAAGCGTTGTTTCCCGAAGTCACGGTACCAGAATCGCTCTATACTAAAGCCCATCTCTGGTCAGACGGCTGCTCCTACTGGTTGCCCAACCAAGAGGACTACAGAGAGCTAAGTAAAAAGGCGCTAAATCCGCTCCCTGAGCATCCAAATCTCCATCTTATTGGCGAATCCTATTCTACAAAACAGCAGTGGGTTGAGGGGGCACTGGAACATGCAGACGAACTTGTCGCGGCAATAAAAGAAAACCTCAAGCAGTCATAGAATGTCAGGTGACCAACTGGTACAAAAACAAAAAGACAACGCGGTCTTCGGTTTCTACGCAAATAACGATGTACAGTTTCAATTCAAGTCTTCACAAGACTACCTTGCATACAAGAAGGGTCTTCTAGGAAACAGACAGAAGCTTCAGATTATCACCCCAGGCAACCTTGCGCCCACGATGTCCCTATCGGGCAGTCGCGATATCACCAACAGTTTTACAGACTTCGATGACGGATATGTGCGTCTTCCAATCGCCTTTGAATTCAACTTCGGTGGCACAAGTTACGGTTCGCGCATCTCCAACGGAATCTACTGGTCAACAAATAATGTTCTAACATTCGGCGGCGGCTACGACGGTGTGTTTGACGGCGGCGTTCCAGGTATTTTTCTGGGCACAGCAGACCGTGTCATTGATTCGGTCTATGTGGTTGATACAGTGCGTCAAGGAAATTTTGATATTTTCAAATTAATAGTAAACTACTATAACTACACAGATAATTCTACAGGTGAAGCGGAAACCGGTAGCTTTGAACTACGCATTGTGAAAGAGGCGACAGCCTACAAGCGGCAGTGGATAGAGGTTAAAACAAATGAGGCAAATAATTATGACGGGGACGCCCAAGCCTCCATCTGGAACGTAGTATTTGACAGCTCCAGTACAGCCCCTGAGCAAAACGGACCCCAGTACACCTTCGGCACGGTTCCGTTCCAACCCGCATCCCGCTCTAGTCTAGTCTTGGCGTCCGACGCACAAGGCACATCATGGCGTCTGTTCGACCAGTGCTATTTGACTATATAAACACATCTCTTCAATTTAATGTAAATAATTTACATCAGATTGACTTTATGGCCATCCAGGGCGGGTATACGGCGACTCGCTAAAGGAATATATACATTCCTCAAATAGTTGTTTCACAAAGGAAAACGATATTTGGTCTTGAATGCCACACTCCTGTATATGGTTATACCAAGTTTCACCCAGCTCCTTTATTTTCGGATGCGACATATTTCTTAATAAAATTCCACACGCGCTCAGGGGTGTTTTATCACTCAATCCGTTAAGTTTTTGTTTATATATATAGTTTCTTATTTTTTCGTCCTGTAAGCGATATCGGTGGTGGAAGTACATGCTATCAACATATTCATTCCATACATCATAATAAGAATATTCTGATGAACCTCCCAAGACGATACCCCAATGTTTTTTAACCAATAATGCATAGTTCTTTTCAATAAAATATCTACGAATAGCTTCTTCAAAGAAGGTCTCGTCAATCCGAACAAATTTACTGTCCAAAAAACATACGTAATCATGGTCCTTCAGTTCTTTGTATTTGTGCGGTAGAGTCTTAATATATTTTCCAACCATATTACTTTCAATATCATCGTCGGTAGTCTGTTTATCTTCACAGATAGGAATCCATTGTGTATCTCTTAATTTTTCTATAAGAGTAGTATTATTTGTATAGAAGTAACATTTGTATGTCAAGGATGGTATTTCAGGAATATTAAAAGCAGCATTATTGTTCGAACCATAAAAACATGTATAGAATACTAAATCCAGCTTTTCTAAATTTAAAATGTACTCATTATTTATAGTTTCCATTGTATATTTAATTCGATACTGGTCAAAGATGTGCACTAAATCGTCTTTACAAAATGAGAAACTAGGTACATCAAATACATTAAACTCCAACAAACGCTGCGTATCGCTAAACGGTGTAGATAAGACTAAGCACATCTTCTTTTTGAACGATTTGCACGCATTATGTAAAATTTGAGTCCATTTATAATTATGTTCGAGAACATGTCGCATAAATATTCCGTCGCACTGAGAAGTATAGTTAGTTAAATCAGCTTTAATACCAGCAAACGGAGTCACAGAACCATCGATTCCAATATATTCAACAGTATCATCTGGTTTAAAGACCCTCTTAAATCCACCTAACCCACAACCCCAATCCTCTATTTTTTTACAATCCTTTAAGAATGTATAGCCTAATTCAAATACTGGTGAATCCCAGTCTTCAACTGACCCTTTAGATAATTGTATTTTATACCATTCAGTCCATTTATCCATAGATACGTTATAAATACAATATATAAAATGTTTATAAATGTGACGCGCTAATATTTTATATGATAGTAAGTAGATGGTGCGGCAGACTCGTAATAAGAGGAGGACACGCCGCGGCGGCAAGTTTGTCGGGAAAGGCAGTTACGGGTGCGGTTTCGCACCACCGCTCCGCTGTAAAGATGATAAAACAGCAGCTAAGGTGGGCGAATTCTCAAAACTGATGGAGTCAAAAGAAGCCCTCAAAGAATTTATGGTACGCGACCTACTAGAGCCGATTGACCCGCGCCAAGACTATTTTCTATATCCGAGCAAATTGTGTCGTCCCGAGTCCGACTTGAACCCGTATCTAAACCGCAACACCACCTTTAAAAATCTTCGCAGCTGCAACTTAATGACGATTGATAATCCCGATGCTAGGCTCATCTTTTATAAAGACGGGGGTCCAGATCTCACCAAAATTGAACCCATCGCCGCAGCAGACTACGCCGATTTCTTCTTAGAGCAAGTCCAATTATTACATGGACTACGAATCCTACACACAAATCACATCTGCCATTTAGATATCAAGCAACTGAATCTCGTTTTAAAAAAGGAGGCATCCACCTTTCGTTTCCGTTATATAGATTTTGGCGGAGCAATCAATACAGAGAAACAGTATATTCCACAAAGACAGTACGAGTATGTGTACCAGTTCTGGCCGCCCGAGATGCGATATATCAACAAATTGACCGCCGCGCGAATTCCGGATTTTGCTAAAATTGTTGCCGAAGTTGGACCCAATGAAAACCAGCAGCGTGAATATCTTTTACGTAAGGTCGACGTCTTTTCGTTGAGTATAGTTTTAGATAAAAATCTCAAGAAATTAATGGGGCTACAGGTGTTGATGCAAGATGATGCTAGCATTTATGTACAGATAGTCTCGAAAACCGGCGAACAAGTTGTATTTAATCCACCGGCTGCGTCGAAAGCCTGGTTTGATGATGTGAAAGAAACAATCATGGTTCCGTACAGGCGCCTTACACAAAATATGAGAAACCCGTCACCGTACAAACGCTTTACTATAGACCAAGCGGTAGCAGACTATACACGCATCAGACCCAATTTCCGGCGACTTTTTACCGAAGATAATATCGCCACCCATCTCTCAATCGTAAAACCGCACCTGAAGAGAGGTATACGAAACATAATAAACAAATTTATAGGACCAAAAGCCAGCGCAAAAGTTGCGCCCGCGTGAGTCTATATAGTAAGGGTCTACTTACCTGCGAATCCCTTCATCCAATCAACAACCTCTTCTGTTCTTGAAGAGGAGAGCCGCCCAACCACCGTCTTCGGCACAGCCATGATAAATGTCGGCAGGGAACGCACATCACAGTAGCCTGCAGTGTAGTCGTTCTCAGTCTGTTCAACCTTCCACAGCGGTATTCCAACCGCTTTTGCAGCCGCCTCAACCTTATCCAGGTCCAGGCGCTTGCATGCTCCACACCATGTCGCCGTAAAATACACAAAGAACGCCTTGTCGGCGGTTCTAAATCCAGCGGGCTTTGTTAAAGTCGCCCGTCCGAACCAATATTCTTCAAATTCAAGTTGTGTCTCAAAGTTCCTCATTTCTGATGCTGGGAGAGAAGTTCGGCTATTACTTTGACCGCACCCGCCAACGTTATCGCGGTCAGCGTACCGGCAATAATAGGACCCGATCCGAGTTCAGTAGACGCAACAGCAGCACCACCAACCTGAGCCAAAGCCTTGCCTAGCGCCGCCGCCCCTGGAGGAACAAGCGCATCCGTCTTAGCTTGCAGCGCGCTTCCAACCGCATCACTCTTGGCTTGCAAGGCGCTCCCTACAGCCTCCGTCTTGGCTTGCAGTGCGCTACCCGCCGCTCCAAGGCGTTCATTGACCTTTGCCTGAGCCGCCTCCTTAATTTTTTCCATCATTTTTTCAGGATTGGTCACGTTCTGTATCTGTGTAGTGACAGCAGACGCCACCTTGGGTATAGTACCAACAACCTCTTGTCCCACATCAACAGCCTTCTCTGTTAACTCAACACCCTCCTGAACCTTTTGTACGGTAACACCGACGCTGGGCTTTAACAACGGCACAGCCAGTTCTTTGTATAAGAAACGGAACGTATCCATTGACGGCAAAGGAATTTTAGGTAAACCAGGTATACCAAATCCCTCTCCCTCCTTTCCGTCATTTCCCTCCTTTCCATTCTTCCCTTTCTCTTCGGTCACCTCCTGCGGCATGAACAGGTCCTTCGCGGGTGTAGTGTCGAAGAAGAACGAATATGGCGGCGGTACAGTTATACCATCCTTGATAACGGATTCAGTAAAAAATAGAATATATACGGTGTCGTATAGAGCCCAGGCTAGACCGAAAAAGAAGGTCAAAATATTAAACGTCGTCGCAATCTGCGCGATACCCTGCCAAGTATTGCCGATATAAAATTTATTTAATCCAAATATACCTGCTGTAAGTGTTAAAAGAGCATAAATAAGAATATCCTTCTTGCTTTCATAAACAACACCGGGTTTCTCACCCTTTGCCAACGGTTTCATAAAGACACCGCGTCCTATTCCACGAATCCAGTCAAAGGGACTACTGAGCCCTTCTTTTTTAACTTTATCACCCTCATAAATAATCTGCAATACATCCCATAAATACCATAAGCCCAGTGATATTATATTAAACATAAACTTTTGCATACCTGTTCCGAAAGAGCGTAGATAAAAGTGGTCAAGACCAAAAAAACCCAGCATGAACGACAAACATATAAATACATAATAGCTTCTATCAGGAAATTTCCAAAAGTCGATATCGCTCATGTGGTGTGTATCCTTACTGTTGCCTTTGTCCGAATCGGGAGACATAGGACCCTCTATCGGAACCCGCTAAATTTTGTAATGGCAGACGCATTACGCCGTAAACAAAACGCCACCAAGCCCAGCGGCAATGCGAAGCACGTTGTAATTTGTAGCATATACAGTAACACCAGAATCGTATCGTACAATGTTGTTATTCATTGTCATAGATAGTACAATTGTATCAATCCGACTAGCGTTCATAGAGCCCATAGGCTGCGCGGCTTCAGGTGCGAGTGAAAACGAATATAGATAGATATAATCATCGGGTATGGTTGTATGATGCTGATACGGCTGTACCAAGCGGAAATAGGATGCATCGCGCACCTCAAAGCGGTCATATCCGTCCAGGCGCAGAATCGCCGTAGCAATCTGGTCGTTGAGCGTAACGTGTTGCTCCGTTAACTGTCTATTGGTATAGTTGAACAGTTCGTTAGTTAACAACATGCGGTCCTGCTGTAAAACCCATATGAGTTCCTTGATAGGATTATTAAAATCCAGCGTTACATTCGCGAGCGAGGCGCCCGCCGGAATAGAGGTTTTCTTCTGCTGCTGAACCTGTTCAATAAGATATTCATGCTTTGAACTGGTAAACCGCCGACGCTCTTCGCTATCCAAGTGTATATAGTCACCCCACATCACAAGCGAATCCATATGAGGAACCGGGTTCAACGTCTGCGTAGGTACGATGGCGAGTGAGTCACGGTAGAAGAGCTGATTGACGGGACGAAATTTAACATAGACGCGCACCGGATGCGCCTGTAGCGCGATAAGCGGCAACGACAAGCCCACGTTATTACAAAACCAGAACCGCAGCGGAATATATAACTTTAATGGACCCGGCTGCGAGCTCTGCGTGTACGCCTCCTGTAAGCCAATCATATTGTAGTACCCCGTCTTCTTCGACGCGTCGACCTGAAATTGAGACATTAAATGTAGATATTCGCCGTATTGTCTGTCAATCTCTTTACCACCAATTTCAAGGCTGATATAGTCAATCATAGCAAGCCCGATACCGTTTGTCCACGATGTGTCGATACCCGAATCAGAGCTTTGAGGTAGCACCGGAAGTGAAACCTCCAATATGAGCGAATTGATGAGATCGCCCTTTCGGGGTATTGTAGCAACGATTACTTTCCCGAAATCAGCCGCTCCATCAAAGTCAATCCGACAACTTTCCGACGCGAAATTAGTATGACGTCTATATACTTGCTTAAAAAAAGTTGTTTGCGGGTTCCCGCTTAGATATATATCTTGGCGCCCGGTTGCGACGAGTTGTAGTAAACCACCACCGAGCATTCCCTATAGTGTATTTGGAAGGTTTCTTAAGCCGCTGCTAGACGCGCGCTCCGCACAGCCAACTTTAATATCTACAAAATAGAGGGCACCATGTCACTGATACAAAATTTAGAGATAGATACGTTGCGCTTACGCAACTTAATAGTTCGTAATCCTGACAATACACCAATTCCAAGCACATTTCACTTATACTCACGCGGAGATGGCAAAACATATTGGTC
>Ga0114962_10002410_pt1 | contig 15594 bp, 16 predicted proteins | sample C_130820_MF_Meta_FD_87017 | JGI IMG/M metagenome (GOLD analysis project Ga0114962, IMG submission 87017) | Freshwater microbial communities from Lake Croche, Canada to study carbon cycling - C_130820_MF_MetaG | ecosystem: Environmental > Aquatic > Freshwater > Lake | place: Lake Croche, Canada...
GGTATTTTCAAATGTCGTAAACGTGTGTAAACCCTTGGGAGTGAAAACTGATAAATTAAGCCAGTGACTCCTCACTGTTAATCCGTAGGTCCCTGGTTCGAGCCCAGGTCGAGGAGCCAAAAAAGTAAATGAAATCAAGGGGTTACGTGAAAACGTAGCCCCTTTTTCTTTGCCAAAGCACTAAGGTCAGGACTTTAGTGCTTTTCACACCAACGTTGAGACTGTTGAGTGAGACATCTTCACTCCTCAAGTTAAAAGATGAACCCAAACACTCCTCTAATCAATTAACCCTATTTGTATCACAAACACTGACGACGGTCAGGTGACGAATTCTCACAATTTTTGTTTTTTGAATTTTATTTTTTTATTTAAATCATTTATTCAATTTTTGCACCCGTTGCTTTAACAATTTTTTCTGCACGTACCAAATCATCTTGTAAATATTTTTGTGCATCAGCAGGTGTGTCCAATATTGGATCTAAGCCCATACTTTCTAGCTTGGCGAGTACCGCAGGGTTTTTCATGGCAATGATCATCGCTGCATTGAGTTTTTGAATGATGTCTTTGGGGGTACCCGCAGGTGCGGCAAAGCCCCAAAAACTCTCTATATCTAAATCGGCAAAACCCATTTCCGCAAAGGTGGGGACATTGGGAATAAGCGGATTGCGTTTGTTGCCACGCACACCAAAGCCTTTCATCTTGCCCGAATTGATATTGGCAATGATGCCGGGGTTACTCAATGAAAAATAAATCATTTGCACATCCCCTGCCATAAATGCACGCATCACTTCTGCCGCGCCTTTATACGGAATGTGAACCCAATCGACTTTGGTTTCTCGCTTAATCCATTCGGGCGCCAAATGGGTGAGTGAGCCTGCCCCCACCGATCCAAAATTAATTTTTCCAGTATTGTCTTTGGAATAGGCCACCAATTCTTTAAGATTAGAAACAGGAACACTTGGATTAACAACCAATGCTTCTTTCACCACCGCACCTCTAGTGATCATTTGTAAATCTTTAACTGCGTTGTAGGGAAGCTTAGGGTATAGGTAGGGGTTAAGCGAAACGCTTGAGGTAATGGCACACAAGGTATACCCATCTGGCACCGCTTTTGTGCACAAATCAGTGGCGATGATGGTGTTGCCGCCAGGGTGGGGTTCAATCACAAAGGCTTGCCCCAATTGTTGAGATGCAATTTCAGCGACAGAACGTGAAAAAATTTCTAGCGCACCGCCAGCGGGCAAAGGTAATAATATTTTGATTGGTTTTATGGGGTAATTTTGCGCATTCACATTTAGACATATTAAGGAGACTGTGCTGATGAGCAAAGTTTTAAAAAAACGCTTCATAGGTATTCTTTCGTGAATTATGAATAGAGGGTTTTTACAGCAAGCACTGCCATTAAACGGTACGGTACGCGATAGTAAACCCCAGATCTTGCGTCGCAACAGGGTTTTTATGTATATTTGTTGAACGAATAGTGTGTATATTGAAAATTGATTGGATGGATGGCGCGCTCCGACATACACTGCCGAACTCTGCACAATTACATTCGGTATTCACACATCAACAAGAGTTAGAAGTAATGAGTGATTTAACTTTATCCGTTGCATTAAAAATCATCGATGGTGCCGTTGCCAAAGCCAGATCGGCCAAATACAAGCCCATGGGCATAGCTGTCCTTGACGCTTCGGGTCATTTGGTGGCTTATGCAAGAGAAGATGGCGCAAGCATGTTTCGATTCGAAATCGCGCAAGCCAAAGCTTGGGGCGCCATAGGCATGGGCGTATCGAGTCGGGTGCTGGGTCAACGCGCCAAAGACAATCCCAACTTTTTTGTGTCACTGGCAGCAACTGCAGCTGGCAAATTTTTGCCCCAAACTGGCGCGGTTTTAATCAAAAACCCAGCAGGTGAAGTGATTGGTGCTGCTGGTGCAAGCGGTGGAACGGGTGAAGAGGACGAAGAAATTTGTACTCACGGTATTCAATCCGCTGGTTTAGTTGCGGCCTAATTTCTCTTTTTATTTCTTATGAAGTTTTTACAGCAACGCGAAGTTGCAATCGTCTCCTACGCTGAAACGCCTTTGATGCGTAGAGGTGAAAAATCAGCACTGGAATTGGCCGCCGATGTGTTGCAGGAATTGTTGCAACCTTTGGGTTTGCAACCCAAAGACGCTAATGGCTTGGCACTCACCATGGCGCAATCTGAATTGGGAGATCCTTTTTGGAGCAACTTGGTCGCTGAGACCTTGGGCATCACGCCTTCATGGATGCAAGTTGCCGACATGGGCGGCGCGTCATTTATTGCCAATATTGCACGTGCAAGCGCTGCCATTCATGCGGAAATGTGCGATGTTGTGGTTTGCATGGCAGCGGACGCACCCACGCGACAATTTTTAATGCGCCCTGCGGGCTACCGACAAGAATTTGCTGATTCAGTGGGCTACAGTGGTCCACCGATGGTATTTGGTTTGTTGTCAAGTGCATATGATGCCAAATACAAATTGCCGCTTGATGCATTGGCTAAATTAGCGATTGCTCAACGAGATGGCGCGCTTCTCAATCCATTGGCTTGTGAAGCTTTTAAAAAACCTTTAACGGCTGACGATTATTTGAATTCACGCATGATTGCTGACCCCATTCGCATGCTCGATTGTGTGATGCGTTGCGATGGAGGCAATGGCGTCGTTTTGATGTCAACCCAAAAAGCGCAATCATTGGGCATTAAAACACGTGTGTATCCCACGGCTTATCGTGAAATCAGTAATTTTGATGCGCAACAAACAATCGAAGACATCACCGTGAGTGGATTCACACAGGTTGGACCTCAAGCCTTGGCTGATGTCGAAATGAAAGCTTCAGACATTCACATGTTGCATGCCTATGATGATTTTTTAATTGCGGTGTTATTACAACTTGAGCAAATTGGTTTTTGTAAAGCGGGTGAGTCGGGTGCATTCATTCAACAAATCGATATCAGCTACAAAGGCATGCTGCCCATCAACACAGGTGGTGGACAAATTTCTGCGGGTCAACCCGGCTTGGCCAATGGGGGCGTTAACTGCGTGGAGGCCGTGCGTCAACTCATGGGGCAAGCAGGAGCACGTCAAGTAAAACGACCTCGCAATGCGATGGTGACTGGCATTGGCTCAATGCAATACGCCAGAAACTGGGGCACCAGTGCTGTGATGATTTTGGAAGGCGATCAACATGGATAAAAAACCTGCGCCAAAACCCAAAACAATGCCGCAGGCCACTTTGTATTCGCAAGTTTTTTGGGATGCAATCAATCGCGACGAGTGGATGATTCAACAATCCGCCACTGGGGCTCAGTTTTTTCCTAAACCTTTTTCGGTTATTGACGGATCGCCCGTACATTGGGAAAAAGCCAGTGGTATGGGTCAATTGATCGCCATCACCACTTGTCGTGTGCCAGGTCCTGGTTTTGAAGGCGAAGTGCCCTACACCATGGGTATTGTCAAATTAAAAGAAGGTCCACGCGTGTTGTCTCAAATCATCAATCCCAATCAACAACAACTTCATGTGGGCATGTCAGTGGTGGTAGCCTTTGATGCGTCTCGCGAGAAGCAAAAAATATTTATTTTTAAACCTGTTTAATTGCGATCATGATTCAAGCTGACAAAATTTTACAATTCAATCCTGGTGATATCGCTGTTAATTACAAGCACAACGATTGTATTTTTTATGCCTTGAGCGTGGGCGTCGGTATGGACGCCACCGATACTTTGCAACTACCTTTTGTGTATGAAAAAAATTTAAACGTGATGCCAACAATGGCGAGTATTTTGGGTTGGGGCGGTCGACTCACCGATCCGGCTTACGGCATTGACAATCGCATGGTTGTTGCCAGTGATTTGGATGTTGAATTGCACAGGCCTCTTCGCACCGAAGACCAGTTGATCAGTCAACCGCGCGTATCGCAAGTGATCGACAAGGGTGAAGGTCAGTCTGCCATCATTCAATTTCAAAGAGTTTTGTATCAACATGACATGACACCTGTTGCAACTATTCGTAATAGCATCATGGCGCGCAATCAAGGTGGATTTGGTGGCAATGATGGTGCCTTAGAAGCGCCACACGTGATGCCCACACGCGCACCTGATATCACATGTGATTTACCAACATCCAACAATTTGGCTTTACTGTTTCGATTACATGGCGACTCCAACCCGATTCATGTAGACCCTCAATTGGCGGGTAAAGTAGGTTTTAACAAACCATTATTGCATGGGGCCGCAACATTCGGTGTTGCAGGTCATGCACTCATTCGCAGCGTTTTAAAAACACAACTGCATCATTTTTCACGCATGAAAGCGCGTTTTGCAAAACCTTTTTTTCCTGGCGACACATTGCGCACCGAAATATGGATCGATGGATTAACGGTTTCTTTTCGATGCTTGGCACTGGAGCGCAATGAAGTCACACTCAACAACGGTTGTTTGCTGCTTCACCCCGAATAATTTTTGAAATGTTTAAAAAACCATGACTTGGGACAATACCAATCTTTTTGCTGACGACAAACCCACAGACCTTGCATTTCGAAAAGAAGTGCGCCAGTGGATGGAAGAAAATGTACCTCTCGATTTGTGTCATCGACCCGATCGACTCACGCCTGCCGATTTAAAACCTTGGCATCGAAAGTTGTACGACAAAGGATGGGTGGCACCACATTGGTCCAAAGAATCAGGAGGCATGGGAGCTACGCTCACACAACAAATTATTTTGTTTGAAGAAATGGCGCGCTTAGGTGTTCCGACACCTTTTCCACATGGGCTTAATTTTTTTGGACCCATCTTGATTGAAGCAGGAACGCCAGAGCAAAAAGCTCAACACTTACCATCCATATTAACCGGCGATTGCACATGGTGCCAAGGTTACTCAGAATCTGAAGCAGGTTCAGATTTAGCGAGTTTACAAACAACAGCCGTGTTAGAGGGGGACCATTTCATTGTGAATGGCCATAAATTGTGGACCACCAATGGCCATCATGCCGATTGGATGTTTGCATTGGTGCGCACCGATCCACAAGCACAACCCAGACATGCGGGCATCACCATGTTGCTCATTGATTTGAAATTGCCTGGTATCACCATTGAACCGATACAAACAATGCGAGGCGACGCGGAATTTGCTCAAGAGCATTTTGACAATGTGCGCGTTCCTGTCAAAAACATGATCGGAAAAATCAATGAGGGTTGGAAAATCGCCAACATGGTTTTAGGCTCTGAACGTTTCACGACAGGACATCCACGCAATGCCGCCGTATTACTTAATCGCACGCGTATGATGGCTGAAATTTCAGGCGCCATTGTTGATCCTATTTTTCGACATCAACTGGCTCAGTTAGAAATGGATTTGTTGGCTTTCTCGGCTTTTTATCACCATGCAGCAGAATTGCATGCGCTGGGCAAAGCACCGATGTCGATGGCCCCTGTGATCAAAATTTCTGGCGGTGAAATTGGGCAAAAAGCATCTGAATTGTTAATGCACGCGGCAGGACCTCTCGGATTGTTAAGTGACAACTTGAAAACTCCTGAGGGCTTGGTCAATATCCCTGCAGATTTATTTGAAATGCGACGACTAACAGTAGGCAGTGGCGCGGTAGAAATTCAACGCAACGTCATTGCTAAACGCGTTTTGGAATTGGGAGCTTGATGATGGAACCCATACTCAACGATTTACAAATTCAATTGCGCGACAGTGCGAAGCGTTTGTGCAAGGATTTTGGCGGGGCTGTTGTTTATCGACAACGCCACCAACATCAAGGTGTTACAAATGCTTGGCAACAAATTATGAAAGCGGGATGGACGGGCCTATTGGTTTCAGATGAACACAACGGGCTGGGATTGGGTTTGTACGAGTTGGCATTGATTTTGGATGAAGCTGGCCAACATCTGTGGCATGAACCCGTGGCCGCCTCATGTGCTGGTGCTTATGTGTTGTCCAAAACCAATCAGTCAAATCATTTAAAACATGTGCTCGAAGATGGTGTGATGGTTTTGCCTGTCTGTGTAGATGTTGAAGACACATACAACAACAGGCAATCTGCCCCTGTATTGCAAAATTCAGGCGATCATTTGGTATTGAATGGTCTTGTGCGATTTGTTTCGTTTGTTAATCTCGAATCTTTGTTATTGATTTCTGTGATTGATGAACAGGGCAGACACGCGCTTGTGTCTTTATCTGCAAAAGCCATGGGCGTATTGCTTACGCGACATGCGCGTTTAGACGATTCACTGGTGAGTGATATTGAATTTAAAGATGTTGAAATTCAAAGTCAAGATATCCTAGCATGGGATGATACGGCCATTCAATTGATTGAAGAAATGAAAACCATTTTGCGTGTTGGTATCAGTGCGCAATTGCTGGGCTTATCGCATGCAGCTTTAGAGATGACGCTTGAACATTTACGAATACGCAAACAATTCGGCAAACCATTGGCTAGTTTTCAAGCGTTGCAACACCAATGCGTCAATGGTTACTTAGATATTGAACTCAATCGATCCTTGTTGTACAGAACGTCCATGGCGTGGGACAAACATCAATCGCACCCCGCCATGATATCGGCGCTTAAAGCACGAACATCGCGCAGTGCTTTAGCCATCACGCGCAGTGCGGTTCAATTGCACGGCGCCATGGGGTACACACACGAACACAATATTGGGTTGTATTACAAACAAGCGGTGGTATGGGCTTCTGAGCAGGGTAACGATGTATACCATGCGCATCGATTTTCAGCACTGACCTTGAATGTGGAGCCATTTGCATGGACAACCCAGAGTTGATGTTTGAGGTTGATTCGCGAGGCGTTGCCACGCTCACATTCAATCGCAACGAAAAAGGTAATTCCTATACATCGCAAACTCTTTCCGATATGCATCAATCTATTGAGCAAGTCGCCAAAGATCCAAGTGTTCGCTTATTGGTATTACGCGCCATTGGCAAACATTTTTGTGTTGGCGCGGATTTATCTGCTACTTCAACACCCCAATCAATTGGCATGATCGATGTTTGCATGAGCTTGTATCAACTGAGCAAACCCAGCGTTGCAATGGTGCAAGGCGCTTGTATCGGTGGGGGTGTAGCTTTTATTTCTTGCTGTGATGTGGTGCTTGCAAATACAAAAAGTTTCTTTTCAATTCCAGAAGTTCGCATTGGATTTTCACCCGGCCCATTGACGCCATTTTTTATTCGTGCGATGGGTGAGCGGCAAGTTAAACGTTACGCACAAACGGGCGAGCGCTTTGTTGCTGCAGATGCACTGCGCATAGGATTGGTTCATCAATTGGTAGACGATGAAAACGATCAAAAAACATTAGACACATTGATTGAAGATTTACTTATGAGCGCACCCAATGCTTTGTCATCTCTTAAAGCGACGTTTTCCCAAGTGACCAATCAACACATCACTATGGACTTACTCCAAGTTTTACAAAAAGATTTTGATCGAGCTAGAACATCTGACGAAGCTAAAGAAGGTAAACAATCTTTTTTAGAAAAAAGAAAACCCAACTGGTACCGCCAAGGATAAAAAAATCATGAGTCTGCTTTTTAAAGAATCTCAACAACCCATTCGCACCTTGTCAGACATTGAAGCGATGGAGCAGACTCCTCTTTCTGAACGCATGTGGTCTATGGATGTGAATGCATGGTTAGACAAAGGGATAAAAGCGTTTCCTAATAAAAATGCAATTACCTTTGTTCCCAGTGGCAACCCCGATCAGCAACAGGTTGTATTGACGTATCAAGAACTGCATAGCAAGTCATGCCAAGTGGCCAATTTATTACACTCATTAGGTGTTACTTCAAAAGACGCGGTTTTGTATTTGTTACCTACCACGCCCGATCACTATGTAGTAATGTTGGCAGGTCTTGCTACGGGTATTGCGTGTTGTATCAATTGGATGCTCAAACCCGCTCAGTTGATTGAACTGATTAAATCGTCCAAAGCGCAAGTGATTGTGGCCATGGGGCCCACACCGGGTTTTGATATTTGGGAAAAAATAGAATCGATACGCTCTGATATCCCATCTTCTGTTCATGTTTTATCGCTTAAAGCCTTGGCTGAGACACATAAAACAAACAACGATTTGTATGAGATGGCCAAGTCATATTCCAATACGCAATTGGATTTCAAACGAGAGGTGCAACCCGATGACGTGGCCGCTTATATTCATTCGGGAGGCACAACGGGTTCACCCAAATTGGTACAACTCACGCATCGCGGTTTTTCATACAAATGCTGGGCCAATTCAATTGTGATGGCACATACGCCTGATGATGTGATTTTTTCAGATTATCCGATGTTTCACATCGCTGGCTTTTTTGGACGTGGTGTGTTGGCCTTATCAGGCGGAATGTCCATCGTGATTCCATCGGCCATTGGTGCGCGCGACAAAAATTTCATGGCTAACTATTGGAAGTTTATTGATCGATTCAAAATCACAATTTTGTCGGGTGTGCCCACTACCTTGTCGGTATTGTCGAAAAATCCACCCACCACAGAAAATATTTCATCACTCAGACCCTACATGTGCACCGGTTCAACGTCTTTGCCAGTTGAAGTAGCAAAAACAATTGAACGCATTACCGGTGTACGCGTGTTGCTCACCTATGGCGCCACCGAATACACACAAAATATTGCACAAGGTCCGCGCGATGGTGATCCTAAATATGGATCTGCAGGACTGCGCTTGCCTTATTCCCAATTTAAAACTGTCATCACGGACGCTGAAGGTGTGATTCAACGTGAATGCAAGATTGATGAAATCGGCACTGTTTTTATTCTAGGACCCAGTGTTACGACAGGTTATGTCGATCCCATTTACAACGATGGAATTTTTAGCAAAGACGGATGGTTTAACTCAGGTGATTTGGGTCGCATCGATTCTGATGGTTATTTGTGGCTCACTGGTCGCGCCAAAGATGTGATTATTAGGGGCGGTCACAACATCGATCCATCCATCATCGAAGAAACTTTGAGAACACATCCCGATGTGGTGTTGGTTGCCGCAGTGAGCAAGCCAGATGCACATTCAGGCGAATTGCCTGTCGCGTATGTTCAATTAACGACTTCATCGAAAGCCACTTCTGCGCAGTTGGTCGACTTTGCAAAAGAACACATCACCGAACAAGCCGCCGCTCCCAAAGATGTTTATATTTTGGAAACTATGCCTTTGACAGATGTGGGTAAACCACATAAAACACAATTGCGACTAGACAGTTCCAAACGCGCCTTCACCGATTTGATGCAACAAACACTGCCTGCAAATACTTCTATTGAAGTGAACGTGCAACAACACGCGACTCATGGCGCGATGATTTCTTACAAACTCAGGGCTGTTGCAAATAAAGATAAAAGCGATTTAGAAAATACCATCAAAACCGCTATGAAGGCTTATGCGAGTCACTTTGAAATCATTTGGAATTGATCCAATCACAAAAGGAGATAAACGATGAATAAAAATCAATTGTTTAAAGCTTTAACTGCATCTTTGGTACTCAGCACTTTGCATTTGCAACCCTTGCATGCACAACAAACTTATCCCAACAAATCTATTCGCGTGATCAACCCGCTCGCCGCAGGCGGTGCACTAGATGCACTGTTGCGGCGCATCGGGCAAGCGTATTCAGAACGCACAGGACAAAATTTTGTGGTCGATAGCAAGCCAGGCGCTAACACCATCATCGCCGCAGAAACATGCGCAAAAGCGCCGCCCGACGGCTACACCTTGTGTTTACTCTCCAACAGCACCATTTCTTTGAATCCTTCTTTGTATACCAAACTGCCTTACGAAGTGCCCAAGAGTTTTGAGCCCATCACCCAAGTGGCTTTTGCGACTCAAGTGTTGGTGATGCATCCATCAATTCCTGTATCCAACCTCAATCAATTGGTTGCTTACTCCAAAGCCAATCCCAACAAAATTAATTTCGCTTCATTTGGTATAGGCGGTGACGGTCATCTCACCATGGAGTGGCTCAAGAAAAGAACAGGCGCTGATATGACTCATGTGCCTTATAAAGGCGCAGCACCTGCACAAACTGCTTTTTCTGCGGGCGAAGTACATTTGATGTTACTCATCATTGGTAACCCCAATTTGGTAAGCCAAATCAATTCTGGACAAAGGAAAGGTTTGTTAGTGACAGGTTCAAATCGCAGTTCTTTGATTCCCAACGTTCCCTCATTTGCTGAGGCGGGATTTCCATTAGACAGTCAAACTTGGTTTGGTATTTTTGCGCCCGCAGGCACACCCAAAGACATTGTAAATAAGCTCAATGCTGATTTGGTCGCAGTGTTGCAATCACCAGAGTTTCAAAACAAATGGTTGATACCTAATGGCTTTGAAGCGGTAGGTAGTTCACCCGAAGACTTTGCAAAATTTATCAGCGCAGACTCCAAGCGCGGCGCCGAATTAGTCAAAATTTCAGGGGCGACATTGGATTAACGTAACGGGTTTGAGAACCGCTGCCTCTCATTTGGGTTTACCCGATGCGGGCTTGGCTATCTATAACGACAGGATCAATCGTGTCAATACGATGTCATTGATGGCCAAAACACCACTCGTTGTAGATGGCGATACTGGCAATGGTGGTTTGCTCAACAAGCAAAAAGCGGTGTTTGGGTCCGAGCGTGCAGGCGCTGTGGCAATTGAAATTGAAGATCAAGAATTTCCAAATAAATGTGGCCACACATTGGGACGCCGCTTCATAAACATGAATGATATGGTCCAAAAAATAAAAGTAGCTTTTGATGTATATGAGGAGGCCGGCCTTATGGCCGGCTGAAAGTATGAATAAATTAGTGGCATGTCCTTGCGGTGTTGATGTGCATGCGCACATAATTCCATACGATATTCCAGACTATTTAGGTGGCGCCGCCCCTGCTGGTTGGCCGTCTATGGCACCTGCGCATGCGTGGAATCGGCACGTCATGATTGACAGTAATAACTACCGCACAGTTTCAGACAATAGCTGGTCTAATACGAAGCGTTTGGCCGATTTTTATCAGATGGGCCTGAGCCCCCAGGCCATTTCGCCCATGCCCGAGTTGCTCTCGTATTGGCTTGCGCCAAAAGCCGGTATGCAGTTGGTGCGCTACCTCAATGAACAAATTGCACAGATGGTGGCTGAGTCATCAGGGAGTTTGTCTACTGCCTTGGGTAATGCAAAACGCTGATATAAAGTGTTTTTAGGTGCATTGGCCGGTCCAGCGGACTTTAACGGTGTTCTGGTTTACCAGGCGGCGAAGACAACAGGTCCGGCACCAGACCGGCGACGTCCGGCACGCCACAGAGAACCATGGTCCTTGCAAGCTCATCGCGCAGGATTTTTAGAACCTGAGCGACGCCTGCCTCTCCAGCTGCACAGGCGCCGTAAAGGGCAGGGCGCCCTATGAGCACGGCCGTCGCTCCAGATGCCACTGCCTTTGCGATGTCAGAACCGCGGCGAATCCCGCCGTCCACAAACACTTCCATGCGCTTGCCGACCCGATCGCAGACCTGCGGCAGCCCGGCCATACTAGACGCAGCGCCGTCTAGCTGACGTCCTCCGTGGTTTGAAACAACCACGGCGTCGCAGCCCGCGTCGGCTGCCAGCAGCGCGTCACCTGGGTGCAGGATGCCTTTGAGCACCAGTTTACCCGGCCATTTTTTCCGCAGAAGCTTCAGATCCTCCCAGTTAAAGGCGGGATCGAATTCGCCGCCTACTGAAGAGGTTTCACCCGCAACCGGTCCGGCAAGTCCGCCCAGGTTGGGCAGCGCAGGGATGCCATTGACCAGCATATCCAGAGACCAGCGTGGGCGTGATGAAAAGTCCAGCAGGTTGCGGGCGGTAAACCGAAAGGGCATGGCGAAGTCGTTGCGCAGGTCGCGCTCACGTTTGCCGCCGACCGGAACATCGACAGTTACGACCAGTGCTTCATAACCGGCTTCCTTTGCGCGCTGCACCAGTTGGAGCGATCTTTCTTTCTGCTTGAACGCATAGAGCTGAAACCACAACCTGCCGCATGCTGACGCGGCCAGGTCTTCTATCGACATGGTGGCTGTGGTGGAGAGGATGTAGGGAATGCCGGCGCTGGCGGCAGCTCGTGCCATGGCGGCATCGCCATCGCGGCAACCAAAACCCACCGCACCCATGGGTGCAATCGCCAGCGGCATCGCGGAGGCCGCACCAAGAATGCTGGTCGCAGTATTGGCCGAGCCCGAGCCGGTCAGCACGCGAGTCACCAGCGTCAGGTTTTCGAAAGCCTGCAGGTTGGCGCGCAGGGTCCGTTCGTCTTCGGCGCCGCCTGCGTAGAAATCGTAAACCGACCTGGGCAGGCACCTGCGCGCGAGTTGCGCCATGTCTTCAACCGAGAAGATGCGGGAAAGTGAATTCGACATTCGGTTTGTTTAAAAACGCCTTGCGTCCTAGCGCGGTGCCTGACTTGCCAGGCGTACCAGGATACCGGCAGACTCCCTGTCGATCTTCAGGAAGGTCGCAAACTCTGCCGGCGAGGTGACTGCGGCCTCGACATAGCGTGCATCCATCAGCTCCAGCATTTTGGGGTCGCGAAAGACCGCGTTGAAGTCGGCATTGAGCCTGGCGACGATGGCGGGCGGTGTGCCTGCAGGTGCCGCAATACCCCACCACGGACGTGCTGGAAACCCACCAAGACCGGCCTCGTCATTGGTCTGCACATTGGGCAGGGCTTTTAATCGTTTGTCAGCAGATACCGCAATGGCCTTCAGTTGCCCGGACTGCACCAGGCCGATGAAATTGCCGAGACCCATCTGTGCGATCTGGATTTCACCTGCAGTAACTGCATTGGCAATCGGACCGCCGCCCTTGTAAGGGACACCAACGATTTTTGTTTTCCATTCATGGTTAAGCCAGGCTACAAACAGCTCCTGCAGGGAACCTTCACCGAGCGTACCGAGATTGACGCCTGAAGGATACAGCCGGGCGTAGGTTTTGAGTTCAGCGACATTTTGAGCCGGGAAAGCGGCCGGCACCACCAGCCCCTCTGTCACAAAAAAGAGCCGTCCCACCGGCGCAAAATCCTTACCGGGATCGTAGGGGAGCTTATCAAGCGTGTAGGGATTGAACGACATGATTGAGTGGTACACGGCGCATATCGTGTAGCCGTCCGCCGCAGCCCTGGCGCAGGCTTCTGCACCCACCACGCCGCTGGCGCCTGGTCGGTTGTCGATGATGACCGGTTGCCCGAGGCGCTGCGACAGCATCGGTGTGGCCGCCCGCAGTAAGACGTCGGTCACGCTACCCGCCGCAATCGGGACGATGATGCGTACTGGTTTGGCGGGGTAGGCCGTTTGTGCCTGAGTGGCTGTGCCCAGCGTCAGCAGGAGTGTGGCGGTGATGGCAGAAAAAAGCCTGGTTGTGCGCGTGTGGGTCATGTTTGTCTCCGGCTTGCTGGGTTTTTTAGGTTGCAGTTGTAAAGACTAGTGAAGCTTGCTGGTGCTGCCGGCCTTCTCACCCAGCAGTTTGATAATCTCGCCAAAGCGTCCGTCGTCTTCTTCCATGTAGCGCTTGAAATCAGCGCCAAAACGCCAGCGCGTCGTGAAGGAATTTTTTTGCGCTTCCGCCCAGAAGTCCGTATCAAGCGCTACTTTTTTCAGGGCGTCGATAAAGGTGGTGGTGAGTTCTGCAGACAGGCCTTTGGGCGCTACCAGGCCCCGCCAGTGGGCGACAGACCAAGGCACACCTATTGATTCTTCAACCGTCGGCACGTCAGGAAAGGCGGGGTGGCGGGCATCTTCCATGGTCGCCAGTGCACGGACCTGCCCGGCACGCAGCGAATTACGGGCATCGGTCATGGTGATGGGTGCCACGACGGCCTTGCCTTCGAGGACGTTTGCCAGCCCCTGCTCGCCGCTATAGGTCTCAGTCCATTTGACGCTTGCGTTCTTGATGCCGGCGGCGTGCAGCAGCCCGACCAACGAGAACTTCCAGACGCTGAAATCAGGCCCGCCAGAACCCGTGACAGGCTCAAGACTGCAGTACTCGATAAATTCGGCAAGTGTCTGGAAAGGCGCGTCGTTGCGTACGATGATGGCGGACGATTCAACAAAAGGTGCAGCGAGCGGCGTGTAGTCGGCGGGTACCAGTGCTGTGAGGCCCTCATGCCAGTGCATCATCCCGATTTCGCCGGTGATCAGGCCTATGGTCCTGCCGTCCGGTGCGGCCGACGCAATGGCCGTGTGGCCGGTGATGGCACCGGTGACGTTCTTGACATTGATGGGCTGACCGAGGTACTTCGAAAGGTATTTAGCTGCCAGGCGTGCGCGCTGGTCGCTGCCGCCGTCCTCGACATAAGGGACGATGAGCTGGATGGGCGTTCGGGAGTCGGTCATGGGGATAGGCGGCAATGTGTTGGTTGGTTGGTCGGTCAGCCAGAAAGATGGCAGGTTGCTTGAAATAAACTTTACTTAAAAAATATTTAACATTTCACTGAATTTTTACATTGGCCTTTTTGATTACAGCACCCCACTTGGCTCGCTCATCATCTAAAAATTTGCTAAATTCTGCTGGTGAACTTCCAACTGAATCACTAAAAGCTTCTTTACGCATGGCAATGATTTCAGGGGTTTTTGCAACTTGTGCAATCGCAGCACTCATACGATTGATGATTTGTGGTGGCGTTCCTGCTGGAGCTAATAGGCCAATCCAAACCATAGGGTCGTATGAAGGATATCCAGCTTCAGCGAACGTTGGAACATCTGGAAGTTGCGGGTATCTGCTTGTGCCTGAAATAGCTAATACGCGCAAACGACCAGATTTAACATTACCAATGACAGGCAGCACAGCCTCAAAAATGCCCGATATTTGTCCGGAGATCAGATCGCTATAAGGTGTTGAAGTGTTGTAGTGAATAAATTTGAGTTGGGCTTGTGCCACATCACTGAACCACTCTCCAGCTAAATGGGTTGCCGCACCAACTCCTACGGTGCCAATGTTTGAATAGTTAGGGTTACTTTTCGCAAGTGCCACAAATGACGACGCAGTTTGCGCAGGTACAGCACTTCCTACAGTTAGGGCATAGGCAGTTGTAGAAATTAAGCTAACCGGTATCAAATCTTTTTTGGCATCGTAGGGTAAGTTGTTGTAAAGCAATGGGCCCGTGATAAGGGCAGTAGGTGTTCCAACTAAAAATGTATACCCATCAGGTGCTGACCTTACGACTGCTTCTGTGGCAATTCTTGCTGCTGCACCGGGCCTGTTTTCAACAACTACAGGCTGCCCTAGTATTTGCGCTAACTTTGGAGCCATCTGGCGAACATCTACATCTGGGCCCGCTCCAGGTGGAACAGGAACAATAAATCGAATTGGTTTATTGGGATAGTCTTGCGCTTGAACCAGCGCAATTTGCAAACTTAAAATTGAAGCTATCAATATGCCAAAGAGGTTGGCAATTGTGGGATTTTTGATATGTTTCATAGTGTCTCCTTGTTTGTTTATTGATTAATACTCTAAGGTTACTCTAAATAAGATATTAACAAGTCCATGTACTTCATCGCATCAGATGCTTGGGTTATGCCACTATAGACATAGTGATCCGGCCGAACAATTGCACCAA
>Ga0114962_10002411_pt1 | contig 15593 bp, 25 predicted proteins | sample C_130820_MF_Meta_FD_87017 | JGI IMG/M metagenome (GOLD analysis project Ga0114962, IMG submission 87017) | Freshwater microbial communities from Lake Croche, Canada to study carbon cycling - C_130820_MF_MetaG | ecosystem: Environmental > Aquatic > Freshwater > Lake | place: Lake Croche, Canada...
GAGCGAAGCTTCTCGACAATTTCGATATGGTTGGCGTCGTAGCTAGTTTGTCTACGTGCTGCCATCGCTGTCATCTCCTTGTATCTTTGCCCACGCTAATTGTAATTCAAGCGAACGAAGGTCATCTTTGCGGATGCGGTGTATCCACCACGCCTCGACGAGGCCAGCGAAGTCACCACCTTGTTCGATTGTTTTCACGACGCGGACACCGAACTTTTGCATTGCATCCATGCGCTGGAACGCAGTCATCGGCAGGTCAAGGTCGGATACGACTTCGAGCATCTTGACAAAGCGTGGTTCGAGCTCGGGTGTCACGAGCTTCCCCCACGTGTTGGCCAAGCGGTCGACTTCGCGGTGCATCGCCGCCACGAGGGATCGGCTGGGCTTTGCTCTGCAGCCGTCGCATAGCTGCGGATACGGTGACTTTGCATTGATGCGGTCACGGCACACTAAGCATTGCATCGTCGTGGGAACCGTTAAGAACTTCATCGGGGCTCCTTTTTTACTAAGTGGGGCTTGGTTGCTTGGTCTTTGGTATCGGTGTGGCTCAGGGGTTACACTAATAGTGTAATTTACCAAAAGTTCTCCACGTGAAAAACAAATAGAAAAAGTTTCGGCAAATTACACTATTAGTGTAACGTTACTGCATCGGCATCTCCCGAAGAATTTCACGGTCGGACTTCGTCGGCGCAAAGTACTCGTCTGCATCGTTATGCTCGGGACGTAGTGCAACACCGAACAACGAAAGATTGCCATGACCGCCCCGCGTACAATTCCAGCGGACGCCAAGCTGGCGAAGAAGCCACCGCTGGGACTTGGCGAAGGCGGCTTTGTCACCCTCGTCTTCCGTCCATTCACGCCACGCCGCATACAGTAACGCCTTGCTCACGGACTTTGTCGGCCCGAGGTCACACCGCTCTGCAATAAACCGTGCGACGGCGTCTTCCTCACCGCGGTACTCCGCCGTTGCATCGTCTACGGCACGGCAGGAACTAAGCCCCATTTTGTACCACATCCGTGCGCCCTCGATGAGCCAGCGAAGTATACCGGTGCGGTGTGCGTAGAACTCCGCTTCAATGACCCTGCTGTCACGGCGCTGGGCTTCGGGTATCGTCGTGGTAAACGGCAGGATGCGAAGCCGTCGCCATATGCCATCATCAGTGCCCGCGATGCGGGGCTTGTGATTCCCTGATACCCAGAGGCTATGACTGGGCGTAAACTCAAAGACATCTTTGTACAGACCACGAGTAGCGATGCGGTCCCCACCGGTAATTGACTTGACCAGTGACTCATTCATGCGCCGTCCTTCGGGCATCTCCTGAGCCATAGCTAAGCGCTTGCCGGGCAGGCGTGCCATGTACGGCGAAGCGCCTTCGCCCTTGGCGTTGATGTCCAAGAGCGCTTCGACGCTCGTCGTGGTGGCATAGTCGCCCATGACCATACTCAGCATATTCATAAACGTCGACTTGCCGTTCTTGCCGTTGCCATAGGCGAAGAATAGACAGTGCTCATCGGTGCGCCCAGTGATGCTATACCCAGCCGCTCGTTTGATGTACTGTGTAAGGTCGAGGTCACCCTTCGTTATCGTTGCCATAAACGTATCAATCACCGTGCGGTCGGCGTTGGGGTCAAAGTCAATGTCGATGTACTTGGTAAAAAACCACGTCCGGTCATGAGCGACGACGGCACCGCTCTGCAGGTCAACGATACCGTTGGCGACGTTAAGGTGATCGGGGTGACTATCGAAGCGGGCGACGTCAACAACAAGGTATGGCTGGGCTTCGCCAATCATTGCGCTGATGCGCGCGGCGGTCTCGGACTTCAGCGCCCACTTGGCCAACTCACTGTCGAGGACGTTGTCTTTGACGGCGGCTTTGTACATATCGATGACGACGGCGTGCGCCACTTTGCGGATGACGATGTCGTCACTGGCTTCCCAGTACTTGCCATTCCATACCATCCACTGTCCCCATGCTTGCACATAGCAGACCCGGTCTTTGACGGCTTCGACAAAGCGCAGTCCGTTGCCGAGGTCGGTGAGGTGTATCGTGGGGATAACTTCGGGATTACTAGGGATAACGTCGCCCTCGGGCTCGGTCGTCACTGCGTCCGGCGCCGTCTCCACAATGGCACTACCAAAGATTGCGTCTAAGCTTTCCAAGCTCTCCATCGGTGGCACGGGTGGCGCCGGGATGTCGAGTGGTGCACTCAGTCCGTGCTCAAAGCCCCAGCGGATTGCGCCCAGCTCCTTCTCCTCCTCACCGTCGTCCGGGGCCAAGGCATCGTATAACGCCGTCACTGCGTCGTCATCGCTCATGGGGTCGAAGCCGACACTACGGACGGCAGCCAAGGCACCGCCAAGGAGGCGCCCCATTTTCACTCGGGTATTATGACGCTCACCACTGACGGCGTTGCTCATCTTGGTAAGCGCTTGGTCGAGCCAGCGTGCCCACACCGCACCAACATAGCCGTCGGCAGTGTTTGACGGCGTGTAGGGCTTGGCGGGTGTCTTGCTGGGCTTGCTGAATGCGATGGCGTCGAAGATGTCATCTACCACGTCTTGGACGGTGTCAATATCGTCGTGCTCGCCTTCGATAACCTCGCCCGTCCACGTGAAGTATCTGCCAACGTTGTACACTTCGACGCCGATGCCGTGGAGCTTCTCCTTGGCGGCTCTGGGTATCTTGCCGGTGCCGATGATGTGCAGACCACGTCCGGACGGCGATATCTCGATGTACGACCGCGTCATGGCGATGAGGTGCTTGGCGTACTTCGCCGTCGTGCCTTCGCTGTCGCCGATGCACTTGTCGAGGTCAATCCCCACAAGCGCGTCGCCGGTGAATACGATACCGACGCCGTCAAGCTTTAGGCGCTTGGCCGTAGCCACCGCGACGGCATACGGTGCCCACGTCGTCGAATCGGTGGACGACCCTGCGCCACCGGTGCGGGCATTGAGTGGGCGCTTATCTTTATGACAAAGCCAGCGCGCCTCGGCTTTGAGGTCGACGAGGTTCATGACTTCTTCGCCTTTGGCGTGGTCGCCTTCGTCAGTAACGAAACCACGACGACGTTCCGGCTTTGCTTTTTCTTAGTGGCCAATTCGTCGAGTACATTGAGGACACTGAGCGGTAAGCGCAGGTGGACTGATTGGCGGGACGGTGCGGGCGCTTCGCTCTTGCGTGGTCGTGCCATGGGTATCTCCTTTTTATACGTGGAACTTTATTATACCACGTTGCATCGCAGTGTCAATCAGTGAACTAACAAGGATTCCTTGACAGCTCACTATGCGCACGTGGCTTAAAACAATGTGGATTGCACTGGCTTTGGCGTCGCCAGACGCGGGCTAGGCGTCGCCTCCGCAATGTTACGCCATTGGTACGTCGTTAGCTCTTCGAACTCATCAAGGTGACTGCGAATATACGACGCCAAAAACGTCGCCGTTGCAACGGGGTGCGGCGTTATTATCTCAGCAAGACCTCGCCCAAACTTGGTCATTACGATGCGGTCGTCATGCATCATGATGACTACAAAGTTCCCCCCAGTCCACACGGTGAGATATGATTTCATCACTTCGCCTCCCGTCGTATCATCGACACATAGGCAGCGCTACATCCCCAGTCGTCTGCGATGCCTCGTGCCGATCCCTCGCCGTGTACCGCAGTCATAAACTTTGGATTATTGCGTAGGGCATTGCGGAACACTTTGGCCACACCCAGCTTCACCCGATACTTCGACACGACGCTCAGTCCAAGCCCGAACATCGCCGCCACGTCTTCGGATGACCGTGTTTTGACGGCGTGCCGGAACTCCTTACTGCGGAGTATCTGCTGTTTGCCGATACCGAGCTGGCGACGCATCTCGATAACCGAACTCATCGAATAGCGATGTTTTGCCATGACCTCTTTGACCCGCATCGTCCGCACGTCGTGAACTAGCTCGGCATTGCGTTGCCACTTCCTCGATGCGACGGTGTCATAATGCGCAGACCGCACGTAGGGGCGACCGTGCTTGGCGCGGAGCGTACGGACGTGCGACGTGCTGACATGGTAGGCTGCGGCTATCTCTGCGGTCTTCTTGGTCGTGTCGAGGATGGCAATGCGGAAGGCGATGTCATCCATGATGCTATAGTAGGTTTGCATAGTCACCAATTCTCTTCATAAAACTCTACATTAGGCATCGCTTCCAAAGCGGTCACAAGGTCGTCAACGTGGCAAGTCACCACGAGGTCATGCCACTGATATACAAAGGGGAATTCAAAGCGATACACCAGCGACGTGGTAGTAGGATGCACACGTAGCACGGTGCGGTCTTGGTTTGGGAAAATCATGATACGACTGAGCTGGGTACGCAGAGGGGATTGGATAAACGTTGGTAGTGTGCGACTGATGCAATACGGCCTGAGCATCCCGCGCTCTGCATAGATGGCGTGTAGTTTCTTTTCGACATTGCGAATCTCTGATTCAATGGCGCCGATTTTTCGACCGACGGTAACGGGCATTGCCTCCCATCCGTAGGTATAGCGATATGCTAACTTTCCCACTTTGATTTGCATCGCTGCCCGCTTGGCGAGTAGTGTGTCAATGTCGTGCATAGTCCCTCCAAAGTAACAGCCCCGCCGATTCCTTTGACCGACGGGGCTGTCTACGTAATCCTTAGAATAGTTCGCCGTCGTCTACGATGGGCTTGATGACGTTGCGCTGGATATCGACGGTTTTCATGTCGAAGCCTTCCGCTGGCGCGTCGTTGACCCGTAAATCCTTTGCCCACGTCGTGGTGGCTTTGTAGGCTTCGTCCGCCTTGGCCAGCATCGCTTTGCCGACGTAGAGGTCGATGCAGGTCTGCCGAGTGATGGTGTCAACAGCGATGTCATACTGCGGCAGGACGACGTCTGAGCCGTAGCCGGTACTCGTGGTCACCACTTTGCCCTTTGGTCCAATAGGGGCCGCTATGGGTACCCAGAACGCAAACTCTGGGATTGACGCCGACGCCGTCTTCTTCGCTTCCGCCAAGACAAGCTTGGCGTCGGCAAAGACTGACCCGGTCTTGGCGGTGACCGCTTTGCCGACCAAGCCTTTTATTGGCCAGACCACGAGGGCGTCGTATCCTTCGACAAAACAAAGGAGTTCGGTGTAGATGCGCATGCCTGTGTTGGGCTTGTAGTGTGTCTCCCACGTCTTGGAGCGCAGGCCATTGACGGTGACCTCGGTGTAGGCTTGGCTGCGCTTGCGAATCGGGACAATGCGCAGCCGTGATGTCTCGAAGCCCGCCTCGTCGTCGAAACGGTCGCAGGCTTGCCACGGCTCACCCATGGCGCCCATGACGTCCGCCTTGGCGTAGAACTTGCCAACGACACCGCTGGACTTGGTGGTTGATAACCAGATAATCCGGGGGAAGCCGTCGGTTGCGTCGGTGTCGCCGTGGTCGGGAACGAAGCCTAGGGCGCTGATGTCTTTGTCGAAACTCATGATTGCGTCGCTTTCTACTTTGTCTTTGCGTTGTTGCTGCGTGTGTGAAATTCCATGTACATGATAGCCCGGCGAATGACCTCAGATGTGGACACGAAGTAGCCTTTGTTTTCTTCGGTGAGCCGTGCCTTGAGTATCTCCAGCGTGTCCGACGCTTCCGGCGTCATGATGTGGGTGACCTGTGTACTGCCCGTCGTAGGGTTGAGGCTTTGTCGGCTGGGTGGCATTGTGTCTCCTTGGTGTGGAGCCCCGCCCGGCTTGGCAGGGCTCCGAAAAATCTTTTCGCGCTTAGTTGGGGTAGCGCTTGGCGGTGGGCGCCACGGCGACCATCCGCGCCTCTTGCATCATGCGCGCGTAGTTTACCCAGTGCCCTTGGCGGTCAAACCAGCCCAGCCGGTTGGCGATGGCTTCGACGGTTTCGTCATAGGTCAGCACTTGGCCGTCGGCGCCGTATGCGACGGCTTCGACGGGGGCCTGGGCGGCAAGCTCAGCAAAGTAAGCGGCCTCGGATTCGTTGGCAGCAGCGGCTTTGATAGTGGCGCGGGCGGCTACTTCGACGGGGGTCATTGCGGTGATGGTCTTGGTCGTCATGGTGTCTGTCGCTTTCGTGTAGTCTCTTCTAACCACCCTGATTGTAACACAGTACTAATTGACGTGTCAAGTAGTTATGCGACCAATTTGATATGAGTTTTCAACGAGTTTTCATTCAATCAACAATTCCGGCATGGTTATGATTGTACTGTTCAATTCTATCTTCCATAGATTAATATCGGCGCTGGCTTTCATGCCGACATGGTTCGCCTTACCCTTCTCCCAAGTCGCATACTTCCGAAAGCCAAGCGCCGACCAAAAGAAATTACTTTCAAGGTCAGTGCGACACCGAAGCGTAAAGCCACGCAGTCCGAAGTGTTCGCAGAAGTTGCGAGCGACGTGGAGTAGTGCGCTTCCGTAGTCAAGACGTCGAGCGTCGTTGCGGACTGCAATTTGCTGAATCTTTGCATACGTCATTGCACCGTGTCCCGGAGTTATCAGAATATACCCAACGGGGTCGTTGTTCTTTTCGCATATCAGTACAACGAAGTTTCGTTCCCCCCCCCATACGTACTTGCGCCATATCGTGTCTTGAATGAAGCCGACCGCAAACGAGTTTTGTTTTTGCAGTGCATCTACAAAGGCGGCGTCAGATATTGACGACGTGCGAACAATGAGGTCGCCCTTGGTGTACAGCACACTCACCAGACCGGTTGCGCAGTTGTACTTACTAAGATTCACAGCGTCTCCCCCTGCTGCCGTCGTAGCTCGTAGCTGATGGCATCGCTCACCACCGTCATCGCCTGGTCGAGCGTCGTCACGTCGGTGCGTTGCTCAGTCTGCATAAAGCCGTCATAGACGACGACTTCGATGATGCTGGGTGAGACACGGTTGACCCAAATTTCGGTGTCGCCGACTTTGCGATAGCTGATACTACTTCGCTGAATCATGGTATACTCCCTGCTAATTGGCGATTTGCCAAGACTCAAAGACATATCCACCACGCCCCGACGATGCCTTGAGCAAGCATCGCCGGGGCGTGATGGTTTACTTATCTTCCATCATGTGCACGGCGGCGTCCCAGCCGTCTGCGAAGGACTCGGTCATCATCTTGTGATGCCAGCTCGCCATCTTCTGTTCGTACCATACCCAGCACCGCACGATGGTCACACTGGCTCCCATGACCATCGCCGTGATACACAGCCCGACAATGATAGTGCTCATATCACTTCGCCCCTGTGATGCGGAGTGTCGCTTTGCGGTGGCTCAGTTTGCGAGCATCGGTCAGTGTTTGAGCGGTGCCGATATCGCCGTCGGCTACGCACTGGGCAAGTAATTCATCAATCATCTTGGTGTCGTAGCTGTGCGACGTAGATGCCGGCGTAATCAGCGCAGTGCCGACGTGGTCGACCTTGAATGAGCCGCCAAGCGCTTCCACGAGGGTCTGTAGGTTACGCCGCAGGTCGTCGACTTGGGCTTCGTGCGCTTCGAGTTCCGACTTCATTTCGAAGTAGTCACGCAGTAACAACTCGGCAGCCTCTTTGTCAAAATGTGAATTAGTCATTGTGTTTCTCCTTTGGCATAATTGCGTTTGCCCAGCTAGCAACGATATGTGACACGGCGAAGCGGTGTGTGGCGAAGAGCTCCTCGAGCGACTCGGGATTCTCATCCGTCGCCACGTAGAACTCGGCGAAGGTTGCGCCGTGGGCGATGCTGGCACGGACTGCCCAGCGGTTGCCGCTGAGTTTGGTATAGACAAACTCAATCGTCACGCCGTCGCCAACAATGAACAAGTCGGTGAAATAGGCGTGGTGCTGTGCTGACTGTGTCATTACTTTGTCCCTTTGCGGTGGCTGTCGAGGTACTTGGCGACGGCGAGTTCCAAGCGGTCAATCTGTGCCATCAGGCGCTTGACCTCGTCGTCCTTGCCTCGGCTTCGTGCACGCTCCATCATGTACGTCGCCATAGCGATGGACTTGGCCGCAGTCTCGAGCGGCGTGTCGAATTGGTTAATGTCGGGGTGGTCGCTGTGCATGGTTCTTCGCTTTCGTTGTATGTCTTCGGCGCCTCACAGTGAAGCGCCGCTCTGACCGTGTGGGAGGCTTACCAGCCGATGGGCATCATGATGGCTGGGACGTTGGCTTCGATGACTGGGGTGACGGTAAATGTCATGCGGTTGAATGAGTAGACTGCTTTGTACTGATTGCGATTTGCGCCGACCGTGTAGGTACCATCTTTGCGAAGACCGATGGTAACTTCGCTTGTACAGAGTGACTTGATGGCGGCGGCTTTACTCTTGGCTTCAACAATTCCCATGTCGATGCTTTGACCGAAGGCCTTCTTGGTGATTTGGAACTTCATGGTGTGTGTCGCTTTCTGTGCTACTGCTTCCTAACTGACCTTAGTTTACCACACTACTAATTGACGTGTCAAGTAGTTCTTAAACCAATTTGATACTAATTTGACACGAGTTTTTCTATGCTATAATGAAGTCAAGCCAACGTTCGCATCTTGCTTGTCGCTTTGTCAAGATTCGGAAACTAAGCTAAATACGTGCACCAAGCCCCGCTACGTTTTTTACGTCGTAGCGGGGCTTGGTGCGTTGGTGTGAAGGAGCATAACGTTTGAAGCGCGACACCCAAAACGTCACTCGTAGTATATCACGAAGCGGGCGGCGTTGGCCAATCGACCGCACCGCTCCAGCCCTGCGATTGCACCGCCTCCGGTGTGTCACGCAGGGCTTTGCGGTACGCCCGCCATTGTGCAACCTCATACGCCGCCAGCGGCACGTCGGGAAGCTGTGTCCAATCGCACAGTTGCAAACGACGGTTTCGCTCAGCACGGAGCGCCGCCATGGCTTCGTCGTAGGTATAGGGTGCGTCGATTACTTCGGAGTCCGCTGGTGGTTGCGGATATTCGACGCCGTAGTCATCGTAGTAGGCAATGCGAATTGCTTCGGGGTCGTAGATGCGATTGATAATCATGAGACGGCTCCTGTGAGTTGCGTGACGTGAATGAGCGGGGATTCGCTGGCGCTGTTTTCCGCCACGACTGATACGGTAGCATTTACCGACGGGACAACACGCAAATTTACGATGTCGCCCGTTGTGTAGTACCGCACGGCAAAAAATCCGTGTGCAGTTGTGCTGAGATACGACGCAGGTATCTGATTAAGAATGACTGAGTTTACTACCACGTTTGCATACATGGTAATCGTTGTAGCGACGTTGATGTATGCGCCGATAGCATAGTAGCCCGATGTGGGGATGGTAATATCCGTGCCCGACCATGTGAAGCCGTTGGTTCGCGTTGCGGACTCCCACGTGATAATTGTGCCGGCCGTCGTGATGGCTAATGTGTTGGTGCGGGTAAGCGTCAAGGCGGCGGCGGGTCGCTCTTGGCGGGCAAGGTCTTGCGTTGCCGCTCTCAGGTCAGCACTAGTTTGATATAAGTCCGACATTGACGCTCTCCGCTCCTAATGCGCTCATTGACAGCGCAACGCTTTGCACCTTCTGCGTGATGTTGCCTGCGCTGTATGCATAGACGGTCACGAGGTCGCCGAGGAAGTATTCGCGCCCGTAGCGGAGCGCGGCGTTCTGCAATACTTCGGTTTGCAACGTGACTCGACTGCGTGTGGCATTGCGCAGTGCAATGTCACCTAGCTGGGTATACTCTGCGGTGGTCTTTTGGTTGCGCGCGTCTATCCACGTTTCGCGCAGGTCAAGCCCAGTCGGGAGCGACGCCGGACGCGTGACAATAGCCCGTGCTGATCCTTCGCCTTGCCCTGCCACCACTGCCGCCGTCGTGTCGTTGATGCGGTTGGTACGCAGGGTGAGCTTGGCAATGGTGCCGGTCTCTACGGATAGAATAACGCTCGCACTGCGGTCGGTGCCGAGTTGCCCGGTGTACCACGTGAACGTCCACGTGGCCGGAGCCGTGTAGACTAAGGCAAAGTCACCGCCGGCGGTGAGCTGTACTTCTTGAAGGACACTGAGGAGATTTTGTCCACTACATGAGAGCGACGTCGTATTACCCAGTCCGCCCGACGTTGCCACCGCTGCGCCGGTGAGCACTCCGCTGAGCATGCGCCCATTGGCCGTCGTTGCCGATGCGCCGAGATTGTAGTTGTACAACGTCTTCATCACCGTCTCGGCGACGACTGCGCTGAACTGGCTACGATTGGCGACGCCACTCTTATACGCCACGATGCGGTCGCTGAGGATTGCATTGGTGCCCACGGCCTGCGCCGTGATGACCGTCGTCTGTCCGTAGCTTTGCACGATGCCCCGAATCGTTCCGGCGAATTCCCGTGTCGAGGCAATGCCTGCGTCGCTGTCTTGGCGATACACTTCGACGATGGCGCCGTAAACAATGTATTGCGCCGTTGATGACACGGCATTGACGTCGAATTGCGCAATGTCGACGCTGTTGACGGTGCGATTGACGGCGACGGTCAGGAAGTCGGTACAGATTGCCGACAGCGTACCACCTGCGGTATAGACGTAGATTGCGTACTGTGGTGCCATGCTATACCCGCTTTATGCTAACCGTACACGATGTCACACTTTGCCCGGTATTGGTTGACGCGGCAGTCAATGCTATAGCAGAGTACGAGCCAGGAGTCACCGCAATGTATGCGGAGTGCGTGTAGTTGACCAAGGCCGACGTTGCAAAGTTCGCAGGGGACACGGCGAAATTACTGAGTAGATTGGTAATGGCTAATTTGCGCACGCCGGTAGTCAGCGCATTGAACTGAATTTGCACGGAGATAATGTAGTATCCCGACGCTAAAAACGTAATCGTTCCGCCGCTGGTGTCGAGTGAGATTGTGCCGTCAGCGGGGACGACGGACGATGTGTATGTGCCGATTTGATAATCGGTATTTGCGGCGGTAAGCGTCGCCGTTCCCCCGCCCATGGTAGCGTAGATTGAGCCAAGTAGTTGACGTTGCACCGCATAGGGATAATACGAAGAAATTGAGCTAATTGTCCCTGCGGACGTAGTGACGGTACCAAGAGTCACGATGTTGGTCGCGGTGATTGACGTCGTGATGGTGGAGAGTTGCCCAGCGGTGACCAAGGCGATACGTGTGGTAGCGGTGGTCACCGTTGTGGTAGCGGCGCCGTTCGCAGTGACGGTCTGTGACCCCGCGGCAGTGTTGGCGATGATAACGACGCTAAACGTGCCGGAGCCAAGCGTTGACGTTGATATCGTGACCGCGCCGTTGGATTCATAGAAATACCCACCGACAATCGCGGTGCCGTCTGCGATGGTGAGCGTGGTGGTGCCACTGCCGGACATTGCAAGGTATGAGCCAGTAAGCAGTACGCCGGTGCCAAGCCCTGCCCGCTCAAATGCGCTCATCCGAGTCGAGTCATACGTGGATGCGCCGTCGGTCGAAGCGACGCCCGTCGCCCATCCCAAAGATCTTTCTGAGCTTGCCATGATGCCTCCTATATCCCGACGAAGCGGGTGTAGTAGATGATGTTTACCGCCGCTGGTGACGATGATGACGTCGCCGCAATGGAGATAGAATTGACGCCCGTCACGATTGCCCACGTCGCCAGCGTTGACGATGCGGACACCGTGGATATCTGATTATTACCAAGGTCATCATAGACGGTTTTGCGTCCGTAGCGTAGGTCGTAGGTGTAGGTACGTCCGGCGGCGATTGACCCCGTGGTGGTGATGACTTGCCCCGTCGTATTGTTGGTAATGACTAAGCCCGTAATGGGACCAATCGCCGTAATCACGGGGTAAGTGAGCCACGTCCCGTCGTAGGCGTACACCGTGGTCGCGTTGATGTTCGCCGTGCCATAGGTACGCGGATAGATGACCGGGTAGGCTGTCGCAGTGCCGGCGATGCCCGCCGCTCCGATAATGCTATGCGGTTCTGCGTCGTACCACGTCGGGTCATCGGCACGAAGCTGAATAACGGTGCGTAGACTGTAGCCGATGCTTGCGTCGGTGTCGTAGCTCATACCGCCAAGGACTTTGACGTCAATCGTCCGTGTCCATGCCGTCGTGGTCACAGTGAGTCTTGCTGTGGTATTTGACGGCGAAAAGACACTCAGCAGGCGACCACGTGCGGCGTAGTACTCATCGACGGTCGTCGTGGCAACGAAGATGGGCAACTGTAAAACACGCGGGTCTAAACGAAAGTCAACGTCGCTGTCGCCGTGTTGCATCGGGCCGCGCTGCGTGATGCGGTGCATTGGTGCCAAGCCAAAGCCTTGGTCGCCTTGGTAGTTAAACGTGAAACCGGTGACGCTGTCGTAGCCGTTGAGGTCGAAGGTTACGCCGCCGACGGTGTAGGTAATATCAAAGCTCATGCCATACCTCCGGCAAGTAATTGCATCGCGCGCAAGTCCTGACTGATACTCGACTCTGATTGCGCCGTTTGATACGACGCCGACAAGTAATAGTTTTGTGTCGTCTGATTGACGGCGCCAACCGATGCACCGGTCGCACCGCTGATTGCGCCGGTGATGTCAGGGATACCGCGGATAATACCCGCCGCCATTCCTGCGCTCATCTGAAACCCAACCTGATCGGCAAAGAGTTTTGATGGCGACGCGATGCCCAGTGCTTTTTTTGCGGCGTTAAACGCAGCCATTGCGGCTTCCTTGGCGGCGTTGACAATAGCGTCGGCACCGTCGCTGATTCCCCTTGCGATTCCGTTGGCTATGGCTGAGCCAACCTTTGCCGCCTGCGTAGCAAGTGACGAAATCATCTCAATAATTTTTGCTATCGCATTGCTTGCAAAGGTGTTTATGGAGTTGTTAATTGTTGAGATAAAGGTGAGTATCGCATTTTTCACCGTGTCCCATGCGCCTAGGAAGTTACCTTTGAGTACATCACTAATCGCAAATAGCACACCAATCACGAGGTCTTGCAACGGCTGCATAATGGTCATCCATATGCGAATTGCTGTTTGTACATACGGCCAGACGACGGTAAAGACGTTATAGAAACCTTGAAACTGCACTTTCATTGTGTTGATGGCAAGCGCAACAACGCCGACCAAGATATCGGCGAGTAGCGTAAAAATCTTTGCGAGTCCGTCAAGTTGTCCCTGCGTTGACGGCGACGCCAGCTGAGTGACGATGGCGTTATACAGCGATGCAATGATTGGCGCGGCAGTGTTATAGAGGCTTTTAAGTGCCGTCGTGATTGGCGCAATGAACGTCATAAACGAATTGAAGCCCGCGCCGATTTTATCGATGCCGCCTTGCCAATTCGTGCCATAAATGAAGTTATACAAGGCGTCGGTAATGCCGCCTAAGAACCTCATCACGGCATCCCAGTTGACTCCATCAATCCACTTGATAAACACGTTGACTAAGTCTTGCACGGCAGGGACGGCGACTTCTTGGGCAAATTTACCAAAGCGCATAAGCACCGGCATGAGTGACTCGCCAAGGCTTTGTTGCACATTCTTAAATTGCTCTGCTAAGACAATCTGCTGTCCGGCAAAGGTATCAACGGCAGCAGCAGCGCTTCCTCCAAACTCTTTACCCAGCTCGTTCAAAATAATCTGCTGTGCGCCGGCGACGTCACCGGTTTCGACCATGGTTTTAATCATGGCTTTTTGGTCTTCGCTAAACGTCACGCCGACACGGCTCAATGCGGAAATGCCCGCGACGGGGTCATTGAGTGCCTTACCGACTTGCACCGCCGAGCTTTGTAAATCGGTGCCCATCGCTTGACTGATGTCGAGGATTGCCTGTGTCGCACCGGTGAATGACGTGCCTTTGATTTCGGTAAACGTGGCGAGGACGTTGGTTGCACCAAGGATGGCATCGTCGCTAAATATGGATTGACCGGCGCTTGCACTCATTTTCTGCGCCATGTCCGCAAATTGCTTGGCACTGAACCCCGCCGCCTTGCCCGTTGACTTGACGACGGCTTCGGTCTGTGCGATAACCGAGTTCCATTGCGATGCCTCAGCGATGGAGCCAGTAAGGAAGTCGCCGACTTTACTAAGGGCGGCGCCGGCAAGATTCGTGGCAGCAGTGCCAATCGCCATGAAGGCACCGGTGGCAATGCTTTGCAGGGCGTTGAATCCGCCACCCGCCGACGATGCTTTTTTGCCGACGCCTTCGACGGCGTTGCTGGCATCGTTGGCGACTTTGCTGACTTGGTCGTCACCGATAAATCGTATAACGACGGTTTCTTCGGCCATTACTTATGTTTCCTTTTGCTCACTTCGGACTCAATACCAATCATCTCAAGATGCTGTTGAATGATGTGCCACGGAGGAAGCTGGCTTGGCGGACAGTGGTAGATATCGCGACAACACACAAGCTCGATGTATTCTAGCGGCGCGGGGCTGTGTGTCCAAAGATGTGCCCGCACTGCTAGCATTAGTTTCCCGAGTCGGTGCCGCTGAGTTTCTTCGTTAAGGCTTCGGTAATGAGTTTGAGGTGACGTGCGGGCAAGTCCTCGACTTTGCGTCCGTCGTCCGTCACGACGCATTTTTCAAGGATTGGCAACATTGATTCGATGTCGCCACTGGGTCCGACTTTGGAAAGCGTCATCATGTCACGGATGGTCAATCGGTCTGCATCGATGGTGTACATAGGGAACATCTCCTATTATGGACATCGTAAAAAATGGCGTGGCGCACGGATGTCCGACGTGCGCCCAGCCCGATGATTAGGTGTTGGCGGTGTAAAGGATGCCGGGCGCCCGCACCGTGAAGCTGACCATAAGTGGGCCAGCGCTTGTGCTGTCGATAGGTGGGTAGTCGAAGGCGGTCACGTAGCCGACCGTTTTGGTTTCGTATTGGTCAGAGCCAGACGCAGCGCCACCGGGTAGCCACTTAACCTGCGTTGCGGTACGTCCTTCAAACAGCGCACGTACGTATTGGAAGGCTTCGGTGCTGGATTCGGTGTACAAAATATTAACCTTGACTTCCACGGGTTCGTACTTGCCGACCGTGGTCAATGCGAAGTTACCATCGAAGGTGTAGGCCTCGCCGGTGACGACGGTGGCGGTGGTGGTTTCGATGGACTGCGAAGAGCCGGAGATATCGACGTAGGCGGAAGAGACGTAGATGGAGACGGTCGCCGCCGCTCCCGTGTAGGCGTTGGTGGTTTGTGCCATGATGAGTCTCCTATTGGATGATTTCGGTGATGGTGAGTGTGGCGGTGACAGCGTCGTAGTACCTGCCTGATCCCTGTGGCCACTCAAGTACCGACGCCCGAAGCGATGCATTACTCAGTACCCACGTCGGCGCAATGAGTGTCCGCAGTGAATTGTGGTAGGCGGCGAGGTAGCCCTCGACGCTTCCAGCGATGTCTTTGAGCCCAAGCCCAAGCCCTGCCGCACGAAGGAGGGCGACGTCATGCACTGTCCACTCCGCTTGCATGACGTGACCTGAGCCACCAAGCGTCGTTGTGCGTGTCCGAGACGAAGCCAAGCCGATGGCGTTGACGATGCGGGTCGGGACGTCGGCGTCGTCGACTTGGTCTTTGAGCGTCGTGCCACGCAGGACGTTCATCGAGTAGCCAGTGATTGACAGCGCCGCCACTGCGTCAACGATGGAGGTGAGTTGTGAGCCCATTTATATCCTCCGTCGATACGGCTTAAGCA
>Ga0114962_10002414_pt1 | contig 15584 bp, 19 predicted proteins | sample C_130820_MF_Meta_FD_87017 | JGI IMG/M metagenome (GOLD analysis project Ga0114962, IMG submission 87017) | Freshwater microbial communities from Lake Croche, Canada to study carbon cycling - C_130820_MF_MetaG | ecosystem: Environmental > Aquatic > Freshwater > Lake | place: Lake Croche, Canada...
CTAAGAGGGCGTGGTGTTATTGGTTATGATGACATGAATAATGGAACACTAGGATTGGCCAATGCAGATAGAGTTGCTAGTGCAGTAACTCCAGATGGAACAAACGGATCCGCCGCAACTATATCAGGTGGCACATCAACAGTGGTAGTATCAACGGGTACAATAACAACTGGCACAGGAGTTAAATCTATTGTTAGTAATGCAAGATCGCTGAATGTTATGAATCCATACCTAGCAATGAATTACATAATTAAAACTTAAGGTATAAAAGAATGTCGTATACAATAACACTAGCAAATGGAAATACACTGGCAGTAGTGGCCGATCAAAGTTTCGATAAGGTATCTTCGAGTTTAACTCTTATTGGCAAAAATGTTAATGCCTATGGACAATACGTAAATGAAAATTTTGTAGGATTACTAGAAAATTTTGCTAACATTGCTCCACCGTTAAATCCTATTACAGGACAATTATGGTATGACACTTCTGTACAACGTCTAAAAGTTTATTCTAGTGCCTTAACAGATTTCAAACCAGTTGGAAGTCCTGTTATTTTTGCAACAGATGATCCAGCCGCAGAACCTCCCGGCAGTGTTCAAGGTGACCTGTGGTGGAATCCTACATTTAAAGAATTAAGATATCTCGATGGCATTACATGGTATAAAACTTCGGAACAATTTAATCCGTTTGGCGAAGGGCAATCTGGTTGGTTTGTTGAGCAACAGGCAGACTATGCAAACACTGATCATGTTGTAACCAAGTTATATAATGACGGTAAGTTATTAGCCGCAGTGACTGATGTTGACATTAGACTTAATCCTTCAGTACCTTTATTAGGTACAAACACTTTACGTGCTGGTATGACATTAGATCCTAGCATAAAGATTTACGGTACTGCTACAAATTCTATCAATTGGAACGATGTTTCTACAAGTTCTTTTATCCAAAAAGATCTTTACCAAGCAACACACGGTGCATTGGATATATTGAATAATGCAGGTTTAGGAATCGGAACTTACACCAACATGCAATTATTGGTAGAAGATTCTGGTTCGACTACTACCAGTATTATATTGATCAGCAACATCAACGAAGATTTTCAATTAAGATACAATTACTTTGACGGCATTACTGGCAGCGGCACAGGCACTGCAATATCTCTTGTTGGGGCAAGTAAACGAATGGGCATATTCCAAACTTCGCCTGCTACCACATTAGATGTAAACGGTGATACACTAATACGTGGGACACTAACAGTATTAGGGACAAGTACAACTATTCAATCTAATGATTTGCGAGTTACTGATAAAAATATTATTTTAGCAAATTCGAGTACAAGCGATATTGTAGCAGACGGCGGTGGTATTACACTAAAGGGTACTACAGAAAAGACATTTAATTGGTACAATAGCACAACTTCTTGGACCAGCAGTGAAAACTTAGATCTTGCTATAGGAAAAAGTTTTAAGATTAATGGCGTAGATGTATTGACTGCAACTTCGCTAGGTACAGGCACACAACATGCCCCGGGTCTTGTTGACTTACCAGTACTTGACCATTTTACAGTAACAAACTTATCAATACAAAACAGCGGTCCAGGTTTGTCGGGCGGAATTTTTAAGACTCCTTATAAAGATCCAAATACATTCCAATTATACCATTCAGATCTTTACATTGAAAGCACTGGAACAGGATGGATTAACTTAGGCGACTATACGCAGATTTATCATTCTGCACAGACCCAATCGGGTGACCCAAGACATACACTAATTACTAAAGGTTATTTGGACGATCAAGTGTCATTTGTAAGTCAAGGAACAACCTATAAAAAGACCTATACTGTAACAATAGATATCACAGCAGTTGGAAATCAAAGCCAGGGTAATATCAATGCCTACATTAAAAGTTATCTAGACAAAGTGCTACCAATTGATGGTAATAATGGTTTACCTTCCACTGATCCTGCTTACAATGCAGTAGAAAATTCTTACTATGCACAACCAATTGGTGCTAGGGCTAATGTTATTGCTCAATACTATACTGGTACTTATCAAGCATTCACTATTCAATTGAACAAAACTTTTGTTACAGTTGACAAAGGTGGAGCGCAAAACAGTCAATCAGTAGTACAAGACGTAGCGGCATCATCGTCACTAACCAATGCAACAACAGTCTTTACTCCGATAGTTACTGCTTATGTAAAATCATTTGTGGTAGAAGAAATTACGCCAGGTTCCGGCATCGGCCGCTGGACATTTGTTGCTGATATACCATAACGGAGAAATAGATGCCATATACCATCAATCATTTTAACGGGAGTGTTTTTACATCATTGGCTGATGGTGTGATCGACCGACAATTTTCGTCTAGTATTAATTTGGTCGGAAAAAATGTTACCGGATATGGTACTGCTCAAAATGACAATTTTTTATGGCTGTTAGAAAATTTTGCAGGCACAGCACCTCCTATTAATCAAATACAGGGACAATTGTGGTACGACAATTCATTAGATACTTTAAAACTAAAAGCATACAACGGTTATTCTTGGGACACATTACTTACTTCAATTACAACTGCTACAAGCCCTGCTTCTACTGTTGCAGGATTATGGTATGATACAACAAAAAATCAATTATTTGTTGGTGTAGGCAGCGGAACTAACTGGGCATTACTTGGACCAGAGTCAATTCCAGGATTTGCAAAAACAAAATTTGAATCCAGTGCATTGATAGACTCCAACGGTGTAACTCGTTCTGCTATTCGATTGTTTAACAATGGAAAAATTTTAGGTGTTATCACAACCTCGTCTTTTAATGTTAAGAGCACACAAGATGTATATACTGCAAGTATTCGTACTACTATTGGTGGTATTAATTTAGTACCCGGAATAGGTGTTCAAACAAATTATATTTCTGCTGGCGCAACAACCAGTACAGGCACGCTAGTGGGTAAATGGACTGCTGATTCATTAACCGCGGCAAATACAGTAACTTCAGTTACCTTATCTATTTCGGGTAATGCAGTAATAACATCGTTATCTAGTAATTTGGTAACAGCAACTCAGATAGTATCACGTTATATTACAGCAGGTAGCGGATTAACAACTGGTACAATTACTGGCAATTGGACTGTTGATGCATTAACAACACCCTCGTTGACAGCAACAAATATATCGGCATCCGGGGTGTTTACTCCAAATTTAACTGCTACTAATAATATATCAACATTAATATCCACCGGCGGCTATAATTCTCCTGGAACAATTACTGGTGATTGGGGACTTTCCGCTGGTTCAAAATTAACATCAACATATGCTGACTTGGCAGAAAATTATACCGCAGACGATACTTACAGTCCTGGTATGGTTATGGAATTTGGCGGATCTGCTGAAACTACATTATGCCAAACTGATATGAGTACACGAGTGGCTGGAATTATTTCAACTGCTCCTGCGTTTTTGCTAAATGATCAATATGAACTTGAAGGTTATACTTATTCACTCGCATTGTCTGGCAGGGTTCCTTGTTATGTTAAAGGTATTATCAGTAAAGGTGATATGTTGGTATCGGGTGCAGGCGGATATGCTCGTTCTGAATCAAATCCAAAACCTGGAACTATTATTGCTAGAGCAATTGATAGTTATGATTCTAATGAAATCGGTATGATCGAAGTTCAGGTTTGTAGAGGATAAAAAATGGCGTATGTAATTACAAAAACAACTGGGGAAAAATTAACCATCGTCAATGATGGCACAATTGATCAAACAACTAGTCTTACCCTTGTTGGTAGGAACTATAGCAATTTTGGTCAAATTATAAACGAAAACTTTGTTCAACTTTTAGAAAACTTTGCAAATACAACTCCGCCAAGTAATCCTATTGTTGGTCAACTTTGGTACGATTCTTCTAAGAAAAAATTAAGAGTAAATACAGGAAGCGCATTTAATATTAGTGCAGGTCTTCCTCAATTAATTGCGACTGATGCACAACCCTCTGGACAAACTGCCGGGGATATGTGGTATGATACTTCTGTACAAAAATTATATCTGTATGACAATTCAAAATATAATTTAATTGGCCCACAGTATACAGGAATAGCAGAACTAAATGCTATTGTTCCTGCTCAAGTATTTGATGACCAAGGAGTATTACATTATATTTTAAAACACAATCTAGAAAATGTGTTAACAGGGGCAGTAGAAACGATTGCTATCACAGCCGCTGATCCGTTTAAACTTGCACCAGCCGCAGTTACAGGTTTTGATTATATCAAACGAGGTCTAAACTTATATAGTGCAAATGCTAGCGGAGTTTCTAAACTCGGAAATGCTCAAACAGATACAATTTTATGGGGTACCGCTCAATCGGCCTTAAACTTAGTTGATGCATCTGGTAACCCTAAGGTGTTTGTAACACAAGATGCTCCTGTAATTTCTGGATCTCTATTGCCAACTAACCCAAATACAGTCGACGTCGGTAGTTCTACTGTACCTATGCGAGTAGTATATGCCCAAACAAATGTGGCTACTTATGCTGACTTAGCAGAACGTTATAGGGCAGATGCAACATACGAAGAAGGAACCGTGCTAGTAGTAGGCGGAACACACGAAGTTACAATTTGCAGAACTTATCAAGATGACCGTGTGGCAGGTGTAGTTAGTCTATACCCCGCTTATGCAATGAATGAAGATATGGCAAGTCTTGAACCCCCAGAGCTTGCTCCATATATAGCATTAAAAGGCCGAGTTCCATGTAAGGTAAAAGGACCAATTAAAAAAGGTGACCTATTAGTTACAAGCGAGTTTCCGGGACATGCTGAATCTAAAAAACCGGGATCTCCGTATATGGGAATCATTGGAAAGGCACTCCAAGATTTTCCAGGTGCTTACGGAATAATAGAAGTAATGGTATAATAAAAAAGCCGCTTAACGCGGCTTTTTTTATGCTTCGGCTTTTGCCTTCTTTTTAACTGTCGGAACTAACTCCTCAGCCTTTCGACGCATTTCTGCGGCTTGTTTGGCTAATTTGTCTGCCTGACTGCGATAAAGTTTTGCCTGTTGCTCTGGAGTAGAGGCTTCTGGAACTGCAAATGTTTCTGGTTCTGCTGTAACAACTGCTGGAGTTTGTTTAGTAGACTCAGTTAACTTAGCGGCCTTTTCTGCTCTTGCTTTATCCCATTTGCTTTGATACTCTGATGGAGGTAATTCAACCGTTTCTGGAACTGTCTCACCTTCTGGAATAACTGCTAGTTCTTCTAGTGTCACGCCTTTTTGTTGAGCAATTAATTTGTTTAACTCATCTAAAGGAATTTGCGTAGTTGTATTAGGCATTACAATAACCATGTTGGTAGCAACTTTTTTAAGGTGCCCATGTGTATGTAAGTATTCTAACATATTGCTTCCATCTGGAAACTTACGCACGGCGATAATATCGGCAAGTTCGTTCGCTTGCTGACCGCTATCGCTTTCTAACACACTCAGTAATGAGTCGTGAAGGAAATCAACTAAGCCTTGTGTTCCTACAACCAAAGCATTATGAGGGTCTCCTGGTAACGTTCTGTAGACAATAACGACCCTTGCGCTATTGTTTTTCATTCTGCCGATATGTTTCATATTGTTTTCCTTTTATTGGGCCGCTTGTTGAGCCGCCTGAGCTGGTACAACGGCATTTAAGAAAGCATCAAGTTTGGCATAAACTTGACCAACACCTACCATTTCTGATGCTTTGAATGTTCCGCGGGTTGCGGAAATATCAATAATGGCTCTAATGTTCTGTAAATCTGTTACAGTTAACTCTGGTGCCTTTGGGGCTTCTTGTGCCGGAGCACTTTGTACTTCTTCTGACATGTCATCTCCTGTTATGTAAAATTGGGCATCCTAGGCTAAACATAGTCAACTCTTTTGGTTCTTCAAAACCAACTTCGTAAACTGTAGTCATTTTGTTATCGTCAACTAAACCGGTGTTTTTACGAATACAAAAACGACTGTCTAAGTTTTGAAGAATCCAAAGTTCTAAAGTTCTAACACTAATATGATCTAGATCACGTAATGTTATCTTAGCAAAATTTGGAGGCATACGCTTCAACTTTCTCATTTCTAAGAGCGCCAAAGCATTTACCCTTCCTCTAACTAAAGCCATAATATACCTACTTTATTTATAATGTGCGTACTGGCCGAATGGTGATTTTATGGAATCGTCACCGTGGATAATAAACAGAGTATCGCAGTAATCTTCATCACCCCAACTACCGCATGGATATCCGTCTGTAAACATCACAAACTTTTTAGGCTCAATACCCATTTCTTTCATAAAATCAAAGTTTACATCAAAATCTGTACCACCACCGCCTTTGCATTCATATTCCATGATCTCGTCAGCAGTGTCGCCTGTAAATTGTTTATAGCCGTAAACCTGTGTATCAAATGTCCACAAGTCTAATTTAAAGTCTACATACTCGTCCATAATGCCTTTGACTTCACTCAAGAAGTCTTTGGCCATTGCGTCACTGATAGAGCCTGACATATCAATACAGACACTCACGTCTACGGTCTCGTCATTGGTCATACCTGGCAATACAGCGCCACAATGTTGGCTCTTGCGGTTAGGACGTTGGAAACTAAAATTGCTCTTAAGAATACTTTGGATATTCATACGCAACAATTCACGCCAGTCCATTTTAGGCTCAGTAAAGTCTGAGATAAGACGCTGAACACCTGCAGGTACACGACCGGCACCTGCGGCCTGTGCGGCACTTACCATTGCTTCTTTAATCTCGTCTTTAATTGCTTTCTTTTCTTCAGCAGTTAATTTAGGACGACCTTTGCCCTTGCCACTGCCGTCAACTTCCTCGCCATCGCCTTCGGCGTCACCGTCGCCTTCACCGTCCAAATGCTCGTCTAATAACTCGCCTAATTTAGTTAAATCAATTTTCTCAGCATTGTCGTAAAGGTTTTGATAAATTTCTTCATAACTCCAACCGCGGTACTTGTTGTCTTGATAGATCTTCATCCAACTTGGGCTAATACCAATACGCTCGTCTTTTAAGATTTGATTAACAGCATAGTCAGCGGCAATATTTGACAAGATAGGATCACGGTTTTCACGACGACCCAAATGGTCGAATACATTATGTAGAACTTCGTGTGCAAAACCAAACTCGCACTCTTTAGGATTCATCTTATCGACAAATTCCATGTTAAAATAAAAGTTACGTCCATCTGTAGCCAGTGTCTGGCACCATTCTGATGCATCAATTAGGCTCATGCGTGTAGCCATATTGCCAAAGAAAGGATGACGCAACAACAGACCCACACGGGCTGTGATCAATTTGTCAATAATTTTGTTCTTCTCAGATTGAGTAAAGACTTTGGCAGGCTTTACTTTTTTGGATTTAGCGGTTGCTGTATTAGACATAGGTTACCTCTTTGTAGTGTATGTATATATTATATACTCTTTTTGCTAAAAGAGCAAGTGAAACAGGCCCTTTCGGGCCCGTTTTTTAATTTTCCATTGCTTGGATAATGTACTTGCCGTACTTGTCATGGAACTTGTCAAAATGCTTCAATTTGCTAGCATCAAATGGCAAGTTATAATTTGTGAGCGCAATCTTTGCCCCCATAACAACCAATTCAGTTGGGAAATTATCCATCATAAACTTAAAGAAGTTGTCTGCCATACCGTCCCAACCTTTGACCTTTTTCTGGTCCGCAGTTTGGAGTTCATAGCACAGGCTAATTGCCAAAGAGTACATTGCTGAGATCTCTTTGATGTTAACTTTCTCAACTTTGCCAGACAAGATGTCTTCGGGCTTAGGCATTTGTTTAGCAACCTTGCGATGTGCCATAAACTTAATAGCAAGACCTTCACCAATTGCACCTGACACCAAATCTGTCAAAGTGTTCTCTGGCAAGTCATCATCTGCCAACAACTCACTTACAAACGACCAACTACGGGGAGTAGCAAACGATTTGCTAGAGCTCTTTGGATCAAAGTCGTACAAGTCGCCCTTAGCAAAGCCAACATATCCGACAACCTGCTCATGGATACGATTGCTAACAGCCCACTGATGCCAGTCTTCAAAGTCTGTACGCAATTCCAAGTGAACAAAGCGGTTAGCCAATGGGCTAGGCATACGATAAGTAACGCCCTTGTCAGTTTCACGGTTACCAGCGGCAACAATGCTAACACCTTTTGGCAATTTGTAAGTACCAACACGACGGTTAAGCACCAATTGAAATGCCGCCGCCTGTGTAGCAGGAGCCGCAGAGTTCAATTCATCCAAGAACAGGATAGCAGTGGACTCTGGATCTGTAGGCAATTCTGCAGGAGGTGCCCAAGTCATAGTGTTTTCTACACTATTGTAATAAGGGATACCTTTAATGTCTGTAGGTTCCCACAAACTCAAACGAACGTCGATGACCTCACGGTCTTGTTCATCGCCAATTTGCTTAACAATGTCAGACTTACCAATACCTGGGGCACCCCATAGGAAGATTGGTCGCTGGATTTTGATTGCTTTACGAACCGCGGCTTTTGCTTCGTTGGGAGAAACGGTGCGATTGGTACTGATTTTTTCTGCCATTTTGAGTCCTTAAAAAGTAGTGTTTACTGCGTCTTTCACAGTGTATATAGTATACTACAAAACAGCAGTCTTGTCTGTGGCTTTTTTGCTACTTTTAAACTTTGCGTGGCCGAATTTAGCCAAATTACCTGAAAAAAGAACCAGTTGTATAGCCATCCGCTCGCTAAACACGTATACGGACTTTCGGTTAACATAGAATGGACAGTCAATAAACTTGTCTAACCAAAGTATTTGATTGTTGTCAAACTTTGGGTTCTTATCTTCCATGTCTATTTTGTAGGCTTTGATGTGCTTTTCAAATGCTTCAAACCCTGTATCTGTTAGTCGTAACCCGCCAACAGCCTTATTTCTTTGGTTGACCCAAAATGTGGCATACAGTCTTTTGTAAGTTTTGGAGTCGTCAGGGTAACCTAAACACTTAATAATGTATTTGGTTAGTTCAATCTTCTGATTCATCTTGAACTTTTTCACCTGTAGTTAGTTTATATACAGAAAAGTCCTGGCAATTAAAAGATTTATTGAGTTTTTCGGCGAGATTAAACGCATGACCGCTATTTGAAAAACTAACCTTTTTGTATTTAGGGCCTACTTCAGCGGCTAGGATAGTGCTGGTTTTTAAGTTAACAGGTTTGTCTTTATAAAAGACAGCCCAAATGGCATCAGCCTCTAAAACTTGTTCTGTTTTATAAGTATTTTTATTTGTAATTTCTAACAAAACGGTTGGCCTAGGCCTGCTCATAATAAGTATGCTCCAAAAGTGCATACTTATTTATTGCAAATTAGCGTAAACCGCCCCCGTCCATATTAAGAGTAATGACTTCTTCAGTAGGTGTTTTCTGAGCGGCTTCGTCTAGTTTACCTAATAAACGTGTCATTACCATGGTAATACTTTCCATCAATTGACTGGCTTCGTCAATTGTTAAAGTCATGTTTTTTTGATTTGATTTTGCCGCTATTCTTGCCTTATTGATAAAGTTTTCAATAGGAATTGTATTAAGAGGTTGCATCTGATTTTCCTACGGTATTTAGAATTGTTCTCATTTCTAGTTCTGTTTTAAACGGACCTTTAAATGGATAACGTTCTAGTGTAATAAGTTTAGGGCAAAAACTTTTAACCCAGCCTTTGCGGAACTGAATAACATAGTATCCAGCACAATACTGGCTTTTACTCTTAGTGCTCTTTGCGTAGATAGGTAGTTTCTTAACTACATTGTACAACGGACCGTAAGGCTTAGAACTACAGGGATAATCGTATACTGAAAATTGAGTAGAAGCAGGTGCTGTTTTTGTTTTTGCAAACGGTTCAAACTGTACACCTAATTTGGCAATAACTTCGTCTAAGGTGCCTACTTCCATTTTAACACCCTCCTTATCTACGCTGTAGATTTTCTTTTCTTTTCTAAGGGTGCCAATTTTCCTGCCGTCTTGTTCTAAGATCCAGCATTTTCCGTCAATGATAGGTTTAGCATTAATTAATTTCATTTACATACCTTGCACTTAATGGCTCTGCGTAACTTTGTACCTGTTCGCTAATTTTTTGTAAGTCGTATTCGCCGCAGTATTTTAACAGTCGAGTTCCAACTTGGCTTAGATTCTTTTCTGAATCTTTAGATGCTTGAATTGTTTCAGCAATAAGTTTTTTAATATCGTCTGGTTGTGCTGTTAAATCACACAACTGTACATTACGATTGTAATCGTCTAACACACGATGTTCGACACCTTCGTGATCAGACCACTTTTGGAGCATCATGTTATTCCAAGACCACCCTTTGCTATTTCTGTCGGCAAAGGCTTCACGGAGACCAACCTTATTCTTTGTCCCTTTCTCACGTACTCCCGGATAAGCAGAAAAGATGTTGTCGGATGTGTCGCCACGCATACACTTCTCAAAGAGTAGCCATGTTGGGTCCGGAGCGGCTTTTTCTTCGCCAGTCTTTTTATCTTTGACACGCTTACCTTTTTCATCAAAGTAGCCCTCGTGTGTAGTTGTAATCTGCATTACACCATTGTACTGTTTTACATTAGGTGCAATCAATTGTGCAAAATCGCCATCGGTTGAAATAATTACATGGTCATCGTTGGGATGACTTTGAATAAATCCTGCAATGAGATCGTCTGCTTCTAATTGTGGATGTTGTAGAACAGTACAGTTAGTCTTATTGGTAATAAAATCTTTAAACTGATCAAATGTTTCCCAGAACACTCGGTCTTCTTCTTGTTCGCGAGGTGATTGTGCGGCACGAGCATCTGAACGTTGACGCTTGTAGGGAGCATAGTAGTCTTTGCGCCAAGAACGCCCCTCCAAACAGAATACCACATGATGACCGTTAAAGTCTTTCCATGCTTTTCGGACACTGCTTAATACTGTATGTATACTCATACCGACTTTATCTTCAGTTGAACCTCTGATAACATGTCGTGCCCTAAAAAAAGTGTTTGCTGTGTCTACTAAAATATATGTCATTAACTGACCTCGGCTTTTCCGTTACCTAAACTTGTTACATCAACAAAGCCAGATCCTCGTCTGTCCATATTGACTCCTTCTTCGGCTCCAACGTTTCGACAAAGTTCACTGAACCATTGGTCCACAATCTCTTCGTCTGACTTACCGTTGTAACCTGCTGATTTTAATTGTAACACAAAGTACTCATTCCAGTCAAGTTCAAAGAATCCATTGCGGATGTTTTCTGCATTGATATGAGTATCCAATACTGCTACCCACGGTTCTTTCTTTTCTGTAGCAATCTCTTTTGGTGTTTTTAGAACTTCAGTAAGTTTGGCTTCAGTTTCGGCAACTTTTTTATTAGCCTCATCAACATGTCTTGCCATTTGCTGAGCCGCCTTCTCCATACGGTCTGCTCGTTCTTCGATCTTATCAATACCAAATAACCGTTTAATAAATGTCATTTTAAGTCCCCCACTCATTTTTAAATAATGGCACCTGCAATCTATCACTATAACGCCACCCTCGATTCATTGCGGCAATGGCAACGGATTTAGCATTGAGACTATAAACAGACTCAACACCGCCGACAGGCATAAGATATACATGACCTGTAAAGCCCTCATTTCTATACTCTTCCACTGCTTTTTCTGCATCTTTAATATCCTCTTCTGTTGCTACCACAAACTTCAAATATACTGTACCGTAATTTTCGTAATCACAAACAACCTGAGGTTTGATAGCATCCTTCCATGGCTCGCCACTGCATGGCAGTTTAGCACTTACTGAGAATGTAATTTCTCTTTGGGCTCTCCATCTGGTCAGGTATTCTTTGAAATCTTTGGTAAGACGCATAGTACCATTTGTTTCAAATGTAATTTCTTTAAGATTATGCATTTTAGGATGATCAAGCAAATCTGGATATTGCTTTTGCCAGCCTAGCAATGGCTCACCGCCTGTAATAACAAGATGTTCATCTCGCCATTCTTTGTGCGGAAGCATTTCTGCAATCCTATCTGCAATTGCATCTGTTGTAACCAATGGGCTAAGGTGTTTAAAATCTGGATGCCAACTAGCATAACTGTCACACCCGGTACTCACTAGTGGAAGTTGTTTATAGTCGTTAAACATATGAACAACTCCGGCAATATCATCTGCTTCACTACTGGATTCTCCGCGGGGTAAACCAAATCCTTGACAAGTAAAATTACAGCCAAAGGTTCGCATGAAGACTGATGGGACGCCCATATATCTTCCTTCTCCTTGTACACTGTAAAATAGTTCTGATAGTTTAATATTAGCCATTAGTTAGTTCCTAGATGAAATCTTGATAAAAACGCATCAACTAAACAATTGTGTTCTTGTCCTGTTGCGGAGTTAACGTAGTATACCCAAGTTCCATCTTCTTTGTCAACTACACTGGTAACATTAAATTGTGTTAAATCTGCTGATGTCCAAATGCTGGGTACATCGATAATTTGTTTAGCCGGCATTGTGTTTCCTTTCTGCTAGATACTGTTCGTAGTGTATCCATTTGTTATTAACCAAAAATCCCCATTCACGTTTGCGTGGACCTACAAAAAACAATGTCCATGCAGTAATAGCAGGATCTAATTCAACACGATGATAAGTGTGCATCTTACCAAATCTAAAAGTTCCGGCTCCTCGCCAAACTTTATATTCAGTGAGCTTCTCACCTTTTTCATTGAATACAGGAAGCCATTCCCAATAACCACCTTTTAGAATAAGGCTAGCATAGTTCCAAGGATGATCATGAACATCGTCTGGATCTGATTTTAAGAACTTATGCAAGAATACATTATAGGGGAAATTTACACGTTCTTTAAACAGAACATAATACCGTTCTAGATACGGTTCTTGTTCGGTACGATCCATGATAATACGCTTACGGCCATTGCGCTCGAGCCAATTAAGAAACCATTTCATCGCGGTGCAAACTCCTGTTGTAGTTTAATGTTGTCAAAGAATTCTTTCTTTGTATTGCCGTCTGTATTAAATGCACCTTTCAATACTGTAGTTTGTGTCAAACTAGAGTGCGCCATAATACCGCGGTTCTCACAGCACCCGTGTGTCATTTGAATGTACACGCCTAAGTTTTCTGCTCCGGTGGCTTTTTGTATTTCCCTAGCAATGTCATTGCAAAGTTCCTCCTGGAGAGTACCTCTTCTTGCACACCACTGTGCGATACGGGTATACTTAGATAGACCAATAAGTTTATTGGCAGCAATAATACCAATATAAGCCACACCAGCCACAGGTTGGTGATGATGACTGCACATACTACGCAATTCACTACGTACAACAAGCATACCTTCATAACGGTCTGCCGAATCATTTGGGAACGCTGTTGCGTCTGGTGCTGGGTCATATCTACCTGCCATTACTTCATTAAAATACATTTTGGCCAGTCGTCTTGCTGTACCTTTTGAGTTAGGATCGGTTTCACGATCTATAAGCAACCGATCAAGAACTTGTTCAAATGCTTCTGTTGCTTCGTCAATTAGGCGGTCTTTATCACCTTCGTGCAAGTAGTCACTGATGTTGTCGCCTGCCCAAAAACGTTTACCCTCACGTTTCATTTTAAAGCGAAGATGGTCGCCTAAGTAGGCTTCTTCATATCCGCCGTCACCTGCCATGGCGTCTAATGCTGTTTCTTTTTTCTCTGTCAATTTAATCTCCGATGTTAAGGCAGTGGATTGCCAATTGTTAATATTACACTTTATTTAGGTTTCTGTCAACCTCAGCAAAGTATTTTTCTTTACTGCGGCGTCAACTACATTCATATTTAGATTTAGGCTTTGAGCATATTTTAATAATGCCGCGGTATCTTTTGGAAAGCACATACCACCAAATCCAAATACACCATCCGGTCCGGGAACCTGCATATGACTATTGCCAATTCGTGTGTCGGCTGTAACCATATGAGTAATCGTATTGTAGTCTAAACCTGCTTTAGTTGCCATTTTGTATAATTCATTCATGAAAACAACTTTAGTTGCTAAGAAAGAATTGATAGCATATTTGGCTAATGCGGCTTCTCCGATAGAGCAATAGTATACTGAACTTAATTCAGTTTGCGATTCTCTAATAATACGTTCTGCTTGATATTTGTGAGCAGATACTTTGCCTCCAATAAATGCAAATTTACCTTGAGCATAATCTGCAATAGCATTTGCCGCAGTTAAAAATTCTGGAGCATGAACTAGGTTAGGGTATTGATCGTTAAGTCGATTATAAACATCTGGCGGTGCAGTACATTTACTGATAATAGTACCGTTATAATCAACAGCACTTAATTTAGATAATACATCTTCTAAAATACTTGTGTCACAACTACCGTCATCACCTTGCGGACTTGGAACACAAACAAATATACCATCACATGATGCTAAATCTTCATATGTATTAGTATATCCTTTAGCAGGGTCTAATAGTACCAATGGATGTGGACCACCGTACTTATCAAATGCCATTCTAATAGCGTGACCTACAAAACCTAATCCAATAATTCCAACCTTCATTTTATTCTTTCTAATAATAATTTAGCAGAGAAAAAATTGTTAGTTAGATCCTCTGTTTGTTTACGTAATTGTGGGAGTCTTTGCTCGTAATAATCCATATGAGTCATAATAGCACGGCACAAATCGGGACGATATACATTATATGCATCCCAACTTTCGGTCCATTTACTTTCATATTTAAAAATGTCGTAATACATTTCGCTGTATGACAAACGATCTGGAACCATAGGAATAGCATCTACAATGGCACCTTCGTAGCAACCAATTCCTAATGTTTCTTGTAGACTGCAACTGAATACCATTTTTGCCTCGCCTAACAAATTATGATATTCATTTTTAGTTAACTCTTGATCTTGACAAACAACAAACTCATATTGAGGTAGATGTGTAGCCAAGTCACGGAAAATTTCAACCTGTTTCTCAGGAGCAATTCGATGAGGAAAAACAATGAGATTACGCTTGGGCATATTCTTGTACATGGTTAATGTATTATCCATATACTCCATAGGCCAGCCTGTACGTACAAATCTAGAATCTTCACCATTTAAGATTTCATCTAGATGTTCACTAAACCAAGGATTTTCTGTAGGATAATCATTTAGTAAATTAGCATAGAACATCTCAATATGAAAATCTGTAGCAAAGTAGTTGTGATCAAATGCATGAAAGAAACTCTTCTCAGCATTTCTAACCCAAGGCTTATTACCTACAAGACGTCCTAAGAAGTCTTGAGGATCATACGATCCAGCATGCCATAGACCATGAGTGACTACTGGAATATTCAGCAGTTCACTCATATACTTTAAGTTTATAATGCCTGGATGCCAAGCATCAGTAAAAATAAAGTGGTCGCCAGCATGAACGGATCCACTACAAAATAGGCGACCCATCTGTTCCACTTGACTAGATTTGTATATATTCGTACCGCCAAAATTAAGAAAAGCACCAGGAGTGGTACTGTTAGGAATATCAGTAGGTCCTGAAAGAATTGTGACATTGTGTCCTGCCTTTTTAAGTAA
>Ga0114962_10002415_pt1 | contig 15581 bp, 17 predicted proteins | sample C_130820_MF_Meta_FD_87017 | JGI IMG/M metagenome (GOLD analysis project Ga0114962, IMG submission 87017) | Freshwater microbial communities from Lake Croche, Canada to study carbon cycling - C_130820_MF_MetaG | ecosystem: Environmental > Aquatic > Freshwater > Lake | place: Lake Croche, Canada...
AATTTAAATTGCCTATGAAGCGAAGCTTGATATTATTTTTATGTAAATCGGGGACTTCCTTGGCAATGGTATCCACGAATAAGGTCATCAGACCAGTTACTTCTTCCTCCGGTCTTTCCCAATTCTCTGTACTAAAAGCATAGAGGGTAAGGTATTGAATACCTATTTCGGTAGCTGCTTCCACTACTTTTCTTACACTAATTACACCCTGATAATGCCCAAATAAGCGGTCCTGGCCTTGTTCTTCTGCCCATCTGCCATTACCATCCATTATAATGGCTATATGTTTAGGCAGCTTGCTTAGATCCAGGTTTTCCATGGTGTAAAATTATGAAAATAACTAGGTTATTTGCGTTTAAAGAAGCCAAATAAAGACTTTTTAGGCCCTTTATTACTTGATTTGCCCTGTTTTGAAAATAGATTTTCTCTTTTGGCTTTTGGCTTTGGATCGGGACCATATATTCTTAAGAAATTATAAGACAAACCTAATTTAGCAGTAAAAAATTGATCCTTACCCGAAGTACTTGCCTGGTAATTAGTACCTCCTTTGGGGTAAATATTATTATCTCCAAAATGATCTAGCTCATCTGAACTCGTAAAGCGATAAGTAAGTTCTCCAAAAAGATTAAAGGAACCCGCCACATTATACTTGAAGCCAATATTTAAGGGCATGGTAATAATGTTAGGTGCTTTGGTGGACTCACCAGGTATTTTATAATTACTAGAATCTTTTAAGGGAGTACTAAAATCTTTTAAGGGAGATAAATAACCCACGCCAAAACCTAGATAAGGACTGAAACGATATTTTTGATTTCCATTAATGAATTTTAAAAAATAAAGTTCTGTCATCAAGCTAATATCTTGATAAGTAGTTTTAAAGTATAAATTTCTTCCATGTACATAAGAGTTCATGTTATTGGCCGTCAATGAATCAAAAGCGCCTAAAGGCACTATTTCATAATTCAATCTTAGGCCTACATAATCATTCAATTGTCTTTTGTAAAAGCCCCCAAAATTTAAGGTTAGAAATTGTAAGTTAGGTGCAAGGTCACCATTATAAGAAGCTTGGCCTGCGAATACACCAAACTCACCTTTATTTTCTATTAATTGTAAATATTGCGCACGCAGTCCTGTTGTAAAAAATAAAAGAAAAAATAAAAAAATAAATTGCTTACGCATGAGTTAATTTCTTTTATCCAAGCCCCAGGTGAGCTTTGTTCGTAAGGTCGTTAAATAGCTGTTCTCATTGAGTCTTATGAAATTAACAGAGAAGGATTCCTTCTTAATGGCCAATTGAATATTCTTAGGTACGATTTCTTTTCTAGCATCTAAGGCACAAATCAATTCTTCTGTTCTACCTTCAATTTCAAATGAAATCACAGAACTATCAGGCACTATAATAGAGCGTACATTTAAGTTATGAGGGGCCACCGGTGTAATCACAAAACTTGCAGAATCAGGAAATAAAATAGGGCCATTGCAACTCATATTATATCCAGTAGAACCCGTAGGGGTGGAAACAATTAATCCATCTGCCCAATAAGAATTTAAAAATTCACCATTTAAATACGTGTGAATTTTAATCATCGGAGACGTATCTCTTTTATGAATGGCAAATTCATTTAAGGCATAAGGAGCATTTCCAAAAATAATAGGGTCCGCATCTAAATGTAATAATGTTCTTTTTTCAATCACATAAGTACGGTTTACTAATGCCTCTACCATGATACTCAATTCGTCTTTTGAAATAGTGGCTAAAAAACCAAGTCTGCCATAATTAATGCCTAGAATAGGAGTTTGACTATCCCCCACAATAGTAACTGCATCTAGTACTGTACCATCGCCGCCTAGACTTATCAAACAATCGATACTATCGTGTATCGCAGAAAAAGAATTGAAAGCAATGAGTGGTTCTTTACCGGCGCTTGCTTGTAAATTAAACTTTTCGAGTAATTCCTCATAGACATAAATCGTAACGGCATATTTATTCAAGGCCAGCAATAATGCTTGCAATGATTGTTGCTGATCGATATCAACACCTCTACTATATATTGCTACTTTCATCCAAAAAATTTAAAAATTAAAACCCGTACGCAAATATAACCCTTTGTCTCCAAGCTGATTCACGCTGTAATCAATTTTTAATACAAAATCATAAATGCCAACAATATCTATACCCAGCCCAGCTGTTCTAAGTAGTGTATTGGAAAGGCGATTGCCATTCACAGTTTGCTCACTATAGACATAGCCAAGATGTGTAAAGGCCTTGAGCCAAAATTGATATTTCATCATGGGGATTCGCTTTGGAACGAGTAAATTTTTTACACTGATTGTTCCTAACGCATGATGAAAAGAGGTTTTTAGAATACTGGCCGCATTTCCATCCACCACATAATAATCTAAACCATTCATTTGCAAATTACCATAGCCGAGTAATTTATTGTCGGTATAGTTTTGATTGGGTAAAAACTTAACAATGGAATTAGATTCGATAAGAACAAAATTCGATTTCGAAAAAGGCCTTACTACTACTTTTCTAAATTGAATAGAGCTTAGGTTTGTATTTTTTGAAAAGCGTTGATATAAAATTAAATCGGTAGACTGCCCCTTGGTAGGATATGCATTGTAATCAAAACGAATACTTGAAAAGGCCAAGGAGGCATCTAGATAAGAAAATGTTTTCTGATGACTGGGTAAATAACTAGCTTGATACAAAAAAGCAGAATCACTTATTTCGTTTCTACCAATACCTATTTGGAAACTATGTCTTTCAAATAAATTAGGACGATATAATAAACTTGCATTGGCCCTATATCCTTCTTGGATTATATTTTGTGTTTTATAAAAAACTTGCTTGTCTAATTTGGTATCGATATTTATTTCCTTTTGTGTGAAATTTTGCCAACCCAAGGCTAAACCATAACGTAATTTTTTATCAATAAAAGGTATTTGATACCTGAAACTAGCTTGATGTGTATAGCCTGTAATAAAAGCTGCATTCAATTTATCATTATTGCCCGTCACATTGGATTGTCTTAGGTTTAATCCATAATTCACTCTATCTAGGCTTCTGTTTTGTTCATTCCACCATTGGTTAAAATTTCGATCCACCCATTTGAAATAAGGAATGGGAAATAAATACCATCTCTCATTTACATGAATTTTTATCACCACATGCGAGCTGTCAATGGCCTCGGAATGCACTGTGACTTGCTCAAACAATGTAGTATTAAATAATTGCTGTTGTGATATCGTATCTGCAATAGCTAAAGAATCTTTTGATATAAGATCGCCTTCGTGATAAGGCAACTCTCTTAAAATAATATAAGGCTTCGTTCTTCTATTACCTTCTATTTGTATAGAACTGATTTTTATTTGTGCCGAAACTAGGTTTGAAAAAAATAAAAAAAAAGCAGTAAAAAATAATTGATATTTTATTTTATTACACATCTAAATAATTCATTAAATGATGGTAATGACTTTCAATATCATTATGTAGTGGTGACTTGCCAAAATAATGTAGTACTTGATAATCGTAACGCTCAAAAGTGGAAATAATAGCAGAAGCCTCTTCTTGATTAATTTTAAGGGTAATAATCATAGCGCCATTTGCAGGCTCAAAAAAACTATTCAATTGTAAAATTTGAGCATTATTGGTTTCTACCAAACGGCTCATTTCTGCTAAAGAATATTGATAGGGAGAAATAGAAAGCACAATGATGGCGCCATTTTGTTCTGCTCCTATAAAACGCGCTATATTTTCATTTAAAATTTTCTGTGTAATCACCCCCACACATTCTTGCTGTTCATTTAAAACAGGTAGTAAAGAAAGTTCATGTTTTGAAAATAATTCTAAGGCTTTAGTAAAATGTGCCGCAGCGTTCACACCAATGCGTAACAGGCCTTCTGCAATGGAGGCCATTGTTTGATCTAGTGCAATATCTAATACCGACTCCTTTGACACTAAGCCAATAAAATATTCATCTTTTAATAGCGGTAGATGTTGTACTTCATAATCTTCCATGCATTGAAGAACAAAAGAAGCAGTGTCTTCCAATCGAAGCATAGGAAAACCTTTTATAGCCATTTCATTTGCAATCATAAGAGATTATTTAGGTAAAGAACCAAGGAATTTTTCTAAGATGATATTAAACTCAGCAGGTACTTCCATCATGGGTGCATGTCCGCATTTATCAATAAAATGCAATTCACTATTTGGAATTAATTTTTTAAATTCTTCTGCTACAAAGGGAGGTGTTACAATATCGTTCTTTCCCCAGATTAATAAAGTTGGTTGCTGAATTTGGTTTAACTCTTCCCCTAAATTATGACGAATAGCACTCTTTGCTAGTGCAATAATTTTAATGACCTTAATTCTATTTCTAGTAATTTCAAAAACTTCATCTACTAGTTCAGGCGTAGCTACAGCAGGATCATAAAAAGTTTGTGCCGTTTTGTTTTTAATATATTCGTAGTCACCTCTTTTAGGATAACTATCGCCCATTGCATTTTCAAATAAACCACTACTACCTGTTAAAGTAAGTGACTTCACTCTTTCAGGATGTTTTAAAACGTATACCAGGGCTACATGGCCACCTAAAGAATTACCCAATAAATGGATATTGGTATAATTTTTATGTTCAATAAAGGCAGCAATATGTTTTTCTAAACCTGATACGGTCGTATGTAAAATATCTAAATCAAATAAAGGAAGTATGGGCACCACAACCTTATGCGTATGTCTAAATTTTTCAATGAGGTCAGCAAAATTACTAAGGGCGCCGAAAAGTCCATGACAAAGCATTAAGGTTTCCCCTTCCCCTACTTCTAGGTATTCAAAATTCCCGTCTTTAATAACTTCGTATTCCATGTTTCTTCCTTTTTATGCCAATTTATAGAATGGTTAAAGGTAGTTAATTCGTTTTAAAAAAGGCTAAACTGAGTCAATGCAAAATAAGTGATAAATAGGATAAATAACAATTTCTTAACCTATTCAGCATCAATGCATTCTACCAGTTTAGGGCCTTATTTAAAGGGGTTAGAAAAAGTAGTAAAAGTACTTTTAATGGAAGGAATCCAAATAGCCGCTTTTTCCATACAATACGGCCACCATTTTTGAAGATAAGTATAGGTGTAAGTCTCTTTCATTTCAGTAGCTTCTACCACCCCTAATACTTGCAAAAAATAAACCACTGCAGAAAGTATGGTGAAATAGATACATCCGTATAAGACAATGCCTAATAATTTATTCAACCAGCCTAATAATAACCATTCGGCAGTTTGTTGCAAGACCCCTGAAATAAATTTTAATACAATGAGTACTAAAACTAAAATAACTAAAAAGGAAATAAAGGGCAACCAGTGAGAAGCTATCTTGGTATGTTCTTTTAAAAAATTAGCCACCCATCCTGCAAATTGAAAGGCAAGAATTAAACCAATCATTAAGGAGAAAAAAGAAATGACTGCTTTAATGAATCCATTTCTATAGCCTTGTAAAATAGCAATAATAAATATAGTACCTGTGAGAATATCTAACCACATAGTATTAGGCACTTAATAAAGTTTTAGCAATAGCAGAAATGACTTTACCATCTGCCTGACCAGCTAATTGTTTAGTAGCCATGCCCATTACCTTGCCTAAGTCCCCAGGGCCAGCAGCACCCACTTGCGTAATAATGGCTTGCACAGCGGCTTTCACATCTTCTTCACTCATTTGTGCAGGTAAAAACTTTTCTATCACCGCAATTTCTTCCGATTCTTTGGTGGCCAAGTCTGGTCTATTTTGTTGTTCAAATATGGTTAAAGAATCCTTGCGTTGTTTGACTAATTTTTGCAATAATTTTAATTCTGTTTCTGCAGTAATAGCACCATTCGCACCAGGTTCTGTTTTTGCTTTTATAATTTCTGCTTTAATAGCTCTTAATCCTCTTAACAAAGCTTCATCTTTGTTTTTCATTGCGTCTTTCATTAAAGACATCACATCGGTTTCTAAAGACATAATATTATTGATTTAGTATAGTTAATTAATTTTCTATTCGTGAATTTATTTTCGTTTATTTATTATTTTCTGAAAGTTGACTCGCTCTGAATTTAGTATAAAAAGTTTTAGCGAATTCTTTAAATTCATTCGACAAGGCTTCATCTTGCGTGGCTCTTAAATAGGCATCGCTCATACCCATTAAATTTTGATAAAAGAAATCGGCCATCTCGTCCACCATCATGTCCTTGGTCCATAGGTCAATGCGAAGAGCGGTTTTATCGGTGGGATCCCAGAAAGTAAGCATCATCGCGCGTGCTTCCTGTGCTTCCGTAGCCGTACTATCGGAGGCAGACCACTTAATATTTTGAGGAATTTTTTGATCATCTAAACCAATGTTGACCTGAATACTTGACTGATGCATATTAAAATTTTGAAACACAAAAATACAAATTAATTAAATAAGAACCTTACGAACTCTTCAGTGTAAGTGGTATGTGTACAAGCCCTGCATGCTTCTTTTCTGCATATAAAGCGCTTAACCACTGCTTACCCATTCTTGCCCTTCCTTGAAGGTAAACTTCATCTTTATAATATAATTTGAAATGATTAGAGAGTCCTCCTTTTTCTTCAAAGCTAAACTGCTCGCCCGCTTGCTGCCATGCCGTTGGAAGAAATTCGTTTTGATTTTGAGCATTATTAAAAAGTAGTGGTATATCATACTCAATAGCCATTTCTATTAAACTTGTTTTATCAAAATAAATATTATTGAATAAAATGGTATAGCTAGCTGCTATCCATGTTAATTCAAGATCAACTATTGTCTTAATGAAAATAGAATCTTTAAACTTATAACCCGATATTAAAGCCTTGGCCTGTATAAGCTCTTTGTCATTTTCAAAAATGAAAACCAATGCCATATTGGTTTGTTGCCATTTTTTAAAAATAGAAAATTCTTTAAGCATATCCACAAAAGCATCTAAAGGTTGAAAGGCTAAGAAATAATTAGCCCCATCGGTTAGACTATTTTTAGCATCTGCTAAGGATACCCATTCATAAATTGGTAACCTATGAATAGGTAAATAAGCTTCTTGTATTTTAGTTGCGTAGCCTCTATGTTTATTTTTTAAAAAAATAGTGGCCCATTCATTAATGGCAAAAGTCCTTTCCGATTTTTTAAGATAATTTTTAAAGGCTTTTGTTAGAGCCCATTTAGGTATCATGGAAAGCCCTGCTATACAAGTCGGATGCGATAGGGGAATAAAATAATGCGCAAACCTATCGCTACCTTTTAAATCTGCTCCAAAATGAATAATAGCAGCGTTGGTCACTTCTTTGATTAATTTTTCAGCAGCTGTTTCATTCATAATAGTCACTGCATCATTATTTTGCTCCAAGGTCAATAAGGAAGCGGGAAGTTTATCACCTACAATATAAAAATGAATCTGCGCTGAACTCAAGCCTAGTTCAATGATATCCAATACCTTCTGGCATAGCAGCGCCCTTGGAATGGCAAATTTCGAACTAGTTAATATAAATAAACGCATACGCAAAAATACTGCATACTTAACAATTTATCCACCAATCATTTAGGAAGCTTAGTTCCTATTAATAGTCCCCTAACTTTGTTCTATGGCAAAACACTTGCATCAACTTGACTTATTTGGAATGGAAATAGACCAACCCGTGCATATTAAAGCGCCGGTTGAAAAAAAGAAGTCTGCTACACCTAAAGTTGCTGCCACTAAATTAGCGCTTACATCTAGTTTTGAAACTACCCATACAGAAGAAGCGCTTTTACTAGAAGAAAAACTTCCAACAGTTTCAAGAACACCGATGTCATTTGCGCATCATCATACAAGTAGCAAAAGAGGAAGAAAATCTTTTGCATCCATGGACGCCGATATACATACTTTAAATATTCCTGCTTCTGAAGAATTGGTAAAAAAATTATACTACCCTATTGGTGAAGTAGCCACTTGGTTTAATGTCAATACTTCTTTAATAAGATATTGGGAAAAAGAATTCAAACAATTACAACCTAGAAAAACAAGAAAGGGAGATAGATTATTTAGAGCACAGGATATTGAATTTTTACGCCAACTGTATTTTTTGCTGCGTGAAAAAAAATACTCTATTGAAGGCGCTAAAACGTATTTAAAAAATAATAAAGAAAAGGCAGAAAAAGATATTGCCGTTTTAAATAGTTTAAAAAATATCAAGCAGTTTTTGGTATCACTTAAAGAGTCTCTGTAAAATTATACATCTAATTATCTTAGGTATAATGCTGTTTAACTTTTATAAAGTAGTTGCGAAATGAATGGCATGATCATTCGCATATTGAATAGCACTTACATTTACTTTTTCTTTCAAGGCTATAAATTCATTGAATTCCAAATCCATACTTACCAAGCATTCAATATGTAATACATGAAACTGCTTGCCTGCTTCTGAAACATAGACCATTACACTGCTAACATTTTTAAGCTGGCTTATTTCATTTTGTAAGTACTTGCTATAGTCAGCTAGTTGTGATGCTGTAGTAGCGACACTTAATTGTAGGTCTAATTCAATTTTACGCTGGGTCCTTAAACTAATATTATCTACAATGGTATCTACCATTTGTTTATTAGGTACCGATATATAGGTTTTATCTTGTGTACGAATACGTGTACTGCGAAGTCCAATTTTTTCAATGGTGCCTGTAAAATTATTTACTTTCACTAAGTCACCAATGGTAAAGGGCTTGTCAAAGAAAATAATAAAAGAGGCTATAATGTTTTCCAAGCTTTCTCTCATAGACAAAGCCACAGCGGCTCCTACGATACTTAAGCTAGTTACTAAATTGCCAATATTTTCATTAAATACATAATGTAGAATTAATAAAAAGCCTACAATATATAATATGACTTTAAAGAAGTCTCTAAAAAACAAAACGAGTTGGTCGTCGGTTTGATCCTTGGTGAGTTTCGCTTTTTCTTCTAGTATAATGGCAACAAATTCAAGTGTTCTTAAACAAACACGAATAAATAAAATTATAAAAAATAATTTTACTACCGCCTCAACAAATACTTGAAGGGTTAATTTGTATAAATGAATATTCCAATCAATGGGAAAATTTAACTCATATAATGCTACAACAGCAACCATATAAATTAAAAACTGTTCGATAGGTATAATCAAACGGCGTACATGGTTTTTTCTTAATTCTGAATGATTTTTTTTATCAATCCAGGTGTAAATTAATTTAGCAAAGAATTTAGAGACAAACCTTTTCACTAGGAAGGCCACTATAAAAACAGCTCCAACGACTATATAACTACGTAAAGAATTATTTAAAAATTGTTGATCCAAATTCATAACTAGTATTTTTTAAGCTTCCTTCCAATGAAGTAATTGTATATCCTGTCCATCAAATACAGCATAACTATCCGACCTTAACCAATCTCCTAAATTAATATAACGACTGTTTTCATTAATAGCTATATCCAAAGGGTAATGTCTATGGCCAAAAATAAAATAATCGGCATTAATTTCTTTTGCTTTTTGTTTCGAGTAAATAATTAACCACTCTTTGTCTTCGCCCATAAATACTTCGTCAGAAGTACCTGTCTTTGCCCTACTCTTGCTGCTAAAATAATTGGCGAGTTGAATACCTAAATCGGGATGCAACCAACCAAACAACCATTTACATAAAGGGTTAGTAAATATTTTTTTCATAAACTTATAGCCCTGGTCTCCAGGCCCTAGTCCGTCTCCGTGTCCTATAAAAAAATGCTTAGCACCGAAAGTAAATTCAGCTGGTTTAAAATATATTTTTGCATTTAACTCGGTACTTAAATAATCTTTCATCCATAAATCATGATTGCCTGTAAAAATATGTAGCTCAATACCGGCATCGGATAAATCGGCTAAACAGCCTAGCAGTCTCACAAAACCTTTAGGGACAACGGTCTTATATTCAAACCAAAAATCAAATATATCCCCTACAATAAATATAGAAGCAGCGTCTTTTTTAGCATTTTGTAAAAAATTTACTAAACGCTTTTCACGCAAATGACTTTGCACTTGATTAGGCGCCCCTAAATGGAAATCAGAAAGAAAGTAAATTTTTTTGCCAGGCACCCATTGCATGTAGTCGCTCATTTAATTAATAATACTGTGTCTATTTAATAGTGTACCTATTAAAGTTACTAATCTAATAACTTATCTACTAAAAAACAATAGACTTCTTTAGGGCCGTGGACACCTACCACCAAGGTTTTTTCAATATCGGCTGTACGACTTGGCCCTGTGGCATAACTAATCATAGATGGAAGGGCATCCGATTCTGCCTTAAAAGCGGCAAGGCTATCACTTATATCAAAAACCAATTGATGTGTATAGGCAATACATATATGAATAGGTGCATACACACTAGAAGTTCTTCCGCTTAATTGTTGGCTACTTAAAACAATCGTGCCAGTTCTTGCTATTAAATGATCGCATAAAGTAATGGCCGCATCACAGCCTGCTAAATCATCGGTGTTGACAGGATCAAAACTAAATTCTTTCATATCATCTAACCAGCCCGACTCTCTAGAATATATTTTTTCCCACTTCTGTGAATGAATAAGTTGTGATAATTGCTTTACCAATTCTCCTTCATCGCTGCAGTAAACAAATTTGCCTAATAGTTCTGTAAATTTTTGCGCAAAGCCAATGGCCAATTCTTGTTCGGTAGGAATAAAAATGGGTCTATCTGCAATCTGATCAGGGAAGGGAACGGCAACAGGCTTTTCTAATGCCTGTTTAATTTTTTGTAAAATTTTTGTTTTCGCTCCTTGTGCTTCCATTGAATAGTATTCAGTTCTTATGAAGGTGTTTCAGCGCTTGCCTCGTTAGTATTTTGCTCAGTAGTCGCTTCTATTTTAGTTTCTTCTGTTTTAGATTCTTCTACATCAAAAGTCACCACCTTCTCTTCTTCATAAGGACGCATACCAATTAAGGCTTCTACATCACTCTTATGTAAAACTTCTTTATCTAATAATTCTTTTGCTAATTTTTCTACTTCCCCTTTTCTTAAAGTTAATAAATCTATAGTTCTGTGGTAAGCAGCATCAATCATCTTACGCACTTCTTCATCAATAATTTTTCCAGTCTCTTCGCTGAATGGTTTTTGGAAAGTATTTTCTTGACTAGGGTCGTAGAAACTTACATTCCCAATTTTTTCATTCATTCCATAAGTAGTAACCATGGAATAAGCCATCTTGGTAATTTGTTGTAAGTCGTTAGAAGCACCGGTAGATATTTTACCAAAGAAAATTTGTTCAGCAGCGCGACCTCCTAAGGTCATACACATTTGATCAGTTAATTGTTCGATCGTATATAAGTATTGTTCTTTAGGCGTGTATTGCGCATAACCGAGTGCAGCTGTACCTCTTGGCACAATGGTTACTTTTAATAAAGGGTAAGCATGTTCTAAGAACCAACCACAAATAGCATGTCCTGCTTCGTGGTAAGCAATCACTTCTTTTTCTTCTTTAGAAATAATTTTATTTTTCTTTTCTAAGCCACCAATAACTCTATCAATAGCGTCTTGGAAATCTTTCATCTCTACACCAGTCTTTCCTTTACGCGCAGCAATTAATGCAGCTTCGTTACACACATTGGCGATATCGGCACCTGCAAAACCTGGGGTTTGTTCTGCTAATTTATGTACGTCTAAATTTTCAGAAACTTTGATAGGACCTAGATGCACTTTAAATATTTCTTCACGTCCTTTTACATCCGGACGGTCAATAGAAATTTGACGATCGAAACGACCTGGTCTTAATAAAGCTGAGTCTAATACATCGGGACGGTTGGTAGCAGCTAATATAATAATACCGGTATCGCCACCGAAGCCATCCATCTCTACTAGTAACTGGTTCAAAGTATTTTCACGCTCGTCATTACTCATCATGGCATTTTTTCCACGGGCACGACCAATCGCATCAATCTCATCTATGAAAATAATACAAGGCGCTTTTTCACGCGCTTGCTTAAATAAATCACGCACTCTACTTGCACCCACACCTACAAACATCTCCACAAAATCGGAACCACTTAAACTAAAGAAAGGCACTTGCGCTTCTCCCGCCATCGCTTTCGCTAATAAAGTTTTACCTGTACCTGGAGGGCCTATTAATAAAGCACCTTTAGGAATCTTACCTCCAAGGGCTGTATATTTTTTGGGTTGTTTTAAGAAGTCCACAATTTCCATCACTTCTTCTTTGGCTTCTTCTAATCCTGCAACATCGGCGAAAGTAATATTTACTTTAGTGCCGCCTTTTTCAAATAAAGTAGCCTTCGATTTTCCTACATTAAATATGCCGCCTGGACCACCGCCACTTCCTCCGCCGCCACCCATCTTGCGCATAAGCACCACCCAAACCACTACTATCAATACTAAAGAGAATATAGTATTTGCTATTGGGCCAAACCATTCACCTTCCTTCACTGCATTTTGTGGGACTTCTTGAATATTTTTTTGTTCGTAGAAACGCTGTAGTCTTTCATTAAAGCTATTCCAATCTGTCACATTAAATTCAAATAAAGGCACGTTTTTTATTTTAGCCTTATCCATTTTACGTTTTAACTTCTGAACATAAAAGTCTTTGTCAATACTATCTGGCTTAATATAAACACGCACCAATTCTTTATTTTGAACAAGATCAATTTTTTCTACATCACCCCCTGTTAACATCACTTGCTTGAATTCAAGTTCTGAAGTGGTCATAATATCTGGAGCAGTTTGAAAGAAACGAGCAGACAATAATGAAATGGCAATTAAACCATAAATCCAATATATATTGAACTTTGGCATTTTGGGGCCATCTCCTAATGGGCTTTTCTTCTTTTTATTTTCAGGTATCATTGGTAGCTAATTAATTCTTGGTGTTGTATATATTTTTTTAATGCTTGCTTAATTGGATATCCCCAACATCAAGTAACAATTTTTTTGATAATAAGTTCTAAAGATCATGCATTTTGGCATCCGCATCGCTCCACATATCTTCAATTTGATAGAAATGTCTGGCTTCTGGATGCATTACATGCACTACTATATTAATATAATCGATAAGTAACCATTGTGCAGCAGTTTGTCCTTCTGTTTTATAAGGCATTTCTCCGCATTTGGTTTTGACTTCAAATTCAATAAAATCGGCAATGGCCTTTAATTGAGTGGTGTTATTGGCTTCGCAGATAATAAAAAAATCGCTGGTGGACTCTGGTATTTTCTTTAAGTCTAAACTTATAATATTGGTACCCTTTTTATCTTGGATAGCCTGAATGATCGTTTTAAAAATTTTTGAACTGCGGGTAAGTTGCAATACCGTTGATTTTTTACGGCTTTTAAGTGTTGAAAGTGGTTCCAATGATTCTTATATTTATTTGTTAAATGCTTATTAATTTAAACATTTTAAGGTACTAAAATGATTCTAAACTAACTTTACAAAAATAGCAATTCTTTGTTACCTGCCACACCAATTATCCTATTAGGAGAGCCGCTCATCGAACTTACTACTATACCTAGTACCAATATCTATGCCATGGACCAAGTCCATAAGGGTTTGGCCCTATCTGGCAGTTGCTATACCGCTGATTTTCAAACTGCTGGGAAGGGTCAGCATGGTCGCAACTGGGAAAGTGAAAAAGGGCAAAACCTGCTTTCAAGCTATGTTTTAGAGCTAAAACAGTTAAAAACAGGTAAAATTTGGACGCCAGCCGATCAAATTGGGTTTTCAGCTGCTATTGCACTAGGGGCAAGGGCCTTTTTTGCTGCATTTGCAGGAGAACAAACCAAGATTAAAAAGCCCAATGATATCTATTTTAGTGACAGAAAGGCAGGGGGTATACTCATTGAAAACCTAGTAAGGGGAAAGGAATGGACCTGGACCGTCATTGGAATAGGCATGAATATTAACCAAAATTCGTTTTCAACGGATGCTGTGAATAGGGTATCCTCAAATCCTATTTCTTTGCAAGAGATAACGAATCAAAATTGGGATTTAAAAAAAATGCAAACGCATTTAAGTGAAGCCTTAACGACTGCAATTCAAAATTGGTTAACAGAAGGCGATGAAAAAACCATTGAAGCATTGAACACTTTATGTATTGAAATAAATGATATAAAATAGTCATAAAAATTAAGAGCTACTTAAAAAATAATAATGTAACCATGAGTATAAAATTAACCGAACATTCTAAAGGTGGTGGTTGTGGATGTAAAATTTCACCCGCTATACTTTCTGAAATATTAGCTGCACATAATGTTGGAGCCAAAACCAATGTAAAAAATTTATTAGTGGGTAATGATAGTAGAGATGATGCAGCTGTTTATAAATTAGATGAAAAGACAGCAATGATAAGTACCACCGATTTTTTTATGCCCATTGTGGACGATGCATTTTCTTTTGGACAAATTGCAGCAGCCAATGCCATTAGCGATGTCTATGCCATGGGAGGTAAACCCATATTTGCATTGGCTGTATTGGGTTGGCCTTTAGCTACACTACCTGCAGCTGAAGCTGCTAAAGTAATGGAGGGTGCAAGAAAAACATGCACAGAAGCTGGTATTGTGATTGCTGGAGGACATAGTATTGATAGTCAGGATCCCATTTTTGGATTAGTGGTGAATGGACTGGTGGACATAGAAAATTTAAAAAGAAATGATACCGCTAAGGAGGGCGATGTATTAATATTAACCAAACCATTAGGGGTAGGTATTATGGCAACTGCACAAAAAAGAGCAGTACTCACGAATGAAGATTTAAGTTTTTTAGTAAAGCAACTCACTACCATTAATAAAGCAGGTGAAGCTTTAGGAAAAATTAAAGAAGTACATGCCATGACCGATGTAACAGGATTTGGATTACTTGGACATTTAACTGAGATGATGGAAGGAAGTAATTTATCGGCCTCTATTGAGTATAATAAAATTCCAATTATACCTGCTGTAAGAAACTATATTGCTCAAAAAACAATACCAGGAGCCACTGCACGCAATTGGAGCTCAGTTAGTGTTGGCGTGGTTTTGGGCGCTGGTGTAGATGAAGCAGAAGCTAAATTATTATTACCCGATCCACAAACCAACGGAGGTTTACTCATTGCAGTGGCGCCTTCTGCATTAAAAGAAGTGCAAACTATTTTACAAGACTTAGGTATTGAATATACTGCATCCATTGGTGAATGCACTGCAGCAAAAGAAAAAAGAATTTATATTAATTAGAGAATACTGCATCTCCATTGAAGGGCATACTTATTCAAAAATAAGATGCCCTTTATTTTTGATTTGATCGGGTGTTAATTCAGCTACTAATTGTACGCCTTTGATACCGCGCACCGTTTGTAAGATATCATTTACTTTTTCATCTTCAATCCACTCCCCTCTTATCCACCAAATAAAATCCATGTGTTTTAATTCGGGTAATAAATATTCTCCGTCGAATTGATTATGATATACAAAATGGTGAATAGAAGTATTGGGCTCATTGCCTTCATACATTGAAAAATAATAAGTTCTATTTTTTCTTTTAAGTGCAATTTCATGATTGGGATTAAATCTAAATTCAAAGCCCAT
>Ga0114962_10002420_pt1 | contig 15571 bp, 11 predicted proteins | sample C_130820_MF_Meta_FD_87017 | JGI IMG/M metagenome (GOLD analysis project Ga0114962, IMG submission 87017) | Freshwater microbial communities from Lake Croche, Canada to study carbon cycling - C_130820_MF_MetaG | ecosystem: Environmental > Aquatic > Freshwater > Lake | place: Lake Croche, Canada...
GATCGGTTCGCTGACCGGCGCGGGCAGTCTGCAGAATGCGGGAGGCCGGCTCACGCTCGACAGCGGGGATTTCTCCGGGGTGATTTCCGGTCTCGGTGGTCTGCCCAAGGTTTCGGCGGGGACTCTGACCCTCTCCGGTGCCAATACCTATGCGGGCTCGACCCTCGTTTATGCTGGCACGCTCACGCTCGACGGCTCGCTCGCTGGCAACGTCGTCGATATTGCCAGTGGGGCTAGCCTCATCGACACAGCTGGGGGTCTCAGCGCCACGGCGACGCTCACCAATGCCGGCACGGTCGAACTGAATGCCGATGATACCATCGCCGCACTGGTGAACACCGGCACCCTCGACAATTCCGCCCACACGCTCACCGCCGCCACCTACGCGCTCAACGATGGCTCGCTCATCAACGCCAATCTCGGGGCAGGCACGGTTACCACCAACGGCAGCGTCACTCTCAATGGCACGAGCGCAGCGGAGTTCTTCCACGTTCAGATGGGGGTTACCACTCTGGGCTCAGCTGATCGCTTGCTCGATAGCAGTGCCCTAACGATCGACGCCCTTGGGACTCTCAAGCTCGGCGGCGACGAGAAAATTGGCACCCTGGCCGGCGCGGGTAGTCTACAGAACGCGGGCTTCCGTCTCACGCTTGACGGTGGCAACTTTTCCGGGGGGATCTCCGGCAGTGGCGGCCTGACCAAGGTGTCCACTGGCAACCTCGTGCTTTCCGGTGCCAATACCTACACCGGAACCACCCTCGTCAATACCGGCACTCTCGAAGTGGCCGGCTCACTGACGAGTCGCTCGATGGTCACCGCCAGCGGCGCGACGCTCGTCGCAGACGTCGGCAGTTCCATCACTAGCAACGTGATCACCATCAATGGCCAGCTAAGTGTGGTTGATAGCACGACTCTGCATTATACCACCCTCAACGGTAGCGGCATCATCGATAATGCCGGGTATGTCTTCGTCAATGCCGCCGGCTCCACCGTCAAAGGCTTCCTCACCTTTACCGGCGGGTTCACCAATCTGGGCAACCTAAACCCCGGCAACTCTCCAGGTCTCAGCGTTATCGGCGGCGACTACACTGAGGCCGGGCCGCTGGCCACCGAGTTGGAAACCACCACCCCCATCACCGGCCACGACCAGGTGCAAGTCGGCGGCAGCGTCACCCTCCTGCCCACCTCCACCCTCATCGTGCAAACGTATAACCATGTGCTGCCGGTGCGCGGCAATATCTATCAGATTATCGCAGGCGCCGCCGGGGGCATCAAGCCGGTCACCGGAGCCTTCAGTTCGGTGACCTTCGATTCCGATGGGCTCATCGGTCCCGGCGTGGCAGTGGCCAACGCGGCGCTGCTGTTTGACCAAGCGAGCGGACGGGTGATCGCCACCGGGCTCAACGCAGCCACCAGCACCTTCGCCGATCTGGGTGCCACTACCAACCAGCGGCGGGCGGCCACTGCGCTCTTCGGCACGGCCACCGGCACGGTCGGCCCTAACCAGATCAATACCACCAACGCGGCCGGCGCGCTGGCTCTCCAACTCGTCACCGCCCACGGCAACGCCGCCAGCAATCTCGCCTGCTTCACCCCGGAATTCTACGGTGCCTTGGCTGACTACGCGCTGGCCAACGACCTATCCGTCACGAATCTGCTCCACGACCGGGTCGGTGTTCTAACCAACATGCCGGGGGCCGACGCGGATGGCTTGGCACTTTATTCCGGCTTGATGCAGCAACACCTCAACAGTCCCGACCAAACTGCCATCAACCACACGGACTCCTACGTCGGTGGCGACTATGCGGTGACCAAGGATTTCACCGTGGGGGTTTTGGCTACCTATGACAACGGCGACTTGTCCGCCACCTACGGTCGTGGCGACGTTGATGGACTCGGCGGCGATGCGTATTTCAAAACCAACCTCAACCCGCTCTTCAACCTGGTGGGTCGGGTCGGATACGCCGGCTATCATTACGACATGCACCGCTCCACCAGCGACACGCTGCTGGCGTATGCCAAGACTAACAGCGGCGTGTTCACCAGCAGCCTGGGGCTTGACTACGTCGGTTGGACCTGGGGCGAGTTGAGCCTCGCTCCGCGTGCCGACCTCACCTACGCACACGCCTCCGTGGATGGCTTCAGTGAAACCGTGGCCAACGATCGTCTGGCACTGGGTGCTTACAGCGCCGAGCGTCTGACGGGCCAGTTCGGTGGCTCGCTCATCTGGGCCACCAAGATGGCTGGGCACGCCTTGAGCGTAGAGGTGAACGCCGGCATTGAGCAACGCTTCGTCTATAACAAGGGCGACCAGCATGCCACGGTGATCACCGCCCCGACCGCCAACTTCTACCAAACTTTCGCCGACAGCGCCAAGACCAGCGCCAGCTACGGCCTGCGTGTCGGTTATGGGATCACCCACTCCACGAGCCTCTACGCTGGCTACGAGGGGCGCATTTGTGCGGACTCCAGTGGCAATGGGAACCTGGGCCTGCGTGTGAGCTTCTGATTGGAACAAGTCGCTCCGCGGCGGGGGCCAGCCACGGCCTCGAGTGTAGCAGCACTCTATGAGTGTCGATGCGGAGGAATCGTGCGCATGCGCAGCCCATGCGCAGCGGCGGTCATAGACGCGCCGCTACAAGGCAGGTTCAGCTTGTGGAGCGGTGGCGAGGCTGGCCAGCTCCCACGGGGGCAGGCCGAGGGTGGGGGATTTGCCGCCGAAGGGCACCACCTCGGCAAGGGGGATGTGCAATGGGTGTAGGCGAAATAGCCGCGCTCGGCGGCTTCCATAACGTAGCCACCGCCCCACAGGTAATGGGAGGCGTTGTCGACGGCAATTTGGCCGATGCCGAATTGGTCGGCGAGCTCGATGGCGCGGTCGATGGCGCGATAGGCTACGGATTGGCCGAGTTTTTTGTTGGTGTTCCAGCGTTCGGAGGCGGCGAAGCGGCTCGGCAGCGCCTCGATTTGGGCACCGGGTTGGCAGCCGCCGACCGCCGAACCGAATAGGTGGTCGAGGTGTAGGGCTTTGAGCGCGTGGTGGGTGCGGATGCCGTGGCGGGCCGCCTCGGCGGCGATCCTAGTGTCTTCGGCTGCCTCCTCGGCCGTGAAGCCGCGGGCTTGTTAGGCAAGGCTGACAAGATGGTCGTGGGCAGGGCGGGCGATGACGCGAAAGTCGGGCATGGTGGTGAGAGTTGAGCTACCCCAAAATGGTGGGCCGAGCGCCGATGCCGAGGGTGGAAAAATGCGGCGGTGGATAAAAAACTTGTCAATTTTCAAATGGAGAGTAATTTTACACCGTATGAAGCATGAAATACATGGCCCCGGTTACATATCTGGCCTGCGGGAGGTGGTAGGCGCCCGCAGCGACGCTGGGGTGATGGTGCGGGAAGACAGCGTGCTCGAAGACTCGCCCACCGCAGTCATCGCCCAAATCCGCCACGGGCTGGCCATTGGGGAATTCGCCTCCCTGGCAAGTTGGCTGGCCAGCACCGAAGATGAATTGGCCCGCTGGCTCGGCCTGTCGCGTGCCACGCTGCACCGGCGCAAAAAGTCCGGCCAGCTGGATGCCGCCGCAAGCGAGCGCCTGATCCGAGTGGCCCGCTTGATGGCGCGGGCCACCGAGGTGTTTGAGTCGGAGGAGTCAGCCCGCTCCTGGCTCAAACGACCGGCGTTGGCACTGGCCGGCGAAAGCCCGCTAGGGTTTGCAGACACCGAGATTGGCGCGCGGGAGGTGGAGTATTTGCTAGGCAGGCTCGAGAACGGGGTGTTTTCCTAACGATTCGTGGGGGATGCTCGTCTATCGCATTATCAAGCCGGCCTTCGCCGCGAGCGCGCTCTCTGGCGAAGGGGCGCGGCGCTATGGCGGGCGTTGGAATCCGCCGGGTATCGCGTGCGTCTATGCGGCTGGCAGTCGGGCACTGGCAGCACTGGAACTGCTCGTTCACGCCAGTCCGGAATTGCTGCGCATCGAGTATCAGCTGCTGGAAATCGAGTTGCCGGACGCGCTGATAGAAACTGGCCTGCATCCGCCGCCCAACTGGGACGAGTTGCCGGCGGGGGCCGCGTCACAGGACTTCGGGGCCAATTGGCTGCGCCAGTGGCTGACTGGGGCCAAGGCAGCGCTGGCCGTGCCCTCGATCCTCATTCCGGAGGAAACCCATTATCTGCTCAACCCGTTGCATCCGGCGTGGCGGGACGTGCGCATCGGCAAGCGCCGCCGCTTGCGATTCGACCCGCGGTTGGCATGCGCGTCACGCTAAGAGTCTTCAGAACCGGATCGTTCGACTGAGCGTTCGACTGGGCTCACGCCGAAGTCTCACGCCGAAGTCTTACGTCGATGTCATCTTCACCTCTCGCCCGGTCTGAGGTGCCGGCTCGCTAGACTTTAAGTTACTGCCTGCTCCATACTCGCCCCGGGTTTGGGTCTTGGGTCTGAGGCAGCGCCTGGTTAGCGCAATCCCCGGGGCGTGGCGTGCTTGGGCTTTTCGAAGAGCAGGTTGGTGATGGATAGGCGGCGGCCGGTGGTGGGGTCGTGAGTGGCCACCTGCATTTTTTCCAAGGTCCAGACTTTGTCGGAGACTTGCATGACATCCTGCACTTGAAACTCTTTGACGAGACCGCCGGATTTGTCGAAACCTTGAATGCGCATGAAGGCCCCGTATTTCTTGTGGACCCAGATATAAACGGCCGCGTAGCGCCCGCTGCTATCTTTGGGTTTGTCGAGGCGCAGCTTGTAACAAGTCTCGCCGTTGATGGTTTCCTCGGCCTCGAACTTCGGGTTGGGCCAATAGAAGAAGCGCAGCGCAAGATCCTCATAGGTCACGTCGGTGCCCGCGATGGCTTGGACGAGTTTGGCATCGGGGAAGCGGAGGGTTTTACCGTCGCTCATCTCAAACAAATCAAACGAATTGTCATTGAGCCGCAGGTGGAAGATTTGCGGCGCTCCCTGGCTCTCTTCAATTTGAAACTGAATATCCTTGCCCTTGAGAAAAAGCGTCACGGGCACTGACTTGCCGTCTTTTTTTAAATTACCGCTGAGCCCTTCGTCAAGTTGGGTGAGGCTGGCGGCCATCCGCGCACCTTCGAGAATCGTCCGGGCGTCGGGCGTCTGCGCCTGCACGGCAAGATTGGAAATCAAGGCGATGGCGAGTGCGGCGAGGTTCAATTGCATCGCCACAGGCATGACGTGGGGCGGCTCCTGGGTCAAGTCCCGAGCCGGTGATATTGAAAAACTAACTTGCTGCGGCCGAGGTTTTTTTCAAATTTGGCGTTTTGGAGCTTGATGCCTGGTGAATTGCGACCTTGGATGCGGCGCAGCGGCCACGCCGTCGCTGCATAATCCCATGAGTCTCCGCAAACAACTAACGGATATTTTGCCAACCCTGCTGCCCAGCAATCCCGTAGAGGCGATCAAGGGCACCGAGTTGATCCGCGTGACGCGCTTGCAATTGACCGGAAACTATTCGGATGCGTCGCTGCGGTATCATTTTTCCATCATGTCGTGCGATCCGGGCTCGCCCATTGCCAAGGTCGAGAAGGGGCAGGGTTACTATCGGCGCAGCGCGCCACTGCCGGCCTTATCGGGGGCGCAGGAATTGCTGTCGCTGATCCAGGGGCGGCTCGATGATCTATCAAGTGGTCCGGCGCAGATGGACACGGTGATGTTGCGCAACCGCAAGTTTCGGGCAGTGGTGACGCGTTACTTTGAGATCAACGGGCGGTTTCCGTTTGTGTTCCGGCAGGCGTTTGCCAAGGAGTCGCCCTTGGGCAACCTGTGGAAATACCCTGAGCTGGTGCTGGTGGACTGGGAGACGGGTGGCTCGCCGGACGAGGAGATGACTTTGGATGAAACCATGCTGGCGCTCAAACAGCGCTTAGGCATTGCGCCGTTTCGCCTGCATGCGGCGCGGCTGCGCCTCCAGCCCTCACTCCAAACGTATCGCGAGGATTTTTTTCAAACGCTGGCGGTGTCGATGTGGTCGCAGGGCGGCGAGTTGGTGTATGCCGCGCCGATCCAGGATGAGGCGCTGGCGGATAGTTTGCGGCGGCTCAGTGCCAGTTTTGGGGTGGGTGTAACGTCCTTTGGGCTGACCTCTGAGATGTTGGATGAATTGCCGCGCCCGGAAAATATTCTCAATGCCCATCCGATCGAGAGCGATGCGATCATGGCCAAGCTCGATATCAACCGCCTCGCCGCGCCCACCTCGCGTCCGCACTTGGATTGGGCCGCTCTAACTACGATGCGCAACGAGTCGGGTGAAGCGGATAAACTTATTCAATGGCTCACGCGCTGCATTGATGGCCGCCGAGCCGAAGCTTTCAAGGACGAGTGAGCTGGGAATTTAACTCTGTGGCCTTGGTCGGTTCCGGGGCGGTCGGCTTGTATTATGGCGGGCGCTTGGCGCAAGCGGGCGAGGACGTGCGTTTCCTATTGCGGACGGATTTCGAGACGATGGCTTGCAGCGGCTTGCGGGTGGATAGTGTCCACGGTGATTTTAGCTTGCCGCGGGTGGCTGGATTCCGCCGCGCAGAGGACATGGGCCCGGTCGATCTAGTCATCGTGGCGTGGAAGGCGACTGCCAACGCTCATCTTGCGAGCGTGTTGCCGCCGCTGCTGCACGCCGACACCCAGGTGCTCACCCTGCAAAACGGCTTGGGCAATTGCGAGGCACTGGCGGCCATCGTTGGGCCGCAGCGGGTGTTGGGTGGCTTGTGTTTTGTGTGCATTAACCGGCTGAGTGCCGGTCATGTGAGGCACAGCGCCGGCGGCCGGGTTGCGCTGGGCGAGTGGCAGCCGGACGGGCGCGGCCGGGCGGCGGCGGTGGCGCGGCGCTTGGTGGCGGCGGGCATACCCTCGGAAGCGGTGGACAATCTGGTGCAATCCCAGTGGGAAAAGCTCGTGTGGAACGTGCCGTTCAACGGGCTGGCGGTGGCCGAGGGTGGGGTGACCACCGATGTGCTGTTAGCCTCGCCTGAGATGGAGGCCGAAATTCGCGCGCTGATGAGCGAGGTGATCGCTGCAGCGCGCGCGCTGGGACACCCGCTTGGGGATGAATTGATCAATTTTAACATCAACCGGACCCGGCCGATGGGCGCGTACCGGCCATCGAGCATGATTGACTTTCTCGGCGGGCAGGAGGTGGAGTTGGGGTCTATTTGGGAAGAGCCGTTGCGGCGGGCACAGCAAGCGGGAGTGCCCATGCCGCGTTTGGAACACCTGCTGGGACGCATCCGGCTGCGCTTGGCTGCTAGATCCAGCGGCTGAGACCGGAGTGGCTGGCGCGTCGCGCGGCAGGCCGTGGCGGCGCGCCTCCGACAGAATGGGGGAGAAAAGGACGGATTATGCGAATTTGTTACATTTTTGGAAAACTCGGCTTGATTCGGCGTTGCGGATAGCGCACAAGATGCCCCCCCGCGATGGAAGCCCCCCCCTCACTGAGATTTGCGATTCCGAAAGGCAGCCTGCAAGAGCCAACAATTGAGCTGTTGGCCAAGGCTGGCTACGAAATTTACGTGTCGTCGCGGGGATTGCGGCCGGCATCCAATGATCCGGAGTTAGCGCTCTATCTGATTCGTGCGCAGGAAATCGGCCGCTACATGGGCCAAGGGTTTATCGATTGTGGCATCACTGGCTACGACTGGGCCTACGAAAATGGGGTGGAGCTCGTCGATTTGGCCGAGTTACCGTATTCGCGTGCCAGCACCCGGCCGACCCGCTGGGTGCTCGTGGTGCCGGAGGATTCGCCGATCCGCAAGCCCGCTGATCTCGAGGGCAAGCGCATCGCCACGGAGGGCGTAGGCATCACCCAGCGCTACCTCAAGGAGCGCGGGATTCATGCCGAAGTGGAATTTTCCTGGGGTGCCACCGAAGTGAAGGTGCCGGATTTGGTCGATGCCATCGTGGACGTCACCGAGACGGGTTCCTCGCTCAAAGCCAACCACCTGCGCATCGTCGACACGCTGCTGACGTCATTCCCGCATTTTTATGCCAGCCCGGCGGCGGCCGCCGATCCATGGAAAATGGAAAAAATGCAGCGTATAGCGTTGTTGCTCAAGGCAGCGTTAGGGGCGCGTGGCAAGGTGGGTCTGAAGATGAATCTGCCGCAGCAGCGTCTGGCCGAGTTGTTGCTCAAGTTGCCTTCGCTGCGCCGGCCCACGGTTTCACAACTTGCAGAAGAAGGTTGGGTCGCCGTTGAGACGGTGATTGACGAAATCGTGGTTCGAGACATGATCCCCGAGCTCAAGCGCTTGGGCGCGGAAGGCATCATCGAATACCCCCTCAATAAACTCGTTCCCTGAGCCTACGCCACACCCACGCCACTTTCTTTAGCCAACGGCGGTCACAGACTGCCGCCACCATTTGACCGACACTTTCACCGCAACCTAACACCACTAGCAAACGCCATGGGATCCATTAAGAAACGCCGTAAGACCAAGATCAATAAGCACAAGCGCAAAAAGCGCATGAAGCAGAACCGCCATAAGAAGCGTCTCCGCTACAGGTCTTAGGGCCTTGAGCTCCGCCCCAAGCCGCAAAGCTGCTTGAATGGCGTGTGTTGATGTTTGTTTCTCCAGCCAAGGTCCATATCTAACGGGCCTTGGCTGAAGTGTGTGCTTCCTGCAGAGTTGGGGAGTTGAACCCGCAAACCCTAAGGTTGGCTAAACCCGAACGCCGAAGTCGGACAATACTCGGGGGAAAATGAACCACGGATTACACGGATTTTACGGATTGAAATAAGGGCGATCTGAAGCTTCTGCTGTGCTGCAAATGGTGAGAGAATCCAAATCCCAAAAATTCGTGTAATCCGTGGTTTCATGATCGAATTACAGATTTCAGCTTCGGAGTTCGGGCAAAACCCGTGGTCGTTTGCGGAGTCCCAATCCCACGCCTCCGGGCTGCCATTACAATTTGGATAGAACGGCGATGGCCGGCTCATTGGCGTATTTTTTGGCGACATCCAGGGCGGTGACGCCTTGCTTGGATTTGAGCGAGGGATCGACCTTGTGATCGAGCAAGAGTTGGACCATTGCGGCGCTGCCGCTGGCGGCGGCTTCATGCAATGGGGTGCCACCGAGTTCGCTCAAGATCATTGGATTGGCCCCAGCGGCCAGCAGCACTTTGACGCTGGCGAGTTGATTTTTGGCCGCGGCATGATGCAGGGGCGTCCAGCCGTCTTTATCGCGCACATCCGGTTTGGCTCCAGCCTTGAGCAAGGCGGCGAGCAGCGTGGGATTGTTGCGCTCGATGGCCAGATGCAGGATGCTGCGTTGCGAACTGTCCAGCACGTCGGTCTTGGCTCCCGCTTCTAACAGCGCCAGCGCGATCTCGGTTTTATTGCGCAGCACCGCCTGAGCCAAGGGCGTGCGGGATTTGTGCTGGCTTGGGTTGGCGCAGGACGGGTTGGCGGCCAGCTGCAGGCGGACGTCGGCCAGATCTCCGTGGGTGATGGCCTCGTCGAGGGTTGGATAGGTGGGAGCGGCAGGCAAGGGCGCGAGCGCGAGCAGCAGGAGAAGGGCAGGGGTAAAGCGCATAGTCATAGCGGGATACGCGGGTGGGGTGGGGGATGTTGCGGGCTGCGGCCGATTTTTTTTTCGCCGGTACGCAAGCGATTGCGGCGGCTGCTAGACGGATTAATTAACTTACCGCGTCGTGGTCAGTCCCACCACTCCAGCCACCGCCAAGACCCCGCCTAACAAGGTGCGCAGGGTGATTTTATCCCCTTCAATGAAATGCGCCAAGGGCATCACTACCAACGGTGTGGTGGCCACGATCGGCAGCACGACGCTGGTTGGTGCCGCCGATAGTGCCCATTGGTAGCAGCTCACCCCAAACGCCGGCCCACACAAGCCGTTGGCGATGACCAGTGGCCAGGCATCTCGCCAGTTACTTCGCCGCGCCGCAGATCCGTGGCGGTGCCGGAATTTTAGATAGATAACAAACACCGCTGCAACCACCAACCCGCCAAGCAAGCGCTGGTAGGCGGCATTGACACCGCCGCTCACCCCGCCAATGTGAAAATTCTGTGCTTCGGCCACTGCATAGGCCTTGCGGCTGAGCACCGCACCCCAGGCCTGGCACAAGGCCGCGAGCGTGCCGAACCATCCTCCCACCAGCAAGCCGTGGCTGGGCCCCGCCTCGGTAAGGCCCGGCATCAGGGCGATTCCCACGCCTAACAAAACAATCGCGCCGAACAACGCCTGGGCCGCGCCCGGCACGCTGCCTAACCAAATCCATTCGCTCAGCGCGGCGATGGGCGCGGCGAGGCATTGGACCAGGACCATCGTGCGGCGGGTGCCGATGCGTGGATAGGCTTGGAACAACGCGAGATCGCCGATGCCGAAACCGATGCAGCCGCTGACAAACAGCCAGCCGAAGGCGGGCCCGCCGACCCCGAACCCTTGCAGGTGGGCGTAGCTGCCCAGCAGCGCGGCGGCTAGGATAAGGCGCAGTAGATTCGCCTGCGAGCCGGGGAGGTGGTTGGACAAGCGTCGTCCGCTCAGCCCGGAAAGCGCGAAAAGTAACGTGGTGAGAATGGCGGCGAGCATGCGGGCTGGCATTGTGAGACAAGACATCGCGCCGTGTCACGCCCCGAGTGCATTTAGCAGTAGACGCTGGCGGGCGGATGTGTCACCACTCCGGCGTGCCGATGGGTGGAGACATGGAAGCAATGAATGGAGACGCCGTAGCGCGGGTGTTAGAGGTGGTCCGTCAGCTCGGACCGCTGGCGGCTTACCGGCGCTTGATCGGAGACAACGACGCGCTGATTAAAAGTGCGGATTTGGATCATGGCCGTGCCATTGTGCGGGCCCGCAGTGCGATTTACACCGCCTTGATCGGGCGCTGGGCGGCGGAGCAACAGCGCCTCAGCGGTTATGCCAAGCCTTTTGCGGTCGTCGCGCTGGGCGGCACGGGCCGCGGTGAGGTGACGCCGTGCTCGGACTTGGACATCGCCCTCTTGTTTGACGACACGCTCGAAGGCAACCAATTTTTGCTAGATATGCAACGGCAAACCCTGCATAGCGACGAGTTTCTCGAACAGCACGGGTTCACGTTCACGCCGCTGCCGTTTGGCTTGGATGACGTGCCGGAGTTAGCGGAAAAGCAGCTCAACTCGTTTTTGGACATGGCGCCGGTGTACGATCCGCAAGGCTTGGAGCGGTTGTTCCGCGAGCGCATCCGCGCCACCTATGATCCGTTCGAGCATTTTTTGCACGTGCGCGGGTTTTGGAAAAAACATTGGGAAGCCGCCGCCTCAGTGAGTGAAAACCTCAGTTGCTTCGATATCAAAAATGACAGTCTGCGCCTGTTTCTGGGGGGGGTGTGGACCTTGGCCGGCAAGGATTTTACTCACAGCCATGAGATCTATGCCGGACTGCCCGATCCGCGCGATGTCGCCGCCTATGAATTTTTGCTGCGCATCCGCGCTTGGGTCCACCTGCGGCGTGGACCGGAACCTGCTAATTTGTTAGGAAATCACCCACAGGACGTGCTCGGCTTTGACGACTTCTGTTCGTTCGGTGAGATGTTGGGCTTGGCGGCGGATGAAGACGCGCGCTTTGAGTTTGCCACGATGGTGCGGGCGCGCTTGCTCGCGGCGCGGCGGCGGGTGGCGGTGTTTGCGCGGGGCGTGATTGAGCGCGAGTTGCGCAATGGCCGCCAGGTGCCCGCCGAAGACGTCATTGTGCTCAAGACCGGCGGCCTTCAGCATGGCAAGACCCAGGAGGGGCGCACGCCGCAGGCCATGAGCCGCGCCGCACTGACGATGTTGTTGGTGGCGCAGCGCTACGGGGTGCCGGTGGATTCGTCAGAATTGCAGACGACCTTTTGCAACGCCGGGGACTGGTTGTTGCGGGTGCCGGAGTTGTCGGCTTTGTTTTATGAAACCCGCGGCAGCTTGGCCGATACCATCAAATACATATCCCAGTTGGATGGGGCGGGCGAGCGCCTGTTTCCCGGCCACGCCCGCTTTGAGGCGTCGCTCGACGAACGCGTGATGATTGAGCGCACCTCGTTGCGCGGTACTTGGGTGCGGGAAAAATTGCGTGCAATGGATGTTTGTGTGGCCCAAGGCAACGCCCAACTCGCCATGACTGCGACCGGTTGGAATCCGCTCAATGCGGACTTGTGCGAGATGGTGGCGAGGGCATCGGCTTTGTTAGATGCGGACCAGCTTGCCGCCGTGAAACTCGCGCTAGTCACCAAACGGTTGCCGCTGACGCCCGACGATGTCATCGCCCGCAATTCACTTGCGTTGCCCCTGCATGAGCGCAATGCATCGGGGTTTTCCGGTATCGCGCTGGCCGAGTACTATGCGCCATTTGTCAGTGAGGCCGGCTTCAGTCCAGAGACGGCGCGCATCGCCGAGTTTCTGGTAACGCATCGTCGGACCTTTAAGTTGCGTGCCGAGAGCGGCGTCAACGACCAGCAACAAGTGTCGGATTTAGTGAGTCTGTGTGGCGACGAGTCGACGTTGCGCACCTTGTTTGTGTTCACCTGTGTGGATCACCTGATGGGCATGCCGCCGGAGGTGATGAGCTCGGGCGTGCAGGGACGCCAGGACTGGTGGCTCGAGGCATCGGACCCGGCACGGTGGTTCAACACCCGCGAATTGTACATCAAGGCGCTCACCAGGTATCATCCGGAAATCATCCCGGATCCGGCTTTGGCCTTGCGTGCGGCGGGCTACGTGGCGGAAGAACAGGAGATATTGCGCGACTTCGGCGCGGATTTTTTCAGTGGTTTGTACGGGCGGCATGCGCGGCGCTTCGGCAGCCACTTGCTGCGGCTGGCTGAGGAGCCGCAGGCCGGCCCCAAGGCGGCGATGCTGCGCGAAGGCGGCTCGGTGTTGTTAGGGCTGGCGGCGCTGGACTTTCGGGGGTTGGCCGCCTGCATCAGCGGGGCGCTGTGGGAGCATCAGATCAATTTGCGCCAGGCACATCTATTTTGCGCGGCGCACCACCAATTGGCGTTGGATTTCTTTCACCTCGCCCAAGGCAGCCAGGCGCTGCCGGCGGATTTGCCGCAACTCATCGAGCACGCCATTCGCAACCAGCTCCACATCAGTGATGCGGACGAAGCCCAGCTGCCGCCCTTGGAAACGCGGCCGACACTCGATGCCACGCCCTCGGGCCATTGCCGCCTGCGTTATGAGACCACCAGCGACGCCGGTGGCTTGGTGTATGCGTTGTCGCTCAAGGTATTTCGCCACCTGGGTGGGAGTATTCACTGTCTAACGGCCAACACCGCTCGCGGCCGCGCCTACATCACCGTGATCCTCAGTTTGCCGCCGGGACGCACACTGGCCGCCGCCCGTCAAATCATTGAGCGCGGCTTCTAGAGCCGCAGCGACGCTGAGTCACTTGGCTCGGATGAGCGATGGTAGGGAGCGACGACGTTACTGTCGTCGTGCGTAAGGATAGGCCATGAAACAGCGCCTTCGGCACTCATGCATGCTCCGCCCTTCCGCCACCACCACAAGAATGTGGTGGCTCCTTAGCCGAGGCCGCGGGCGAGCCTGCGGATGAGCCCGGGCCCCTGATAGATGAAGGCGGTATATACCTGAACCAAGCTGGCACCGGCCCGCAGTTTGGCCTGAGCGTCTTCGAGAGAAGAGATGCCGCCCACCCCGATGATGGGGATGCGGCCGCCCAGATGGCTGGCAAATGCTTGCAGCACGGCGGTGCTTTTGGCGAATTCCGGCCGGCCTGATAGACCGCCGGCTTGCGCGGCGTGCGGATGGCCGGCCACCAGCTCGCGGTCGAGGGTGGTGTTGGTGGCGATCAAGCCGTCCAAGCCACCCGCCAGAAACACCGCCGCGAGCTCGTGAATGTGTGCGTCGTCGAGGTCTGGTGCCACCTTGAAGAGCAGCGGCACACGTTTGCCGTGTTCGCTGGCGAGGCGTGCCTGTTCGCGCTGGAGAGTATCCAACAGGCGTGCGCAGGCCTCGGGACCTTGTAGTTCGCGCAGCCCGGGGGTGTTGGGCGAGGACAGGTTCACCGCGATGTAATCCGCTACGGGGTAGGCCTGGCGCAGGCACTCCAGATAGTCGACGGCAGCGTTTTCGTTGGGCGTATCCTTGTTCTTGCCGATATTGAAGCCGAGTACCCCGCGAAAGTGTCTGGCGCGGCGCGCGTTGGCCACGCCGGCGGCAATGCCGGGGTTGTTGAAGCCCATGCGGTTAATGATGGCCTCCTGATCAAGGAGCCGGAACACCCGCGGCTTGGGATTGCCAGGCTGGGCGCGCGGCGTGAAGGTGCCAATTTCAATGCTGCCAAAGCCCAGCCGCCCCAGCCCGTCGATGGTATTGCCGTCCTTGTCCATGCCTGCGGCCAGCCCGATGCGGTTGCCAAAGCGCAAGCCCAGCAGCTCCACCGGGGTCTCGAGTCCGGCGGCCGGGCAGGCCAGCCGCAGCATGCCCGTCTGCTCGGCCAAGCGCAGCCCAGCCAAGCTCAGATGGTGCGCTACCTCCGGGTCTAGGCGAAATAACCCGGCGCGAATCAACGGATAGATGGTGTCCAACACGCCCCCAGTGTGCCGCCTCGCCGCCGCCTTGTCCAACCCAGCCTGCCCAAAGCATCGATTTCCCCCCACCCAGCACCCTGGCCGAGATGCCCTTGAAAATTGGTACGAAACCTGCTTGCCAAATGAATGGAATTGCCTCTGCTACCAGGTAAATAATTATGGCAATTTCTTGATTGTTCCGCCGCGCTTGGCTTGAATCGGGTTGCCGCTAAGAAAACGAATAATTTCAGCGGTCCTGCCTCTCACCATGCGAGTAGTCCAGACAACTCCTAACATCACAAATTATGTCACACGAATCCGATGGTAGTTTGAAAATTTATTTGCGGGAAATCTCCAAGACTCCGCTGCTGACGGTGGAGGAGGAGGTGACCTTGGCTATGCGTATCAAACAAGGCGACCCGGAGGCGCGCAGTCATATGATTCGCGCGAACCTGCGCTTGGTGGTCAAGATCGCCCAGGACTATGCCAGTTATGGCCTGCCGGTGACGGATTTGATCTCCGAGGGCAACATCGGGCTGATGAAAGCCGTGGAGCGCTTCGACCCTGGCAAGGGCGGCAAGCTCTCGACCTACGCCGCGTGGTGGATCAAACAATCCATCAAGCGTGCGCTGGCCAACCAGTCCAAGACCATCCGCTTGCCCGTCCACATGGTGGATAAAATTGCTAAGATGCGGCGCATCGCCGTCATTCTAGCTGAGGCCTTGGGGCGCGAGCCCACCGACGAGGAGTTGGCCGAGGAGGTGGGCTTGCCGCGGCGCAAGTTGGCGATGTTGCGCCAAGCGTCGCAAAGCCCGACCTCGCTGGATTCACCCATCAACGATGGTGAGGCGACCGAGTATGGCGAAGTCATTGGCGATGAGCGCGCCATCAATCCGCACGACACGCTCGCCGACAAGAACATGTTCGGCGAACTCGACGGCTTGCTGGATATTTTGGACGAGCGCGAGCGGCGCATCATCGACGTACGCTTTGGGCTGACCGGATGCACGCCGCTGACCTTGGAAGAGGTGGGCCGGCAATTCGGAGTGACGCGCGAGCGCATCCGCC
>Ga0114962_10002422_pt1 | contig 15567 bp, 10 predicted proteins | sample C_130820_MF_Meta_FD_87017 | JGI IMG/M metagenome (GOLD analysis project Ga0114962, IMG submission 87017) | Freshwater microbial communities from Lake Croche, Canada to study carbon cycling - C_130820_MF_MetaG | ecosystem: Environmental > Aquatic > Freshwater > Lake | place: Lake Croche, Canada...
CCGATGAATCAAATTAATCGTCGTATATCGGTTATTGTGATGAATAAGCAAACCGAACGTCAAGTATTGCAAGGTAGTAGTGTGCAATAAACGGTTTTCTGTTTAGTTTTAAAATTATGCCCAATCCTGTGAAAATAGGGTTGGGCATTTTTATATTAAATACCGTAGTGCTTTTGATAAGCTTGAATAGCAGCAATCTGAGATGGGTCGCCGATTTGCTGAAGATACTCGATAATATGTGTTAGCGTGATAATGGCAATGACGGGCAGGCCAAATTGTTCGCTAACTTCTTGAATAGCAGAGCATTCATTATGACCTTTCTCTTGTCGATCCAAGGAAATTAAAACAGCGGTGGGCGTTGCGTGGGCGGTGTGGATAATATCAACGGATTCTCGCACGGAGGTACCTGCGGTAATGACGTCATCAATAATTAACACACGACCATTGAGTGATGCGCCAACGAGCAGTCCACCTTCGCCATGATCTTTTGCTTCTTTGCGATTAAAGGTGAAAGGCATATCGATGCCTGTCATCGCAGCGTAAGCACTCGCGGTGGCGACAGCAAGAGGGATTCCCTTATATGCAGGGCCATAGAAAACATCGATTGTAATGCCTGAATCAATGAGCGTTTTTGCGTAAAATTCGCCCAATTTTTGCAGTTGCGCACCGGTGTTAAATAGGCCAGTATTAAAAAAATAGGGACTGATGCGACCAGATTTTAGTTCAAATTCGCCAAATTTTAATACACCGCATTTTAGGGAGTATTCAATAAAATCGTGTTGATAGGTTAACATGGTGGGTTATTCTCAAAATAATACTGCTTGTCGAAATAATGTTTAGTTTAATATGCTAAGTAATGCTAGCTTTTTTATGTAAGTGAACTTTCAAAAATGAAGGTTTTGCCATTATAAGCGATACAGTAGAATTACAAATGCTGTTTTTAGGTAAAATAGACGCGGGTAGTCAAAGAACAAATGTAAATGTTCGTATTGATCTATTTTTTTTACGCTTTTTTGTTGCTATAGTTCGCTTAAGGTGAATGTACCTTGCAATAAATGGGATTTTTTCTGATATTTAACCTCAATTACCTTATGACGTTTTCATTATGACTACACTAAAGATACTTAATAGCTTTATTTTGGGCGTGCTCTTGCTTGGTGGTGTGGCAGGTTGTGCGGAAAATGCCAAACGCGAAAGCACCGGTGAATACCTTGATGACGTGGTCTTAACCACAAAAGTCAAAGCTACTTTTCTCGGTGATTCACGTTTAAAAGTGCGTGATATTAATGTTGAAACCTATAAAGGTACGGTGCAGTTGAGTGGCTTTGTTGACACACAACAAGAATCCGACCGTGCAGCGCAACTCTCTCGAACCATTAAAGGCGTTAAAGCCGTTAATAACAGTTTAATTATCAAGTAAATCATGCCAGATTCTTTAAAACTCCCCCTTGAAACCTTAAAAGCAACTGTTGATTTAAGTAAGATAGATTCGACCTCGCTCTTATCGACTCAAGCGGGGATTTTGGGGCAAGAACGTGCGCAATATGCGCTAGAGTTCGGTCTTGCAATGCCAAATTCAGGTTATAACATTTTTGTCATGGGTGAAACTGGTTCAGGTCGGTTGTCTATGATTATGCAATACTTAGCGACTATTGCGCCAAGTCAAAGTGCCCCTGCGTCTTATGCCTATGTGGATAATTTCGACAATCCTCGTGAACCCATTGCCATTGAGTTGCCCGCTGAATGCGGTCAAGATTTTTGTAAAGCCATTGAGAACTTAATTACCAATGTGCTAGCAACATTTCCCGCAGCATTTGAAAATCCCAGTTATCAACAAAAAAAGACAGTAGTTGAACGTCAGTTTGTTCATACTTATCGAGACGCTACAGAGCGAATCGATGCGCAAGCGCGTGAATTGAACATTGGTTTGTTTTCTGAAAATGAGACATTTAATTTTGTGCCGCTTTATGAAAATAAACCCATGCGTGAAGAGCAATTATCGGCGTTATCTGCTCAGGCTCGAGAAGAGTTTAAGCAGCACATCGAAGAACTTGAAGATTGCTTGAGTGAAGCGTTACTCGAATTGCCTCAATGGCGAAGAGAGTTAGCCGCATCGATGCAGCAATTAAATAATGACACGATTGACGCAGCAATTGATCCATTGTTTGCGGAATTAAATGTGAAATATGTCGAGGTAGATGATGTTGTCACCTATTTAGAGGAAATTAAAAAGAATCTACGACATACCATTAGTGATTATTTAATGCCTGTATCGTCAAATGAGCCTATTGAGCGTGATCATACGTTAAAAAAGCTGATTTTAGAGCAATATGCACCCAATATCTTAATTGATAATAAACAAGATGGCGGTGCTCCTGTCATCTATGAAACGCATCCAACCTATCAAAATCTATTTGGACGAGTGGAATATACTAACGATCAAGGAACACTCGTTCCGCATTATCGTCGTATTTGCGCAGGGGCATTGCACAAAGCCAATGGCGGTTATTTAATTTTAGATGCAGATAAGGTGCTTAATTATCCCTTTGTCTGGGAAGGATTAAAGCGAGCGCTAAAATCAGGCTATATTGAAATTGAATCGCCTTATACCGAGCAAAGTGTTAATACCATAACGTTAAAGCCTGAAGTCATTCTTTTAAATGTAAAAGTTATTTTAGTGGGCAGCAGCGATATTTATTATGTTCTCGATTCCATGGATGATGAATTTAATGAAATGTTTCGTGTTTTAGCGGATTTTGATTATCGTATTCCGCGTACTCAAGAAACGATGTTGCATTTTGCACAATTAATGGTCAAGCAGTCGAGAGATGCAAAAACGTATCCGCTAACGCGTCAAGCCATTGAGAGCTTAATTGAGTACAGTTGCAGATTAGCGGAAAGTCAGCAGTATTTTTCTGCGTGTATCCATGATGCACTTGAAATAATTGGTGAAGCTCAACTTTTTTGCAAAAAGTCACAAGATGATCATATCGACAAAAAGCATATTGACGCTACGTTAAGTGCGCGCGAATATCGTAATGGACGAATGTCGCAAACCATATTAGAGGAAATGCTCGATGGCACTATTTTAATTGATACGGATGGCGGTGCGATTGGAAAAATTAATGGATTAACGGTTATTGATATTGGAGGTAGTAGTTTTGGAACGCCCGCGCGTATTACAACTACGGTCTATCCAGGATCGCGTGGCATTGTCGATATAGAGCGTGAAGCTGAACTCGGTCAGGCACTGCATTCTAAAGGCGTCATGATTTTAACGGGTTATTTGGGGCATTGTTATGCGCAGCAGTTCCCTCTTGCGATTTCGGCAAGCATTGCCATTGAACAATCTTATGGCTACATTGACGGCGATAGTGCAGCTTTAGCAGAGCTGTGTAGTTTAATTTCTGCATTGACGCGCGTACCTATTAAGCAAAGTTTTGCAGTGACGGGCTCGATAAATCAATATGGTGAAGTTCAAGCGATTGGTGGCGTAAACGAGAAAATTGAAGGTTTCTTTCGTTTATGTCAATCGCGTGGGTTAAATGGCTCTCACGCCGTGATTATTCCCGCTGCGAATAAACGTAACTTAATGCTTAAACAAGATGTTTTAAATGCCGTGGAGGCGGAATTGTTTGCCATTTACGCAGTAAATAACGTTGACGAAGCGCTTGAGTTATTAACTGGTGAAGTGGCGGGTAATATGGATGATGCGGGCAATTATGCAGAGAATAGTTTGAATTACAGAGCTATTTGTCGTTTGAAAGAAATTTCTGAATTAAGTGAAGATGATGAAAAAGAAGGCGAGGGCGCGTGAGTTCATTTCGAGAATCTGTCCATAATTATTGGGTATTAGCGCGATTTGATCGCCCCATTGGCACATTAATTTTACTTTGGCCTGCACTTTGGGCTTTGTGGCTCGCAAGTGATGGGAAACCCGATATTTTAGTGTTGACGGTCATTACGCTGGGCGTGATTGTGATGCGTGCGGCGGGTTGCGTGATTAATGATTATGCCGATCGTGACTTTGATCCCCACGTTGAACGTACAAAAGCACGCCCCATTGCTGCAGGTAAAATTAAACCCAAATCTGCGTTAATCTTTTTTGTTGTGTTATGTGCTATCGCTTTTAGTTTAGTGTTATTACTGAATACGCTGACGATTAAGTTATCGTTTATCGGTGCGTTTTTAGCGGCAAGTTATCCGTTTATGAAGCGATATACGCATTTGCCTCAGGCGTATTTAGGGATCGCCTTTGGCTGGGCAGTGCCAATGGCATTTGCTGCGCAGATGAATACAATTCCACTTGTTGCATGGGTATTATATTTAGCAGTGATTTTGTGGGCGCTGGTTTATGACACCATGTACGCGATGGTCGATAAGGATGATGATTTAAAAGTCGGCGTGAAATCCACCGCTATTTTATTTGGCAACTATGAACGACACATTATGGCCGTTTTGCAATGTGTAATTTTATTGCTTTTGTTTATTGTTGGTGAATTGCAGAATTTAGGAACTTTTTATTATTTAAGTTTACTGATTGCGGCAGGTTTTTCTGTTTATCAGCAAAAACTCATTTTTCACCGCGAAAAAACAGCCTGTTTTCGTGCATTTTTAAATAATAATTGGTTTGGTTTGGTGGTTTTTCTGGGATTACTACTTCACTATTTAGTATCGTAAGTTGATATTCATGTGAATGCGGTTGTTTCCAGCTTGCGTTGTGCCGCCGTTGATACCTTTTGCATCATTTAACGCGGTGGCAAATGCAATATTAGTGGATATGTTTTCATGCCATTGCCATTTTGCACCTACGCCCGCACCACTTAATGTCCAGCTTTTAGTTTCACCTGAGAGTGCTTTATCTCGTGTACCATGCCCACAATCATAAAAAACAAAGGCGTTGATATTTTCCCAAGCAGGCGAGGTCAGTTCAACTTTCACAATTTGTCCACTGTCTGCGCCTGTTTCGCGTTGTTCATAGCCGCGTACATCATAGCTACCCCCAATGCCAAGCTGCTCACCTGCAATTAAGGGCGAATCACTGTGTTGACCATTCAAGCCTGTGCTGAGCGACCATTTACCAAATTTAGTGAAAAAGTTGGTTCCATAACGAAAAATATTAAACGTTGATGTAGCATATTTACGTGATTTGTCGTAAAACGTATCGGCATTATCTGACCATAAACCCACGTTAGTTGCCCATTGAACAAAGTAACTGCTGCTAATTTGCTCAAAGGGATATTCCGCTTTGTAGGTAATGCTAAAAGGCGTACTGCGAACGTTAGTTTCATTATCACAGACCGGCTTAGGCGCACCTGCAAGAGCTGGTAATTCTGTAACTGCTTCACATTGTTTACTTGCTATCTTGATATTTTGTATGCTGTTTAAAAAATGACGACTATCTAAACCGATATCGACACTGTGTTCATATTGCCCCCATTTTGGCAAAAATTGTTGGTAATGAATGCCCATCATATTACCCGCACCGGTAATATTTAAATCCGACGCGACAACACCGTTATTAGCACTCGATGATACGTAATACATATTGAGCCAGCCACCTAGTGAGTAAACCGGTAATGCGTAAGTGGCACCGTATTGTTTAATGGTGTCGGCATGATCGGGCGGTAATGTATATGACGCATTGATAACATGATCAAGTCCCCATAAATTACTGTATTGCGCACCGCCAGTTAGACGATATTCACCCGCGCTGTCAGAGCCTGTATTGTTGAAATTTAATGAAAATTCATAAGGGCGTTCGGGTTCAATGACTTTAATATTGGCATTAACACTGTCTTGTTCATCACTTTCTTTAAATGTTAATTTTATTTTTTTTGATGGGTGTTTATTGGCGACTTTGACGGATTGCGCTAATGCTTTTGTGTTAGGGGATTCATTTTTTTTCAACTCAGGCAAACTAGCCATTACGCCCCCTTTTGAAAAATAATAATTACCGTGAATGTTGATATTTTCAACACCAAAAGACACCATTTTGAGTTTTACTTCACCCGTATTAAGTAACTGGGAAGGTAAAATAACACGATAAAAAGAGAAACCAGAACGACGAATTTTCGTTTCTAACGTTTTACCAACCTGCTGCAGACTTTGTAAGTCATACGATTTTTGTTCTAATGGCTTAAAATAATCCGCTAACTCTTCTTCTGATAAGGTAGAGTCGCCTTCCACCACAAATTTATTAACCATAAATGTGAATTTAGGTGGGGCTGATTCATTTTCTTGAGCTAAGCTCATCATCGGAAAAAAGCTCAATGTCAATGCAAGATAAGTCAATTTAGACATAGACTTATTTTGTTTTACTGAAAATAGGGAGGTATTGGTGTTATTGAACGGCACAATTTGCTCCACTATTTTGTGCTGCTTTTATGTCAGAGGCTACATTTTCATTATCTTGTGCAATAACATGTGGCGTTGCCTCTAGTTTTGCGACAGAGTCACTCGATTCACCCGAAAAACTACTTTCCCCAGAAGATAATTTAGTGCCTTTTAGTGATTTTTCTTTATCTAATGAGCTGGTTTTTTCGTTCATTTCGAGTTTTGCACTGCCTTTATTGACAGTCGCATAAGTACCGGCTTTCGTGCTTTCTGCGGATTTGTCAAATAACTTTTCTGGATTGGGCGCGGTACTTGGACGAGGAACGCTGTTCATTTTTTCAATGAGCTGCACGGGAATTTGTGCTAATTGAATAGGTTGGGCATTGAGATTATTGATGAAACTACTTTGACCTTGATTGACAAGATGTTCACCGGATGCATTCGTCTGTGCAATGGTGCCTTGCTGGACATAACTGATCATGCCGCTTGTATCGTCATCGATAAAACCGTTATTTTCTATATTACTCTCTTCGATGCAATCGCCAGTACATTGCAGATCATATTCTGTGCCGCGAATTCCAATGGTTGCCACTGGTGTGTTGACGGCATACGCATCATGATCTTTTTTACCGATACTTCCGGTGAGTGCCCGCATACCACCAGCAGCTAATGTGAATAGAATTTTATCTTTTTTACCGGTTTGCTGATAATCGTATTGCACAATATCAAACTCGCTATTCGCCTGAAGAGTGACTTTTTCGCCGTCACGAAATACCATAACAACGTAACTGTCAGCTTGGCTAGTTAAATAATCTTGAGCGTTTAAATTGGCACCAAGCGATAATTTATGTTCGCCATCGTTTTTATTGGCGCGGTTTTGAGCATAGACATCGCCTTTAATATCCACCACTTTTGCGACGCTTATATCAGGTGTTTTTTTTACGTTGTTACATTGTTCTTTGCACACATAAACGGTGTAATCAGAATCTTTGTCGCCTTTTAACGTGGCTGTTGGGGTTTTAATTTGGAAATTATCTTGGCCAGTTGTTGCAATATCACCGGTACTTGCACGAACAGCTCCTTCATAAACCGTAAATTTGGCGTTTTTAGTTGACGTATCAAAAGTGTCTATTTTAAAGTTACTATTTGGGCGTACATTAATTTTAGATCCATCTGTAAAATCGACAATCACAAAACTTGCATCAGAGGTTTGAATATTATCGCCTTGGTAGACAGGAGTATCTTTTGCGAGTATACGCGGAGCTTCATTGGTCTGCTGTGCTGCGCTATTGCCTTTAGCAAATCCAATTTTTCCAACAACCGTATTTTGCGCGTAACTTGGCTGCACCAATACGCTACATAACAATCCCATATAGAAAGTTGTATATTTCATTGGCATTGACCTAAAGGCGTTGTCGTCGTGGCGTCAGAGGCATCATTCGAAGCAAGAACGTCCTCTTCTATTTCCGATTCACTCGTCGAGTCGTTTGTATTCATTTCACCCGATAAAGTGATAACAGTGTTAGTTTGTTGGCTTTGAGTATTTTTGATGGTGGTGGGGTTGAGGGCTGTGGGGATTTCTGTACCCGGGGGCGTATTTTGAACGTTACTTAGAGTCACTGTTCCAATTTTGAATACCATTTGATAGCCAAGTGTATTGTCCGCATATGGTACTAGATCATAATTAAATACGTTTGGCTTGATATTGCCTTGAGAACTGCCACTAAAGGCAATATTAGTTAATATGTCTGCTTTATCGCCGTTGACAAATCCATCTACCAACAATTTTCCATTATTAAAAGGAAGGCTTGTTTGGTTAATGATGGATTCAGCGGTAACCGTTAATGTAGGTTGCTCTCTATAAATAGCATAAACTCCCTCAGATAGAGGTGCGGTGAAGCTTTTGATGGATTCATCACTGCCGTAACGTGAGTGCTTGAGACCCACTAAATTGAAAACCCCGGTGCTATTTTGAATAGATCCTGTCAGTAATTGTCCTACACCACCGTTTTCAATGAAGATTTTTGCGTTTTGTGAAATGATAATGTTGCTATCTAAAGTTTCTTTTTCGGATTGTCCCGCGTTTAATTTAAGTGCATTTTGACTCGCATTATTGGTTGTAATCGCATTGGCAATCGTTAAGTCGCCCTTGTTTGTGGCAATTGCAATGGTCCCTGTTGAGCTAATTCCTGTTTGAGTATCACCTAGCGTTAACGCGCCACTATTTAGAAAATTCAAATTTCCTATCGTATTGGCAACTAACGTTCCAATCGTGTTTTCGGCATTTGTTAATTGATAATTTGCATTACCCGATAGCATTAACTTTTCAGCCATCATAGGTGAAAGTTGTGACACATTACCCGATGCGTTAATGGATAAGGTGCCTTTTGTTTGTAATATTGGATTTTTGCCTGACGGGATAGTATTTAGCATAGAAAAGCTATTGCTATTATTGGCGGCGTTGCTTGAAACTAATGTGATATCGCCTGTCGACGCGTCACCAATGCGGCTATTACTTCCAAAAAGTAATCCCGTGTCACCATTGGCACCTGTACCATTTAATATGATGCTACCGCCTGAAGTTTTTATTGTTGTCGTCTCTGAGCTAAGACCAGAGTTATCAATGCCATTACTAGCTGAACTAGTCCCTTTTAGAGTGATGTTGCCGCTGGTAGTTGAAATATCAGTGGTTTTTTTATCGCCAGTGAGGAAAATGCCATTATTGTTATGATTGGATTTTCCTTCGCCACCTTTGCCATTGATAGTGATATTGCCTGCATTGCTGGTTAGTTTGGATTGATCGATAAATACACCATGCACATCAGATAATGGCACGGTTTTAGAAGAATAGCCTTCACCATATATGTTGATTTCACCCCCATTTGAGTTAAGCGTTGCATAACTTATGTTGACGCCATCAGATTGCGCTAGTGATGCGGTGTAACCTTTTGCGGATTGATCACAATCAGTGGCGCTACACTTCCCGCCCCCTAAAATGATATTGCCACCATTGCTATTGAGCGTCGTTCCAGAGTTAACTTGAATATTTCCACCATTTTTTGCATCCGCATCTGCATTAAGGACGATATTGAGTTTTCCTTGTGTGGATTCAATACTCGTATTTGTGCCAATCAATACGGCATTATCAGCTTTAATGTGCAGATTTGATGCTTTGTCACTATTATTATTTGCCGAAATTTTGCTGTTTGCCCCTAACGCCACATCTTCTTTTGCGAACAATTGGATATTGCCTTGTTTATCAACGCTGACGCTATCAGCGTTGATTGCTCCGCTATGTGTGATTGAATTTGCAAAAATATCCACTGCGCCACCTTGCGTGAGCAATTCACCGATATTTAATACATTATTCTCTGGCGCTTGAATTTGAAATTGGATATCAGGATTGTCCAAGCTCGTGAGTGTGAATTCTTGTCCGGCTGCTAACGTGATTTTACCGCCTTCGGTTTTAATTGAGCCAGTATTTTCAATCGTTGGGGCAATCAAGAGAATATTTCCATCAGCTCCCGCGTGAATAATGCCTTCGCTGCGAATATTGCCCGTATTTGAGCCAGCAATGAAATGGAAGATGTTATTTTTAAAATCAGTATTGCTAAGGTCTAAAGTAGACACCATTAATCCTTGTGTATCAATGGATGAACCCGAACCAAACACAACACCGTTAGGATTAATTAAAAATACTTTTCCGTTTGAAATGAGCTGACCTAAAATTTCGGTTGGGTTGCCGCCCACGATTCTATTTAGAACGCTACTTTTCGAGTTTTGTTGAATAAATTGTGTGATTTCATTCTTTTTGATATTGAAGTCTTGCCAATGAATAATGGCTCCAGGGCTATTTGTGATTTTGGTCACGCCTGCAACAGAATTATCAATATTGACTTGACCGCTAATCACTTGGGAACCGCTTGGGTTAGCAAGAAGGGTAGGTGGAAAGCAAAGTGCTAAAATAATCAAATTTTTCACACAATTGCATGGCGACAATATCCATTGTTCATTAAGAATAAGATGGGATTGAGTTTTCATAATAGCCTTCCAAAGTACACAACAATATTTGGGGATTATTATCGATTTTTTGATTAGCTGAAGTCGCACAAAAAAACGCAGTTAATTTAAGTGGTATCAACATGGCGCAATAATATTTATTAGGGGGCATGAGTTAAGTAACATATTAGTTTATCCTTGCCTGATTACCTGGCATGCTGTGTCACTTCTCCTAATGAAAAATATGTTTTTACATTTCTCGACATAATCTGGGCTTAAAATCAATAGTCGTCTTGTTTTTTATCCTAATTTGTATGCGCTTGCCCTGCTCATTTTTGATTTACGCTGTCACTTACGCAGTATAAAGTATATAATTTAACGATTTTACTCAATTTTCACTCAATTCACATTTGGAAAAAGTATGCTGGGCAAACTGGTCAAATTAGTTATAGGTAGCCGCAACGACAGGCTCATCAAGAAAAAAAGAGCATTAGTTAAAAAAGTCAACGCACTGTCCTTGGAATACGAAAAACTCTCTGATGATGCGCTGCAGGCAAAAACACAAGAATTCCGCGATCGCATCGAAAAAGGTGAAACACTCAATCATCTTCTGCCTGAAGCCTTCGCAATGGTTCGCGAAGCCGCTACTCGCGTTTTTGGCATGCGTCACTTCGATGTTCAGCTTATCGGCGGTATGATTTTACACAGTGGCAAGATTGCTGAAATGAAAACCGGTGAAGGTAAAACGTTAATGGCAACGCTGGCTGTTTATTTAAATGCCCTGCCTAAACGTGGTGTTCATGTTGTCACGGTTAACGATTATCTTGCCAAACGCGACGCAGAAACAATGAGCAAGCTCTATAGTTTTATGGGGTTGACTACAGGTGTTATATTAGGACAGATGGAAGCCACAGAACGTCGATTAGCTTATGCTTGTGACATTACCTATGGGACAAATAATGAATTTGGTTTTGATTATTTGCGCGATAATATGGCCTTTACACTGGAACAAAAAGTGCAACGTGATTTGCATTTTGCAGTCGTTGACGAAGTTGACTCAATTTTAATCGATGAAGCTAGAACACCGCTTATTATTTCAGGTCCAACTGATGACACTAGTGATATTTATCTGAAAATCAATGCAATCATTCCGCTTCTCACAAAACAACTAAAAGAAGGTGAAGCAGGTGATTACTCGGTTGATGAAAAATCTAAACAAATTCATTTAACAGAGACTGGACATGAACATGTTGAAGAGCTCATGGTTGAACATGGTCTTTTCACTGACGGTGCCAGCTTATATGATTCAGCAAATTTACGCTTAATGCATTACATCAATGCAGCGCTTCGAGCTCACGCGCTCTTTAGACGCGATGTTGAGTATATCGTCAAAGAAGATCAAGTGATTATCGTCGATGAATTCACCGGGCGCACCATGCCAGGTAGAAGATGGTCTGAAGGTTTGCATCAAGCAATTGAAGCAAAAGAAGGGGTATCTATTCAAAACGAAAATCAAACGCTAGCATCAATTACCTTCCAAAATTATTTTCGTTTATATGAAAAACTCTCTGGTATGACTGGAACGGCCGATACGGAGGCCTTTGAGTTAAATAAAATCTATGGTTTGGAAGTCGTTGTTATTCCAACACATCGCTCAATGATTCGTCGTGATCTAGGTGATGTTGTTTTTTTAACGTCAGCAGAAAAATATCAAGCGGTTGCCAAAGACATTAAAGATTGTGTGAGTCGCAGTCAACCCGTTTTAGTGGGTACAACCTCGATTGAAAACTCTGAATTACTGTCAAGTATTTTGACACAAGAAGGGATTGAACACGAAGTTTTAAACGCAAAGCAACATGAGCGTGAAGCGCATATTATCGAGCAAGCCGGACAACCCAATGCAGTTACCATTGCAACAAATATGGCTGGACGTGGAACAGATATTGTTCTTGGTGGTAATTTAGAGGCTGAGCTTGCGGCACTTGATGAACAGACAACACAAGCACAAAAAGATAAAGTTCGTGGTGCATGGCTTGATCGCCACAATGCCGTCGTCGCCAGTGGTGGATTGCATGTGATTGGTTCTGAACGCCATGAATCTCGACGCATTGACAATCAGTTGCGCGGACGCTCAGGCAGACAAGGCGATCCTGGTTCAAGTCGATTCTTTCTATCACTTGAAGATGATTTGATGCGCATTTTTGCTTCTGAGCGTGTTTCTGGCCTAATGCAAAAACTAGGTATGGGAAATGGTGAGGCCATCGAGCATCCTTGGGTTACACGTTCTATTGAAAATGCACAACGCAAAGTTGAAGCGCATAACTTTAATATTCGTAAAGAAATTTTGGCTTACGATGACGTGGCAAATGATCAACGTAAAGTGATTTACGCACAACGTAGCGAAATCATGGCAGCCACTGATATTTCAGATATTGTTACAGCGATTCGTGAAGATGTTGTCAATAATATGATTTCACTCTATATTCCACAAAAAACCATGATGGAACAGTGGAACATTGAAGGACTGGAAGAGCATCTCAGTATGGAGTTTGGTGTAGAAATTCCTGTTTCACAAATGCTAAAAGTTGAAAAAAATCTTAATGAAGATACTTTGCGCGACCGTATTATTGCGATTCTTGAAGAAAATCATATTCAAAAAGAAGAGGCAATTGGAGCTGAAACCCTTCGCAATGCAGAAAAAACATTTATGCTGCGCGCGCTTGATCACAACTGGAAAGAACATTTAGCCGCAATGGATTATTTGCGTCAAGGTATTCATTTCAGAGGTTACGCGCAAAAAGATCCCAAACAAGAATATAAACGTGAAGCATTTGAAATGTTTACGAATTTATTGGAAACTATTAAGTTTGAAGTTGTTGGACTATTATTTAAAATTCCAAGCGATATAACAGCAATTCAAGACGAGATTGATACGCCAGCGCCCGTAAAAACAATTGTAAGCAATAATGACAATTTGGATGATCATTTTGTTGCTTTGGCAAACTCTGAAGAGCCAACCTTAGCAGATCAACCAACAAGTGCAGTCAATACTGTTGGAAGAAATGAATCTTGTCCTTGTGGATCAGGTCTTCGCTACAAACAATGTCACGGAAAATTGGATTAATTTCCACATTTTCGCACGGCGTTACTTTTGAAACAGGTATAAATGAATTGAATTATTTTTAATATCATGATTTCATTTATTGAAAAATATCCTGTTAATTTCAATTTTTTGCAATTAAATAAAAAAAGAAACGCCGTGATTGGTATTGATATTACGAGTTCGGCTGTAAAGTTAGTTGAGCTTAGTGAAAATAACACAGGGTACACACTAGAAAGCTACTCTGTTGTCCCTTTTCCTCGCAATGAACAAAATCTTCAACTACCCGCCAATACCTACGTTATTGGTCAAACCATAAAAAAAGCGTTGCATGAGTCAAATACTAAGGCTAAACAAGCTGCTATTGCAGTAGGCGGTGCATCCGTTATTACAAAAAATATTTTAATCCCTGCAGGGCTTAATGATGATGAAATCATAGAGCAAATTATCATCGATGCCGCAAAATATATCCCTTATAACATTAATGACGTTTTTTGGGATTTTGAAATCCAAGGAATCAATAAAACAAACGCAAGTCTTCTCGATGGGTTGTTAGTGGCTACGCGAAAAGAATTAATTGAACACAAGATAGAGTTACTCAAACACGCTCAATTGAAACCTAAGGTCATCGAAGTTGAAACATTTGCAATTGGAAATGCACTGTCACTTCTTGTCTCTCAGTTGCCATGCGACATTGAAGGCAAAACGATTGCCGTTGTTGATATAGGGGCTAATTTAACCACATTACATGTGATACATAATTTCCGCTCAATTTTTACCAGAGAATTAGCGTTTGGTGGACGGCATCTCACAAACTTAATTGCACAGACTTATGAATTATCACAAACTGATGCAGAACAGGCCAAAAAAAAAGGTCAGTTACCTGAAGGATACCTCTCCAATATTTTGGAGCCGTTTAAACAAAATATCGTGCAGCAAATTCAACGTAGCATTCAGTTTTTCAGTGCATCACAAAATAATCACCGAATTGACAGCCTAATTTTATCGGGTGGATGCGCATCTATCTCATCTATAGATACATTGGTTTCTGATGCGCTAAATTTGCCAACGTACATAGCAAATCCATTTATTGATATGTCTTATTCGTCAAACATCAATCATATAGATCTAAGTGAAAATGCATCATCACTTTTAGTTGCTTGTGGTTTAGCGCTACGAAATTTTGACTGATGGTAAAGATCAATTTATTGCCATGGCGAGAAACACAGCGAAAAGAAAAACAACAACGCTTTCTGATTTTGTTAAGTCTGTCACTGATTGTCGTGTTGTCTTTTTTTGTTTTGATTCATATTTACATTGCCAATCAACAATCTCTTCAAATTCAACGAAATACGATGCTGAAATATGAAATTTCAATCCAAGATAAAAATATTTCCGTCATGAATGTTCTTGAGGCGAAAACGAACCAAATTATCAGCAAAATAAATTATATTAATATAGTGCAAAAAACACGCTTAGACACACTCGGTTTACTAAATCAGCTCGCGGTTGACATACCTAGCACGGTATTTCTGATCAAATTAACTCGGATTGATCATGAAATTATTATTGAAGGCAAAACACAATCTAGTGGGGCGTTATCAGAATTTATGCAACAAATTGAAAATGAGGCGCTATTTCAAGTGCCTATAATCGAAAAAATGAAAACACCTGATGATGCAAGTATCGAAAACATAAAAATTAATGATAACGTTCAATTATTTACACTTCATTTTCAACAGCGCAATAAGCATTAAAACAATAGCAATATGAAACGCCCTCATCTAGATTTGGTGAATATTAACTGGGATTTAAACTCCGCATGGAGTTGGCCTGCACCCATTAGAGTCGTAGTCATCATTTTTAGTGCATTATTATTGGCAATTATTTGCTTTAATTACGATACACAACATGAACTCAACGAATTGCAAATTCTAAAACAAAACGAAATGCAATTGAAAACGGTATTTGAAATCAAGCAAAAACAAACAGGTGATTTAATTGATCAGCAGGCAAAATCCAACGTTATTGAGTCACAATGGCTAGACATGGCCGTTAAAATGCCTAAAGAGGAAAGTGCATCAACATTACTACATACTATTTCTCAAATGGGGATTCATTACAATTTGGAA